>TBL_comb47_HYPODRAFT_10000402_pt1 | contig 57534 bp, 47 predicted proteins | sample TroBogypolimnion_40_FD_10682 | JGI IMG/M metagenome (IMG submission 10682)
TGGCATTTTAGTTCGGATTTAAGTAGAAAAAGGATGAAAACAAATAGGGCAGGATAATATAATCTATGTGCTGCCACTCTTTATTTCATCCTTAAAATAATCGGGTATATTAAATACCAACACTCTGCGCCGGAGTTTTTTAGAAGGTCGGCAATATTTAGTGCCTTAAGAATAATACCTTTTCCTTATTTAATTTATTTGTAAAAATAATCATACAAAAAATTAAATTGTAAATGTATTCCCTTTTTCGGGTATAAGCACATTCTTAAATCCGCTTGCAGTAAGACGGCCTTGAAACAATTGCTGCTGATCGTAATCGCCGTGTACCAGAAATAAGTTTTGAACTCTGGTTTTATCAAGCTGGTCGCAGTAACTTGAAAGCTCATTCGCGTCTGCATGGCCGCTGTATGAATTAAGAACAATTACTTCGGCCTTTAATTCATAATCCTCGCCGAAGATTGATAGAGGGCTTACTTTATCCACAATTTTCCTGCCAAGAGTATTCTCTGCAGTGTAGCCTACAATAAGGATGATATTCTTTGGGTCGGAAACATTATTTGCAAGATGGTGAACTATACGGCCCGCTTCGCACATTCCCGAACTTGCAATAATCATACATGGGCCGGGATGGTCGTTTAGCTTTTTAGAATCTTCTGTACTGGTTATATAATTAAGTTTGTTAAACCCGAATGGGTCTTCATGCTTTAAGAGAAATTGAGCAGTTTCATTATCAAAACATTCAGGATGCATTCTGAAAACATCAGTTGCATTTACTGAAAGGGGAGAATCTACAAATACTGGTATTCTTTCCGCAAGCCCTTGTTCAAAGATATTATGCAAACCATAGACAATTTCCTGAGTCCTGCCTACGCTAAATGCAGGTACAATGATTTTTGCATTTCTGTTTACCCCTTTTTGAATTACTTCTGCAAGCTGTTTTTCGGAATCCTTCGGACTATCATGAAGCCTGCCTCCGTAAGTTGATTCGCACATAAAAACATCAACGTCAGGTATTTTTTCAGGATCTTTAAGTATAGGCAGATTCGGGCGCCCGAGATCTCCGGAAAAACCGAAATTTAATGTCCGTCCTTTTTCTTTGATAGTCAGGTAAACAATAGAAGAACCAAGTATATGGCCGGCGTCAAAAAAAGTAAGTGTTATGTTATCGCCTATTTCAAATTCCCTGTGATAATTAACCCCAACGAAATGATCCATACAATTTAGTGCATCAATTTCGGTATAAAGGGGTTCAAATAAATTCTGGCCATGTTTCTTTCTTCTCTTATTAACAAACTCAACGTCTTTCTCCTGAATGTGGCCGCTATCTCTTAACATAATTGAGGCAAGATCGCGTGTTGCAAACGTGGAATAAATATTCCCCTTAAATCCTTTTTTTATTAATGAGGGAAGGTTACCCGAATGGTCAATATGTGCATGTGATAGAATAACAAAGTCTATTTCTTCCGGTTTAAAAAAATCAAATGTTCTGTTTAATTCAAAAGCTTCTTTTCTTTTACCCTGATAGAGGCCGCATTCCAAAAGAAAAGTAGATCCGTTTGCTTTAATTAAGTGCATTGAACCTGTAACTGTGCGTGCAGCACCGATAAATTTAATTTCCATAAAATATTTTCATCCCAAATTTTATTTTGTGTGTGTAATTATTCTCTTTCCGAAGTATTTAAAATAAAATTATACTTTAATTACTTTGTAATTTTTGAAACCAAGATAAATTTCTTTTGCGGCTGTTTTTACTACAGTAGCAATAGGTACTGCAAGAAGCATTCCTGCAATTCCAATTAATTCACTCCCTGCAATTATTAAAATAATTATTGCCAGCGGGTGGAGGCCCGTACTTTTGGAATAAATGTTAGGCTGTATTATTCCATTATCTATTGCATAAATAGCTATGAACATTATTACAATATTAGGCAGCATTGATAAATTGCCGAATTGCAGCAGTGCAATTACAATTGCCGGAATGCCCCCTATAACAGGGCCGAAGTAAGGAATAAGATGTCCTATGCCGGCTATCATGCCAATTGAAATTGAATTATGGATGCCTAGTATTGATAGTCCTATTGTTACAAGTGTACCTACAATAAATGCATCAAAAATCCAGCCTCTTACAAATTTGCCCAGTTCTATTGCAATTTTTCTAATTACAGTGTAAGACATTTCAAAATATTTGTTAGGCATAATATTTACTACGCCGCGTACTATGCGCCTGTTGTCTTTTAATATGAAAAATGTCATGAAAGGTACAATAATAAGAATTGCTACAATAGATAATATGCTTGAAAGAATATCATTTATATGAGAAAGTGAATCGGTTACCTGCTGTGTTACAAATGTTTTTATCTGATTTCCAATTTCGTTCTGCTTTACGAACGGCATATATGGTCGCACAGCAACATCAATATCCTTTACAACTTTATTAAGATTTTCCTGGGACAAAGTTTTTGCTATTGTATCCATCTGGCTTGAAATTTTTGGTATCAGAACCGAAAAAAGAGTAATAAGAATTAGTAGTCCACAGGCAAAAACAAATAGGGACGCAAAACCTCTGCCTAAACCTTTCTTTTCTAAAAATGTAACTACCGGGTTGAATATCATTGCTATTAATACAGAGATTGACAGCATTACTATGATATTAAAGAAGGTATAGGATAAATAAATTATTATTCCTATTAAAAAAACTACCAGGAATATTTTATAAGCTTTTTTTGACGAATGTTCTACGGGCTGCATAACTTACCGTTATTATTACCTGACTAAAATTTATAATTATTTTGAAATTCGCAAATATTTTTTGAATAATCTTTTATACAGATTTTTGAATTTTAAGGCAAAATGAGGTGAAATTTAGGATGAATGGTAAGTAAAAACCGAGTATAAACAAGAGGATAAGAAATGGAAAGCCTTAATTGGAACAAATATCCTGAAATTAAATAATGAATATGTGATAATTAAATTCATAATAGAATTTACTTAAATATTAGCTAAAAGCGGGATAATTTAAGCAACTCTGAATTCAATATTTTTTATATTTACGCGGATAATTAATTAATAATAATGGATATATATTATGGCCGAAGTTGAACTTCTAGTAAAAATTAGAGAAAAAGCGGCTCAGAGAAAGAAAACCTTAGTTCTTCCTGAATCGCATGACGAACGTATTTTGAAAGCTGCTGAAAAATTGACAAATGAAAAAATAGCGCATGTAATTACCCTTGGCAATGAAGATAAAATAAGGGAAGATGCAAAAAAAGCAGGTGTTAATTTAGCAGGCATCAGAATTATTGATCAGGAAAAGTCAGATAAACTAAGTGATTTTTCCAACATCTTCTATAATTTAAGAAAACACAAAGGGATGACTATTGAACTGGCACGCGAAACATTAAGGCGTGATATTTTCTTCGGCGCTATGATGTTAAGGGAAGGAATGGTTGATGCATCTGTTTCCGGTTCTTTTGCAACCACAGCAGATGTAATGCGCGCTTCAATACTTATTGTAGGCATGCCCGAAGGTATTTCAATTGTTTCCAGTTTCTTCCTTATGGCTTATCCCGATAGAGTTTATAGTTTTGCGGATTGTGCAGTCAATCCTAATCCTACTGCTCCTCAGCTTGCAGATATTGCTATATCAACAGCAATCAATCATCAGAAACTTACCGGCGAAACACCTTATGTTGCTATGCTTTCTTTCTCAACAAAAGGAAGCGCAGAGCATGAACTGGTTGATAAAGTACGCGAAGCATTAAAGATTGCAAAAGAAAAACGCCCCGATCTTAAAATTGACGGCGAAATGCAGTTTGATGCAGCAATTGTTGAATCAATTGGTAAGAAAAAAGCTCCCGGCAGCGAAGTTGCTGGAAGAGCTAATGTTCTTATTTTCCCTGACCTTCAGGCAGGAAATATTGGTTACAAAATTGCTGAACGCCTCGGCGGTGCTCAGGCAATTGGACCTGTAAGCCAGGGATTGAAAAAACCTTTCTTTGACTTAAGCCGCGGATGCAGCGTTGATGATATTGTTAATACTGCCGCTATTGCCTGCTTAATGGCCGACTAATTTTTCAGTTCAAAAGGCTGCCGCATGGCGGCCTTTTTTGTTTTTAGCTATCGGGTATGCATTCAAAATATTTTTCATAAACTTTTATTTTCTTCAAGCTTATTAATCAAAAGATTCTTAATTTTAAAAAATGCAGGTTGCATCCTAAATATTATTAATTAAATGGCAGTAATAAAGTGAATAAGAAAATTAGAGTGTTGTTTTTTACAGCTATACTTGCCTTACTTGGAAATACTTCATCATTCAAACAGAATGAAAAAAAACTAATAAGGCCGAACGTTATTTTTGTTGTTGTAGATGATTTAGGCTGGCGTGATGTAGGGTTTATGGGGAGCAAATTTTACGAAACTCCTAACATTGATAAAATTGCCAAGGAAGGAATAATATTTTATAACTCTTATGCATCATGCGCAGTATGTTCTCCAAGCAGGGCATCATTATTAACAGGGCGTTATCCTGTTAGAATGGGAATTACTGACTGGATAAGAGGAAGCAACAACGGTTCAAAAATTCCGGACGATAAAAAAAATCCGCAAGGTTATGAAAAAGTAAACGGTGCTCTTTTAAGTACTCCGGTTAATGCATTATGGATGGATGAAAGTGAAGTGACCTTAGCCGAAGTATTAAAATCAGTCGGTTACAAAACTGCTCATATAGGCAAATGGCATCTGGGATTTGATGACTGGTTCCCTGAAAAACAGGGATTTGATATAAACATCGGCGGGTGTGATTTCGGTGAACCTCCTACATATTTTGATCCCTACGAAGCAGGCGGCTATTCTTTAAAAACTTTACCTCCGAGAAACAAAGGGGAATATCTTACCGACAGGGAATCGGACGAAGCCGTTAAGTTTATTAAAGAATGCAAAGGTAAACCATTTTACCTTAATATGTGGCATTATGCCGTGCATACACCTCTTGAGGCCAAACCCGGGTTATTAAATAAATATAAATCAAAAGCAAAAAATGATAAATCGCTGCCAAGGTGGGATGCAAAAAAGGATGATTACACAGCAAGGTTCAGTTCCAAAATTCCACTGGACGGGCAGCGAAACCCTACTTATGCAGCAATGATACAAAGTGTTGATGAGTCATTCGGGAAAATCATTAAAACGCTTGAAGAAGAAGGCCAGCTTGACAACACTATTATAGTTTTCACATCGGATAACGGCGGACATATTGTATCCACTGATAACTCACCTGCACGGCTTGGCAAAGGGCATCCGTATGAAGGGGGAATTAGAGTTCCTCTTGCAATTTGGTATCCAAAGAAAATTAGTGCAGGACAAATTAGCAATGTACCTGTAATGGGAATTGATATTATGCCTACTCTATGTTCCCTTACAGGAGTAAAATATGATTTACCGAATACGATAGACGGCATTGATATTTCTCCTTTATTTAATAAAGGTAAAATTAATAACAGAGATTTATACTGGCATTATCCTCATTACTGGTGGGGAACGAAAGTAAAACCGTACAGCATAATTATAAGCGGGGATTGGAAGCTGATTAAAAATTATGAAGACAGTTCTTTTGAACTTTATAATTTGAAAAAGGATTTTTCCGAAAAAAATAACCTTGCCGCAAAAATGCCGGAGAAGGTAAAAGAGCTAAATGCTAAACTTGTAAACTGGCTTAAAAGTGTAAATGCTAAATTGCCGGTAAAGGAATAAAAAATAATAAGAGGAAAGGTAACTATTATGCACTTAAGAATATTTTACGGACTTATAGCAGGGGCAGTAATTGCCTGGGTTGATAATTACACAATGGGGGGTGAAGTAACACCAATAGTAATTGTTGCCTTGCTGCTTACAGCGGCTGCTCTTGCAGGAATAATATGGAAATACAGGTGCTGGAGTGCTTCTCTACTTATCTGGGCATTTAACCCTGCTGTTCATTTTATAAAACATTATTTCGGGTGGCAGGATTCTATACAGCCTAATACATACCCTTCAATTGTTAAACTGGCAATATTCACTTTTGTGATAACCGCTATTGGGTCGTTTGCGGGAATTTTTATAAGGAGCGTATCGGGAGGCAAAAAATAGGTAGTAGAGATCACATTCATGAAAAAGTTAATCTAATGTTGTATATTTCTTTTAAATATTATATCAGGAGTTGAAATGAAATTGTTAAAAGTAACATTAATGCTAATATTATTAGCTATGTTGTCTTCAAATGTTTTTGCACAGCAGCAAGTGAAACCGGCAGATTGGAAAGGATTTCAATTCTTAATTGGTAAATGGGTCGGTGAAGGTAAAGGGCAGCCGGGGCAGGGGTCAGGGTATTTTACATTTTCATTTGACCTGCAGAAAAGAGTACTGGTAAGGAAAAGCCACACTACATTCCCCAAGACAAAGGAAAGGCCTGCATCATCGCATGATGATATAATGATCGTTTATCAGGATAATGGAAAAACTAAAGCAGTTTATTTTGATAACGAAGGGCATCAAATAAATTATACTGCCGAATTTGCTAAAGATTCTTCTTCTATATCATTTGTAAGCGATATAATCCCCAATAGCCCAAGGTTCCGCCTTGTATATGAAAAACTGCCCAATGGTAAGATCAATAATAAGTTTGAAATTGCTTCTCCTAATAAGCCGGAAGAATTCAGTAAATATATTGAAGGGGTTGTAAAGAAAAGCAAATAAAATACAAAATAACCTTTTTAATATTTTAATTTTTGCCTAAAATATAATAATAGAAAAGTGTAATAATTGTTATACACCAGCCTGCTGCAAATGCAGGAATTATCCAGAAGGCACCCGGATTGTTGTATAATTTTTTATTAGTCTTCCGGCGAAGTATAAGCATTTGGAAAAATCTTATATTCAACATAATAAAAAATGATATAATAACTATTATTTCAATCCACACATGTACCGGCATTAACACTCCTTAATTATTAAATTAAAAATGTAAAAATAGTTACAACTGTAATATAGAACATTGGGTCGTAATTTTAATTTAAATGATTTTCGATTAATTCTCCATAAGATTTTGAGCAAAAAAGCGAAAACAGTAGTTACTGCATGATATATTTATGATCACAATCCGGAAAAATCAATATTGATCTTATTTGCTTTTAAATCATTTTTAATTATTTTCAGATATACCAATTCTATGTCCAACTATAATAGTACTTATCCTGTGTCCTTTCACATATAGGAGATATAAAGATGAAAAAAATATTTTACATTTTTATGTTTGTACTACTTTTCTATACTACCAATTTTTCGCAGCAGGTATATGGATATATTGCCGATACAAACGGATTAAGGTTATATAACCTTACAGTTAAGACTTATATTGGAGGAAATTGCCATACCGATACAACAACAATTCTCGGTTTCTTTGGCTGGTTAAACCCGGTTGGAATTGATAAAAATGGTGAATTGCCAACCGGCTACGCAGTGGCCAATAACTATCCAAATCCTTTTAACCCAAGGACAAGAATAGAATTTAAAATGCCCGAAGCGGGACAGGTAAAAGTTAATGTCTATAATATTCTTGGGCAGGAGGTAATAGGAGGTATCAATAAAAATTTTGCAGCCGGAACAAATCATATTGATATTGAAATGAACGGATTACCCAATGGTGTTTATATTGCCAGGATTAAATTAAATGACAAATATGAAACTACTAAGAAACTGATGCTATTATATGGCAGTCAGCATCTGAATGTATCATCAAACAATCCCGATTTCAATATTAGTGAAGTAAAAAAATCTAATACAGCTTTGACAAACGTACCGATAGATAGTGTAGTTGTAAGCGGATACTATGTTAAAACGACAAAATTTACCGGGCTGCCAAATTATACGGGAGGTGATGTTCCTCTTGGTATTAAGGTTGTCAAAAGAGTTTCTCCGGGAAATCCATGCCCCGGTATTGCTACGGTAATTTACAGGGGGCAAACTTATCATACAGTTCAAATAGGAAGCCAATGCTGGCTGCGTGAAAATCTGAATGTAGGAACCATGCTTGATAGTTTACAGTATCCTCAACAAGACACCGTTATTGAAAAATGGTGTTATTATCATATGGAAAGCAATTGTGCCAAATACGGGGGTTTGTATTCATGGAATGAAGCAATGAAATATGGTACTACTCAAAATTCGCAGGGAATCTGCCCTAATGGATGGCATGTACCTTTAAGAGATGAATTTAAGCAATTACTATCTGTAGTTGACAGTGTGGGGCGTCCACTAGATGAAATTTGGCAGGGGAATTTTTCCGGTACAACAGTAGCAAGCTATGGAACGAATACAACAGGATTTACAGCATTGTTAGGCGGCTTTCATAATAATAATGGATTTTCTATGGGAATGGGTTCAGATGCGTTTTGGAGTTCTACGTCGGTCGCAGATGCAGGAGGACAGCATTATTGGTGGTTTACAATGGAAATAGACGGTGTTAATGTTGCAACGGTAGGCCCAGCCATAGATTATATGAATATGTATATGGGATATAGTGTACGGTGCATTAAAGACCAATAGTAATTAAATTTAGAAATAAAATCCCTTTACTGAAAAGAAATAAATAATTTGTTTTTTTAAAAATAGGGGTATTTGTGAACAATTCTCAAATCATCTGTCCGCAATGCCATTCCAGATTAAACAAACCTCCTCAATTGGAAGTACTTGGAGATATTAAAAAAGGGGGAGGTAGTTTTATGGCATTTGGAAATCCGGATGACATGCTTACCTGTCCCGCATGTGGATTTAAATTGAAAATTCAAGACATAATAGACGGAAAGTATGATGAAGGGTTAAAAGGGAATTGGCTGTCTGTTATTTTTGCATTTGCATTTCTTGCATTTATCATTTGGTTGATTATAAAGTGTTCATCATCCTGAAATTATTAATTTTTATTGGTTGTTATATAACAGATTTGTCAAGATAAAATTGAGAGTTAAACCTTTTGAAGTGAAAAAGAAAATGTAGAGCCCTGATTAAGGACACTATTAACATTTAAAGTGCCTCCGTTTTTTTCAATCATCTCTTTGCAAACGATAAGCCCAAGCCCGGTGCCTGATTCCCCGTTTGTACCTTTCTTGTTATGCTGTTTTTCAATTTGGAAAAGTCCTTCAACTTCTTCTTCAGACATTCCAATACCGCTGTCTTCAATGGAAAGTTCAATAAGATCGCCCGATTCCTTCGCCGCAATTTTGATAACACCGCCTTTTGGTGTGAATTTTATTGCGTTTGATAAAATGTTTCTAAAAATTGTGTTGGCCATATTCAAATCGGCTTTAACGAAAAATTCTTTGGGTATTGATGAACTAATAGAAATATTTTTGTTGAAGGAAATGTTTTTAAACATTTCAATTGAATCATCAAAAGTATTCTTTACATTAAAAATCTGTACATTGAAATCCATGTGCCCTGTTTGCAGGCGCGACCATTGAAGAAGGTTTTCTAAAAGCTTGTAAGTATATTGGCTTAACCTTTCAATGTTTGTAATAAATTCCTTCTTCTCTTCATTGCTCAGATAATCAAATTCGGATGTAAGAATTTGCAATGAACCGAGTAAACCCTGAAACGGGCTTTTAAGATCGTGTGCAATAATAGAAAAGAATTTATCCTTAGTTTTATTAAGGGCCATGAGTTTTTGTTCACTTTCACGCAGTGCATCAGTCATTTTCTTTTTATAAAGTATGCTCCACAGGGTATCGCTCAGGGCGGAAATAATATCAATATCCTTTTGTGTGTATTCGCTATCTTTATTACCAACTCCCAAAACGGCTACTACTTTATCATCTTTAAGAATTGGATATAATAATTCTCTGTGAATATCTATATGCCCGGCAGGAAGTCCTTTCTTATTCGGTAAAGAGTTATAATCATTATGAATTATAGGCCTTTTTAATCGGATACAATCAGCCCACACACCCGCATCCTCTAGATTGTAATTCATATCTCCGGGTAATGTATTGCAGCCGCCGGTTAAAGTATTGGGAGACCAGGTTTGAATGATTATATTTTTTAAGGTGTCATCAAAAAAGTGGAAAAAGCCTATTTTACTTCCCGTAAGGATCTCAGCCTGCTCAAGTGTATATTTTGTCATGGAATCCAGATTTGTATCAAATTCCATTTCGCTCATCTTAAAACGGAAGTTTAAAATGTTTTCATAAATTTTAAATCCAGTAACATCTTCCCCAATAAAAGCAATTCCCGTTATATTCTTATCTTCATCTTTTAGTATTGTATTAGCCCATTTAATAAAAAGCTTATCTCCATTTCTAGCCTGTATTTCGTATTCAAAATTTCTCGGTAAATTATCTGAAAGTAAATCCCTTCTTAGATTTTGTGCTGCTTCCGGATTATGGGCAAAAACATCAAATAAATTTTTATTTACAATATTTTCCGCAGTATAGCCGAATAGCTGCTGGCAGTAGTCATTAACAAATTTAATATTAAAATCTATATCAAGTATTATTGCAATTAATTTTATATTACTTAGCATATCTCTGAACAAATGCTCGGATTCGCTTATTCGTAAATATTTTAGCCTCTTTTCGGTAATATCCATAATTGTAATTAAAATATGGGATTCATTGTTGGATTTAAAATATGTAATAAAACACCTGTACCATAAATCAGATCCATTTTCAGAATTGATATTAAATTCTATTTCGGAGTCGGTACCTGTTAGTAAACTTTTTGATGCAAGGCCTGCTAATCCTGTTTCTTTGCACCATTCAAGATCATGGAGTTTTATTGTTAGCATTTCCGGGACTGTTTTACCGGCTATTTTGGAATAAGCTATATTGCATGACTTGCATTCTCCTTTTGAATTGTATGATGAAATAGCAAAAGGGGCGGCAAAAAATATTTTTGAATTATAAATAAGTGCCGAAGAGAGATCGTTTTCAAGTTCTTTTCGCTCTGTTATATTACGTCCTGTGGAATAAATTACGCCGTTAACAGGTTGAGAATTCCAATCAATCCATTTATAAGTGCCGTCTTTACAAATAACTCTATTTTCGAAATTAAGAATTTCATTTCCGGCCATCAAGGTTTTGTATGCGTCGGAAGTAGAAGCGCGGTCATCCGGATGAACGTAATCTAAAACATTGTTCCCCATAAGTTCATCTTCGGTATAACCTAAAAATCGCCTCCATATCGGATTTATTTTTAAAAATTTCCCATTCTCATTTATTATGCACAAAAGATCTATAGATAAATTGAAAAAATATTCAAAATCAGCCTTTGCATAATTTTCATGTTCTGGCATAGTATTTCCATAAGCTTATAACTTTCTTAAATCTACTATCGTACAGAAATGTTTAAAATTTAATTTTCTGGATATAACTCAACAATTTTCCGTAGTCATTTGTGCTCTGCGGCAATAATAATAGCCCGGGCGTGCTCGTTAAGACAAAGAGAGCAAAATTGCCGCTATTTATTATGCTCATTATGAATATATTAATTTGCGAATAATTCGGATGGTAATTTATTTTTGTCCCTGCATTCGAAGGTTCAAAACTATCTTTTACACGTAAAAATTACCTAAGATATACTTGTTTAAGGATTTACCTGTTCCAGATAAGTTCATTAAAAATCGCGGTTTCTGTGGGTATTTAAGATAAAACCTGACATTTCACTTCTTTTCGTAATAAATTAGAATCAGGCAAACTATTATTTATTTATAAGTCAATATTGGCCCCAAAAGTGATATTATTCAGGCATAGGAAAAAATTGAATCAAATTTGTTAATTTTGGACTGGTTATGGCGGTTGCCTGTTTTAAAAGTCTTTTTAAATAATGCGGAATTATTTTTAAAGATTGATTCATTGAATTATATAAGTTATTTTAATTTTCAAAAAAAAATGCAAGTTTTTTTACTTGACTAATTAAAGCACACATTAATTTTTCTTATCATCAAGGATAGAAAATTTTTATAAATACTAAATATTATTATCTCATATTTAATGGTAAAGATGTGTTACTTTACTTGGACTTATTTTTAAAGCTCCTTTGTCCTCATAATCAATCCGGAATAGTTCATGTTTAAAGAAAAAATTGTAATTCCAAGTATTTATGAAAAAGTATCCGACGTATGTTACAGCCTGCGCGCATTTTGTTTTACAAATGATATAGATAAAAAAATAAGCGGTGAAATGGAACTTTGTCTTACCGAGGCTCTTAATAATGTCATTAAACATGCTTATAAAGAAGATCCTACTAAAGAGATAGAAATTAGTTTTTCAAAGGACGATAAGGAATTAAGCATTACGATTGAAGACACGGGTATTCCGGGCAAAAATTTTAAAAAAATAGAGCTAGTTTTCGATCCCACCGATGTACTTACTCTGCCTGAAGGGGGAATGGGCCTTTTTATTATTAATAGCCTTATGGATACAGTGGGTTATGAAAGGAAAGGAGATAGGAATTTCTTTGTAATGAAGAAATTACTTTAATATTTTAGGAACTAAATTTATTTTATTTCGTTTAACTGTGTAAACAAAATTTTACAACAAAGATTCGGCTAAATTGAAAAAAATACTGTTATTAATGCTCGTTTTGACTATAGGCACTGTATGGGCGCAGGATTCTACACAAAGCCTTGTAGTTAAGAAAAAGTTTGAATATTACCGTTCCGTCGTAAGATTAAAGTATCCTGAATTTTCTTTATCCGACAGTTATTATCTGGTAAAAGATGCCAATGACGGTAAAACCACTGCCCAGCATGAACTTGGTATTAGGTACTTAATTGGCAAAGGATTTGAACCTGATACAGCTAAGGCTGTTTATTGGATAAAGAAAGCGGCTGAAAAAAAATTAGTTGCGGCCTGTTTTAATTACGGAATTATGCTAATGAATCAGGTTGGCGTATCTTGGAATCCGTTTGAAGCTTATAAGAATTTTGTAGTAGCTGCCGATGGGGGCATGCCTGAAGCTGAACTAATAGTCGGGCTTTTTTATCTGGACGATCTTATTGTTGCTAAGAATATTAATAAAGCCGTTGAATGGATTGATAAAGCCGCAAAACAGAAATACAAACCTGCTGAAGAAGCTCTTGTGCAGGTTAAAGAAAATGAAGGCAAATATTTAAATTTTGCATGGGCATACAACAAACCCCAGGTGGATGAGAAAAAGAATGACCAGTCTGAAAGTGAATTTAATTTTGAATGGTTTGCGGATGCCGATACTTTAAAAAAGTCTCTTGAAAACCCGAAAGAAAAAGAGTTGATGAAAAAAGCATATACCGATCTTAAGAAAATATTGAATATAAAGAAATGTGAATTTCTGGAAATGCAGGGGGATACAACTCAGGATAGGCTTCTTAAACAGGGAATTAAATGGGGCAATCCCGAATCCGTTATTGTTCAAGGTACAAGTTATCAAAACGGAACTCTGGAAAAGAAAGATTTGATAATGGCGGCGTATGACTTTTTCAAAGCATACAGGCTTGGAGCAGTGCGCGCCGGTAATATGTTATACAAGATAACTACTGATAAAATCTTTCTTGAATCTCTTGAAAAGGCCATGGAAAAGGGAAACCTTGATGCTATTTATGTATGGTCTGCAATTACGGCAATGCAATTCAGCAATAAATTCACTCAGGATGAATCTATTAATATGCTTGCAAAGTCGGCTGAAAAAGGGCATATACCTTCCATGGTTGAATTGGGATTGTGCTATTATAACGGAAGGGTAGTGAAGCAGGATAGAAAAGCAGCGCTGGAATTATGGAACAGAGCCGCAAACCTTGGCGATGAAGATGCTAAAATAAGAATAGCATTTAATAACCTGTTGAATTCAGAATCTCCAAACAGCCTTAAAAATGATTATGATTATCTGCTTAAAGCATCCGATAACGGAAACCTGATTGCCGAAATTGCCATTGGTTATTGTTATGAAAAGGGAATTGTAGTTAAGCAAAATAAATCCGAAGCTAATAAAATATATGAGTCTGCTGTAAGGCGCGGTTCGGAAACTGCATTGGTTTCTTTGAAAAGGCTATACAATGAATTGAGGCCGGACGAGGAAACATTTAAGATTTATACTACTAATTAGTTTTTACGCTTAAGAACTATAAATGCAAGATCATCGTATAAAGGTTCTGAACCTTTAAATCCGAATATATTCCAAAGCATAATATCCTTAATTTCTTCAGCACTCTTTGATGCGTTTGTCTTAATTAAAGTTTTTATTCTTTCTTCGCCGAACAGCATTTTATTATAATTCATAGTCTCAGATACACCATCAGTATATAAAAAGATAATATCATCGGGGCCCGATGTAAGAGCAATTTCTTCCAGCGATTTTTCAAAATTTATTTTGTCGTTAAAACCAATTGCAAGTCCTTTAGGGCGTATTTCAACAATTTCTTTATTATTACTGCTGTAAAAGTAAGCAGGATTATGCCCTGCCCGGCAGAAATTAAGTGTGTTATCATTTTTAATTTCACAAATTTCAAGAGTTAGGAAGAATTCTTTACGCAGATTATGTGAAAAATATTTTTTTATGTCTGCAACCATTTCTTTCAGCGAGGTAAAATTTTCCATAAGCTGGTGTATAATTGCCTGTACTCTTACTACATACAACGCAGCTGCAATTCCTTTCCCCGAAACATCTCCAATTACTACAAATAAGCTGCTGCTGTTAGGTGCAGTAATAAAATCGAGATAATCTCCTCCTACTTCCTTAGCAGATTCGTAATGGAATGCTACATCGTACCCGGCAAGAACCGGTGGTACTTTGGGAACCAGTTCGGCCTGTATCTTCTGGGCAACTTCAAGCTCGTTTTTCATTAATAGTTTATCGGCAAGTTCAAAAGCAAGAAGCAGATTCATTATGACAAAAGAGATTATTATATATTCGCCCGCGTTTTGGGTAAATCCTATAACCAGTAATAAAAGTGCAGCAAGGTAAAAAAGCCTTCTGGCAGGAGTCAACTTAAGAAGGAAAACGTTAAACAGGTTTCTTAATAAGATTAGTATACGGGCCGGCTTGCTTTTTGATTTATCCGGTTTGGGGAGTTCCTTTGAGAAGAAGTCATAAATATCAGACGATTCCTTTTTAATAAGGCGCTCTATCTCCTCATAACTTAGGTCGCTCATATAGAGGTCAAAAATCCGCTTAATTTTGCCCGGATTGCCCAAAATAACTTCCTGCCCTTTATCTCGTTAAAATTCCTGAGCCTTAAAGCTCTAATTATTAGACGAGTGAATATCTTCAATGTTTTAGCAAAATTCAAATAAATATATGCCAATTTTGTCCATTTTGTTGAATAATAGTCAATTTTTATTCTTCAAAAATGCATTTCTTTTCTTATTTTTAGAGTTAAGATAAAAACATATCCGATAATGAAACTTTATATCGGAATTAACTGTAATAGGTTAAAAGGGTTATGATATATAATTTAGATTTGCTATCTTAATTCGAATTTTTAAAATCGGTAAGAAATGAATAAATATTTTAAATTTTCACTATTAATTTTGATGACATTTGTCATAATTGCCGGGTTGGCATTCCCTATTGTACAATCTCCCTCAAATTGGTACGAATTTCCTATGATAAGGGGCCTTGAAGAAAAGGCAAGAATAATATTTTTTCACGTACCTACTGCCTGGCTTTCCGTACTTGCTTTCTTAACAGCAATGATTTTCGGAGTAAAATATTTACGGGATAAAAATTTGGATGATGATGCAAAATCCAATGCAGCTCTTAAGCTTGGTATGGTGTTTTGTATTCTGGCAACGGTAACCGGTTCCGTATGGGCAAAATTTAATTGGGGCACTTTCTGGAATTGGGATCCGCGGGAGACAAGTATTTTTGTACTGCTTCTTATTTACGGCTCACTTTTTTCTCTCCGTTCGGCTATCGAAAACGAAGATAAACGTGCACGCCTTTCAGCTGTTTACTCAATTTTTGCTTTTCTTACTGTTCCTTTCTTTGTATTCATAATGCCGAGGATAATGGCAGGCTTGCATCCCGGTTCGGCTGATGATAATTCTGCTGGGCCAATCGTAAATTTTAAAATGAGCCCAAATATGTTTGTTGTATTTTTTGTTTCCCTCATTGCTTTTACTATTCTTTATTTCTGGATGTGGAGGCTTTCATATAAAAGTGCAATTATTAAGGAAAAATTGTCTAACAAATTTTTAAGAGGCTGAGTTGGAAAGTTTATATAATTTTTTGGAAAAAAATTCTATCTACATTGTTATGTTTATTGTCCTTATAATCTGGTTGGGGATTTACCTGTTTTTATGGAGGACGGATAAACGCTTGAAGGAAATTGAAAAAGAACTGAAGGAAAAAGAGAATGAATAAAAAATATATGATTGGAGGCGGTATCATTATTGTCTTTATGGGGATAATGATCTACCTTTTTTCACAGACAAATATTTCTTATGAAGCGGATTTTCAAAAGGTCATGTCTGCTAATAAAACTATTAAAGCAACAGGCGCGTGGGTTAAAGAAAAAGGGTACCAGATTGATAAGCAGAATAACCAGGTGCATTTCTTTATGAAAGATCCCTACGGAACAGAAATGAAAGTAGTTTTTACAGGTTCAATACCAAATAATTTTGAATCCTCTACAAGCCTTGTAGTTACAGGCAAATACAAAGATGATTCATTCCATGCTACGGATATACTTACTAAATGCCCGTCAAAATACCAGGAACAGCCAATACAAAATGCTAAATCTTAATTTAGCAGCCAGGAGTTAAACATGATTGGAAATATTTTCCTTACCTTAGCTTTAATAGCAGCATTATTTTCTTTTTTAATGTACTACCTTTCTTTGAAAGGGTACACAAATACTTTGCAGTACGCACGTTATGCGTTCCACGCCTCCGCAATATCCGTTATTATTGCAAGCGCGCTCCTTATTCAGGCAATTTTAACACATCAATACCAATATGGTTATGTTTACAGTTACAGCAGTAAAGAGCTCCCTTTGGGATTATTACTTTCCACTTTCTATGCAGGGCAGGAAGGCAGTTTCCTTTTATGGGCGTTTTTTACGGTTATCATAGGCCTGATTTTGCTTGAATATTCTGCCAAAAGGGATAATCTTGAAGCCCGCATAATGGTATCGTTTACTCTTGCACTTGGCTTTTTGTTAGTATTAATAAACCCTCTTCTTAAATCACCATTCAACTCTATCTGGAGTCAGGGTGCTTTAATTGAAATTAAGAATATAAATCCAAAGTTCCTATCACTCCCATTCCTGCAGAATTTTATTACCGGCGGCGGAGGCGGAACCCAGCACTTTATAAATATGAATAATGATCTTTATGCAGCTCTTACATCTAATGGAGTATCAGTAAGTAATTTTCTTATAAACGGCAGGGGATTAAATCCGCTTCTCCAAAATTTCTGGATGCAGATTCATCCGCCTATGCTTTTTATCGGTTTTGCAAGCGCATTAGTGCCATTCTCATTTGCAATTGCTGCTATGATTAAAAATGAGTATAAAGAATGGGTTAAACAATCATTACCATGGTTATTAACGAGTTCCATGGTTCTGGGGCTTGCTATTATGCTTGGCGGTTACTGGGCTTACGGTGTACTTGGATGGGGCGGTTATTGGGGCTGGGACCCGGTTGAGAACTCAAGTTTAGTTCCGTGGATTGTAAGTGTGGCTGCAATTCATACAATGCTTGTACAGAAAAAAAGCGAAGAAAAAAATGGTCAAAGCAGATTTGTAAAGACTAACCTAATACTTTCCATTTTGACTTATGTTTTGGTGCTCTATAGTACATTCCTTACAAGAAGCGGCGTTCTTGGCGATGCTTCAGTGCATTCATTTGTAGATCCGGGTATGACCGTTTACCTGTTCCTGATTTTATTCCTTGCGGTATTTGTTATTATGGGTGTAGGCGGAGTTATTTACCGCTGGAAATATTTAACTAAGAATTTTGACTTTAACCATAATCTGTTATCGCGCGAGATGGTTTTGTTTGTGGGTGCCATAGCATTGATAGTCTCTGCATTTATTACAATTATGGGAACTTCTGCCCCACTAATAGGCACTACAGTTACCCCCGATTTCTACAATGTTTCCCAGCTTCCAATTGTAATTATTTTTTGTCTTTTGAATGGTTTAAGTTTTCTTGCTAAATGGAAATTAACCGACCGCGGAGTATTTTTCAAAGAATTAAAATATATGATCGGTATTTCACTGATATTTACTGTAATAACTATTGTATTAGGAGGAGCAGTAAACCTATTTAAATATATTAAACTATTCCAGGATATTGACCAGCCGTTTTTAAAAGTGTTGATAGCAAGTACCGGCACAATATTACATATCCTTGTATTATTTGCTGTTTATTTTTCATTGGTAGTTAATGTAAGTATAGCTTACAGCATCGTGAAGGGAAGAAAATTATTCCTCGGAGCTTATATTTCCCATGCCGGTTTATCCCTCTTTTTATTAGGTGTAATTGCCACTTCCGGTTTTTCAAAAAGTATGCAGGTGGAATTAGTTAAAAACAAACCTGTTAGTGTGTTAGGCTATACTATGAAATATACAGGATATGCACCAATTGATGCCGGAAAGAAATTTGCCTTTAGAATTGAACTCGATAACGGAAAAAGTAAAAAGATTATTTCTCCTGTTATGTATAATGCCGATATGAACGGCAGCCTAATGAGGGAACCTGATATCCTTACCGGTTTAGCAAAGGATTTTTATGTTGCACCTCTTGGTTTCTCAGAAGGTTCAGATAACGGCGAAACAGCAGGTAATAAAATTACAATTGAAAAAGGTAAATCGTACGAAATTAGCGGAGCAGTGATTACATTCACTAGTTTTGATATAGGCAGCGATGCAATGGCAGCAATGCAAAACGGGACTGATTTTCAAATAGGTGCCAAGCTGAAAATTAAATTCAAAGGTGTTGAAAAAGATTATGAAGCTGTTATGAAAAGCAGCGGCGGAAACAAAGTGTTCATTCCTATAGATTTACCTGACTCCGGGCTTAGAATTACTCTTGACAGCATGAATGCAGAGAAAGGGGCAGTTGTTCTTAACATTGCAACAGGAGATCAGCTGCAGGATTCAAAAAAAGCAGAACCACAGGAAGTCCTTTCTATTGAAGCCAGTATAAAACCTTTTATTAGTTTGGTCTGGATAGGTGTAATTGTTATGGTAGCGGGCTTTGTTGTTTCGGTTGTAAGGCGGGCAAAAGAAATAAATTCTTAATTTTAAAATTAAAGGCGGTTTTTAACCGCCTTATTTATTTTAATTTATTATAAATATCTTATTATTTTTTATTTTTAGATAGTTATATTTATCATTGAAAAGTAAAAAAATAATCTCTATGAAAGTATTATTAGTTGAAGATGATCACGGTTTCAGAGCACTTTTAAAAAGGTTACTTGAAAATAAATATGATGCCGATGTTTTTGAAGCGATAAACGGCATAAAAGGTTTAGAGTTGGTGAAAAAAAGGCATCCTCAGGTTATTCTCCTCGATATTGACATGCCGCAGATGGATGGGAAACAATTTCTTGAAATGCTAAGGCAATTTGATGAGGTTACACCTGTGGTAATTATGACAGCTCTCAGTGAGAAGGAACTTATTACTGAACTGATACCTTTAGGCATTACTGATTATATCCTTAAAACAGAACCTTTAGAACTGTTAACCGACCGTGTTCAACAGATTTTATTTAATAGAAGGCCTTAAAAATAACGAAGCCATAAAACTTTGCTCTAAAAAGGATTTTTCCTGTTATTTTTAAATGCCGGTTTGTAATGATCGCTGCTTTCTATTTCCTGCAGCCATCCATTATGAAGATTATATTTTCCCATTAACTCCACCGCACGCATATATTCAGTTTCTCTTAATTTACGGGAAAGCAGTATTTCTTTTTCCGCTTTGTTAGCCGGGTAATATTGGGACATTAACGAGATATAAATATTATTACTTAATTCCCCGCTTATAAATTTAAATACCTGTTCTGTTTCTGCCAGTTCATTCGGAAGTACAAGATGGCGGATTATTAACCCCCGTACTATTACATTATTTTCGTAAATTAGTTTTTCACCAACCTGCCTGTACATTTCTTTTATTGCCAAACATGCGCTTTCAAAATATTCTTTTATACTTGAATAAGTAAACCCATATTCACTGTTGCCGTATTTAAAATCGGGAAGGTATATATCTATTACGCCGTCAAATAGTTTCAAAGTCTGCAAGGAGTCATATCCGTTGGAATTATAGATAAGTGGAAGATGAAGCCCTTTATCAGCAGCTATGACAAGAGCTTTAAGTATTTGCGGTGCAAAATGAGTGGGGGACACAAGTCCGATATTGTGGGCTCCTTTGTTCTGCAGTTCAATCATAATATCAGCCAGCCCTTCATGCGTAATGGTATTGGCCTTCTCCTCTTTCCAGTTCTGGCTTATTTCATAATTCTGACAAAATATGCACCTGAGATTGCAGTTCCCGAAAAAAATATTTCCCGCGCCATTTGTACCTGATAAAGCAGGCTCCTCGCCATGATGAAGTGTATAGGAAGAAACGATCGGCAGGTAGCCGCTGCGGCAGAAACCGGTATCCTTTTCCATGCGGTTAACAAGGCATTTATGGGGACAAACAGTACAGCTTCCTAACAATTTATTTGCTTCAATTGCCCGCCTTTGAAGCTCGCCCCGTTTATGTAGTTTTATGTATGATGGTTCAAATGGCATAATTCAATTTTTTAATCAGGTAAAAATAAGAGATTAATATGATACATAAAATGCAGATGTTAAATATCTGAATCCAAGTTATGCTTCCATCATTCTATCTTGGCAGTTCCGGAATCTGATTGTGTTAATTGCCGTCGGTTTGCCTCGGCAGATAAATTTTAGCCGGCGGATTGAATAGAAGAAATTTAACTTAAGCTTTAGCCACATAGAAAAAGGTCGGGGTTAAAACCCAAGGTGTTTTTTTCGCTACTCTCCACGCTCTAAAGAAGCGTGGTTACTGCCAACTTTCTTTAGCAGTCAACTTTTCCATGCGACCATTCCCGGAATCCGGGTGTAAAAATTTCTCCCCTTTTTTGCAAAGGGGAGACACAGAGGGGTTCCCCAGTTAGTGTAAAGTAGAAAATGTGCGGTTAATTAGCAAACAAATGAAGGAGTATTTAATTCTATATTTGTATTAGTCAGATTGTAGCGAAGTCTGCAATTCTATGATGATATGTGGTTTAATATAAATGACGATTATACTGTTGTTTTTATACACCTTAAATAGTACATTTTCAATCAGAAATATGCTTTAATCATCCTCTTTAACATTATTAGCTGTAATTAAATTGTTAATATATTTGGTTATATGGATTAGAAAAATTTATGAGAGATTAAAATGGCAAAAAAAATACTATTTCTATTCTATGTATTCTGTTTGAATATAATTTATGCACAGGATATTACAAAATTGCGAATCCTAGATAAAGCAGAATTAATAACAGGCGAGTTGATAGATAAGAATATTCGAGACCAGAACGGGGATATTTGTTCGGGAATTATTATTATTTCTGATTTAACAGGTTTGAGCTACCAGTCAGGCCTTGGAATAGTAAAAAACAATCCTTCGCCGGGGAAAGATTTCTTATTTGTGTCGCCGGGCGAAAGAGTAATTAATATATTTTGTTCAGGCTATGAACCATTGAAGTTAATCCTTAATGATATTGGGATAAAACTTACCAGCGGTGAAGTATGGCAGATAAAAATAACAAGTGATAAAAAGCTTGATATTATTCCTACAATAATTACAATAGAACCTGATGATGGGGTGCTTACAATAGACGGAGGGACTCAGAAAAGTGGAAGCCCTATTAAATTATCCAGAGGCAAACATGAAATTGTAATTTCCAAAGAAGGATATAACGAAAAAAGAGAAACAATAAATTTAACTGAGGATAACAACTATTTTAGATATACATTAAAGCAAAAAGAAGCAGTAATTGTTAGAATAAACAGTATACCAAATAAAGCTGCAATATTTATTGATAATATAGAGAAAGGGAAAACGGATAAAGATTTCTTTTTATTCCCGGGGAAGTATAAAATAGAACTGATCCTTTCCGGTTATTTGAAAATAAATGAAGACTTTATTGTTAAAGAAAGCGGTGATAATACATTTACGTACACTTTTACAAAGAATGCAGCTGAGTTAAAGATTAAAGTTGCACCTCCAGATGCAAAAATATTAATTAATAAAGAAATGCGTGGTTCTGAAAGCTTGATTGTTCTTGCACCGGGCAGTTACCAGATAGACATAAGCCAGGAAGGATATAAAAGCATTACCGAGATAGTTAATTTAAAACTAGGGGAAGTTATAAAAAAAGATTATTCATTAACTGCCAAAACTGGCAGCCTGCAGTTTACGGTTCAGCCAGTAATTGCAACTGTTAGTTTAACAAAAGAGGGTAAAAATATAGAAAACTGGCAAGGGGCAAAATACATTAAAGGTTTGATGATAGGCAATTATGATATGGAAATAGTATGTCCAGGTTATGAAACGCAAAAAATAAGTGTAATTATAGAGGAGAATAAAACTACTAATAACGATATTGAGATGAAAGAAGGTAGTGACAATACAAAAATGGTATTTGTAGAGGGAGGAAGTTTCCAAATGGGAAGCAATGATGGAAGCATAAATGAAAAACCTGTTCACCGTGTAACTATAAATAGTTTTTATATTGATATGTATGAAGTAACACAAGCTGAATATGAGAAAGTAATGGGGAAGAATCCATCAAGTTTTAAAGAACCCAATGCTCCTGTAGAAAATGTTAACTGGAATGATGCTAATGAGTATGCGAAGAAGGTTGGCAAGCGGCTTCCAACAGAAGCAGAATGGGAATATGCTGCACGCGGAGGAAGTAAAAACAAGGGAAATAAATATAGCGGGAGCAATAAACTTGATGATGTAGGATGGTATGATGGAAATAGCGGAAATAAAACTCATGTTGTTGGTTTAAAAAAGGCCAATGAATTAGGCATATACGATATGAACGGGAATGTTTGGGAATGGTGCTCAGATTGGTATGGGGAAAGTTATTATAGCAACAGCCCTGTATTTAATCCCAAAGGCCCTGACAGCGGCTCATTGCATGTTTTGCGAGGCGGTTCATGGACCAGCGGAGGTAATTATTGCCGTGTTACATACCGTAACAGTATCAATCCGGATTTCCGAGTCAATAACTTCGGTTTTCGTTGCGCTCGGGATGTTGATAAACTTACCAACAAAGCAATTGAATTAAAACAAAATAATGAAAAAACATTTAGTTGTGGAACACAAATTTCTTATGCAGGTAAAACCTATAATACCGTACAGATAGGTCTCCAATGCTGGTTAAAAGAAAATCTTGATGTAGGTACAATGATACGAGTAAACAAGGAGCAAACTAATAATAATATCATAGAAAAGTATTGTTATGATGATAATATAAATAATTGCAATAAATATGGAGGTTTATACCAATGGAATGAGGCAATGCAGTATGTAACAAAAGGCGGTGTACAAGGAATATGCCCAATAGGCTGGCATATACCAACCAAGACTGAGTTCGAAACCTTAGAAATAAATGTAAACAAAGATGGGAATGCATTAAAAGAAATTGGGCAGGGAACTGGTAAAGCTGCGGGAACTAATAGTAGCGGTTTTTCTGCATTGCTTGCAGGTAGCCCTAGCCCTACTGGCAGCTTCTTCAATTTAGGAACTGATACTAACTTTTAGAGTTCCACTGAGCACGGTACGGATAACGCTGATGGCTTGGCTCTTTTCAACTTTAATGGATATACTAACTTCTTATATTTCAAAAAGAGAGTTGGGTCTAGTATTCGGTGCCTCAAAGATTAGTTGTGTCTTGAGGAGGTGCAGCTCTATACAACTTTTAAAATAAAAAAGCCGCTATGAAAGCGGCTTTGTAAATCTATATTAAATATTAAACTAATATTCTAATCCGAAAACATCAACTTTACCGTTAATATGTTTTGTCTTATCAATAATTTTACCAGTTTTATCCATAACACCCTGATGGCAGACGTAGCATTCATTAAGATTGTAGCTTACGTGTCCTGTAGGAGGCAATCCGTGGCAGGTACCGCATGCAGCTTCATTACCTTGAACATTTATCCATGGAACGGTTTTGTTTGCTCCTGTAATGTATGTTGAGTTATCATAAATAAACTGATATTGAGATGTTGCGTAAGACAGCCTAAAATTTCCGTGGCAGTAAGTGTTAGAACATTGATTATTGTTAAAATCATAACTGCCCTGAATTGCACCAATACCTGTTTTGGATGTTAAGAAGTTTACCTGTGCTTTTCCATTAATGTTAATATGTCCCGGTGAGGTTAAAGCTGTTGGTACGGTATGGCATTCATTGCAAGCAACAAGTGAACTTACAGTAGTATTAAAAAGGTGATAGCTGTGCAAGCCTACTTTCGCGTTGTTCACATCAGTTTCACCATTAACACCGCGTGGCGGGGCCATATGGGCCGGATTTGTTAAATCTCCATGACAGGTGTTACAAGCTTCCGGACCGCCAGGGAATGCATGGCATGAAGCACTACGGCATGTTGGGCTGGACATTCCGCCGCTGTAATTTGTACTATGACATGGTGTGCATTGGCTTAGGTTAAAGGAGTTATTTTTTAGATAAGCGCCATGGAAATTTGCAGATGCCTGGTCAACTATACCGGTTTTATGAACCGTAATACCCTGATGGCAATCGGGGGTAGCGCAGCTTACTTTTGCTGTACCGCCTGAAAAATCGGATCCGTGGCAGGTTTCGCAAAAAGCCAGTCCCTGTGTTGTAATCATGTGCCCGTGAAATGTAGCAGCATTAATATTCATTACATCAGGTCCATGAACGGATACAGCCTGCGGTGCAGTAATATCATTTCTGGTGTTGCTGCAGGAAACAAGATAGATTGAAAGAACCATAATTAAAAGAAAATAAAATTTTATATATCGCATAATAGGCCTGTCAGATTAATTTTTTTTACCGTGGCAATAACCGCAAAATCCAACACCGGGAATTCCGCCGGGACGTGCGTTAGCATCAATGTGACAATTAAAACAAATAGCTCCCTGGTCTGTATGCCAGTCCCCATGAGTACTGCGCATAAAGTTATTGGGATGCGTTCTCGGGTTAGTTCCTTTAATACCGTCATTATCAACATGGCAGAGAATACAATTTGCATCTCCTCCCTGAACATCATGGCATGCGGCGCATCTTTCAATATCCCTTCTTGCAAGTATTGCATGCTGTCCGCCGCCGGAACCAACACCAATTGTAACAAAGTTTACAATTTTATGAGATGCGGGCATAACACCGGCCATTGCATAATCGCCGCCGGAACTGTTATGGCATTCAGAACAAAATGTTTCATTATTATGACACGTAAAGCATTCTGTTTTTTTGCCTTCCAGATCCATACCGTGTGTGTAGCGGTAATTCAGATCATGTACAAGAGTTAAAGTCTGCTGCTTTGTGTTATCGAGCATTTTATATGTTGAATAAGGAGCGAAGAAATTCTTACTGCTGTTTGTTTCGGTAATGGAAGTAGTAGCTGCGTGGCAGGTTTCGCAAAATGAGTTATCATGGCACATTGAGCATTCGGCATTAGGACGGTTAGCCACCCATTTATGGTTGTATTTAAAATCTGCTTTTTTATGATTATCAGGCAGCAGGTTAGCTGTAGATATATGGCAGCTTTCACAATTCATAGTTGCAGAAGTTTTGTTGTTATGGCAGATATAGCAGGTTTGCATGCCCATAGCAGGTGCTTCAAAACTGTAGTTTACATCATTGATACCTTTATGGCATGATATACAATCTGTTTGTTTCTGTCCTGCAATATGAAATTTATGATTAAAATAAACCGTAGCTTCCTTTTTTACAAGGGGTTCAAAAATATCCTTGTAATGGCACATAGTACAATTTTTATCGTCATTAACATCATGGCAGTCTGCACAGTATTCCATTTTGGGAAGAAGGCTTTTTTCAAGAGAGGTACTTTCGGGCACTTCTCTATGACAAGCAGTGCAATCGGCCGAGTCATGTTTTTTATGAGAAAATTTAATTAGGTCTTTATTTGTTTTATCGTCAACCGAACCGGATGAAAAGGCCGTAATAAACAGGAACGACAATACAGATAAAGACAAAACAAAGTAGAAGTGTTTTATTTTCATGATGCCATTATAAATTAGTGTTAAACCAATAGTTAATTTTTGCTAACAGGCGGAAATCGTTTCTATAAATTTTGTTATCCATATACTGCCCCTGAATATCTATAGAAAATGTTTTCCATGGACGGATATTAAATCCCCCCATAATTGTAGCCATATCATTTTTCTCGGTATCGTCAGTAAGCCTGTATTGAGTGAAGGAAACACCTATGGATGGTGTAAAGAATCCGTCACCGAAAGAATGGGCGCCGTAAATAGAAAGGGCATCCAATTCACCTTCATAGCCGCTGCTTTTTCTATAGCTTATAGAACCGTAAGGAGATGAAAATCCTAAAGTGTACCTTTGTGAATTTGCGTCGGTATAGCTTACATTGGCAAACTTGCCGAAGACGGAATATCCGCCGCTAAATCTGTAATCGACGCCTGTTTCAATTTCCTGAGTGCTGCCGTAATCAAAAACTGCAAAGATAGAATTGTATCTGATAAGTGGTTCGCGGTAGTTATAATAGAGTTCAATGCCCAGATTTTTAATTTGCTCATAACGCCCTGTAATTTCAAACTTAGAGGTTGCGGCCATATTAAGATCAAAATTATACTCTGCATTAACATTGAAAATATTGGGAAGTTCGTAAGAAGCTTCGCCGGTTAAAAATTGGAATTGATTCGATTTCTGCTGAATAAGAATTTCAATAGGATCCATATTAGCATTGATTCTTAAAGCAGTATAATCAGTTTCTTTGAAATTTTTATCTATGTAGCTTACTGCAAAACGGGTGTTTTCAAGGGTGTTGGTTTCAATTTTGGCACCCATTATGAAGTCATTCTTAAAATCATTGGTAATTTTCAGTTCCTGATAAGCGGGAACATTGCCCCCTATGAAACCGCTGACAATGAAGTTGTATTTTTCAAGTTTTAAATTAATGCCGTCGAATAAACCACCGACGGCATTATTAAAATTAGACTGACGTCCTAATCTGATAGTAGCAATATCGAAAAGAGAACGCCCTTCAAGATATAAATTATAAAACCTTACGCGCGGGGCATTATCAAGTGAATTGCCGATATCAGTTTCAAAATTTGTCCTGGTAATAAGAGAAAATTTTCCTGAATTAAAATTGAGTGCTGCAGTCTCATAAGTCATCAGATATTTACTTGATGAATTTTGAGAATCATACCTTTCAAAAGTGTAAATCGCTGAAGATAATCTGCCATTAATGTTTTGGCCGAAAAGCGATGCAGGCAGAACAATCAACAATGCGTAAATTAATTTTCTCATTTTTTATCCGTAAAAAATTATGATTTTGGGACGTTGTGTTTAATCTTAGCCCACATTTCTTCAAATTTGAATTCTGTAAATGTAGGGCTTGAAGAGTTATGACAGGTTGTGCAGAATTTAGCAATATCATCAGGAATTACTAAACCTTTTTTAACAGCTTCATCCTTAGCTTTCATAACACTCATGTTTTTGTAAGCAGAGCCCGCACCGTGGCAGGTTTCGCATTGAACTCCGTCTTCAACTTTAAATTTAGCACCAAGCAGAGCTTTATCAGCATCATAACCTGAAGCGTGGCATTTTAGGCATTCAGGAGAATCAACTGCTTTTTTGCCTGTCTTAGCTTGAGCAATTTCATCTGCTTTAGGAGTCTGCAATGCTTTGTAAGCCTGGGAATGTTTACTGTTCATCCAGATAGGGAGCTGCTGCCCCTGTTTTTCTGATTTATGGCACATTCCGCAAACTGCTGTACCTTCAAACCCATTTTTTTGGGCAGAAGTTTTCTGCGGCAGCACAAAGAATATAAGCAGTACTGCTATAAGCAGAAAGTAAAAGTTTTTCATAATATACTCCGATTTTGATGGAAAAATAAATAAAAGAACATTTTTATCCGTTTTAAGATAAATCAAAAATCTCAAAAAAACAATACTTATCTCTTTTTATCTTATTTTTCTTCTCCTTTTACTTTCATCTTTTCTTCAATCCAATTAGCCAATTCAGGATCATGATTTATTTCATTCTGAATTACCGAATCGGGGTCTAAACCGTTCTTTTTCATAGTATCTGTGAATAATATTGTTGAATTGCTAAGTCTCTTATATTCTCTTTTGCCTGCTTTGTATTCAAACCATTCCAAAACGATTGTTCTAAAATGCCTTTCATGATGATGCCTGTAAGTATGAAGTGTCATTTTGCCATCAATCCAGGTAAGGCTCATAGGATATTCCTGAGGATGGAAGATAACGAAGAACCAGTGCCATACAACTATTGCGAGAGTAGCAAGAATTGCTTCGTAGAAGTGGATCATCTCACTTACTTTTATCAACCATACAGGAGCCCAGTTGCCGACTACAGTCGGGAACCACAAAATGAATCCGGTAGCGCCCATTACAATTGTGCCCCAGATGAGAGCCCAATACTCAGCTTTTTCAGCATAATCATATTTGCCGAATTGAGGTTTAGTTTTGCTGAGCTTCATATAGTACATCATATTATCCCTTGCTTCAAGAACATCACTGAATTTGGGAATCATATTCTTTAGAACATCCCTGCCGCGCGGTGTGAAGAAGAGGTAGCATACGTGATAGAGGCCTGTTATGATAAGAACTGTTGCCGCACCGCGGTGTATATAATGCCTTACCGTTTCATTCATACCGAATGTGCGAAGCATTTCAGCCCACCAGCTTTGTGTATATTTTAATGCAAAGCCGGTAATTGACAATGTTAGGAATGAAGTCAAAAGGAGGTAATGTTGAATTACTTCATTCTTAGTAAAACGGGGAATTGTAATTTCATTCTTACTTCTTTTCCTTTTTCTTCTAATTTCATAGATAAAAATAATTGCATTGTGCAAAATCATACCGCCTATTACGGAAACTATCATCCAGAAGTAAAAATTTGATACGAAGTTTTCAATTTTAGCTGCCTGAACATTTTGAGTTTTATGGGAATAACTCTGTGAAAATGTATCGGTAGCATCCGGGTGACATTTCTGACAGGTTGCAGTTACTTTATCCGGATTGACGGATGATTCACTATTGCTCTTAGGTAATATTTTATGAACACTATGGCAGTCAACACACATAGCCGCTTTTTTATCACCGCGCATTACAGCTAAACCGTGATAGCTGTCTTCATATAAACGTGCTTGCCCGGTTTCTGTACCGAATCTGCTTGCTATACGTGGATTTTGATGACAGATAATGCATGTCTGCTCCTGAATTTTCTTAGAAGCATCTCTTTTATCTTCAGTATTAACCTGCTGAATTGCATGTTCACTATGGCAGTCATCGCAAACGGGGGATTCCCTGAACCCTTTCTTTGTTCTAATCCAGTGAATTGATTTTGTGTAATCATCCGAAGCATTTTTGTGGCATTGGCCGCAAAGCTGAGGAATATTAAATGTGGAAATCTTAGATCCCGGTTGAATTTTATTTTTTATGTCATGCACACCGTGGCAAACAGCACAGGTAGGTGCATCCTTTCTTCCGCTGGCGACAAGTTTACCGTGAACTGAATTAAGGTAATTCTGCCCCGGATTTTTAATTCCAAGATCAAACTTTTGCATTAACTGCGCATTGTCATGGCAGGCTCCGCAAGTAGACGCAAGGTTTGTAGGAAATACTTTACTTTGGGGATCTTTAACTTTTTTAATATCATGAGATCCATGGCAATTCCAACACATAGCGGCTTCATCGACCCCTTCGCTTAATGAAATTCCATGTATGCTTTCTCTATGTTGGTTTGCAATTGCAGAGTGGCAAAGATAGCAATCGGCTTTTTGTGTATTCTTTAAATTTTGCGGATGGCCTGCAAGATTATTGGAAATGAAATTGTGGCAATCTGCGCAATCGAGATTTTTATGTACAGAACCTTTTAAGGTTTGTGCATTATGGTTATCTGCATGGCATTGGAGGCATTTTTCCGATGTGGCTGACCTGGCGGCATGGTAAGGATTTGCCATTACCATACTCTTATGACATTTAGAACAGTATTCCTGAACTTTTAATGTATTGTCCGTAGGAGGTTTAACTATCTCATGAGAACCGTGACAGGTTTTGCATTCAGGTATTGTCTTATTCTTTATTTTCAATCTATGGTGGATATCATTCTTAACCGATGCTGCCATTTCTTCATGGCATGATTCACACTTTACTTTAGCGGGTTTCTTTTCGGTGTGGCTTTCATCTTTAACATCCTGATGGCATCCCTGGCAATCGATAGCATCCTTATGAACTGATTTATCAATTTTATTATCATGGCAATCGGCGCAATTAAAATTCTTATCCTGTGCCGTAATTGTTAGCGCATATAAAAATATTGCATAAAATATAAAAACCGGCAGCTTTTTGTATAAGTTAAACATCAAAACTCCTGATTGGATTTTTTTTATGTTAGATACTGATTCCTTTTTATAGCTCATTGATTTAATCATTTAAACATCATGAAATTATTTGCTGAAAAACTCACCTGTAATTGAATACCAATTTTTTTCTTCAAGGTTTTCAAGTTGTCCCCATAATAAATCAAATTCCTTACCCTGATTATCACTGCTTAAATATCTTTTAATCAGTCCGGTATATTTGTCAATTTCATCCTGGAAAAAGTTAACAGCACTTTTCCCTATTTTAAGAAGTGCAAGTTCAGATTCAAGTTTATCGGCATCAATAGAAGCAATCCAATTTGAGTCATAAACTGTAAAATCCAAACGTTCCGGGTCTTCAGCAAGGCTCGAATTTATTTTTGATACAATACCGCTTACCGGAGATAGGAATTTTATTGAACGGTTATTTTGCCGTATTGTGAATAAAGGCTGTCCCTTCGCAATATTCATTCCAAGGTTAGGGAATTCTATATCATCAATCTTTCCAATAAGTTTTTTAGCAAAATCATCAATACCGGTTTTAACAGTACCATCCTGTGAAATACTAGCCCAGCAATGCCCTTCGGAAATGAATACACCGCCTGGAATTGCAAATTCACCCAAATGCGCTTGTTCTTCTGTAGCAAGGTGAGTAATATTTACACGCGGTTTTAATTGTTTTTTAATTCTGTCTTCCCGTTTTACAAGAATAGTGTTAACAAATTCAAGCAGTTCATCCTCGGTAAATGGCTTCTGTACATAATCCATTGCGCCGTATTTCATACATTCTACCGCAGTTTCAACCGTTGCATAGCCGGTAATAATTATTACATCTATGTCAGGGCGTACGGTTTTAACTGATTTTGCAACTTCAACGCCGTCCATTTCAGGCATTTTCAAGTCAGTGAATAGAAAGTCGTAATGGTTGGATTTAATTAATCCAAGGGCTTCCGGACCGCTGTTTACAGTATCGACCGAGTAACCATCCAGAACCAGAATTTTTCTAAAACTGTCCAGTATAACATCTTCATCGTCTACGCATAATATTTTTGCTTTAGGATTTTGGACATCGGCTCTTTTAAGGGAAATGGCTTCTTTGCTTAAATCAATGGTTAAGCTCTCAGTCAAAATAGCAGCTCTTTCTTTCTTAAGCTTTTTGACTTCAACCATTCTTAAGAATTGTCTGATTATTATATCTACAATAATAAAAATTATGACCGCAAAGATTAGAAGTATCATTATTCTTCTCCTCTAATAATTTATGTTCTGTCCGAACAACAAGGAATTAAATTTATTATCTCATTATCGAAATCTGCCGGCTCAATTTGATAGACCCATCCTTCAAAATAAGGGTCTTTTTCGAGCAGGGAAAAATCATCAAAAAGCCTTTCGTTGCGGGCAATTACCTTCCCGCTGACAGGCGAATAAATCTGATGAATCATATCATCATCAGTTTCAATTTTAATTGCGTAATTTGCCTGCAGTACTTGTTCCCCCGGTTCAATCAATTCAATACTCTTAATGGAGCTGATAGTTTTATTGAATAAGTCGGTAAGACCTATAACTGCATTCTTTTTACTTGTTTCATTTACCCAGCTTGAATATCCTAACATGAAATATTTTGCAGGGCAGGGTACATAAGAAAGTCCGGCAGCAGAATTATTCTCAGTCTGCTGAAACTTTATCCGCGAATAATTAATACCCCTGGTAATTACTGAAATTATTTCTTCAATTGCAAAAGGTTTTGGTATATAATCAATAGCGCCTTTATTTATTGCCTTTATAGTATTATCCAAAGTTGAATAGCCGGTAGTAATAATTACCGGAGTTGTTATATTCTTAAGGTTAAGTTCATCAAGAAGCGCAAAGCCGTCCATTACGGGCATCATTATATCGCTAATGATAAGATCATATTTACCCGATTTTAGTTTCTCAATAGCATTAAATCCGTTATCGCAGGTATCGGTAGTGTAACCGTTCATTTGAGAAATTTTTACAAGAGAATCGAGTATTACCTGTTCATCATCAATAATGAGTATGTTTTTGTGTATGGTTTCCATAATATTATTTTTTAATCAGCCGGGAGCCTTATTTTAAACATAGTTCCTTCGCCGACTTTGCTTATAACTGAAATCAGACCGTTATGATTATCTATAATGCCCCAATTAACCGAAAGGCCAAGGCCTGTTCCTTTTTGTCCCTTAGTAGAAAAGAAAGGATCAAAAATTTTGTTAACGTTTTCAGGAGAAATACCGCTTCCGGTATCGCCGACCGAAATTTCAATAAACTTTCTTTGTCCGCCGTTATCTATAAAATCCCATTTTTCCCAATTGCAGTTTACTTTGGCACAACCGAGTAAAAATCCCTGGCCGGGTATAATAATTTTATAAACATCCGAACCGCATTTTTCACATTTTGAGGTTTTATCAATTAAGGAAATTTCACACTCAGGACAGAGAAATTGTACTGGTTTATTTTTGGGAACCGGAATACCAATATGATTATTATCTTTTCCGTAAATAGGATCTAAATGTATATATCCAATGTTATTTTCATGTTTCGCTTTTAATCTGATTGAAGGTAAACCATCTATGCGGTGGTTTTCATCTATTAGATTATGTCCATTAGGACAAGCTGCATGTTTTATTTGTGTAATTCCCCGAGGTGATAATTCAATTTCAGCCGTACGAAGTGTTATTTTACCGCCGTCCGGTCCAATTGCATCAATTGCATTAACCATGAAATTAATAAGAACCTGTTGAATTTGATTTGCATCAACAACTATCCTTGGAAGATCGGGGGAGTAGTCTTTCAAAAGAGTTATTTTATTTAGCCTCAGCTGATTCAGTACAACAGACTCGGCCTTGTCAATAATTTCATTTATATCGGCAGAATTCTTTTTTGGAGTTGACTGGCGTGAGAAATCCAGTAAGCTTTTTACAATATCGCGGCTTCTTTTCGTCTCTCTTACAATTACATTTAAATCTTCCTGCAGTTCGGGATTATCTTTAGTGCGCTTAAGCAGGTAACTGCTGTAAGTGAGCACTCCGGTAAGAGGATTATTTATTTCATGTGCAACACCTGCTGCAAGCTGGCCAATGGAGGCAAGTTTTTCCGACTGGAATAATTGCAGCCTCATCTCATTTAATTTTTTGGTCATATTATTAAATGAATTGGCCAAGACACCAAGTTCATCATTGCCGGTTTTTTTAATAGTATAACTTAATTCGCCGTTTGCAATTTTATCCGTACCTTTGACTAATTCTTTAACGGGATTATCTACCCATCTTTTAACGAAGATGCCTATAATTAAACCGATAAATAGAACTGCAATAATGGCAAATATAAGTTCCTTTATTTCGCTTTGAACTATTTGTTTATCCACATCAACAAGTGAAATCGTAACATCAAGAACGCCAAGCACTTTAGCATTTTCGGGGTGTGCATGACAGTCTGCTTTCCAGCAGCTTTCTTCATTATATATTGGGTTAATAATGCCGAAGGTGCGTGCAGAATCAGGATGTATCCTGAAAATTCTGGTTCTTTCGGTAATTGAAATATTTTCAAGAGGTTCATTTGCGGCATGACATGCATAGCAGCTTTCGGCATTCTTATCAAGCATATTGCCTATATCTGCTTTCCGGGAAGAATAAATAATTTCCCCTTCTTTGTTAAGTATCCGTATCCCGTTAATGTTAGTTCCTTGCCCAATAGTATTGATGATTTGGTGAATCCGTTCACGCTGGTTTAAAAGCATATCATAGCGGGTGCCGTTTTTAACTGCGTCACTTAGCTGGTTAGCATGACGTTCAACTTCAGTTAAAAGCATGTTTGTCTGCGATCTGATATTAAAGTATGAATATACTCCAATAATTATTATTGTTGTTATACTAACAACGAATATTAACTTTATACCAATCTTTTTTAACATAAATTCAATTATGCCTTCTTAATTAGTTTGCCCGGTTTTTTATCCGGATATTTATATGTCTCGTCATGACAGCCTGTACATACCGGATTGGCGAAATTCTTTTCAACATGGCAGTTATCGCAATCATTGCCCGCATGTGTTTCGTCTAATGCAAGCCCTGTTTTTTTATGATCGAAATTCTGTTGAGTCCATTTTGAATGGCATGTAGTGCATTGAGTATCTAAGTGACTGAATTTGCCTTTGTCTGTATGACATCTATCGCATGTAAGTTTTATATGGAATCTGTTTAGCTGCCAGCCTGCTACGTTAAGATGGTTAAACAAACCTCTCTTTTGATCTGAGTGGCAGGAACTGCAATTATCCTGAACGTTATGGCATTTTGAACATACCTTATGCATATCCCGCAGGCTGCCTTTTGAAGCAACAGGTGTTTTGGATTTATTATGGCATTTAATGCAGCCGTCTTCATTATGACACTGTACACAATCCACACCGAAAGTACTGAAATGTTCGTCATGATTAAAAGTAACCAACTTACCTTTATTGTATGTAGTTTCGAATACCTTAACTGTTGGGCGTTTAATAGTTGTATGAACCTGTTTAGTACTTGGGGACTTTGCGCCTTTTGCCGGCTGGTTATGGCATGTGTTACATTCAATCTCATTGCTCCATGCACGATGGCATCCCATACACTGAACGTGGTAAGCACCTTTTAAATCTATTTTGGAAATATCAGTTCTTTTTCTTTCTTCTTCATGACATTTATTGCATGCAAGGATTGATCCGGTAGGATTATAATGGTGGCACATCTGGCAAGAGCCTGACATGGAAGCCATTTCAGCATGTGTCTGGTGCGAAAATTTTACAGGAGGATAAAGATCCGTTTCTCCTTTAAAATGGTCAATTATTAATATCTTCGGTATTGATAAAGGCATATGATATACGACGTTCATTAAATCACGCGGACATTTTTTTAGGCACGGGTTATCTTTAGTAGGTATAGCACAGTCATGACAAGATTTGCAATCAATTGTTTCTTTATTTTTTGTCTGCGGATATAAAATACCCTGACATAATATTAATAAGGCAAATACAATTATACGTTTCATTTTACAATACCTTTTATAGTATATTTTGCTTTAACTTTTACTGAATCAGGCAGGCTGATGATAGGGAATATTTTTACAAAAGCTCTGTAAAGTAATATTTCAATTGCAATTAAACCAACTGTAACCGATATTTCACCGATGGAAGGGAAATAGGTTTTCTCGGCATAAGGAGGGTTATATGCTATAAGGAAGTTATTAATCCTATTCATAAAAACGCCGAAAATTACAAACGACGAAGCAATAAATAACCCTAACGGGCTTTTTGTTATTCTTCTTGATGCAAACATTCTTATCGGTATTACAATACCAATTAAAATTTCAAGAACGAATGCAACGCTTTGTACCGAAATAGTATTCAAATAGACAAATGATTCCCTTATTACCATATCGCCAATTTTAAAAGCAAGGTAAATACCAAGCAGCGGAGGCATCATATCTGCAAGCCCTTTAAGAACGTCCATTTCCGGTTTCAATTTAAATGAACGGGATGCAATTAAAGATTCGAACATTATCATCGGCAGGCCTACGCATATTGCCGAAATTAAAAAGAGTAGGGGCAGAACGGGAGTTTGCCAAAGCGGATGCATTTTAGGCCCGGCAATAATCATTAGGGTACCGAGTGATGACTGATGAAGGCAGGAAAGAACAACTCCTGCAATAATAAAAATAAACATTGTTTTATCGAGCCCTCTGTCTAAAGCACGAAGGAATTTATCAACAGGGATATTAACTTTTGCAAGAAATCCGGGTAAGTTAACCTTGCCTATAAATCTTTCACATACAATAGGAAGGAATTCTATATAAAGTACGGAAAGATAAATCATAACACACATACCAACTTCAAAAAGAGCTGAGTTGCCGTTCCAATTGGGAGGAAGCATTACATGCCAGATATCATAATATCTGCCAAGATCCACTGCAACCCCCATTGCAACAAATGTGTATCCTAACAATGCAGTTAACAAAGCCGGCCTTACAATTACATGGTAGTTCTCTTTATGCATAATATGTCCAAGAGCTGCCGATGTAAAACCTCCTGCAGCTAATGCAACACCTACTGCAACATCTACTGCAATCCATATACCCCATGGATGCTGGTTGTCTAAATTTGTAACTGCACCAAGCCCAAACAAAAACCTTCCTGCCAAAAAGATTAAACCGTTTACTGCCAGTACAAGTAATATAATTACTCCGGGAGTAATATATTTATTTTTTAGCTGCTTTGGTTTCATATACTCATGCATGCTATTCTTCCTCCTCGGCATTTCCTTTCTTCCGTTTATTAAGCCACATTATACCCCCAAGTAAAGTATAAATTGCCAGAGGTGGTACGAAATAGGCAAATAAGCCGTGCTGAATTGCTTCTGCAACACCGGGAGCCGGGGATTTAGCCAATTTAGGGAAACCTATCTTTTCAAAGTCGTTACCTGCCATATAAAGCCATGAAGTCCCGCCTACTTCAGATTCACCAAAAACATAACCGGTATATCTTTCAGGGTAATGTTTTATTTTATTGCGGGCTGCAACTACAAGATCTATTCTTTTCCCGAATGTTAGTGCTTCAGCAGGGCAGATTTCAACACACGCAGGCAGTTTATCCTTCAATAATCTTTCATAACAGAAATCACATTTTTTAACTTTAGGTTCCAGGGCTTTATCATAGTCATAAGCCGGAACCTGGAACGGGCAGGCGACCATGCAGTAACGGCATCCTATACATTTTGTTCCGTCCCAAACAACTGCTCCGTTTTCTTTTTTCTTCAAAGCCGAAACAATGCATGCAGAAACACATGCGGGTTTATCGCAATGCATGCATTGTACTTTTACATCTATCGGTTTATTAGGTTCACGGGGGTTTTCATATTCATTTACTACTGTTAATGTCTGATTAGTTGGCCTTCTTCTTGTTTTCAGGACTGATCTGTCATCATATGTTTCTACCGACTGGTTTGGCAGATCATGTGCATTCTTGCAAGCCCATTCGCACCTTCTGCAGCCTATGCATAAGGTGGTATCGACTAAAACTCCATATCTTTCATCTGAAAGGGGTTGTTCGGTAGCTCCTTTTACTACAGAAGTTGAAGCAAGAGCACCGGCTGAGATTAATGCACTACTCTTAAGAAAAGACCTTCTTGATATGTTTTTCATTAATTACTCCTTTTTTTGTGGGAGTCTTAAATGGAATTTAAGATTATTTTATCCTTTTAAAAAATATAGTAATTATTCATTTATGTCAAATTTTTATTAATGCCTAATTAATTTCATTTTTCTCAATAAATTACTACTTTTGCAAAGCTTTTCTATAATGTAATGCTAAAAAGAATTTAATCTCAGTTTATCCCTTTTAATGACTTTTTACTATCCAATGAAATAGTTTATATTGAAAATAAATATTTGTGATTGATATATGAAAAAGAAAAAAGATCAGATAAATACACTGCCTCAGCTTAGGAAAGGAATTAACAAAGTAGATGACGAGATAATTGAGCTTTTATCACAAAGAAGAAAATTAAGTCTGGAAGTAATTAAAGCAAAGAATCTGGCTCAAAGGCCTATAAGGGAAAAAGAAAGGGAAGCGGAAGTATTAAGCAGAATTATTGATCTTGCAAAGAGAAAGAAACTTGATTCAATTTTTGCTTCTAAAATATTTCAGGAGATAATTGAAGATTCGGTAAAATTACAGCAGAAGTATGTGCAAAAGACCGCCAATGAAACAGGCCCGGAAAAAGAAATTAAAGTTGCATTACAGGGTATTGAAGGTTCTTACAGTTTTTGGGCTGCAAAAAAATATTTTGGTTCCGAAAATGATCTGGTTCTGTTCAGCAAAAACAGATTTGATGAAGTAATCCAATCTGTAGAAAACGGGGAAGCAGATTTTGCAGTTTTACCGATTGAGAATACTACTTCGGGAGGCATAAATGAAGTATATGATTTGCTTCTGCACACTACTCTTTCAATTGTTGGAGAAGAAGTTCATAAAGTTGACCATTGCATTGCAGCTATAAAAGATATTCCGCTGCAAAAGCTTAAGAAAATCTATGCCCATTATCAGGCTGCAACACAATGCAGTAAATTTCTTTCATCCTTACCAGATTGTGCAGTTGAATACTTTGCCGATACAGCAATGTCTTTCAGGAAAATAAAAGAAGAGGGAAATCCATTCTTTGCTGCCATTGCCGGAGAAGAAGCCGCTAAAATATACGGATTAAAAGTTCTTAAGTCCGAGATTGCAAACCAACCTGAAAACTTTACCAGATTTTTAATTGCATCGCGTAAACCTGTTAAGGTAGATGAACGGATACCATGCAAGACTTCTATAGTAATGGCTACATCACATACTGCAGGGTCTCTTGTTGAGGTACTTTCCGTATTCAAAAAATATAATATTAATTTGACCAAACTTGAATCGAGGCCGATAATCGGGAATCCGTGGGAAGAAATGTTTTATCTCGATTTTGAGGGGAATATTTCTATTCCTGAGGTTCAGAATATTTTTGACGAAATTGGTTCACACACCCGTTTCTTAAAAATATTGGGGTGCTATCCTGCAGGCGGTTTTGAAAAGACTCAGTTCGATTACACAAATCAGCCTAAAGAAATTACAAAATCCGGAGCCGTTGAAAAAGAGATTATAGAAGTTACTGAAAAGGAAAAAATAAGCAGTCCGGTCATAAAAAAATTAAGCTATAAATTGGCAAGCCGTCAGTACAAAGAAGAAGATACTATAATAAAAGTTAGAAATATTTTAATCGGCGGGAATAATTTTGTAGTAATAGCGGGTCCCTGCTCTGTAGAATCTGAAGATCAGATTTTAGCTTGTGCAAAAGAAGCAAAGGAATTTGGGGCATCAATATTGCGGGGCGGCTGTTTTAAACCAAGAACATCCCCTTATAGTTTTCAAGGGCTGGGATATGAAGGGCTTAAATTATTAAATGAAGCAGGCAAAAATTATGATATGCCTGTAATTACCGAGGTTATGACCAGTGAACAGATGCCCGAAGCATTAAAATATTCAGACATTATTCAAATCGGCGCACGGAATATGCAGAATTTCTCCCTGCTTAAAGAAGCAGGGAAAATACAAAAGCCCGTTATGCTTAAAAGGGGTTTAATGGCTTCTATTGATGAACTTCTTGATGCCGCAGAATATATTCTTACACAAGGTAACAGGCAGGTAATTCTTTGCGAAAGGGGAATTAGAACATTTGAAACTTCAACAAGAAATACATTAGACCTTAGTGCAGTACTGGTATTAAAGGAGAAAACACATTTGCCAGTTTTTGTAGATCCATCTCATGCGGTTGGGCAGCGGGATAAAGTTATTCCTCTTGCTAAAGCGGCTAAAGTAACCGGTGCACATGGTATTATGGTTGAATTCCACCCTGAGCCGGAAAAAGCATTGAGTGATGGTGAACAGTCACTTAGATTTAATCAGTTTGAATTACTGATGCAGGAATTAAAGAAACTATAATTCAAAAACGTATTGTGACTTAAGTGTTAATGAATTAAATGACGGAGAAGACCCGTTAAATGTAATTCCTACCTTATAACCTATACCTATGAAAAATCCGTTGCTCGATTCTCCTGTAAGATCCAACCCTACTGAAATTCCAAACCGGATTCCATAATTCGTTTCATTTTGATTAAAGAAAAATCTGTTATTCAGGAGTAGTACGCCGGCTTCTTCTTCTGCAAATAATTTGGATTTGATATTCTGCCTTAACACTCCCTGGAATGTTAAACCAAGATAATAAGGATAATTTTGATTGGTTAAATTATCAGGAATGTAATAATTCATGTCTCTTACATAAAAGCATGAAAGCTGAAAATCCAGATCGTCGCTTAACCGGGAAGGAAATTCAAAATTTAATTCAAAATGTCCTGCCGTTACCGGAATTGATAAGGATTGCATTGATGAATAACCTGCATCAATGCCAATAGAATATAAATTAGTCTGCGCATTTGAAATGCCCGAAATAAAAAGAAATACCAGCAAGAAGAATGAAAATTTCTTAGCCGGAAAATTAGTTTTTGTCCCTCTTAATAGCATAATATAAATCGCTCCCGCCGGGTGATTGAAAAATGCTTAATCCAAAAACAGGAAGAATAGCAAATATATGTTCGAAGATTTCGCTTTGTGTCTGCTCAAATTCACTAAAATTAATTTTACTGCAAAAAGCATATAATTCAATAGGTAGCCCTTCAGCAGTAGGCTGCAGCTGCCGGGCAACACATATAAGATCCTTCCTTATATCATCCCGGTATTGAACAAATGCAACAATATATTGAAGGAGTAATCCAAGATTTGTTGCGGTCTGATTACCTGAATTCAATTTTTCAAAAAGCAGTTTTTTCAGTTCGGGTGTAATACTGCTGTTCTTTAAAGACTTTTTAAATTCCGAATCAATAAATTTAATAGTGTTAATATCAATATTGATAAATCTTTTTATCCTGCGGCTCTTGGATTGCTCCATTCCGCGCCAATTTTTTACTGAGTTTTCTACAATTTTGTATGTCGGGATCAATACATAAGTTTTATCCCAGTTCTGCACTTTAACTGTATGCAGTGCAATATCTATTACAAGCCCATCTGCACCAAGAGATGGTATTTCAATCCAATCTCCTTTTTTAATAAGTTCATAAGATGAAATCTGTATGCTTGCAACAAATGATAAGATAGTATCTTTGAATATTAATAAAATTACTGCCGAGAGTGCACCTAACCCGGTAAGTATTACCAGGGGTTTTTCACCGGTAAATACACCAATAATAAAGAGTCCGCCAAAAATATATAGTATAATTCTTACAACTTGTGAATATCCTTTTATCGGCTGATTAACAAATTTTGGGTTGAGGGAATAAAATTCGGTTAAGGAAGTAACCAGGTTGCCGACAGCCAGTATTATGAATAAAATTATAAGTGCGTTTGATGAATGCTCTATTAAAGGTTGAAAACTTTCGCCAAGGTATGCAAAACTGTAGATAACATAAAGTGGAGTTAAAGCAGAAATATATTTTATAAATCTTTCATTGAAAATAAGGTCATCTAAAATTGTTTCAGTTCGTTTTGTTAATCTGTGAACAATCCTGAAAAATATTTTACGGGTAATGAAATAAGAAACATAAGCAAGAAGCAATACTCCAATATATTCAAGGTTATTATTGATAATCGGAAATTTTTCAAGCCATTGTTTTATTGAATTATAGAATGCATCCATAGAGTTATAATTTATCCATAGTTTGTTTATCTAATCTGAAAACAGTCCATTCATCCATTGGAGAAGCACCGAATTTTTTGTAGAAATCAATTGCCGGTTTATTCCAGTCTAACACGGACCATTCAAACCTGCCGCAGTTTCTTTCTTTTGCAAGATTGATCAGATATTCGAAAATTGCCTTGCCTATGCCTTTGCCGCGCATTTCCTCCAGAACCAAAAGGTCTTCAAGATACAAACCAGGTTTGCTCATAAAAGTAGAATAATTATGAAAGAATAGAGCAAAACCGGCAGGTTCATTTTTATAATATGCTATAACGGCTTCGGCATATTTTTTATCGCCGAAAAGAGTTTGTCTCAGGTTTTCTTCAGTAGCAGTAACCTGATCCGTAAGTTTTTCATATTCGGCCAGTTTCTTTATAAAATTAAGAATTAGCGGAATATCCTTTTCTTCAGCAGGAATAATTTTTAAATCAGTCATAATAGCAATTATTAAAGAGTAAAGTAAAATGTCTAATCAATTTCAGCAAGCAGCAGTTTTCCCTCTAAAGTGACAAATCTGAAAATTTGTTTAATCTTTTGGGTGCCGCTGGTAAATTCCACCATAACATTCTGAAAATCAAGATTGTTTTTCTTATCCTTCAAAACAGAAGAAATAACATAAGTGCCGCTTATTTCAGATAATGCTTCAATTCTTTTTACTACGCGCAAAATATATTTAGAATGTTCTGTATTAGAAGGATCCGGAATTTTATATTCCTTCTTTTTGTCATTAGAATAAAATGCAACAAATTTACCTGCTTCGTCATATTTTTTTGCTTTACAGAGATCATATATATTCGTAAATAATACTTTTACATCTGTAGTAGTTTGACAAAAACAGTTTTTGTTTAAAGTAAAAATCAATACAAAAAGAAGCAAACCTGCATACTTAAATTTCATAATAGTACCCTTTTAAAAATTTTTACAGTAATATAATAACTAAAGTTCCTAATAAACGAAATGCTTAATTTGTTCCCCTTTTTTCTCAATATCGGTCATTGCTTCAATGCCAATTTGAAGGTGTAGATCCACAAATTTAGCAGTTACCTTTTTATCAGATTCTTCTGTTTTTATTCCTTCCGGAAACATAGGAAGGTCGGAAACAAGCAAAAGAGCACCGCGGGCAATCTGGTTTACGTAGCCTACAATAAAAATAGTAGCCGTTTCCATATCAATTCCTATTGCCCCCAATTTCCTCAGATATTTTTTAAAGTTTTCATCATGTTCCCACAACCTTCTGTTTGTAGTATAAATGACCCCTGTACGGTACTCCATTTTATGTTCAATTATTTTGGTTGATACAAATTTATGCAGTTTAAATGAGGGGAGGGCAGGGACTTCTTTCGGGGCATAATCATCGCTTGTACCATCGCCGCGTATAGCCGCTGTAGGAAGTATGAAGTGTCCAATTTCGGTTGAGGTTTTTAATCCGCCGCATTTGCCCAGAAAAAGTGCACCTTTAGGAGCACGGGCTATTAAAAGATCCATAACGGTAGCTGCGTTTGCAGAGCCTATGCCGAAATTAATAATTGTTAAACCGTTATTATTGGTAGCCGTCTGCATAGGGCGGCCTTCTCCTTTAATATCGCATTTAAATATTTCTGCGAATTTGGTAACATAGTTATCAAAATTAGTTAGGAGGAGATAATCTCCAATCTCATTAATTGTTGTGCCGGTATAACGAGGCAGCCAATTTTTGGCAATATCAAGTTTAGATTTCATTATATCTTTTTTATCCTTTCAAAATTATTGGATTTTTCGGAATTTCTTTTTTCAAACCAGTTATCGGTTAGATTAGTCAATAAACCAAAAATATATCCTATTAAGCTGCCTATAATTGCCCCGCCTAAAATATCGGAAGGGTAATGTACTCCGACATATGGGCGCGAAAGTGCAAGCAGGAATGCTGTTGTAAATGCTACATATTTATACTTTGGAAATATTTTATAAATAAAAAATGCAAGTGCAAAATTATTAACGGCATGTGAAGATGGGAAGGAGTATGAATCGGTTGCCGAAATGCGGAGCCATACATCCGGCAAAGCATTGCAGGGACGTACTCTATGAAAAAAATCTTTGATATAATGACTGCTAAGCTGGTCTGAACAGATAATTACAAATAATACCATAATTGCAGCAATTTTCCCTTTTCTGCCTCCGTATGTAAACATGATTAACCATAGCACAACATACACAAGGTACCAATGGTTAATATCGGTAATAAAAGGGAAAAACTTGTTAAAAATTGGGTTTGAGATGGTATGGTTTATAAAATAAAAAACCTGCAAATCAAGATTATATAAAAAGTCTAACATATTTTTTTTGATTATTAACTAAAAAATCATTATTTAAGGCTATAAGATTATAAAATATTTTCGATTAAAACAGTATTTTAGAAAATATTTACCAATAAAAATAAGAATAGTGACTTCAAAAAAGACATCCACTCCGGATAGGAAGCAAATTTTCCTAAAGGAAGAGAGTAGAAAGCTTCTTCTTGCACCTTTCAGGGCCCTTGCAAAATTCACTGCAACTGCAGGTATATTTGCGCTTATTTTTGAAGTTAAGTATCTGGCTGAACATGCTTTACAAATTTATGTGGCAAGGCTGTCTGCAATTTTAATAGCATTCCTGCTTCTCATTTTATCTCATTCTAAAGCAGGAAAGAAATATCCAGTTTTTCTTGTACACTTTCTTTTATTATCAATTATTGCATCATTCGGCTCGATTATATTTTTAATTCCGCAGTCTTTTACCGTAAATTCTCATATTCTCAGTTTAATTATTTTTACAGCAGCACTGTTTCTTAGCTGGGATGTGACCAACCAGATTGTAGTAGCTATTTATTACAATATAGTTTTTGCCGCATCAATTTTATTAACAGACAGATCAATTCTACTTTTGCCCAACCTTTATGAATCTGTATTGCTTGTAATTTTTATAAGCGTTATGGCCGTAGTGGCAAGTTCTGTAAATTACAGGTTGCGCAGGGAAACATTATACAAGTCGTTTGAAGTAACCGTCTCTGAAAAAAAATTCAGGAACATTTTTGAAAACTCGGCAGAAGGCATTTTCCAGACTTCGCTTGATGGAAAATTTTTAACAGCTAATTTAAGTCTTGCCAAAATGCTTGCACTTAACGGTGAAGATGATTTACTTAACCTGAATATCTTTAAGGACGTTTTTAAAAGGCATGAAGATGTGGAGTTGTTAAAGAGGCTTTTTGAAAAACAATCGAAAATAAAAAATTTCAGGGCTCTTTTTAAACGGTCAGACAATATTGATCTTTATGTAAGAATGAATATCAGAATTGGTTTTGATGACGAAAATAATCCTGTAATGTTGGAAGGCAGTATTATAGATATTACTCAGCAGGTAATGGCTGAAGTTGAAAAGCAAAAAGCACTTGATGCCCTTAGGGATGAAAAGACAAGAATTGAAATTTCCGCACAAAGGTCTAAACAGGAAAGTCAGTACAAGACAAAATTCCTTGCCGGCATGAGCCATGAAATCCGTACTCCCATGAATTCTATTATGGGATTTCTTACTCTCGTTGAAAATGACTTATTCGATAACAAAGATGAAATGCAGAATTTTGCCCGTGATGCACGTATGGCTGCTGATACTTTACTCCAGATAATTAATAATATTCTGGACATAAGTAAAATTGAAGCAGGCAAGATGGAATTGAATGAGGCTGAATTTAATATAAGAGATGAAATTGACAAGGGAATTGCAATAATTAAAGCGGCTGTAAAATCCAAAGGGCTGCAATTACAATCCAATATTGATGATGATATACCTCAGGTAATAGTTGGCGATGCAACACGCTACAGGCAAATTGTATTGAACCTGCTGACTAATGCTTATAAATACACCGAAAAAGGAGAAATTTCTATTTCTCTTAAAACTGTAAGCAAAACGGAAGAATATGTTATGATAGAGACTTCCGTAAAAGATTCAGGCAACGGAATTCCTAAAGAAAAAATGTCAAAATTGTTTGAGCCTTACTCGCAGCTTCATGTTGAACAAAGTACTAAAGGCACAGGTTTAGGGCTTGTGATCTGTAAAGAATTTGTTCAATTGATGGGGGGCACTATTCAGGTGGAGAGTAAAGAAAAAGAGGGAAGTAATTTTTATTTTGTCTTAAAATTCAGGATACCAATGGAGAACTTTATGAATAAAGAAACTCCGGGTGAAAGAATGGCAAGGCAAAAATTTGCTTCAGAAAAGGCTGTTGATTTCCAGAAAGAAAAAAATCAGGATAAGATAAAAAATATTCCGGAACCTCCGGTAAAGCATGAAGAGATTCCTGCTAAGCAAACGAAGAAAACACTGCTTCTGGTAGAAGACAACCCTATAAGCCAGAGCCTTGAATTAAGAATTTTACAGGAAGTTGGTTATAATGTTGAAGCTGTATCAAGCGGCAGGGAAGCACTCGATGCGCTAAAAACGCGTAAATTTGATCTTGTACTTATGGATGTTGAAATGGATGAAATGGATGGTATTGAAGCTACAAAAAAAATCCGTTCCCTTTCCGGCGAAGTCGCCAAAATTCCTATCATTGCCGTTACTGCGCATTCAAGCATGAAAGACCGCGAAATGTGCTTAAACAGCGGTATGGATGACTATATTGCAAAACCTATAAACATTCATTTCCTTAAAATTACTATTGACCTGTGGCTTAACTCAGAACGCTGATTTTCTATTCGTTTCTATCCCCTCTTTTTTTTACATTTATATGCATTTTTTAATTTATTAGTGAGAAAACCATGCGGTCACAAGACTTTATTGCTCTCGAAGAAAAATACGGAGCTCATAATTATCATCCGCTTCCTGTTGTACTTTCAAAAGGAAAAGGAGTATTCCTTTGGGACGTGGAAGGGAAAAAATATTTTGATTTCTTATCAGCCTACTCAGCTGTAAACCAGGGACATTGCCATCCAAAAATTATTGAAACATTATGCAAACAAGCCAAAACACTTACACTCACTTCACGCGCATTTTTTAATGATTCGTTAGGGCCATACGAAAAATATATTACCAAATTTTTTGGTTATGAGAAAATATTGCCAATGAACTCAGGAGCCGAAGCCGATGAAACTGCTTTAAAATTATGCCGCCGTTGGGCTTATGATAAAAAAGGTATTCCTGAAAATGAAGCTAAAATAATTGTATGCGAAGGCAATTTTCACGGCAGGACTATTACTGTAATTTCAATGTCTAATGATCCTGATTCATTTAAGGGATTCGGTCCGTACACTCCCGGTTTTATAAAGATTCCATACAACGATCTAAATGCACTTGAAAAGGCGTTGGAAGATCCTAATGTAGCAGGTTTTCTTGTTGAACCTATTCAGGGGGAAGCAGGGGTTGTTGTACCTGAAGAAGGTTACCTGAAGAAATCATACGAAATGTGCAAATCTAAAAATGTTCTTTTTATCGCAGATGAAGTACAGACCGGACTTGCAAGAACAGGTAAGATGCTGGCTTGCGATCATGAAAATGTAAAACCCGATATATTAATTTTAGGCAAAGCTCTTTCAGGCGGTACAATGCCAATTTCTGCCGTGCTTGCTGATGATGAAATTATGCTTGTTATTAAACCGGGCGAACATGGTTCTACGTTCGGCGGCAATCCGCTTGCAGCAAAAGTTGCTGTTTCTGCGCTTGAAGTTTTGAAGAAAGAAAAACTTGCTCAGAATGCAGAAAAAATGGGTAAACTTTTCCGTAAAGAAGTTTCCAAAATTAAATCTGAAATGATTGAATTAGTACGCGGTAAAGGCCTGCTGAACGCAATAGTAATTAGGCCTATGAACGGTAAAGAGGCATGGGACGTTTGCCTTCAGATGAAGAAGAACGGATTGCTTGCAAAACCTACTCATAAACATATTATCCGCTTTGCTCCTCCTTTGGTTATTAATGAAAAGCAGGTTAAAGCTGCTGTTGAAATCATTAAAAAATCAATTTATGAAATGAGCGGCGAATAAAGAAATTTATTAAATTGATATTTATTTAGTTCATTATAAATATGATTAAGTTTTTCAATAATATATAGTCATTGTTACTTTTAAACGACTGCCTTCAATTTGTCTTTTTAATAAGGAGAAATGAAGGCAGCATTTTTTAATATCATTTTTTTTGTGGTCCATCATGGAAATAAAAACCGAAAGTTTTAATATTTCTACTAAAGGTTTTAATGATATAAAGGATATAACCCCGAAGATTCAAGGGATAATTTATGAATCAGGGTTGAAAGAGGGGAATGTATTGGTTTTTGTACCCGGTTCTACCGCGGCAATAACAACAATTGAATTTGAACCCGGCTTATTGGAAGATTATCCTGAGTTTTTTAATAGCCTGGTTCCATCAGATCAGGCTTATCATCACAATGAGACATGGCATGACGGCAATGGACACTCACATATTCGCGCTTCGCTTCAGGGGCCTTCCCTAACAGTCCCATTTAAGAATGCTACTCTTCTTCTTGGTACATGGCAGCAGATTGTTCTCATTGATTTTGATAATACCCAAAGAAATAGAAAAGTAATTGTTCAATTAATAGGTATATAAATATGAAAAAGAAAATTCTCCTCACTTTTGTTTTAATAGTACTTACTTCCGTTGTCTTCCTTGGTTGGGGGGATAAAGGACATAAAACCATAGCCTCGTATGGTATGAAAAACCTTACTTCTGTAATGGAAATACCGAAAGATTGGCAGGAATGGGTTGTTGAACACTCCGTCGATCCAGATTATAGAAAAGGGCAGGATAAAACCGAACCTAATAAGCATTTTATAGATATAGATTATTACAAGGAATTTCAATCCCTGCATATGATCCAAAGCCTTGATTCTTTGAAGAAGGTTTATCCTGATACAGTTATTTACAAGCAGGGAATGCTTCCATGGGCTGTTGAAGCTACCTACAATAATCTTGTAAAAGCATTTAAGGAACATAATAAAAAGAATACTCTTTTATATATGGCAGATTTAGCTCATTATATCGGGGATGCACATCAGCCGTTTCATTCATGCCTGAATTATAACGGGCAGCTTACAGGACAAAAGGGAATTCATTTCCGTTATGAAATAGATATGATAGATTCTAATCTTACATATATAAAATCAAAGTTTGAAAGCGGAAAACCTGAAAAGGTTAAAGACATCCGTCAGTTTGTTTTTGATATTATTGCCCGGTCCAATTCTTTTGTAGATCTTCTTCTTGCAGCAGATAAAACTGCATTGCAGCATAACGGCACCGGTAAATATGACCCAATGTACCAGAAAATATTATGGGCAAAGACTAAATATATGACTATTGACCAGTTTAATTATGCCGGGAAAAATCTGGCATCTGCCATTTATTCCGCGTGGCTGGATGCAGGGAAGCCCAATCTAAAGAGTTTTAAGTGAGAAAGACGGTAACAATTTTCGGAAGCTCAATTCCGCGAGAGGGGGATGCCGAATATGAAGCGGCATACCTCCTTGGTAAAATACTCGGGCAAAATAATCTGAACGTATGCAACGGAGGCTTCCACGGGATTATGGATGCCTGTTCAAAAGGGGCTTCTGAAGCCGGTGCCGAAGCAGTTGGCGTAACAGTCGAAATATTTTCTCCAATGCCAAGCAGGCACCTTACAAGGGAAATTAAATGTACTACTCTCTTTGAGAGGCTTTCAAACCTTGTTGAAATCGGCGATGCATACATCATTCTAAACGGGGGAACGGGGACGCTTCTTGAACTATCCCTTGTTTGGGAATTGATAAATAAAAATCTTATTAAAGAAAAACCGTGCGCGGCTGTTGGTAAAATGTGGCGCGAAATAATTGAACCGATGGAAAAACAAATTGCATTTGAAAAAAGAAAATCCGGTTTAATTAAATGTTTTGACGGTGTGGAGGAATGTGCAGATTATATTATAAAAAGTCTGAAATAAAATTAGTTACTCCAGAAATTCAAGAACTTTATTATAAACTTGCTGAACTTCAAGTTGTTTAACACATTTATACTTAACATCTTCGCGGGTGCAAATTAATGGCTTGGGGGAATAGTAGAAGCATGGTGAGCATTCAAGGAATAAAGAGGCAATTTTATAATTAGTTTTCCATGGATGTATATAACTGGTATTTGTAGGGCCGATTATAGCAACCGTATTCAACTTCAACGAAGATGCAACATGCATAAGGCTGGAATCGTTGGTTATGAAAATTTTACAGTATTTCATAACTGCTGCCGTTTCGCCAATTGAACCGGTATTTACCAATATAGCATCGGGTGAATTTGTTATTGCCTTTACCTCTTCTTTTAATTCGTTTTCATCAGGGCCGCCGAAAATAAATATCTTAGCATCGTTATTCCTTATTAACATCTTGCTCAATTCTGCAAATCTTAAAGGCGCCCATCTTCTGTTTATATGGTTTTTCAATGTAGCGCATCCCGGATGAATACCTAAAATTAAATCCGAAGATGAAATAGAATGCTTCTTTAAAAAAGCGGCAGCAAACTTAGTCTCTTCTTTCTTAAGGGGAAATTCCATTTGTGGAATTGACGATGCTTCATTTCCTGTAATTTTTTCAACAAGCTTAATATTTTCTTCTACATTATGGAGTACATCATCCTCAGTAACCCGTACATTATTTAAAAATCCTAAATTAATTAAATCACTTCTTAAATATTTAACTGCACTTCTTTTCCGTGCACCAATGATAAAATTGATAAGGTTGTATTCTATCCTGTTTGCAGGATAAACATTGATGGATATATCATATTTTTTTCTTAAGGCTATAGTAAATTTAAGGGAATCCCATTTGTCCGCTTTAAGATAATCATGAAAATGAATTTTGTTGATTTCATTTAGCCTTGAGTAAATATCCTCAACCCCCTTAAACATAACAAGAGCATCAATTTCAGATTCGGGATAAGAATCCTTCAGTAATTTAACGGCAGGTGTAAACATTAGTGCATCACCAATTCCCGATAAGGCAATAATTAGGATTTTCAAAGCGGTCTCCTTAAAACGGCTGTTTATTAAAAATCAGCCCGCTTATTTTTGCGGGCTGATAAATAAAGATAAATCCCTGTAAATCGTTACTTATTCTTTTTGTCGATTATTTTAGGTTCAACTTCAGAAGGAACAGAGCCCGAAAGTGAATCAAACTGCGAAATTAATTCTTTAATACGCGGTTCATTCGGGTATTGAGCCTGTAAATTCCTAAGTAAGTTAGCTGCCTTTTTATATTCTTTTAATTGTCTGTAAATACGTAATAATATATCATAAGGGCTTTGAGTATTGTTTTCAACAACAAGATTATTGTTAGCTATCCCTGCTTCAATTTCGGCAGCAACTTCGTTAGCAAGTACCTTATATTTTTCAAAATCGCCGGCAGTATAATAGAAGCTTGCAACATCGCTTTTGTATCCCCATGTCATAGGGATTCTGCCGCGCGGAATATTTTCTTCCATCTTATCAAGTGTTTCAATGGCCTTCTTATTATCATGAGCAACATTCAGATAATAGAGGGTAAGGCGTACATACATATTTCTGTTATTTGAAACCATCATTTCCTGAACGCCGTCAAATTCTATGGAAGGATCATTAATGCCTCTGAATCTCATTCCTACTGCATAATCCTTCGAGTATTCTTTCGGTTGTTCAAATAATTGTTTCCTCAAAACCGGTTCATTTACATATTCGTAAAGATAATCACCTGTGGTTTTGTTAGGTGTCAGTTTGAAAGCCATGCCTTCCATGATAAGGTTAGAATCGAGCCCTATCCTTGTATCGGGAGAGCAGGTAGCTGCGAAATATATTGGCCTTGAGAATTTAGTTGCCTGAATGATATTTAAAATCATTAAGTCCTGAATACGGACAATAGGAATTTCACCATAATGAGCTACAGCGTGCATTGTCCATTCAAGGCGTCCTGTTTTTAAGACATTCTCATTAGTAACACCCAATTTGCCGAATAATTCGCGGGGAACCTCTACAGATACAAGTCTGTCTTTCCATTCAGTCAGCCGCAGAGAATCAATTTCAGTATCGGAATAAGTGATGGCTACTTTATCCGCACCAAATGGAGTGGAATATTTGAGCTGCTTTATATACCACGGAGTATTAATCAAGCTTAAGTTGGCTATTCGTATGTCTCTTCTTATACCTTCAACAGACTGCAAATACCAAAGCGGGAATGTATCATTATCGCCGTTGGTGAAAAGAATGGCATTTGGCTCGCAGCTCTGAAGCATATTATATGCATAATCTTCAGGTAAATAATTTTTAGATCTGTCGTTTTTATGATGGTTAACAGAATACATATTAACCGGAATTAGCAAAACTAGGCAAACTACAATTGTCCCTTTTATAAGGTCTGCAGTCATTTTAGTTTTAACCGCCTGTGTTACTATATCCAGCATTCCTCTAACGCCGTATGCAATCCACATAGAATATATGAAAAATGCACCGACGTAAAAATAATCTCTTTCACGGGGCTGCGTCTCCTGCTGGTTCTGATAAAAGACTGTCAGGTACCCGAGAAAGACAAATGCAGCCAGAAAGACGGAACCTATTTTCCAGTCTTTTTTGAATTGCCAGAAAATTCCAAACAGGCCTACCAGTAATGGTATGCCCCATAATTTATTCCACTGGCCCCAATCACTTCCTGCATCCTGATATTTGTAATCATGTCCTGCAAAATTCCAGAATATATAACGATTAAACATGTGGTGCATTTGATATCTTAGGAAGAAATCGAGATCACTGCTGTAATTAGTCCAAACAACATCCTGCTGAGGATCGCTGGTATATCTTCTCTTAAGTTCCGGGAAATTGCCGTATTGTTCCCTGCTAAGGTAAGAGATCATTTCAGGGAAAGTTTTAGGGCTATTCATATTGATGGGAGTTTCCTGATTGGCGCGTACTAGAAGCTGTGTGTAAGTAGTATAACCTATTACAACAAAAAATGCACATTTAAATATCAGTTCAAACGTGGCCTTTTTCTTTTTCCCGAAGTAGTACGAGGCAATTCCAAGTAAACTTAAAACTACTACAAACATTATAGCATTAACAACTATGCTTTTGCCCCCAATTGCAACTAATAAAATAGGAAGCCATTTAACAACACCGGGATAAACAAAAATTAAGCCTGCACCTGCAAGCACCATAGTAAGGTAAAATGAATTTTTGTTGAAGATTAATTTGTAGAAAAAAGCTGCAAAAATTCCTGCAACTATTGCAATTTTCAATAAAATCTGCATGTCAATCAAAGAAAATTTATCATAGCTTGGAGGATCTGTTTCGGTCATTGTACTCCATATTAAACAGGCAGTAATAATTATTACAACCGCATGAAGAACAAATACCAGTGCAGATTTACGGAATAGTTTTTCATCCCGGGGATATTTTTTAATATATACCATCATGATAATCGGTACAATTGAAAGGACTGCCATAAGGTGTACACCCACTGCTAATCCTACCGCATAACATACAAGCAGAAGATACTTACTACTATCGGGTTCATCTGCTTTTCCAATCCAAATTGAGAGAATCCAGATAATAAAAGATATAATAAATACTGAAGGAACAAATACTATAAATTCAACTCCGTTAAACCAAACTGTTTCGCAAAACAAATATGCAAATGCTCCAATAGCAGCAGAAATATAAGTGAAAGAAGCTTCCAATAAAGAAGGATATTCTTTCCCCTTATAATTTTCAATAAACCTAACTACAGCTAAATATAAAAAGAGGCCGGCAAAGGATGTGAGAAAAGGAGAGATCATATTTGCTCTGTATCCAATGTTACCTCCTGTTGGAAGCATAGTAAACAATTTGCCTAATAATAAAAAGAAAGGAGTTCCCGGCGGGTGAGGAACTTGTAGTAAATATGAACTTGCAGAGAATTCTCCGCAGTCCCAAAATGAAACTGAAGCCTGCATTGTTGACCAGTACACGGCTAGTGCAATAAGAAAGACAAGAAGTCCTATAAGTCTGTACAGATTTTTACTATTCATTTTTAGCCTTATTTGTTAATTATTTTCATCGTCCGGTTTTTTGAATAAATCGTCAAAATTTTTTCTTTCCCGGTTAACATAATATTTTACATATAGCTCTTTAAGTTTTGCCATAGAAAGAGAATCAAGGTCCTCATCATCTTTATGGCGCTTAATGAACATTTTATAGTCATAAAGCTCTTTAGGATCAAATTTCTTCTCATAGCGCTTAAGAGCGTCCAAATATTTAATTTGTTCCTTTGAACTCATAATATGCCCAAAATATTATTCTTTTTAGCACAGAAATATATAAAAAAATTATATTTGGAAATAAAAAAACTTAGATTATGCAATTATACAAAAACTATCAGCCTCTGGTTTCAATAATAATTCCCTCATATAATAGGGGAAATTTGCTTGAAAGAGCAATAAAATCAGTCCTTATGCAGGAATTTAAGGAATGGGAACTTATTATTGTTGATGACGGCAGTTCGGATGATACATTTAGTATTGTAAATAATTTTCTGCTGAAATATGAAAATATAAGGTATTTGAGGCATTCTAACAGGAAAACTCCTCTTGCCATAAATGCAGGTATCTTAGCCTCATGCGGTAATTTTGTCACTTTTCTGGGGAGTGATGATGAATATAAACCTGAACATATTAAATTAAGAATGAATATATTTGCAAGTGATTTTTCAGTTGACTTTGTTCATGGCGGTTTAGAAATTATAGGTCATCCTTTTGTTAAGGATAAATTCGACCTGACAAAAGAGATACATATTTCTCAGTGCGCAGTAGGCGGAACTTTTTTCGGAAGGAAAAGTTTGTTCATGGAATTGGAAGGATTTAAAAATTTAAAATATAGTGATGATTCTGATTTTTTGGAAAGAGTTGAAAAAAAATACAAAGTAATTAAAGTTGATTATCCAACTTATGTTTATTACAGGGATACAATTGACAGCATTTGCTCAACTATAAAACCGGATTAAATTGTTATGAATATTTTATTCACATTATCGCAATTAGAAGTAACCGGTGCGGAAGTATTTGCTGTTACAATTGTTGATAAGCTCATTGAAAAAGGGCACAAAGTTTTTATTATTTCAGATACTCTTACTAAAGAAACAAAAGCCGAATATTATTCTTTCCCTCTTGCCAAAAGAACAATTCCTTACAGAATTAAAAATGTTTTAGCATTAAAAAAATTTATTTACGAACATGCAATTGACATAGTTCTTGCTAATTCCAGAGCTTCTTCATGGGTGTCGTCAATAGCATGCAAACTCGGCAACATTCCGTTTATGTCGGTTGTACATGGAAGGCAGGCTACTTCATTATCCAGGAGATTATTCCGCGGTTACGGTTATTACACTTTTGCTGTCTGCGATAAATTGATGGCGCAGCTCCTTGAGTTTTTTAAGCTGCCTCCTTATAAAGTTGAAATTTTGCGGAATCCTTTCAATCTGAATAGAGTTAAACCATCTGACGAAAAAAAGAAAGAAAAAATAATTACATTACTGGGCAGGCTTTCAGGCCCTAAAGGGGAATTGGCTTACCAAATTTTAGATTATTATTCAAGAGAATTTGAAAAAGAAGAAAAAATTAAATTCCGTGTAGTTGGAGGGCAGACAATACCGCCTCAATTTGAAAGGTTTAAAAAAGATTTTGAATTTACAGGTTTTGTAAATGATACGGGGAAATTAATAAGTGAATCGTCTGTTGTAATAGGATCCGGCAGGCTTGCAATTGCGGCTATTTTGCGCGGTGTGCCTACCGTTGCAATCGGTGAAGCCTGTTCAATAGGTTTAATTTCTAAAGAGAATTTGGATTTTGCTCTTAAAACAAATTTCGGTGATATGAACGACACCGAAAGAAATTTTGATTTTCATAAAATAATGCAGGATTTAAAATCGGCTTTAAAAATAAAAGAGTATGACCCTGAATTGCTTGAGAGAATGAGAAATGAATTTGACCTGGATAAAATTACCGACAGAATGGAATCGGTTTTCATTAGTGTCATTTCACGTTACCATAGCAGGGAAATTCCGATTATATATTACCATAGAGTAATAAAAGATAATTCCGAAGCAGGTAAACACGGAATATATGTTACTCAAAATCAATTTGAAAAACATTTGCAATGCCTTAAAAAACATAATTTCAGAACAGTTACTTTTAATGAGGCTCTTGAGCTAAAAAGAGCTAATAAAACCGATAAATGTGTTATCATTACTTTCGATGACGGTTATGAGGATAATTACACCTATGCATTCCCAATCCTGAAAAAATATAGTTTTACAGCCGAAATTTTTCTTGTAGCAGGATTAAATCAAAATGATTGGGATAAAAATACCGGCGAAACTCCACTGCATATGTTAAAGGTTGATCAGATAAAAGAAATGCATAATTACGGAATTAGTTTCGGCTCGCATACAATGAATCATAAAGACTTATTAAAATGTTCGCCCGAAGAATTGGATCTTGAAATAACAGGTTCAAAAAAAATACTTGAAGAAAAATTAGGGTTCCCAATTGAAAGTTTTGCTTATCCATACGGCAATTGTAGTGAAGAGATTAAGGATTGTGTAAAGAAAGCAGGCTATAAATATGGTTATGCAACTGATAGGGCTCCATTATGCCTCCATGAGGATTTATTCCAGATCAGGCGTATTACAATTTTCCCGAATACTACTAATTTCCATTTACTGAGAAAAGTTAATGGGGATTATATTTTTAATAAAATTAAAAACAAAAAAGATTTATTTAACTTCCATTTATAGAGTTTGAGGTTTCTTTGAAATTCCGTAAAATCGTTTTTCTGTCAATTTTTGCTGCTGCACTCATAAATAGTAATGCAGGGGCTCAATCACTAAAAAATAATTTTTTAACCGATTTCAACTATAAGTCCATTTCATTAAATGATACTGTAAAAAGCAGTAATCTTGCAGATGCGCCCCCCAAATGGCATGAATGTGTAACTAAAATTCCAGGCGATTGTGTAGATTATTTGAATATTACCTTCCGGACAAATAAAATTCCCCTTTATCTTGGTGCAAGTTTGTTGACAGCCGTTTTGGTTGCAACTGACAGGTGGACATATACTCAATCTGATAATTGGTATAGGAGCAGCAATTTTGTAAAATCAGCAAGTGATATTTTTGTTAGCATGGGGGATGGAACAAGCCAATTTGGGCTTGCCGCAGCTTTTGCTTCTTACGGGCTGATTGCAGGGAATAATAAAGCACTAAGGACAGGTAGCCAAATTATAGAAGCAGTTCTTGCTTCCGGATTCGTTGTTCAGATACTTAAACATATAACCGGCAGAGAAAGCCCTTTTGTAAGTACAAGCGAATCGGGCAAGTGGGTCTTCTTCCCTAATCAGATAGATTATTTAAAGCACGTTCCTCATTATGATGCATTCCCGTCAGGGCACCTTACAACAGGCCTGGCTACGGTTATTGTAATAGCGGAAAACTATCCTGATCAAAAATGGATAAGGCCTTTTGGTTATCTGGTTTGCACCGGTATTGCTATCAGTATGGTTAATACAGGAATTCATTGGTATAGCGATTATCCATTAGCAATAATTCTTGGATATACCTTTGGAATGCTTGCATCCCATCCTGAAGGATTGAGCGATGTTATGGCAGG
>TBL_comb47_HYPODRAFT_10000404_pt1 | contig 57496 bp, 50 predicted proteins | sample TroBogypolimnion_40_FD_10682 | JGI IMG/M metagenome (IMG submission 10682)
TTTGGAAGATCACTTATCGATGGCTTTGAAGACACTGGAATTTGACTCCGCCTCAGTGAGTTCTATCGTATCGTGGCCATGGATAATCGGCGCATTTTTAACTTCATATATGAATTAGAAATGGAATCAGTGACCTCAACGTGCTGGCCGACCAGGCAAAGGAATCTGCCATTCGCGCGGGAGCGGCGGCAGCGAGTGCCGCCAATGCTTGCGAGCGCGCGGCGAACGCCGCAAAGCTGGCGGCATCCAAAGAAATATTTGAACTGGTTAGGGAGGCGGCCGACGCCGTGGGGCTTGCGGCAGAGGCTGCAGCAGAGGCGGCCGCGTCGGCATCAGCAGCAGCGGCTGCAACAGCCATGGCGGCGGCCATTCACGTGCACCCTGCGTCGGTGAGGGCTTCTGCGGATGCTGCGCAGGCAGCAAAAGGAGCCGCCAATTCTGCGCTGGCCGCCGTCAAAATGGCGCAGGAAGTCAAGTTGTTTCTGACAAAACCATAACGGGCGCGCGAAGCTTCCAGAAGCAGGTCCCGCTTAAGCGGAAATCGTGTAACCCTTTTCCCGGAACAACCTAAGGCAGGCTTCGACGACAGCGTCGTCATATCGCGTTCCGCGTCCGCGCTCGATTTCCTCCAGCGCCCGGGCCACACCCAGGGCCGCCCGGTAGGGTCGGTGCGATGCCATGGCCTCGATCACATCGGCGACCGCAATGATGCGCGCCTCAGGCAGGATTTCCTCGCCTTTGAGACCTTTCGGATAGCCGCTGCCGTCCATGCGCTCGTGATGCTGCAGCGCGACCTCGGCGACCGGCCATGGGAACTTCACGCCCTTGAGCACGTCGTAACCGGCCTGTGCATGTTCCTGCACCAGCCGGTACGCGATGGCGCTGAGTTTGCCGGGCTTGGCGAGAACTTCCGCCGGAATCGTGATCTGGCCGACATCATGCAGATAGCCCGCGACGCGCAATCCCTCGCGGCGGCGCTCATCCCATCCCAGCTCGGTGCCGATGGCAGCGGCGATATTCGAGACGCGCCGCTGATGACCGGCGGTGTAGGGGTCGCGCAGTTCACCCAGGCGCGTGGCCACCTCGACCGAGCTCATGAACGCCACTTCGAGTTCGGCCAGGTATTGCTTGATCTCCTGTTCCGCGCGCTGCTTCTCAGAAACGTCCTGCACCATGCAGATCATCAAGACGCGCCCATTGTCCGACGCCGTGTTGGCGCTGATTTCGAGGGTGATGGCGGTCCCGTCCGGGCGGGTAAACGGCAATGTCAAAAGCACATTGCTGGCACCCGAATCGATTCTCCCGCGCTCATGGACGATTTTCTGCCGGCTCTCGGGTGCCTGCCCGAACAGCTCGAGCGTAACCTTGCCTATCAAGGCCTCGGATTTCCAGCCAAGCATCTCGCAAAGACGCTGATTGACATAGACGATTCTGCCGTCCTGGGCAATGTAGACGCCCGTCATGTTTTGCTCGATCATGCCCCGAAACTGCGTTTCGGCCACGCGCAGATCGGCGCGCGCTTTCGAACCCGCGGCCTCCCGGGCGAAGTTGTCGAGCGCAAAGCTGATGTCGCTCGCCATTTGGGAAAGTAGTTCGCGCGCGGACTGATCAAAGGCGTCGATCGTGCCCGAATACAGCATGAGAGCGCCAACCACGACGCCCTCGCGATGCAGAGGCAGGGCAGAAGACGAGCGAAAGCCGACGCGCGCGGCCACTTCATGCCACGGCTCGGTGAGCGGGTCATTCTGGAAATCCTGACACCACACCTGTTGGCCGTCACGCACAGCCATCCCCGTCGGACCGCGTCCGATCGGGCTGGCCGAATTCGCACTGACGTTGATGTGCTTCAGATATTCCTCGGCCGTCGAGCCAAAGCTGCTTGCAACCCGGATGGTTTGCGCGAGCGGGTTTATCAAGCCGATCCAGGCCAGCTTCATGCCACCCAGTTCAACAGCAACCCGGCAGATTTCCGCAAACAGCTGCGCCTCACTTCTGCAGCGCACGATCGCCTCGTTGCAGCTGCTCAATGCGGCATAGAGGCTGGTCAATCGAGCGATCTTCGCCTCGGCTGCGCGGCGCTCGGTGATGTCGATGGTGTAGCCGGCCAGGTAGCGCGGTGTTCCGGCTATCAGAATGGGAAATTTGATCGTCGAATAGAAGCGTCCGTTGAGTTCTTCCTCGACGGCGACGTCCTTTCCTTCGCGCAGGACTCGCAGATCGTCGGTCACCATCTTTTTTGCAAGGTCTGACGGAAACATCTCATCCATACTCTTGCCCAGCATCTCCGAAATCGGTCTTCCGAGCATGGCCTCGTAGTTGCGGCTCAGTCTGATCGCACGGATGTTCTCGTCCTTGAAGAAGACATAGATCGGGCTGTTATCCAAGAAGTGCGTGAAGATTTCTTCGCTCTCGTGCAATGCGGCCATCGATGTTTCGGCCTTTCTCTGCGCGGTGACCGCATCCTCGAGCAGGTTGAGCTCGGCCGCGCGCCGTTGCGCCATCGATGTATTGAGGGCCTGCAATTCGATATTCTTCTCACGCAGCGCATGCTCCAGACGCCAGATTCGGCCATAGGTCTCGATCCGCGCCACTAGTTCGCGCTCGCCAATGGGACGCGCGATATAGCCGTCGGCTTCCGAGTGCAGGGCGTCGGCCTGCTCCTTGCTCTGCACATGAAGGTCAGACATGATGATCACCATCAGGTCAGTCAGCGCCGGCTCGGCTTTGATACGCCGACAGACTTCGAGGCCATTCAACGCCGGCATGTCCCAGTCAAGCAGCACCAGATCGCAGTCACCGGCGTGCATGATCTCGAGCGCCTGCTCACCACTCGACGCCGCCTGCGTGGCAAATCCGGCCTGTTCCAGCGCGCGCGCGTTGCCACGCAACCGTTGCGCGTCATCGTCCACCAACAGAACCCTTTGTTTGCGCAAGTCGTTCATGCTGCAAGCCTATCAGGGTTCGCTGCCATAGCGTGCCGCCTCGCCCAACCTTTGGCACAGTGCATTGATCTCCTGCTTGAGTTCAACCATGCGCAGTTCGCGGCCAATGGCAACATTGTTGAAACGCTTCAGGTCCGTGTTGATGGTTAGCAGTTCCATGGTGTATTGGCGCTGTGCATCCTCTGCACCCCTGGCCTCGGTTATGTCGTTGCCCACGGCGTAGATCATGCTGTCCGCTTTGGAAACAGTGGCAGACCAGGCGATCAGCCGGAATTGTCCGTTCTTGTGGCGATACCGGTTCTCGTAATGAAGAGTGTCGATACCTTCTGCCAGCCTGCCCATTTCTGCCAGGCTCGCCGCCTTGTCATCCGGATGTATCAGGTCAAGGAAGTTCTTCGCCAATAGTTCCTGCCGGGCATAACCCAGCATCCGTTGCCAACCCTGGTTGACTCGCACAATCACACCATCGAGCTGCGCGATCAAGTGCAGATTCATCGATTGGTCAAAGAAGTTGTTCAGAGCCTCCTGCGCACGCTTGCGTTCGCTGATATCGCGCGCGGAATTAAATAGTGCTAATTTGCCTTCAAGTTCCATAGCCCGCCCGCTGACTTCAACATCGAAGGTGCTGCCGTCCTTGCGCCTGTGCCGGGTTTCGAATGTGGAACGATCCTTCTGCGCCAGTTGCATCGCCAGCATTGCCTTGAGTTCCTGCTCGCTCCACTGAGAATCCCACAGTGACAGGTGGGCTCCCATCAGTTCGTCGCGCGTGTAGTCAAGCATTTCGCAGAAGGAATCGCTGACTTCGAGCACCTTGCCATCGGCGGTCAGAATATGCACGCCGTCGCTGGCATTACGCAGGAATGCCCGGTTCCGCTCGGCCTCCTTGGTCAGCTCAATTTCAACGCGCTTGCGCTGGTCGATATTGTTGACGCTCGACTGCAGGCCGATCGTGCCATCCTGTAACCTGAAGGCTGTGGCAGTCCCCGAGAGCCAGCGTTCGTGCCCGTCCGGAAGCACAATCCGGAACTCGATGGCCCGAAATCCCTCGCCAGTTTGCCTGAGCAACTCCCACGCTTGCTCGATACGGGCGCGATCGTCCGGATGGACGATATCGGGCCGAGTCCTGTCCATGAAGAACTCCGGCGGATAACCCATTACCTGCTCGCATAGCGGACTGGCGTAAACCATGCTGCCAGCAGCGTCGCGTACAAAGATGGCGTCCGAGGAGTTTTGCACGATGGTGCGAAAACGCGCCTCGTTTTGGATCAGTTGCCGCTGCTGCCGGCCGGAGATGAGCAGCGGCAGGCCGATACCCAGGACAATGTCCAGTCCAATCACAAAGACAAGGGTAAGTGTGTAGACCGGGTTGGCGCTGGCCATGACATCCTGATCAGCCGACGTCATAAAAGGCATGGCCACGAGACGCACGCCCATGAACAAGGCGTTCGCCAGATACGCGGTGCCGATGAAGGCGCGCACCGTGCGGTCGCCGCCCTCGCTCCGCCGGAGAAAGAGCAGCGCGGAGTGAAAGAAGAGCACGCCCAACGCTGCGGAAATGCTATAGGTGCGCGCCCACAGGCTGGGCACGAGGTAGGTGAAGCAGCACAGCAGCGCGGCGTTGATCGCCAGCACGACCCAGTGCCATCGCGGACCATCCTTGCCCGACAACAGATGGCGGCTTCCGGCAAAAAGCCAGATCACGCCCGCGATCAGCAAGGTGTTCGCTGCAACGATCGAGAGCAGATCAGGGATGACGCCGCGCAACGCGTAGAGCGCGAAACCCGGCACGCCGGCGCTGGCGCCCAAGGCCCAGAAATAAACGCTTTGATCCCGGGCAATGGTCTTGTAGACAAGCAGCAGACCGGCGGCAAACAGCAGGCTGGTCATCATCGCGACCAAGCCCAGCGTGCGCACATCCAAATGGTACATGGTGCCTCCGGATCAGGCGGCGCCAGGAGTCAACCTAGGCCGGGAGTACATATCCTCTTTCGTAAAACAAGCGCAAGCACGCGTCAACCGCCTTCGCGTCATAAAGCCTGCCGCGGCCATGCTCCACTTCCGCCAGCGCCTTGTCGATACCGATGCCCGGCCGGTAGGGTCGGTGCGATGCCGTGGCCTCAATCACGTCGGCCACCGCCATGACGCGCGCCTCGAGCAGAATCTCCTCGCCCTTGAGGCCTTGCGGATAGCCGCTGCCGTCCATGCGTTCGTGATGCTGCAGCGCGACCTCGGCGACCGGCCACGGAAAATCGATGCCCTTGAGCACTTCGTAACCCTCGCGCGCGTGCGTCTTGACCATCTCGAGCTCAATCGCAGAAATCCGGCCGGGCTTGCCCAGAATTTGTGCCGGCACCGCGATCTTGCCGACGTCGTGCACCGCACCCGCAACGCGCAGTCCGTGCTGCACGTTGGCGTCTAGGCCCATCTCGGCGCCGATGGCGGCGGCGAGTTCGCCCACGCGGCGCTCGTGCCCCGATGTATACGGGTCGCGCATGTCCATCATCACCGACACCGCGTCCACCGTGCCAAGCACCGATTGCTCGAGACGCGCCACATGGTCGCGCAAGGACTGCTGCGCAAGATACAGCATGGCGAACGGCTCGCGCACGGTGCGCTGCACCAAAGCAACATAGATGAACCAGTAGGCGATGATCTTGAAAACATGGCCAAGCATGTTGGCTTCGGCATAAACGCTCACGTAGCGCGTAAACGCAAACTCTGACAGCATCATGACCACGGTCGAGGCGCAGATGGGCAGGAATACCTTCTGCGGCAACTGCGAGCGCATGCGCCAGAGCAAGAAGAGCGCCAGCGTCAGGATAATCAGGTACTCCGAATATATCTTGAATGCCGTGAGCCCCCGGCCTTCGACGTAGGCATCGGGAAAGACGCCCGTGGCGATTGAAGCCAGCAGCATGGCGGTGAGCAAACCGAAGCCAACGTGAACATAGCCGGCGCGGACCTTGCGCCGCAGGAACAGGGGCGCACTGAGCATCAGCGCCGCTTGCAGATAGCGCGCCGCAATCCACAGCTGCGTGGCCGCGTTGGCGCCCTCCACGGGGAGCAGGGCCATGCCCTTGAATGCCAGAGTGTGCACCACGTCGATCACGGCGCACCAGCCAACGCCGATCGCGATGTAGATCAGGAAATGGTGCTTGGTGAATTGCCAGGACGTCGAGGCGACCATCAACGCGGAGAGCGCGATGACGATCGAGAATCCCTCGGCCAGCACGTGAAACGTCAGATAGTTGACTATCAGGCCCAGCAAACAGAAGCCAACGAAGAGCGCAGCCGGCAACGCTGCGCGCAGCACGCCACTCATGGTGATGGCCGAGGCGTCCAATTCGTTGGTCGGCGCCGCCGGGCCGTTCAAGCCCACCTGAGTCACATTGACCTCGCAATCCTTGGAACCGGCTCCCTTGAAGGTCGACTATACCGTAGCCACAGCCCGCTCGACAGCCCCCTCCAGGTTTTCCGGCGTTCGACGGCTTGTACTGCGTGTCGGCCGGGTTCAAGCAAAAAGAGGCCGGCGCTCGCCGACGGGGCTTCGCTCTCGCCCCTGCCCTCGACGTCCCGGCCCTTGCGCTCCTGACCCGCAGATTGACGTGCCCACACGGGTCATGGATACTCCGGGCTCTGATCTTGAACCGTCGCTGTTGTCAGCGCGCTGCACTGTCCCCATGAACACCCCCTCCAACGCCTGGCTGCATCGCGCCGTCGCCCTGATCGAAGCCGATTACCAGCGCAGCGCTGACACACACCTGATCCCACTCGCACTGCCCGCCTTTGCCAGCCACGGCATCGACCTCTACCTGAAGGACGAGTCGACGCACCCGACCGGCAGCCTCAAGCACCGGCTGGCGCGCTCGCTGTTCTTGTATGCGCTGTGCAATGGCTGGCTGCGCGAAGGCTCGACCGTGGTCGAGGCGTCGAGCGGCTCCACCGCGGTCAGCGAAGCGTATTTTGCGCGACTGCTGGGCCTGCCCTTCATCGCGGTGATGCCCCGCGGCACATCGGCCGAGAAGATCGCGCTGATCGAGTTCTATGGCGGGCGCTGCCACCTGTGCGAGGGCGCGGCCCAGGTCTACGAGATCGCGCGCACGCTGGCCGCGCAGTCCGGCGGCCACTACCTGGACCAGTTCACCTATGCCGAACGCGCCACCGACTGGCGCGGCAACAACAACATCGCCGAGAGCATGTTCAGCCAGATGGCACGCGAGCGCCACCCGGTGCCGCGCTGGATCGTGGTCGGCGCCGGCACTGGCGGCACCAGCGCCACCGTCGGCCGCTACGTGCGCTACCAGCGCCACGCAACGCAGGTCTGCGTGCCTGACCCGCAGGGCTCGGTCTTCGGTGCCTACCACCGCAGCGGCAACGCCAGCCTGACCGGCCCGGGCTCGCGCATCGAAGGCATTGGCCGGCCGCAGGTCGAGGCCAGTTTCATTCGCACCCTGGTGGACCGCATGCTGGAGGTCAGCGACATCGATTCGGTCGCCGCCATGCGCGTGCTGGGCGAACTGCTCGGGCGACGGGTCGGCCCTTCCACCGGCACCAACTTCATCGGCATGCTTGCGCTCGCCTGCGAGATGCGCGCGCAGGCTCAGCAGGGCTCGATCCTGTCGCTGCTGTGCGATGCCGGTGAACGCTACCTGCCGACCTACCATGACGCGGCTTGGGTGCAGCAGCAGTTCGGCGACTGCGGCGCGGCCGAGCAGCGCATCAAGACGCAACTGGCCTGAGCACCGGATGGCAAGCCCTCTGCTGCGACGCCATCTGCTGGCCAGCGGCCTGTGGCCTTTGTTCGGCATGCCAGCTGATGCGGCACCGAATGCGCGGCAGGAATTGCGATTCCCGCGCGACCTCGGCGCGCACCCGGAGTTCGGAATCGAGTGGTGGTACCTCACCGGCTGGCTCAGTGCCGACAGCGCCGCGCAACAACTCGCATTCGGTTTCCAGCTCACCTTCTTTCGCTCGCGCGTGGCAGCGACACAAGACATGGCATCGGCCTTTGCCGCCAAGCAGTTGCTCTTTGCCCATGCCGCCGTAACCAATCTGAAAGGCTCGACCATGCTGCACGACCAGCGCATCGCGCGCGAGGGCTTTGGCATCGCGCAGGCGAGCACGGCAGACACCGATGTGGCCCTGCGCGACTGGCGCCTGCAGCGCAGCGCCGCGCACTACACGGCGGCGGCCAGCGCCACCGGTTTTGACTTCGCGCTGAACCTGAGCGAGACCCAACCGCTGCTGCTGCAGGGCCAGCGCGGCCTCTCGCGCAAGGGCCCGCAGGCCGGCCAGATGAGCTACTACTACAGCCTGCCGCAGTTGCAAGCCCACGGCACGCTGCGCATCGGCAAGCAGCAACACAGTGTGCAAGGGACTGCTTGGCTCGACCATGAATGGAGCGACACGCTGCTGCATCCGCAGGCCGTGGGCTGGGACTGGATCGGCATGAACCTGTTTGACGGCAGCGCGCTGACCGCCTTTCGTCTGCGCAACAAGGATGGCAACCCAATCTGGGCCGGCGGCTCGCTGCGCAGAAGCGGCGGCCTGGTGCGCGATTTCGCGGCACACGAAGTCGCCTTCGCGCCGCAGCGGCACTGGACCAGCACGGCGACACGCACCGACTACCCCGTCGAGTGGTGGGTGCAGACAGCCGGCGCCAGCTACACCGTCAAGGCCCTGCTCGAGAATCAGGAACTCGACAGCCGTGCCTCGACCGGCGCCGTCTACTGGGAAGGCCTGAGCGAGCTGTTCGACAGCAGCGGCAAACTGGTCGGGCGCGGCTACCTGGAGATGACCGGCTACGCCAGTGCGCTACGGCTCTGAGCGCGCTTCAGTGCGCGCCGGCTGCGGCGTCGGCCGCATCGGCACCGGCCTTCTTCGGCCGTGACAGCCAGACCACCGGAATCAGCATCAGGAAGATCATGGCCGAGGCGAAGAACACGTCGTTGGCGGCCAGCGTATAGGCCTGCTGGTCGATCATACGGTTGACCTGGCCCAGCGCCTGCTCAGGCGTCATGCCGGCATTGCCCAGGCCGCCGAGCACCTGCATCGCCGTGGCGCTGCCCTGGTTGATCGACTCGGCCAGTTGCGCGTGGTGCATGGCGGCGCGGTCCTGCCAGACGGTCGTGGCGATCGAGGTGCCGAAGGAACCGGCGACAATGCGCACAAAGCTCGACAAACCGGAGGCGGCCGGAATCTTGTCAGGCCGGATGCCCGACAGCAGGATCACCGACAGTGGGATGAAGAAGAAGGACATGGCAATGCCCTGGATCACCGTCGGCACCATCATGGTGGTGAAATCGGCCTGCGTGTTGAAGTGCGAGCGCATGGTCAGCACCAGAGCAAACACGCAAAAAGAAAAACTGACCAGGTAACGCGGATCGAACTTGCTGATGTTCTTGCCCACGATCGGTGACAGGATCATGGCAAACAGACCCACGGGCGCGAGCATCATCCCGGCGTCGAACGAGGGGTAGGCCATGAACTGCTGCAGCCACAGCGGCAGCAGCACGACGTTGCCGAAGAACAGGCCGTAGCCGACCGAGATCGCGATCGTGCCGGACCAGAAGTTGCGTCGCAGGAACAGGCGCAGTTCCACCACCGGATGTTCCTCGGTCAGCTCCCAGGCCAGGAAGAACAGGAATCCCACCAGCGCCACCACGCCCAGGCCGATGACAAGCGGCGAGTGGAACCAGTCGAGCTCCTTGCCCTTGTCGAGCATGATCTGCAGCGAGCCGACCCACAGCACGAGCAGGCCCAGGCCCACGCCGTCGATCGGCAGCTTATGCGTCATGCTCTCGCGCTTGTGGTAGATGGTCCACACCATGAAGGCCGACAGCAGGCCGATCGGGATGTTGATGTAGAAGATCCAGGACCAGTAGACGTTGTCGGTGATCCAGCCGCCCAGCAGCGGCCCGAGCACGGGCGCCACCAGCGTCGTGAGCGCCCACAGGCCCATCGCGAGGCCGGCCAGCGCCGGCGGGTAGCTGCCCAACAGCAGGCCCTGCGACAGCGGAATCATGGGACCGGCGACAAAGCCCTGCAGCGCGCGGAACACGATCAGCGTGGTCATGTTGGGCGCCAGACCGCACAGCCAGGAGGCCAGCACGAACATCAGGATGCTGGCGATGAACAAACGCACCTGGCCGAAGCGCTGCGACAGCCAGCCGGTCAGCGGCAGGGCGATCGCATTGGCCACGCCGAAGCTGGTGATGACCCAGGTGCCCTGATTGACGCTGACGCCGAGGTCGCCGGCGATGGCCGGCAAGGACACGTTGGCGATCGATGAATCGAGCACGTTCATGAACGTCGCCGCCGACAGGGCAATCGTGCCCCACAGGCGCGCCGATCCCTGCAGCGGCGGGTAATGCGCGAATTGAGCGGTGTCAGCCATGGGCGCCGGGCTTACTTGTGCGCGAGGTTGGCAGCGATGATCTTGCGCACCTCTTCGTCGGCGCCGTTGCCAAGTGCTTCATACACTGTGGTCTGGACCAGCGCGGCCTCGCGCGGCGCATCGGCCAGCGCCTTGCCGCCCTGCTGGCTGACGTCGACCGTGGCCTCCATCGACAGGCCCACGCGCAAGGGATTCTTCGCCAGCTCGGCGGCGTCCAGCGTCACGCGCACCGGCACACGCTGCACGACCTTGATCCAGTTGCCCGTGGCGTTCTGCGCCGGCAGCAGGGAGAACGCCGAGCCGGTTCCCATGCCTAGGCCGGCGACCGCGCCCTTGTACTCGACCTTCTTGCCGTACAGGTCGGCGGTCAGGTTGACGCTCTGGCCGATGCGGATGTTACGCAGCTGCACTTCCTTGAAATTGGCGTCGACCCACATCTGCTTCATTGGGACGATCGACATTAGCGGCGTACCGGCGGCCACGCGCTGGCCGAGCTGCACGCTGCGTCGCGCGACATAGCCTTCCACCGGCGCCGGCAGCGACATGCGCTGCGTGGCGAGCCACGCTTCGCGCACCTTGGCCGCCGCCGCGAGCACGCTCGGATGACGCTCGACGCTGATGCCATCGGTCATGGTCTGGTTGCTGACCAGTTGTTCCTTCGCCACCGACAGCGCCGCCTGCGCCGCGGCCAGTGCGCTCTTGCCGTTGGCAAGTTGGGTCTGCGCGTGGTTCAGGTCTTCCTTCGACACCGCGCCATTCTTGACCAGCGACTGACGGCGATTAAGGTCGTCGGTAGCGCGCGCGATTTCAACCTGCGCCTTGGCCACATCGGATTCGCGCAGCGTGATCTGCGCACTCAGGCTGCCATTGTTGGCGTAGATAGTGCGCACCTGGCGCACCACCTGGGCCAGATTGGCGCGCGCCTGGTCCAGCGCCACCGTGGCATCGGTCGGATCGAGCCGCACCAGGGCTTGGCCCGCCTTCACGTAATCGGTGTCGTCGGCCAGGATCGCCAGCACGGTGCCGCCGATCTGCGGCGTGATCTGGATGACATTGCCCTGGACGTAGGCGTTGTCGGTCGATTCATAGTGGCTGGCGACCAGCCACTCGTAAGCCGTCCAGGCCAAGCCGACGACGACGACGATGCCGGTGAGCGTCAGCAGGATTTTCTTGCGCGCCGGGTTGCCGGCAGCGCGCGGACTCGGGGTTTGAACTTCGGGTGTTGTCATGGTGGTCAGACTTCAAAGAGGGGATGTGAGAGGTTGTTGTGCGGTTCTTGCAGGCAGCTCGGCGCGGTAACCACCGCCGAGCGCGCGCATCAGGGCGACCTGGGTATCGAGGGCGCGCGCCGCGAGGTCAACGCCCAGGCGGCGCTGGTTCAGGACCGCGGTCTCGGCGCTGAGCACCTGCAGCAGGTTGCCCAGGCCCGCCTCGTAGCGCTGCACGGCAATCTCGTAGGCGCTCTCGGCCGAGGCCTGCGCCTCGCGCTGCGACTGGCTCTGGCGGCTGATGGCCTGACTCGATGCCAGCTGGTCGGTCACCTCGCGCACGGCGTCGAGCACGGCGGCGTTGTAGCTTTCGATGGCGCCATCGAGCTCGGCCACCTTGCCGCGCAGGTTCGCACGCAGCCGACCGCCGTCAAACAGCGGCAGCCGCAGCGCGGGGCCGACGCCCCATTGCTGGCTGCCGGCGTCAAGCAGACTGTCCAAGCCGATGCTGGAGACGCCCGCAAACGCGACCAGGTTGATGTTGGGATAGAACTGGGCACGTGCCGCGCCGACGTCCTGCGTTGCGGCCTCGACGCGCCAGCGCGCTGCCGCGATGTCGGCGCGCCGACCCAGCAGGTCAGAGGGCACATGGGTCGCCGCCGCGATGGGCTTGATAGTCGTGCTGGCCGGGATCTCGAGCACGAGGCTGGAGCTGGTCTGTCCGAGCAGCGCGGCCAGGGCGTTGCGACCCAGGGTGAGCTGCTCCTGCAGGGTTTCGATCTGCAGCCGCGCATCGGGCAGGCCGCCTTCGCTCTGGCGCAGTTCCAAGCTGGTGTCGAGGCCGGCGTCCACCCGCTGGCGCACCAGGTCGAGCGTCTGCGCGCGTTGCGCCAGCAGGCGCTGCGCCACGTGCACTTGCTCGTTGTGGCGAATCAGTTGAAAGTAGGCGCGCGCCACGTTGCTGGCCAGCAGCGTGCGCGCCGCGGCGGCATCGGCCTGCGCTGCGCGCGCCGCGCCGAGCGCCGCCTCCAGCGCGGCGCGGTTGCGGCCGAAGAAATCAAGCTCCCAGCTGCCGCTGAACTGCGCGGTGCCGGTCTCGTAGATGCCGCCGGCGAGCGGCGGCGGATACAGGCCGGTGGCCGTGAACTGCTGGCGCATGGCGTCGACGCCGACACCGATCTGCGCAGCGCCCGCGGCGTCCGTGATATCGGCGCTGGCCTGCGCGCGCGCCAGCCGCGCCTGCGCTACCTTGAGGCTGGGGTTGCTGGCCAGGGCGCTGTCGATCAGGCGATCGAGCTGCGCATCGTCGAACTCGCGCCACCATTGCTCCTGCACAGTCGGGGCCGTGGCGCCATCGGCGCCCAGTCCGAGCGCGCTCGCTTCAATGCGTGCGGCATGCGGCTGGCTGTCGGACATGCCGGCGCAGGCCGACAAGGCCAGCGCGGCGGCTAGCGGCAACGCGGCACGCCTGAAGAAGGCGCGCGCTGCGGCCGGTTGCGAATCAAGCCTCATGCGGGCCTCCTGGAAGCGATTGGGGTGGGTGTTGCGGCTTGGCGGGTACATTGGCAAGCATGCGCCGCAAAAAGCCCTTCAAGGTCTCGAATTCCTCGGCCGAAAAGTCGGCCAGCATGGCGTTCTGGGCACAACTAAACACCACCGGAATGCCAACCGCCGCCGCGGCGCCCTCTTCGGTCAGTTCAATGTTGACGACGCGCCGGTCCGCAACCGAACGCACGCGCCGGCACAGATTCTTGACTTCGAGCCGGTCGAGCAGGCGCGTCATGGCGCCGGCATCGAGCTGGCAGCCGCGCGCCAGTTCGGCGACGGTCGCGCCATGCCCCATGTGCAGTTTGAGCAGGGGCAGCCATTGGGCGCTGGTCAGATCGCTGGGTTCGAGCTGGCGCTCGATCTCATGCGTCAAGGCTGACAGCACGCGCCGCATCAGGTAGCCAACGCTCTCATCCGGGCGGTAGCCTTTGGCGCGATAGAACGCAGGGACGCTTGTTTTCGGCATTAGGTCCGGGATATTATTTGCTTAGGCAATTATTGTCAAGGCTTTGTTTGTTCCGGCAACAGCTTTTCAGGCTTTTGGCTACACTTGCCCCCATGCCCGTCACCACACCTCGCCCCGATCCCGCCAAGGCCTCCCCGCGTTCTCTGTCGGGCCTCGCACCCTTTCTGCTGCCCTACCGCGGCCGCATTGCGCTAGCGCTGCTCTTCCTGGTCCTCGCTGCGGTGGCGACGCTGGCGTTCCCGGTCGCGCTGCGCAGCCTGATCGACGGCGGACTAGTGCAGTCCGACAAGGGCGCGCAAGTGATGGCCTTGCGCGAGCATTTTGTCGCGCTGTTTGCGGTCGCCACGGCGCTCGGCCTCTTTTCGGCGGCGCGCTTCTACATGGTGAGTTGGCTCGGAGAGCGCGTCACGGCCGATGTGCGTAACGCCGTCTATGCCCATGTGCTGCAGCAAAGCCCGGAATTCTTCGAGACCACGCAGACCGGCGAGGTGCTGTCGCGCCTGTCTGCCGACACGACACTGGTGCAGACGGTGGTCGGCTCGTCCTTATCCATGGGCTTGCGCAACAGCGTGATGGGTATCGGCGCCCTGGGCATGCTGATCTGGACCAACCCCTATGTCATGTTCCAGGTGCTGGGCATCCTAGTGCTGGTGGTGGTGCCGGCGCTCTGGTTCGGCCGGCGCGTGCGCAAGCTCTCGCGTGCCAGCCAGGACCGCATCGCCGATTCCAGCGCCATTGCCGCGGAAGTCCTGAACGCAATTCCGGTGGTGCAGAGCTACACCGCCGAAGCACGCGAAGCGGATCGCTTCACCGCCTCCACCGAGAACGCCTTTGCCACCGCGGTACGCCGCACCAAGGCGCGCTCGGTGCTGGTAGCCTTCGTCATCATCGCGACCTCGGCCGCCCTGCTCTGGGGCCTGTACCAGGGCACGCAAGCCGTGATGGCCGGGCGCATCAGCGCCGGCGACCTCGGGCAGACGGTGATGTACGTCATCATCCTGGCCAGCGCCTTCGCAATCCTCGGCGAAGTCTACGGCGACCTGCTGCGCGCCGCCGGCGCCACCGAGCGCCTGATGGAACTGCTGGGCAGCTGCTCGCCGATCAGCTCGCCGCTGCATCCGGTGGCCGTGCCCTTGCCAATCGCCGGCAGTGCGGTGTGCTTTGAGGACATCGTCTTTCATTACCCGTCGCGCCCGAAGCAGGCGGCGCTCAGTCACTTTTCGCTCGTCGTGCAGCCGGGCCGAACGGTGGCGCTGGTTGGCCCCAGCGGCGCCGGAAAGAGTACGGTGTTCCAGTTGCTGCTGCGCTTTTACGACCCGGCAGCCGGACGCATCGTGCTCGACGGTGTGGCCACGCGCAACATGGCATTGCATGATCTGCGCCAGCGCATCGGCATCGTGCCGCAGGACGCGGTGATCTTCTCCAGCAGCGCGCTGGAAAACATCCGCTACGGCAAGCCCGGCGCCAGCGTCGAGGAGGTCAAGGCGGCGGCGCAAGCCGCCTTTGCCGACGAGTTCATCCGGGCCCTGCCCGAGGGCTACGACACCTTCCTGGGCGAGCGCGGCGTGCGCCTGTCAGGCGGCCAGCGCCAGCGCATCGCGATTGCGCGCGCCATGTTGAAGAACCCGCCGCTGCTGCTGCTCGACGAGGCCACCAGCGCGCTTGATGCCGAGAGCGAGCGCATGGTGCAGGCCGCCCTCGAGTCCGCCATGCAGGGCCGCACGACGCTGGTCATCGCGCACCGCCTAGCGACCGTGCAGAAGGCCGACCTGATCGTGGTGCTCGACCACGGCCAACTGGTGGAACAGGGCACGCACGCCGAACTGGTGGCGCGCGGCGGCGTCTACGCGGGGCTGGCGGCGCTGCAGTTCAACGCCTAAGGTCAAGCCAGATGCCGCAGTTCGCGCAGCGCCACCGAGACTGGCGCCAGGTCGGCGACCTGCGTGCTGATGTCAGCCAGCAGTCGACACAGGCGCTCGATCGCTGCCCCGTGCTGCTCGCGCCAGATGCCCGGATCTTCCTGCCTAGAGAGCAGGCCGCGCGTGATCTGGCTGGCGATCGAATACACGTCATCGCGCGCGCTGCCGCGTGCCTGCGTCTGCCACAGGGTATCGGTCGGCAGGCGGTTGATCTGGCCGCGCCAGCCCGGCAGATCGAGCGCGGCATCGATACCGAAATAGGTCCGCGCCGCCTGCTCCAGGCCGGTGCCGGCGTGCTGCGCCAGATCGGCCAGATCGAGCGCCGGGAAGATGAACTCCAGCGCCGTAAGGCTCTGCGCCAGCGCTGCCTCGACGCCGGCCTGCACCAGCGCGTCGCTCGCCTGCTGCCAGCGCGCATTGGCGCTGGCCGGCAGCCAGTCCGCCAGGTGTGCGCGCAACTCCAGCGCCGCCGGCCGGTAGCGGTTAATCAGGGTTGGCAGATCGCTGCCCTGCGCGCGCACGCGCAGCATCCAGCGCGAGGCGCGCTGCGCGATGGAGATCAGCTTGGCCAGCAGGTCGAGCTGCAGCGTGGCATCGACCCGGTAGTCCAGCGCGTCGAGTTGGTCCCATAGCGGCTCCAGATCGAATATCTCGCGCGCCAGCGTGAAGGCGCGGATCACGTCGGCTGCAGTGGCACCGGCCTCGGAGGCGATGAAGTTGACAAAGGTGGCGCCGGCGCGATTCACCACAGTGTTGGTCATGTAGGTGGCGATGATCTCGCGCTTGAGCGGATGCGCGGCGATGGCGGCGCCGAATTTCTCGCTCAGCACATGCGGGAAATAAGCCTTGAGAACGCGGTTGAAATAAGGATCGTCAGGCAGATTGCTGAGCAGCAGATCGTCGTAGATCGACATCTTGGCGTAGGCCAGCAGGACCGCGCTTTCAGGCGGCGTCAGGCCGATCTTGCGCGCACGGCGCCGCGCAATCTCCTCGTCGGTCGGCAGGAACTCGATGGCGCGATCGAGCCGGCCGTGGCGTTCCAGCCATTGCAGCAGGCGCTGCTGGCCGTCGAGCAGATAGAACGCGCGGTGATCGGCGATGTCGAGCGCCTGCGTCTGGTAGTAGTTGTCCGTCAGCACCAGGTGGCCGACTTCGTCGGTCATTGAGGCCAACACGTCGTTGCGCTGCTTGAGCGTCAGGTCGCCGGCCTCGACCACGCTGCCGAGCAGGATCTTGATATTGACTTCGTGATCGGAACAGTCGACGCCGGCCGAGTTATCGATCGCGTCGGAATAGATCAGGCCGCCCTTTTGCGCGAACTCGATGCGGCCGTATTGCGTGCATCCGAGGTTGCCACCTTCGACCACGACCTTGCAGCGCAACTCATTGCCGTTGACGCGGTAGGCATCACCAGCCTTGTCGCCAGCCTGGGCATGGGACTCGAAACTGGCCTTGACGTAGGTTCCGATGCCGCCGTTGTAGAGCAGATCGACCGGCGCCAACAGGATGGCGCGCAGCAGTTCGATCGGCGCCAGTTCGCGCGCCTCGATGCCCAGGGCCGCGCGTGACTCGTCGCTCAGGGTGATCGACTTGGCGCTGCGCGGGTAAACGCCGCCGCCCTTGGAGATCAACCGCTTGTCGTAGTCGTCCCAGCTCGAGCGCGGCAGCGCGAACAGGCGCTTGCGTTCGGCGAAGGACTGCGCGGCGTCTGGACTGGGATCGATGAAGATGTGGCGATGGTCGAACGCGGCCAGCAGGTGAATGTGCTCGGACAGCAGCATGCCGTTGCCGAACACGTCTCCCGACATGTCGCCGATGCCGACGACCTTGAAATCAGTCGTCTGCGTGTTGAGCGAGCGGGCGCGGAAGTGCCGCTTGGTCGATTCCCAGGCGCCGCGCGCGGTAATGCCCATCTTCTTGTGGTCGTAGCCGACCGAGCCGCCTGAGGCAAAGGCGTCGCCGAGCCAGAAACCGTACTCGGCCGACACGCCATTGGCAATGTCGGAGAAACTGGCCGTTCCCTTGTCGGCAGCCACTACCAGATAGGGGTCGTCGCCATCGTGGCGCACGACGTTGACCGGCGGCACCACAGCACCCTTGACGAGGTTGTCGGTAAGGTCGAGCAGCCCGGCCAGGAACAGCTTGTAGCAGGCCACGCCCTCGGCGGCGTAGGCGTCGCGGTCGCTCGCCGCCGGCGCATTCTTGAGCACAAAACCGCCCTTGGAGCCGACCGGCACGATGACGGTGTTCTTGACATGCTGCGCCTTGACCAGGCCCAGGATTTCGGTGCGGAAGTCTTCACGGCGGTCCGACCAGCGGATGCCGCCGCGTGCGACCTTGCCGTTGCGCAGATGGATGCCCTCGACGCGCGGTGAATAGACCCAGATCTCGAACAGCGGCTTGGGCTCCGGCACGCCCGGCATCTCGCGCGGGTTGAACTTGAAGCTCAGATAGGGCATGTGCGCGCCGCTGGCCGTTACCTGCCAGACGTTGGTGCGCACGGTGGCGAGCACGGCGGCGTAGAACTGGCGCAGGATGCGGTCTTCGTCGAGGCTCACGACAGCGACCAGGTGCGTCTCGATCTGCTTGGCCAGATGCGCCTGACGCTCCTTGTTGTCGTCCCGCAGTGCCGGATCGAAACGCGCACTGAACAGTTCGACGATGGTCTGGGCAATGCCGGCATTGTTGTTCAGCGTGGCTTCGATGTAGCTCTGGCTGAAGCCAAAGCCGAGCTGCTTGAAGTAGCGGGTGTAGGCGCGCAGCACGGCAATGGCGCGCGCGTCGAGCGTGGTGCTGAGCACCAGCTTGTTCAGGTCGTCGCTCTCGACCTCGCCGCGCCAGGCCTGGCAAAACAAGGATTCAAAGCGGGCCTTCACCGTGGCCAGGTCGGTGCTGACGGGCAGTTGCAAGCCAAGGTCATGGATCCATAACGCCGCGCCGCCGGCCTCGATCTGATACGGGTGCTCGTCGAGCACGCGCGCTCCCATGCGCTCGAGCACCGGAAGTGAATCCGACAGCGTCACCTTGGCCGTGTTGTAGATCTTGAAACGCAGCAAACCGGCGCTGGCATCGAGCGGCCGGTAGAGCTTGACCGCCAGCGGCCTGCTCGCATTGAGCGCGGCAAGCAGATCGGCGTCTTCAGCGCCTTCGGCGGCGGAAAAGTCTTCGCGATAGGCCGTCGGAAAAGCGCCGGCAAACCGGTGCGCGAGCAGCAGGCCCGGTCCCTCGCCGTGGGCGCGCAGCAGCTCGTTGCTGCAATCGTCTTCCCAGCGCTGTGCCAGACGGGCCACGCGCGCTTCGAGCGCGCCCAGGTTGACGCTTTGCGGCGCAATCGACTTGGCGCGCACCAGGTAATGAATGCGGGCCTGCGGGCTGTCGGTCAGTGTCGGAGTGAATTCGATCGACTGCCCGTCGAGCGCTGCCATCAGTTCGTTGCCGATGCGGATACGCAACTCGGTGTTGAAGCGCTCGCGCGGCACAAACACCTGGGCTGATATGAAGCGGCCAAACGGATCGCGGCGCAGAAAAACGCGCGTGCGCTGGCGCTCCTGCAGGCGTAGGATGCCGATGGCGTGCTCGGTCAGGGTGGCGGCATCGATTTGGAACAGTTCGTCGCGCGGATAGGCATCGAGGATCGCCTGCAGCGCCTTGGCCGCATGGCTGTCGGGCACGACGCCGGCGCTGGCCATGACCTGCGCCGCACGCCGGCGCACGCGCGGTATGTCGCTGACCAGGGCCGAGTAGGCGCTCGACGTGTAGAGCCCGAGAAATCGCACCTCGCCGATGACCTGACCAGCCGCATCGAAACGTTTGACACCGATGTAGTCGAGCCAGGCGGGACGGTGCACGGTGGCGCGCGTCATGGCCTTAGTCACCAGCACCAACTCGGTGGAATCGATCAGGGCAACGGCTTCGGGCGGCAGGCGGGTCTCGTTGGTCTGCACCGCCCCGCGCAAAATGCCCAAGCCGGAATCGGGCCGCGCGATCAGGCTGACCTGGTCGCCGTCGCGCTGCAGGTCATAGTCGCGCGCACCGAGGAAGGTGAAGTGCCGATCCTGCAGCCAGTGCAGGAAATCGATGCCCTCCTGCTGATTCTCTGCGGAAAGATTCGAGTCCTTGGCCGCGGCGCTGATGGCATGCAGGCGCGCCAGAATGGCTGGCCAGTCCTGCACCGCGGCGCGCACATCGCCCAGCACCCGCGTCAACGCGTCGGCCAGTGCCTGCTGCTCGGCGGCGCCGACGATGCGGTCGCATTCGACCAGGATCAGGGATTCCACCGGGTCCGTATTGCCGGCCTCTGCGGAGCTGGCCGCATTGCTGGCGCGGGCAATCCTGCCCTGCGCGTCGCGGCCCACGCTCATCAACGGATGAACAATCCAGTGCGCGGTGCGACCGGAGCGGTTGATGGCCATGGTGACCGAATCCACAAGGAACGGCATGTCGTCCTGCACGATCTGAACCACGGTGTGCTCGCTAACAAAGCCGTCTTCGGCCAGCGTCGGGTTGAACACGCGCACCCGGGTGCTTTGCGCCGCGCGCGGCGTATCGAGCAAGCGCCAGTGCGCATTGGCGATCGCGTAAAGCGTGGCCGTGCTGCGCGCGGCGATCTCGTCGGGATCGGTGTTCTCGAAGTACGCGGCAATGAAGCCGGCCTGCCGGCTGGCTGCCGGCCCCGCATGTTCCTTCAAGTAGGTGAGCAGTTCGCTTGATGGTGTCGTTGTCATTTTTTCCTCTTGTCTCCTCGGTAAGAATCCGGGTTCAGATCACTGGAGTTGTCCCTTGAGCGCGTGGGGCAGCGGCAAGGGCAGCACGGCGATGCCCTCCTCGATCAGCGCGTCGGCCTCAACCGGCGTCGCACGGCCGCGAATGCCGCGCTCGGGCGCCTCGCCGTAATGGATCCGGCGCGCTTCTTCGGCAAATTGAGTTCCCACATCGTCGGTATTGGCCAGAACGCTGCGTGCCAGCGTCATCCAGGCGGCCTGCAGCGCCTGTGCGGATACCAAGTCAGGAGAGGCTTGCGCGGTGGGCTCACCCTCGGCGTGCGCAGCGCCGAGGTTGAGACGCGGCGCGCTCAGCCGCTTGGAAATCGAAGCGTCGCCGCAGACCGGGCACTCGATCATCATCCGCTCACGCTGCAGCAGAAAATCGTCTTCATTCGCAAACCAGCCTTCAAACAAGTGCTGATGCTGACACTGAAGGTCCAGAACTTTCATGGAGCGATTATCCGGCGATATCCTGCTGCACAGCAGCTTGCCACGTTAATTCCCAGGCGCCGGACAGGACGTTTTGCAGCCACAGCGCCGCCGCCACGGTCTTGCCGTCGGTCACCGTGCCGTCGCGGCACCACAGCAGCAATTCTGCGGGGGTGGCGGTCAACACATCGAGGAACTCGCCCGGATCGAGTTGACGCGCTCCCGCAGTCAGACCGCGGGCAAACCAGATCTCGATGAACTCGGTTGAATAGGAAATGACCGGATGCAGCACACCGGCACGCGCCCACTGCGCCGCGCTGTAGCCGGTCTCCTCCTGCAGTTCGCGCTGCGCGCAAAGCTGCAGTTCTTCTGCCGGATCGCGCTTGCCGGCCGGAAACTCGATCATCACCTGGCCGATGGGATAGCGAAATTGACGCTCGAGCACCACTCGCAGTTCGCCGGCGGCGTCTTCCAGCAGCGCAACGATCATGACCGCCCCTGGATGAACGATGTACTCGCGGGTGGCGCTGCTGCCATCGGGCAAACGCACTGTATCGCGAAACGCGTGCAGCAAACGCCCCTTGAAAACCTCCTGGCTGGAGGTCTGCTCCTCGATCAGATGGGAGTCATCCATGCGAGTCTTGGGGCGTGCGACGCGCAGTCGGGCTTACTGGCGTCGAGAGATGAACCGGGCCGGCACTGGATGCCGCGCTTCGGCGGCACCCTGCATCCAGGCAATCAGGTACCCAGCATCTGCACCACGGCATTGGCGCACAGTACCATCAGGCCGCCCGGGACCAGGCCCAGGATCAGCACCAAGGCGCCGTTGATGGAGAGAACCACCCGCACGTCGAGCGGGGCCGACACGGTGCTGGCGGTGATCGGCTGGTCAAAGTACATGACCTTGACGACGCGCAGATAGAAGAAGGCACCGATCAGGGACATCGCGACGGCAAAAACGGCCAGTCCGATCTGGAAGGTCTGGCCCGAAGCGATCAAGGCCTGCAGAACCGAGAGCTTGGCGTAGAAGCCAACCATGGGCGGAATGCCGGCGAGAGAGAACAGGCAGATCGCCATGACAGCGGCGTAAAGCGGGCTGCGCTGGTTCAGGCCGGCGAAATCGGCAATCTCCTCACTCTCGAAACCTTCGCGTGCCAGCAACAGGATGACGCCGAAACTGGCCAGCGTTGTAAGAACGTAGGTGACGACATAGAACATCGAGGAACTGTAGGCATTGGCCGCCGAGTTGATGTTGCCGTTGACCACGCCCGACATCATGCCCAGCAGCACGAAGCCCATGTGCGAAATGGTCGAAAACGCCAGCATGCGCTTGAGGTTGGTCTGGGCGATGGCCGCCAGATTGCCGATAATGAGCGAGCCGACCGACAGCACCAGCAGCATCTGCTGCCAATCGAGTGCCAGCGGCAGCATGCCTTCAACCAGCAGACGGATCATGATGGCAAAGGCTGCGAGCTTCGGTGCGCCACCGATCAGCAAGGTCACCGCCGTCGGCGCGCCCTGGTAGACGTCCGGGATCCACATATGGAATGGCACGACCCCGAGCTTGAAAGCGAGACCGGCCACAATAAAAACCAAACCGAAGATCAGCACCTGGTGGCGGATCTGGCCCGAGTTGATGGCCTTGAAGACGGAATTGATGTCGAGCGAACCGGTCGCGCCATACATCATCGACATGCCGTAGAGCAGGAAGCCCGATGCCAGGGCACCGAGCACGAAATACTTCATCGCCGCTTCGGTTGCGACACCGTTGTCACGACGCAGGGCCACCAATGCGTAGCTGGCCAGCGTCAGCAACTCCAGCCCGAGGTAGATCACCAGGAAATTGTTGCCGGAGATCATCACGAACATTCCCAGCAGCGAAAAGATTCCCAGGCTGAACAATTCGCCGCCGCGCAGCATCGTACGGTCTGCCGCGTAGGGCCGGCCGTAAACCAGGGTCACCATGACCGCCACCGTGGCAAAGCACTTGAGCCAGTCGCCCATCTGGTCGCTTACCACCATGTTGCCGAAGCCGTACAGCGTCACGCCGCTGCTGGCGTAACTGGCCTGCAGGCAGGCCACGACGCCGAGCGTCAGCAGGGTCATCACGTAGGTCGCCGTGCGGCGCGCGCTGTTCACGGCCAGATCGGCCAGAGCAATCACACAGCCCATGACGAGCAGGATGATTTCCGGGTACACCGAGATCCAACTGAGTTTATCGATCATTTTCTGTTTCTCTATTCAATGCGACCAGTTCAGGCTGATCAATTCAGTTTGGACAGTGCCACATGCTTGAGCAACTCGGTCACCGAGGTTTGCATCACGTCGGTAAACGGCTTCGGATAAACACCCATGTACAGCACGGCAGCAGCAAGCAGCACCATCACCAGGAATTCGCGGCTGCTGATATCGAGCAGTTCCTTCACGTGCTTGTTCGCCACCGGCCCGAGATAAACGCGCTTGAACATCCACAGGGTATAGGCGGCACCAAAGATCAGGGCACTGGCAGCGGCAAAACCGAGCCAGAAATTGGCCTTGACCGCGCCCAGGATCACCATCCACTCGCCGACGAACCCGGCGGTTCCCGGCAGGCCGCAATTGGCCATCGCGAAGAACAGCGCAAAGGCAGTGAACTTGGGCATCGTGTTGACCACGCCGCCATAGGCCGCGATTTCACGCGAGTGAACGCGGTCATACAGCACGCCGATGGAAAGGAACATGGCGGCCGAGACAAAGCCGTGCGAGATCATCTGCACGATCCCGCCCGCGACACCGAGGTCATTGAAGATGAAGAACCCCAACGTGACAAAACCCATGTGCGCCACCGATGAATAGGCCACCAGTTTCTTCATGTCCTTTTGCACCATGGCGACCAGCCCAACATAGATCACCGCGATCAGGGACAGGGCAATCATCAGCCAGGCCCATTCGCGCGCCGCATCGGGCGCGATCGGCAGCGAGAAGCGCAGGAAACCGTAGGCGCCAAGCTTGAGCATGATGGCGGCCAGCACGGCGGAGCCACCGGTGGGCGCTTCGACGTGCACATCGGGCAACCAGGTGTGGACCGGCCACATCGGCACCTTCACCGCAAAGGCGGCAAAGAAGGCAAAGAACAGCAGGGTCTGTGTCGTGCCGTCGAGCGGCAGCTTGTGCCACAGCGCAATGTCAAAACTGCCACCGGACTTGGTGTAGAGGAAGATCAGTGCAACTAGCGTCAACAGGGAGCCGAGCAAGGTGTAGAGGAAGAACTTGAACGCTGCGTAGATCTTGTTCGGCCCGCCCCAGATACCGATGATCAGGTACATCGGAATCAGGGTCGCTTCAAAGAACACATAGAACAGCATGCCGTCCAATGTGCAGAAGACGCCGATCATCAGTCCGCTCAGGATCAGGAACGCGCCCATGTACTGGTTGACGCGCCGCGTGATGACCTCCCAGCCCGCAATCACGATGACAACGTTGATGAACGCAGTCAGCAGCACGAACCAGAATGAAATGCCGTCTACGCCAAGGTGGTAGTTGACATTGAAACGCGATATCCAGGTCGTGTTCTCGACAAACTGCATGGCAGCAGTGCCGAGCTTGAAGCCCTCATACAGCGGCAGGGTAACAAGGAAACTGACAACGGCTCCGATCAAGGCAACCCAGCGCACAGTGCGCGCCTGATCGTCACGACCGAGTGCCAGCAGCACGACGCCAAAACAAATTGGTGTCCAAATAGCCAGGCTCAACAATCCCATTTTTCTTATTCCTAATCAGTTGGGTACAGAGCTTGCCGCATGCGCGACTTCGGTCTGTCCCGCAATGTCATTATTTCAGCCATACGAAGTAGGTCATGAGCACAAAAACGCCCAGGATCATCATGAATGCATAGTGGTACAGGTAACCGGTCTGCGCCCGGCGCACCACCCCCGATACCCATCCGACTACTTTCCAGGAGCCGTTCACCAGCGTGCCGTCGATCACGTATTCGTCGCCACCCTTCCACAGGCCGGTGCCCAGCGCACGCGCGCCACGGGCAAGCACGTTTTCGTTGAACCAGTCGAGGTAGTACTTGTTCTCAAGCAGGGTGTAGACCGGCATGAAGGTCTTCTTGATCGCCGTCGGCAGTGCCGGATTGATCATGTACATGTAGTAGGACGTTGCGACACCGGCCAGCGCCAGCCAGAACGGCGCGGTGCTCAGCGCATGCAAGGCCATCTGGACCGGACCATGGAAGGCCTTGGCCATCTCCTCCAGCGCGGCGTGCTTCTCGGCGTCGATGAAGATGGCGCCCTTGAAGAACTCGCCATACAGCATCGGACCAATAGTCATGAAACCAATCACAACCGACGGAATCGCTAGCAGGATCAGCGGCACGGTCACGACCCAAGGCGACTCATGCGGCGCGTGGACCTCGTGATGGCCGTGGTGATCGCCATGGTGATCGCCATGGTGATGGGCATCCGGATTCTGGTCGAAGCGCTCCTTGCCATGGAACACCAGGAAATACAGGCGGAACGAATAGAAGGCCGTGACGAAGACGCCGGCCAATACTGCAAACGACGCAAAGCCGGCCGCCGGCAGGTGACTCTCATGGACAGCCTCGATGATGCTGTCCTTGGAATAGAAACCAGCGAACAGCGGTGTGCCGATCAGCGCCAGCGAACCGAGCAAAGATGTGATCCAGGTGATCGGCATGTACTTGCGCAGGCCGCCCATCCAGCGGATGTCCTGGTTGTGGTGCACGCCCATGATGACGGAGCCGGCCGCCAGGAACAGCAGCGCCTTGAAGAAGGCATGCGTCATCAGGTGAAACACGGCCACCGAGTAGGCGGAGGCGCCGAGCGCCACCGTCATATAGCCCAACTGCGACAAGGTCGAATAGGCGACGATGCGTTTGATGTCGTTCTGGATGATGCCAAGGAAGCCCATGAACAGCGCGGTGATGGCGCCGATCATCATGACGAAGTTCAGGGCCGTCTCGCTGAGCTCGAACAGCGGTGACATGCGCGCCACCATGAAGATGCCGGCCGTCACCATGGTGGCGGCGTGGATCAGGGCAGAGATCGGTGTCGGGCCTTCCATGGAATCGGGCAACCAGACATGCAGCGGGAACTGCGCCGACTTGCCCATGGCGCCGATGAACAGGCAGATGCAAATCACCGTGACCAACATCCAGTCGGTTCCCGGGAAGCTCAGCTTGGCCAGTTCCGCCGCCTTGGCAAAGGCTTCGGTGTAATTCAGGGTGCCGGCAAACGCCGCGATCAGACCAATGCCCAGAATGAAGCCGAAGTCACCGACCCGGTTGACAAGGAAGGCCTTCATGTTGGCGAAGATCGCGCTGGGCTTGTTGAACCAGAAACCGATCAGCAGGTAAGACACCAGACCCACGGCCTCCCAGCCGAAGAACAACTGAAGCATGTTGTTGCTCATCACCAGCATCAACATCGAGAACGTGAACAAGGAGATGTAGGCGAAGAAGCGGTTGTAGCCCTCGTCTTCCTCCATGTAGCCGACGGTGTAGAGGTGCACCATCAGCGAGACAAAGGTCACGACGCACATCATCATGGCCGTCAGGCCATCGACCAAAAAGCCGATTTCCATTTTGAGCCCGCCGACCACCATCCAGGTGTAGAGCGTCTCATTGAAGCGCGCGCCGTCGATAACCACACTTTGCAGCGTCATGGCCGACAGGATGAAGGCCACCAGCACACCGAGGATGGTGACCGAATGCGACATGCGCCGACCAATCCAGTTGCCGCCGAACTTCGTTCCGAGCACACCGGCCAGGACGAACCCGACCAAAGGTGCCATCGGCACTGCCAGAAGTGTCGAGATAGAAAGGGTTTGACTCATCTTATTAACCCTTGAGCGTATTGAGTTCGTCCACGTTGATGCTCGACCTGTTGCGGAACAGGAGCACCAGAATGGCCAGGCCGATAGCCGATTCAGCGGCCGCGACGGTCAGGATGAAGAACACGAAGATTTGTCCGTGCAGGTCACCCAGGTAATAGGAAAAGGCGACAAAGTTCGTATTGACGGCCAGCAGCATCAACTCGATCGCCATCAACAGTACGATCAGGTTCTTGCGATTGAGAAAGATGCCGATAACAGAAAGCGCGAACAGCATGGCGCCGAGCGCCAGAAAATGTCCAAGGGTCAAGCTCATGCTTTGTTCTCCGCAGTTTGGGCAGCGGCAGGGGTATCGATCGGCCTGACCTGCGTGCTCGCCATTTTGATGACAGCCATCCGGTCCTTAGCCTTCACCGCGATCTGATCGGCTGCATTCATCTGCTTGCTGTCCTTGCGTTGACGCAGCGTCAGGGCAATCGCGGCGATCATCGCAACCAGCAGGATCGCGGCTGCAACCTCAAGCGGATACAAGTACTGGGTGTAGAGAAGCTTGCCGAGCTCGCGGGTGTTGGAGAAATCGCGCGCCGCCTGGCCGACCAGGGCCGTCGCATGCGGCTCCTCGTTGACCCGGAAACCGCCCATCAGGACCGCAGCCATTTCCAGCACGATCAGCACACCGACGATGGCCGCCAGCGGAAAGTGCTTCCAGAAGCCCTGACGCGCACCCTCGGTATCGATGTCGAGCATCATCACGACGAATAGGAACAGCACCATCACGGCACCGACGTACACCAGCACGAGCGCAATGGCGAGGAACTCTGCCTTGAGCAGCAGCCACAGTGCGGAAGCCTGGAAGAACGCGAGCACCAGATACAAAACGGCATACACCGGGTTGCGCGCAGTGATGACTCGAAAGGCGGCGAATAACAGCACTATCGAGAAGAAATAAAAGAGACCGGTCTTGACGTCCATGTGTCGTTACTTTTTTAGATGGTCTGAGGGTTGGATGTACAGCATGGGTGGCTAGCGGAACTTGGCATCAGCCGCTCTGGCTGCCGCGATCTGTGGCTCATAGCGATCACCCACTGCCAGCAGCATGTCTTTGGTGAAATACAGGTCGCCGGGGTTCTCGCCGTGGTACTCGAAAACCGGGGTTTCCACGATCGAATCGACCGGGCAGCTCTCTTCGCAGAATCCGCAGTAGATGCACTTGTTGAAGTCGATGTCGTAGCGCGTCGTGCGCCGTGAGCCGTCGGCCCGCACCTCGGACTCGATGGTGATCGCCATCGCCGGGCAAACCGCTTCGCACAGCTTGCAGGCAATGCAGCGCTCTTCACCGTTTTCATAGCGGCGCAGCGCATGCAGTCCGCGGAATCGTGGCGACAGCGGCGTCTTTTCTTCGGGGTACTGGAGCGTGATCTTGCTGCGGAAAGCGTACTTGCCCGTGAGCGCCAGGCCCTTGAACAGTTCGCTCAACATGAAGCTCGAGAGAAAGTCCTTCAGCGAAAAAGCACTTGCAGTCGATGCTTCAACAGAACTTGAGGTTGGGGTAGTCATAGACAACTCGAATTACTTCCAAATATTCCAGGAGGTCTGCATCCAGGCCCCGACCACCACCAGCCAGACGAGGGTGACTGGAATGAAAATCTTCCAACCCAGGCGCATGATCTGGTCATAGCGGAAACGGGGGAATGTGACCCGCACCCAGATGAACATGGTGACCACGAAGAACGCCTTCAGGCCCAGCCAAATCCAACCCGGAATCCAGTCCAGCGCCGCGACCGGTGACAACCAGCCGCCGAGGAACATGATGGAAGTCAGGACCGAGACCAGCCAGATGTTGGCGTACTCGGCCATCTGGAACATGGCCCAGGCCATGCCGGAATACTCGACCATGTGACCGGCGACGATTTCGGACTCTCCCTCGACGACGTCGAACGGGAGCCGGTTCGTCTCGGCCAGGCCGCAGACAAAGTAGATGACAAATATCGGCAGCAGCGGCAGCCAGTTCCAGGACAGGAAGCCCAGACCCATTTGCGCAAACTGGCCTTTGCCTTGCCCACTGACGATATCGGTCAGGTTCAGACTGGCCGACACCATGAGCACGATCACCAGGCAGAAACCCATGGCGATTTCGTAGCTCACCATCTGTGACGAGGCCCGCAGGGCGCCCAGGAACGGATACTTGGAATTGGAAGACCAGCCGGAGATGATCACGCCGTAGACTTCCATAGAGGTGATGGCCATCAGGAACAGCAGGCCCGCATTGACATTGGACAGCGCGATATCGGGACCGAACGGAATGACAGCCCAGGCCACCATGGCCGGCGCCACGGTCATCACCGGGCCCATATAGAACAGGAGCTTCTCGGCCGCAGCGGGACGCAGCAGTTCCTTGGTCATCAGCTTCATCGCATCGGCGATCGGCTGCAGCAGACCCCAGGGTCCGACCCGGTTCGGGCCGAGGCGAATCTGGATCCAGCCGAGCAGCTTGCGCTCATAGAGCGTGGTGTAGGTCACTGCACCCATCACCAGCATCAGGACGGCCGTGATCTTGACCAGCGCCCAGGCCACCGGCCAAGCGAGATTGACCCACCACGAAGCGTCGATCAGGCCCTGCCCCAGAGCGAAAATGGTATCAATCATGCCGTCACCTCCTGCGCTTGGGCATCGCGTTTGGCGTCAGCCGTGAGCTGCAGACTGGCAGCGCGGCGCACCAGGCCGTCGAGCGCATAGATGCTGGCGACCACCGGGGCCACCGCAGCTGGCGTCAGATCCACGCTTGCCTGCGTTGCGTTGTTCAAAATCCTGGCCGGCAGTTGTGATTCGCCGTTTTCCGGCAAGCCACAGACCTGCGCGAGCACCTCTTGCGAGGACTCGAAGTCAAAACCGGGTACGCCGAGCAGATTGGCCAGCACGCGCAGAACCTTCCAGGCCGGGCGGGTTTCACCCAAGGGCTTGACCACGGCATGGAAGCTTTGCACCCGACCTTCGGCATTGATGAAGGTCCCCGAAGTTTCAGTGAAAGGCGCAATCGGCAGCAGCACGTCGCTGAAAGCCATGTTCGCCTTGAACGGACTCAGGCTCACCACCATCTGGGCCTGTTCCAGCGCGTTGCTGGCCGCAGCGCCCGCTGCCGAATCAAATTCCGGCTCATTGTTCAGTAACAGCACCGCCTTCAAGCCACCAGCGAGCATCTGCGCGGCGTTCAAACCATTGGCACCGGGCAGCGCTGCCGCCAGTTGTGCGCCAACCGTATTGGCCGCTTCCGTCAGATAACCGACCGTGGCGCCGGTCTGCGCGCCAATCCAGTTGGCCAGCACGAGCAGACTCGATGCCTTGGCGTGATGCGCAGCCGCATTGCCAAGCAGGATGGCCTTGCGCTCGCCCACGAGCAGCGACGCCGCGATGGCCTTGGCCGCTTCGCTGGCATTGCCCTGGGCTGGCGCGGCCACGCCCTTGGCTGCGGCGACGGCTGCAGCCACATCGGAGAGCGCCTGCACCCAATTGGCACTGCCCGAGAGCAAGGTATTCGCAACGGGCATGGCCCAGTTCGGCGTCGCAGACGCGATCGCGTTGACCACGGCGCCCTTTCGCACAGCCTGGCGGATGCGCTGTGCAAACAAGGGGTGATCCTTGCGCAAGTTGGAACCCACCACCAAGACTGACTGCAACGCAGACAAGGACGCAATCGAGGTACCCAGATAGCGGATGCCTTCGATGGCCGGGAACTCGGCATTGCGCAGACGGTAGTCGATGTTCGGGCTGCCCAGACCGCTCATCAGCGAACTGGCCAGGAACAGCTCTTCGAGCGTGCTGTGCGGACTGACCAGGGCACCGATGGCGGCGACGCCATGGTCGGCCTTGATCTGCTTGAGGCCGTTGGCAACATACTCCAGCGCGGTTTGCCAGTCAACGTCCTTCCAGACACCGCCCTGCTTGATCATCGGGCCAGTCAGGCGATCGGCACTATTCAATGCCTCATAGGAGAAACGGTCGCGGTCGGCAATCCAGCATTCGTTGACAGCCTCGTTTTCCAGGGGCACAACTCGCAAGACCTTGTTGTTCTTGACCTGCACAATCAGGTTGGCGCCGGTCGAGTCATGCGGACTGACCGATTTGCGCCGCGACAGTTCCCAAGTGCGGGCGCTGTAGCGGAAAGGCTTGCTGGTTAGTGCACCGACCGGACAGGTGTCGATCATGTTGCCCGACAACTCGGAGTCGACCGACTGGCCGACAAAGGTCTCGATCTCGGCATGCTCGCCACGGTTCGACATGCCAAATTCCATGACGCCGGCGATTTCCTGGCCGAAGCGGACGCAGCGCGTGCACTGGATGCAGCGGCTCATTTCCTGCATCGAGATCAGCGGCCCCACATCCTTGCCAGTCACCACGCGCTTTTCTTCCTCGTAGCGCGACGCGCCGCCGCCATAACCCACGGCGATATCCTGCAGTTGACATTCGCCACCCTGATCGCAGATCGGGCAATCGAGCGGATGGTTGATCAGCAGAAATTCCATCACAGACTTCTGCGCATTGATCGCTTTTTCGCTCTTGGTGCGCACGACCATGCCGGGCGCGACGGTCGTCGCGCAAGCTGGCATCGGCTTGGGCATCTTCTCCACTTCAACCAGGCACATGCGGCAGCTGGCGGCGATGCTGAGTTTCTTGTGGTAGCAAAAATGCGGAATGTAGGTGCCGGCCTGTTCAGCCGCATGCATGACCGTGCTGCCTTCAGCCACGTCTAGCTTTTTGCCGTCGAGTTCAATTTCAATCATCTTGTGACTCGCTCAGACGTAGGCCGGGACCATGCAGGTCTTGTGCGCTACGTGGTATTCAAATTCAGGACGGAAATGCTTGAGCATGGCCCGTACCGGCATCGCGGCCGCATCGCCCAGCGCGCAGATCGTGCGTCCCATGATGCTCTCGGCCACGTTATCGAGCAGGTCCATGTCGTCGGGGCGCCCCTGGCCGTTTTCAATCCGGTCAACAACGCGATACAGCCAGCCCGTGCCTTCGCGACACGGTGTGCACTGGCCACAGGACTCGTGCATGTAGAAATAGCTCAGGCGTTGCAGGCTCTTGACCATGCAGCGGCTGTCATCCAGGACGATGAGGGCACCAGAGCCCAGCATCGAGCCGGCCTTAGCAATGGAGTCATAGTCCATCGTGCAATCCATCATGATCGAGGCCGGCAGGACCGGCGTGGATGAGCCGCCCGGGATCACGGCCTTGAGCTGGCGACCCTTGCGCACCCCGCCGGCGAGTTCCAGCAACTTGGAGAACGGGGTGCCCATCGGGATTTCATAATTGCCCGGCAGTTCGACATCGCCGCTGACTGAAAAAATCTTGGTGCCGCCGTTGTTTGGCTTGCCGCATTCCAGATAGGCCTTGCCGCCATTGCGGATGATCCATGGCACGGCAGAAAAGGTTTCGGTGTTGTTAATATTGGTCGGCTTGCCGTACAAGCCATAGCTCGGCGGAAACGGCGGCTTGTAGCGGGGCTGGCCCTTCTTGCCCTCGACCGATTCCAGCAAAGCGGTTTCCTCGCCACAAACGTAGGCGCCGTAGCCGTGAAATGCGTGCAGCTGAAAGTTGAAACCGCTGCCCAGTATGTTGTCGCCGAGCAAGCCCGCTGCGCGCGCTTCGGCCAGCGCTTCTTCAAAACGCTGATAGGTCTGGAATATCTCGCCGTGGATGTAGTTGTAGCCAGTGCCAATACCCATGGCATAGGCGGCGATGATCATGCCTTCGATCACGATATGCGGGTTGTATTGCAGGATTTCACGATCCTTGCAGGTACCGGGTTCGCCTTCGTCGGAATTGCACATAAGGAACTTCGGGCCCGCAAACTGGCGCGGCATGAAGCTCCACTTGAGACCGGTCGGAAAACCGGCGCCGCCGCGTCCGCGAAGACCGGATTCTTTCACCGTCGCGATGACCTGCTCGGGTGTCAAGCCCTCGCCCCCGTCCTTGCCGAGAACCTTGCGCAGCGCCTCGTAGCCGCCGCGTGCCAGATAGTCCTGCAGATGCCAACTGCTGCTATTTAGGTCGGCCAAAATCTGCGGGTTGATATGACGCCCGTGGAAACAGGTCTGCGCGCCGTTCGATTGAAACTGGGCCAGAATTTGTTCAGCCGTCATTATTTGTCCCCCGCAGCGCGCAGGCCATCGACCAGCTGGTCCAGCTTGTCATTGCTCATAAAGCTGCACATCGTCTGGTCATTGACCAGCAGCACCGGTGAATCGGCACATGCGCCCAGACATTCACACTGCTGCAAGGTGAACATGCCGTCCGGCGTCGTCTCGCCCATGTGCACGCCGAGCTTGTGCTCAAGATGCTCCAGGGCGCGCCCGCCATCGCGCAACTGACACGGCAGATTGGTGCAGACATTGAGCTTGTACTTGCCAACCGGCTTCTGGTTGTACATGTTGTAGAAGGTGGTGACCTCGTGCACGGCCATCGGCGCCATGCCAAGATAGTCGGCCACCAACGCTTCACTCTCCGTGCTGACGTAGCCGAGTTCCTGCTGGACGATGGCCAGACAGGCCATGACCGCAGACTGCTTCTGGTCCGACGGGTATTTGGCAACTTCTTGAGCGAAGCGCGCTTTTGATTCTTCGGAGATCATCGATCAACTTCCCCAAACACAATGTCCAACGAACCAATGATGGCCACCGCGTCGCCAATCATGTGCCCACGTCCCATCTCACCCAACGCCGACAAATGTACAAAGGCCGGGGGACGGATCTTCATGCGGTAGGGTTTGTTGGCCCCGTCGCTCACCATGTAAATGCCGAACTCGCCCTTCGGATGCTCGATCGTCGCGTAGGCCTCGCCCTCTGGGACGGCAAAACCTTCGGTGAAGAGCTTGAAGTGGTGAATCAGTTCTTCCATGTTGGACTTCATGGATTCTCGGCTCGGCGGCGCAACTTTGTGGTTGTCGGTGATGACCGGACCCGGATTGACGCGCAGCCAGTCAACGCACTGCTTGATGATGCGGTTCGACTGCTTCATCTCTTCCATGCGCACCAGATAACGATCGTAGTTGTCGCCGGTCTTGCCAACCGGGATGTCGAAATCGAGCTGGTCGTAAATTTCGTACGGTTGCTTTTTGCGCAGATCCCATGCAATGCCAGAGCCGCGCAACATCGGGCCGCTGAAACCCAGATTGAGCGCGCGTTCCGGCGTGACAACGCCGATGCCGACGGTGCGCTGTTTCCAGATGCGGTTATCAGTCAGCAGCGTGTGGTACTCGGCCAGGTAAGTCGGAAAACGTTGCGTGAAATCGTCGATGAAATCGAGCAGGCTGCCTTGGCGATTGCGGTTCAGGTTCTCGGTCGACTTGGCGCTGCGGATCTTGTTGGGCTGGTGCTTTGCCATCGTGTCGGGCAAATCACGGTAGACGCCGCCGGGCCTAAAGTAGGCGGCATGCATGCGCGCGCCGCTGACCGCCTCGTACATGTCGAGCAGGTCTTCCCGCTCCCGAAACGCGTAGAGCATGACCGTCATCGCGCCGCAGTCGAGCGCACCGGCACCAATGCACAGCAAATGGTTGAGCAGCCGCGTGATCTCACAGAACATGACGCGGATGTACTTCGCGCGCATTGGCACTTCGATGCCGAGCATCTTTTCCAGCGCCAGGCAATAAGCACTCTCATTGCACATCATCGACATGTAGTCGAGACGATCCATGTAGGGCAGCGCCTGGATATAGGTCTTGGTTTCAGCCAGCTTCTCGGTGGCGCGATGCAGCAGCCCGATGTGCGGATCAGCGCGTTGAATCACTTCGCCGTCGAGTTCCAGCACCAGGCGCAGAACGCCGTGCGCAGCAGGATGTTGCGGCCCAAAATTGAGGGTGTAGTTTTTTATTTCAGCCATGACCAAAATGCCTAGTGCACGCCTCCGTAATTTTCTTCACGGATGATGCGCGGAGTGATTTCGCGTGGCTCGATCGTGACCGGCTGGTAGACGACGCGCTTTTGCTCGGCGTCATAACGCATCTCGACGTGGCCCGACACCGGGAAATCCTTGCGGAACGGGTGTCCGATGAAACCGTAGTCGGTCAGGATGCGGCGCAGATCCGCATGCCCCTCGAACACGATACCAAACAGATCGAATGCCTCGCGCTCAAACCAGTTGGCAGAATTCCAGATGTCGCACAAGGACTGAACAACCGGGAAATTGTCATCCGGCGCAAACACCTTGAGCCGCACGCGCTGGTTGAGGCTTACCGACAGAAGGTGGCACACCACGCAAAAGCGCAAGCCGACTTGCGGCTCGTCTTTATACGTTGAGTAATCAACCCCGCACAGGTCCATCAACTGCTCAAACCGGCAGCCAGGGTCATCGCGCAGGATCTTGGCCGCCTGCAGATAATCGGCGGCATCGACGAAGATCGTGAGTTCGCCCAGACGAATAAAACTGCGTTTGAGCAGCGGGCCCAGGGCGGCCTCAACACTGGCCTTCGTGGCCTCGGGAGTTACAGCGTACGTGGTCATCGCCATTCCTTCAGGTGCGTGCAATCGTTTGCGTGCGGCGAATCTTGTGCTGCAACTGGATGATGCCGTAAAGCAGGGCTTCCGCGGTGGGCGGGCAGCCTGGCACATAGATGTCGACCGGGACGATGCGGTCACAACCGCGCACCACCGAATAGCTGTAGTGGTAATAGCCACCGCCGTTGGCACAGGAACCCATCGAGATCACCCAACGTGGCTCCGCAATCTGGTCATAGACCTTGCGAAAGGCCGGCGCCATCTTGTTGCACAACGTGCCGGCAACGATGATCAAGTCTGCCTGCCGTGGGCTGGCCCGAAAGACCTCAGCGCCAAAGCGGCTGATGTCATAACGGGCCGCAGCGGACTGCATCATTTCGACCGCACAACAAGCCAGACCGAACGTCGCAGGCCAGAGCGAACCGGTCTTGGCCCAGTTCATCACCGTGTCGTACGTGGTCGTGATGAAACCTTCTTTTAATACGCCTTCAATCATTGCGTCATTCCCAGTCAAGGGCCCCTTTTTTCCACATGTACACAAAGCCGATGACAAGAATGCCGACAAACTCCATGATCGCCCAGAACCCCACTGCACCAATCTCCTTGAGCGAAACAGCCCAAGGGAACAGGAATGCAATTTCAAGGTCGAAAAGGATGAACAAAATGGCTACCAGGTAGTAGCGCACATCGAACTTCATGCGGGCATCTTCGAAGGCTTCGAAGCCGCATTCGTAAGGAGAATTTTTGGCGGGGTCCGGACGATTGGGTCCGAGGATGTATCCGAGAACCTGAGGGGCGATGCCTACAACTAAGCCGATCAGGATGAACAGGAGGACTGGCAGGTACTGATCAAGATTCATCGGTCGATTCTGATCCAAGTTGGCGCTTGCTGCTTTGATCCACATCAAGCATGTCTATCTGGTGCCGTCGGCGAGACTCGAACTCGCACAGCTTTCGCCACTACCCCCTCAAGATAGCGTGTCTACCAATTTCACCACGACGGCGGCTTTCAGATGTCTGGATTGCGTGAGGAACCAAGCGGTTTTAGCTTTCAAGACAGCGTGCAGTTTACCCTGAAAACACGCTGTTTCCTGACGCAGTTGCTCAATATCGGCAGCAATTATTTGGAAGGAATTTGCGCTGCGCCGGAAGCGGGCAACGCTGGCATGACTGCGGCCGGAGCGGGTGCCGTCACGGGCGCGCTTTCAAGCACGCTGCCGGAACTCGCCACCGGGCGCGCAGCGCCGAAATAAGCGAGCAACAAGGTGCAGGCAAAGAACACCGTCGCCAACACGGCAGTCGTGCGCGACAGGAAGTTGGCACTGCCGCTGGCGCCGAACAGACTACCCGATCCGCCGCTGCCAAAGGCCGCACCCATATCGGCGCCCTTGCCATGTTGCACCAGGATCAAGCCGATCATGGCCACGGCTGCGATCATCTGAACAGCGAGAAGGATGGTCAAAAAAACACTCATGAAATACTCCTAGATTGGTAACAGCCCGGCCTTGAAACGAGTCAATGGGCCGAGGCAATGATCGACAGAAAATCGGCAACCTTGAGTGCGGCGCCACCCACCAGGCCGCCATCGATATCCGGTTGCGCCAGAAGCTGCGCGGCATTGGCCGCATTCATGCTGCCGCCGTAAAGAATGTGAATGCGATCCGCGTGCGCCGACGCAGCCCGCAGTTGCGCCCGTAATACCGCGTGCACTTGTTGCGCCTGCTCGGTGCTGGCGGTCTTGCCGGTGCCGATGGCCCACACCGGTTCATAGGCGACCACGATCTCGCTGATGCAGTGGCCATTGGCATGGATGACGGCAGCGAGTTGGCGCCTGACCACCTCGTCGGTCTTGCCGGCTTCGCGCTCAGCAAGGGTCTCGCCAACGCAGACGATCGGCGTGATGCCGCAAGCCAGCGCACGCCCCGCCTTGAGCGCCACCTGGGTATCGGTTTCGAAGTGGTACTGACGCCGCTCCGAGTGTCCGACCAGTACATGGCGAACGCCGAACTCGCGCAGCATCACTCCCGACACTTCACCGGTGAAAGCACCGGCTTCGTGCTGCGACAAATCCTGCGCACCCAGGCTGATGGCACTTCCGGCGAGCAGGCTCTGGCATTGCGCCAGGTAGACAGCCGGCGCACAAACCGAGACTTGGCAGGAAGGCGAGCCCAAACCAGCCAGCAAGCCTTTGATCAGGCTCTCGTTGGCCGCCAGACTGCCGTTCATCTTCCAGTTGCCTGCAATCAGCTTATTCCTCATGCCACACCCCACGTCAGAACAATTTTCCCAATATGCCTGTTCGACTCCATCAGCGCGTGCGCCTGCGCTGCATCCTGCGCCGCAAACGTGCTGTGGATCACCGGCTTGACGAGACCCTGTTCGATCAAGGGCCACACGTGCTTAAGACAAGCCTGCGTGATCGCCTGCTTGAAAGCCACAGACCGCGGTCGCAAAGTCGATCCTGTCACCGTCAGACGACGCCGCAGCAGCAGTCCGGCATTGAACTCGCTCTTGACGCCGCCCTGCACTGCGATGATGACTAGGCGGCCATCCTCGCGCAGACACTCGATCTCCTTGGCCACATAGCTCCCGGCCACCATGTCGAGAATGACATCGACGCCCTGCCCCGCAGTCAATCGCTTGACCTCTTCCTGAAAATCATGCGTCCTGTAGTTGATCGCATGATCCGCACCCAGGGCCAGGCACGCAGCACACTTTTCGTCGCTGCCAGCGGCTGCAATCACCTTGGAGCCCATCGCCCTGGCCAGTTGAATCGCCGTCACACCAATGCCACTGGTACCACCCTGCACCAGCAAGGTCTCGCCCGGCTGCAATCGGCCACGATCGAACACATTGCTCCAGACCGTGAACACCGTCTCTGGCAGAGAGGCCGCCTCAACATCGCTCAGACCCCTGGGCACCGGCAGGCACTGACCCACAGGTGCCACGCAATACTGCGCGTAACCGCCGCCACTGACTAATGCACATACGCGGTCGCCGAGCGCAAGGCCGGCCGCAGCGAGCGCCTGTGCATCGCCCTGCTCGATCACGCCGGCCACTTCCAGACCCGGAATATCCGAGGCGCCAGGCGGCACCGGATAGTTGCCCGTGCGCTGCAGCACATCCGGGCGATTGACGCCGCTGGCCGACACGCGAATGAGCAACTCACCGACGCCCGGCACCGGCGTCGGACGTTCGCCCAGACGCAAAACGTCCGGCGCGCCATACGCAGTGATTTCAATAGCTTTCATGGTCATGTGCTTCACGCGCACCCGTGCCTAGGGCACGGGCAACGCTCAAGCGTGGTTGTCCGGGCCACCCTGGTTCGGGCGATCCAGCAGCACCTTCATGGACAGCTTGATGCGGCCCTTTTCGTCCGTCTCCATGACCTTGACGCGGACGATCTGGCCTTCCGACAGGTAGTCAGAAACCTTCTCGACGCGCTCATGCGCGATCTGACTGATGTGCAGCAGACCGTCCTTGCCGGGCAGCAGATTGACCAGTGCGCCGAAGTCGAGAATCTTGGTGATCGGGCCTTCGTAGATCTTGCCGATTTCAACTTCAGCCGTGATCTGCTCGATGCGGCGCTTCGCTTCTTCAGCCTTGGCCGGGTCGGTCGCGGCGATCGTAATCGTGCCGTCCTCATCGATGTTGATCTGCGTGCCGGTTTCTTCCGTCAACGCACGGATCACCGCGCCACCCTTGCCGATCACATCGCGAATCTTCTCGGGATTGATCTTCATGGTGAACAGGCGCGGCGCAAAGTTCGACACTTCGGTCTTGGCCTCGGCCATCGCTTCCTGCATCTTGCCCAGGATGTGCATACGGGCTTCCTTGGCCTGGGCCAGTGCCACTTGCATGATTTCCTTGGTGATGCCCTGGATCTTGATGTCCATCTGCAGAGCGGTGATGCCGTTGGTGGTGCCAGCGACCTTGAAGTCCATGTCGCCCAGATGATCTTCATCGCCCAAGATGTCGGTCAGTACGGCGAAACGGTTCTCTTCCTTGATCAGGCCCATGGCGATACCGGCCACATGCGCCTTGATCGGCACACCGGCGTCCATCAGCGAGAGGCAACCGCCGCAGACCGAAGCCATGGACGAAGAACCATTCGATTCGGTGATTTCCGAAACCACGCGCATCGTGTAGGGGAAATCTTCCTTGCTTGGCAACACCGCCACCAGAGCCCGCTTGGCCAGGCGGCCGTGGCCGATTTCGCGGCGCTTCGGTGTGCCGACCCGACCGGTTTCGCCAGTGGCAAAAGGAGGCATGTTGTAGTGCAGCAGGAAGCGATCTTCGTACTCACCAGCCAGCGCGTCGATGCGCTGAGCATCGCGCTCGGTACCCAGTGTTGTCACCACCAGCGCCTGCGTTTCGCCACGCGTAAACAGGGCCGAACCGTGCGTGCGCGGCAGCACGGAGTTGCGGATTTCGATCGGACGCACGGTGCGCGTGTCGCGACCGTCGATGCGTGGCTCGCCGGCCAGGATCTGGCTGCGCACGATACGCGCTTCAATGTCGAACAGCATGCCTTCGACCTTGACGCTGTCGAACTCGACGCCGTCGAGCTTCAGGTCCGCCATCACGACGGCATAAGCCTCGCGGCAGGCGCGCGTGCGGGCCTGCTTGTTGCGGATCTGGTAGGCGGCGGCCAGCTTGTCGTTGGCAATGGCGCCAACCTTGGCAATCAGGAGTTCATCCTTGGCGGGGGCTTTCCAGTCCCATGCCGGCTTGCCCGCATCACGCACCAGTTCGTGAATCGCGTTGATCGCGATCTTGCCCTGCTCATGGCCGAACACCACGGCGCCAAGCATGATTTCTTCGCTCAGCTGCTTGGCCTCGGATTCGACCATCAGGACAGCCGCTTCGGTGCCAGCAACGACCAGGTCGAGCACCGAGTCCTTGCGCGCGGTCTGACCCGGATTGAGCACATATTCACCGTTGATGTAGCCCACGCGGGCGGCACCGATCGGGCCGCTGAACGGGATGCCGCTGACGGACAAAGCCGCGCTGACAGCAATAAGGGCCGCGATATCGGCGTCGACTTCAGGATTGAGCGACAGCGTGTGCACGACGACGTGCACTTCGTTGAAGAAACCTTCCGGGAACAGCGGACGGATCGGGCGGTCGATCAGGCGGCTGGTCAACGTTTCAAACTCGCTGGGGCGGCCTTCTCGCTTGAAGAAGCTGCCCGGAATCTTGCCGGCAGCGTAGGTCTTTTCGAGGTAGTCCACGGTCAGTGGGAAGAAGTCCTGGCCGGCCTTGCCCTCGGTCTTGCCAACCACGGTGGCCAGCACGACGGTGCCGTCCATGTCGAGCAGCACCGCGCCATTGGCCTGGCGTGCGATCTCGCCAGTTTCCATGGTGACGGTGTTCTGGCCCCATTGAAAAGTCTTTGTGACTTTGCTGAATATGCTCATTTTTTTCTCCTGGTCATTTTGGGAAGTGCGGGCCACTTCGCCTGAGCCCGGACTCAGCATCACAGAACACGATGCCATTCCAGAGAAATTCGCTCTGAACCCCTCTGGAATGACACAGCTTCGCTCCGTTTTTGCCTGATCCGAAGTAAAAAACGCCTGAGCTAGGAACCTAACTCAGGCGTTCATCATTCAATTGAGGCTTACTTGCGCAGACCCAGCTTGGTGATCAGCGCGGTGTAGCGGTCAGCATCCTTGGACTTGAGGTAATCCAGCAGCTTGCGGCGGCGGCTCACCATGCGCAGCAGGCCACGGCGACCATGGTGGTCCTTGGCGTGCGTCTTGAAGTGCGGCGTGAGCTCGTTGATGCGGGCCGTTAGCAGGGCAACCTGCACTTCGGGACTGCCGGTGTCACCGGCCTGGCGTGCGTTGTCCTTGACGACAGCGGCTTTAATACTGGATGCGATCATGTCTATTTCCTGTTGAGTGTGAACTTGCGTCAGGCGCTGGAACTGCCCCTGACGTGCGCTTGTGCGAGTTGCAAAGCCTGATGATTATAACCAAACCACTGCCCACTCCCTGGAACCCCGTCTGAAACACAGGGCCGCCACCCGATTCGCCATCAGGCCTGCGCGTCAAGCCACTGCCGCAAACGCGCCACACCCAGCACCAGCCGTTGCGGCTCTTTCGACGCAAAACACCAGCGCAGCCAGCCGCGCGCCTGCGGCGCGAACGCCTCACCGGGTGCCAGGCCCAGCCCGGCCTCGGCCACCAGACGCTTGGCGGTTGCCAGCGAATCATCAAAACCCGGCAACTTGAAGAACGCGTACATGCCCCCGCGCGGCATCGCCACCCGCACGCCGGGAATCGCCTGCAGCAGAGGCACCAGCGTGTCACGGCAGGTCTTCAGATGCGCCACCACCTGCGGCGTCACCTCGTCGGTGCGCTGCAAGGCGACGATGCCGGCACGCTGCGTGAAAACGCTGGCGCACGAGGTATTGAACTCGATCAGTTTGCCCATGTGATGCGTCATCGCCGGTGGCATGACCAGCCAGCCCAGCCGCCAGCCGGTCATGAGAAAGCTCTTGGAAAAGCTGTGCACCACGACCAGCCGGTCCTCTGGCGTGGCGAGATCGAGAAAGCTCGGCGCGCAGCCGTTCGCGCTGGGTTCGTAGTACAGCCGCTCATAGACCTCGTCCGCCAGTATCCAGGTGCCGGTTGACCGGCAATGGTCCAGGATGCGTTGCTGCGCCGCCTGGTCCAGCGTCCAGCCGGTCGGGTTGTTCGGCGCGTTGATGATCAGGACCTTGGTCGAAGATGTCACCGCAGCCAGCAAGGCATCGAGGTGCAGTATCCAGGCACCATCTACCGGTGTCAGCGCCACGCATGTGACCCGTGCGCCCATGATCGCGGGCTGCGCGGTCAGATTGGGCCAGACCGGCGTCACCGCCACTACCTCGTCGCCCGCATCGACGAGTTGCTGCACGGCCAGCATCAGGGCGTTGACGCCGCCGCTGGTCACCGCAATGCGCTCGACGCCAATCGGCCCATGGCGTGCGCTCATGTAGTTTGAAATTTCCTGGCGCAGCTCGGGCAGCCCCAGGTTGTGCGCGTAAAAGGTCTCGCCTTGCTGCAGCGAATCAATCGCCGCCTGCCGAATGAACGCGGGCGTCACCTCGTCGCTCTCGCCAAACCAGAAGGCCAGCACGTCGTCGCGCCCCATGCCGGCATTGGCCACTTCGCGGATTCTGGATTCTTCAAGGTTCTGGATAACTTGGCGCATGGTGGACCTGACCGATCGGTTGATTATTTGACAGGACGCTGCATGCTGCAGGTGCTGGGCTGCTCGGCATCGGCGGCGGCAATGGTCTTGACGACACGAAAGCCGTAGCCCGAACCTTCAACGTCAAACTTGACGCCGCGTTCGCCTTGCCGGTCCATCACGCCGACAACCAGAGGCTGCTGGAATTGATGGTCAAGCGCCCGCATGCGGCCGGTTTGGCCGGCGAGCGTGACCTTGGCATGCTCCAGCGCGCTGGCGACGGCAAACGCATCGGTGGTGCCGGCCTTTTCGATCGCCTGCGCCAACGCGGCCATCATCAACTGCATGCGAAGGTGAACGTAGTCGTCGGCCGGCTTCGGGAAGCGCTGGCGGAAGGACCGGTAAAAGTCCTCGCTAGCCGCATTGGCAACGTTGGGCAGCCAGTCGGCCACGGCCAGCACTTTGCCGATGCCGGCATCGCCCATGGCCGCCGGCGCGCCCAGCGCATTGCCATAGAAGGTGTAGAACTTGCCCTCGAAGCCGACTTCCCTGGCGGCCTTGACCAGCAGCGTCAAATCATTGCCGAAATTACCGGTGATGACGGCCTGGGCACCACTGGCCTTGATCTTGGCTGCATAGGGCAAAAAATCCTTGATGCGCCCCATCGGGTGCAACTCATCTCCCACCAGTTGCACATCGGGGCGCAGACCGGCGAGCTGACGTTTGGCCTCCCGCGCCACCGCGTGGCCGAAGCTGTAATCCTGGCCGATCAGGTAGACACGCTTGAGCGCGCGATCATCCTTGAGCACCGCCATCAGCGCGCTCATGCGCATGTCGGCGTGGGCATCGAAGCGGAAGTGCCAGAAGCTGCATTTTTCGTTCGTCAGAACGGGATCGACCGCCGAGTAGTTCAGGAACAGCACGCGCTTGTCCGGCGCGCGCTCGTTGTGCTTGTTGATGGCGTCGATCAACGCAGCCGCGACGGATGAAGAATTGCCCTGCACGATGAACTGCGCGCCGTCGTCAATCGCAGCTTTAAGCGCTGACAAGGCCTCCTCGTTCTGGCCTTTGCTGTCGTAGCGCTCCAGCATGAGCGGCTGAGCAGTGCGGGTCCCGGTCAACTTGACGCCGCCGCCTGCGTTGACGCGCTCCACGGCCCAGGTCAGGTTGCGCAGCACGGCCTCGCCGGTGTTGGCAAACGGGCCGCTCAGGCTCTCGATCAGCGCCACCCTGATCGACGCCGGTTCGGCCCGGACCAGGCCCGGCGCTGCAGCCCATAGCGCCAGCAAAGCCAATTTCAAGGCCCGGCACAAAAGAATAAACATGAAAACTTTCTCTTGAAAACAGGTGCATTGCGCGCAGATTGGACACAAGCGGCGCTTCGCGTTGAACGCCGCGCAGTGTACAAGGAGTCACACCATGTTTTTTGCCACCACCCCCGTCGGCCTGCGTCATCCCGCCTATGCAAATGCGGGGCGCTCGCTTGAGCGCTTCCTGTCCGAGGCGCAATTGGCCGGTCGCCACACGGCATGCTCGATCGAGCAGGACGAGAAGTCCTTCACGCTGCGCTTCGACGTGCCCGGCATCGCCAAGGACCAATTGATCATCGGCATCGAAGGCGCGATCGTGCGCATCGAGAGCAAGGAAGGCGCGCCACGCCGGTACAAGTCAGCCTACGAACTGCCACAGGACATCGACGCTGCCAGCAGCGAAGCGACCCTTGAGCATGGTGTGCTCACCCTCAAGCTTGCCAAGCTTGTCCCGGCCAGCCGGGTAACGACCCTGACCATCAACTGATTCGCGGCAGCGCGGCGCTGGCAACGCACGCGCACCCCGGCCCTGGCGGGCACTTTTCAAAGCAGTTGCAACGGCCAGCGCGGTTTGACGTCAAAGGCGTAGACCGCGCTGGCCGTCTGCTGTCCCGACTGCAGACGCATGGCGGCGGCCATCGCTATCATGGCGCCGTTGTCGGTGCACAAATGCATTTCGGGGTAATGCACCCGCACCTGCCGTTTGGCACACTCGGCATCGAGTTGCTCGCGCAATTTGCGGTTGGCACCAACACCGCCGGCCACCACGAGGCGCCGCATGCCGGTCTGCGCCAGTGCCGCGATCGACTTCTTCACCAGCACTTCCACAATCGCCGCCTGCGTTGAGGCGGCCAGGTCGGCGCGCACATTCGTCGGCAGTTTTTCCAGTTCGCAGCCCTGTGCAGCCGCGAGCTTTCTGGCCTGCACCATCACGGCGGTCTTCAAGCCCGCGAATGAAAAATCGAGATTGCCGCTCTTGAGCAGAGGTCGCGGCAGCGCGTAGGCGGACGGATTGCCTTGCTCAGCCAGGATGGCCAGGGCCGGTCCGCCCGGATAGGCCAGGCCCAGCAACTTGGCCGACTTGTCAAACGCCTCGCCCGCCGCATCATCGATGGTCTCGCCAAGCAGGGTGTAGCGCCCCACCCCGTCGACCCGCATCAATTGCGTGTGGCCACCTGACACCAAAAGTGCAACAAACGGAAACTCGGGCGGATCGGCGCTCAAAAAAGGCGACAGCAAGTGGCCTTCCAGATGATGGACACCGAGCACCGGCTTTCTCAGCGCGGCACCGAGTGCGCAAGCCACACCCGAGCCCACCAGCAAGGCGCCAGCCAGGCCCGGGCCGCGGGTGAAGGCCACGACATCGATCTCGGCCAGTGTTCGTTCGGATTCGCGAAGCACCTGTTGTGTCAGCGGCAAGACACGACGAATGTGGTCGCGACTGGCCAGTTCGGGCACGACGCCGCCATAGGCCTGGTGCATGTCGATTTGGCTGTACAGCGCATGCGCCAGCAGCGACGGCAGGTCGTCACCCTGCATCGCGACCAGCGCCACGCCGGTCTCGTCACAGGAGGATTCAATCCCCAAAACCTGCAGGGTTTTTGCCATAGGCGCCGAGTGTAGGTGAAGCCAGCGCGGCGCAGGCACCACCGCATCGGCAACGCGTGCATGCCGAAGGTGGAATAATTGCGCTTTGATTCTTTAGGAAACCTGAGATGAGCGACACACAACAACGAATCGACACACTGGTCAAGGGCAACGACGTAGTGCTGTTCATGAAAGGCAACGCCAGTTTCCCGCAATGCGGTTTTTCCGGCCGCGCGATCCAGATCCTTCAGGCCTGTGGTGTCAAGCCGGACGCCGTGAAAACGGTCAATGTGCTGGAAGACGCCGAAATTCGGGCCGGCATCAAGGAGTACAGCAACTGGCCGACCATTCCGCAGCTCTACGTCAAGGGCGAGTTCATTGGCGGCTCGGACATCATGATGGAAATGTACGAGAGCGGCGAGCTGCAAAAGGCCCTGGCCGGCTAAACCGGCGATCGGCAGCGCGCGGGATCAGGCCGGACCCGCTCCGGCATCCCCGCGAAACTCCCATCGCCTTTTGGCAGCCAGCACGGCCTGCGCGTAAGGCGACTGGCCGCGCGAGCCGTTATAGCGGCCGAGCGCGAGGAAGAGGTCCCCTTTTTCACGGTCCAGGTAATGGCGCAGGATGACGCAACCAAAGCGCAGATTGGTCTGCAGGTGAAACAGCTTGCCGGAATCACCGTCTGCCAGCACCCGGGTCCAGAAAGGCATCACCTGCATATAGCCACGCGCCCCGGTACTGGAGACGGCGAATTTGCGGAAGTTGCTTTCCACCTGGATCAGCCCGAGCACCAGCGCCGGGTCGAGGCCGGCGCGTCGACTCTCGTACCAGAGGGTTTGCAGGAACTCCCGGCGCACGTTCCAGTCGGGCTTCTGTTTCCTCAAGTGGCCACTGGCATTGCCCAGCCAGCGCAGGTAGCGCAGGCGCGATTCGGTGTCCGCAAACTCAGGCACCGGCGGCGCGTCATCGGAAACAGCCGCACTCAGCGCACTGCGCACCGAATCCGCGAGCGGCTCCTCGATCTGGTTTCCGGCATGCGCCGGCGCGGGCAAGGACAATGAGCCCCAACCCGCCAGCAGCGCCAGGAGGGCATGTCGTCTTGAGAACATCTGCGCGACCCCGCCGCATCACGCTTTCAAACGGGATTTCAGCAAGGCAAAAATTTCCGTGACTGCGACCAGCGTCGGACTGGCGTCGCGCCGCTGCTGGTATTCGACCTGCCCGTCCTTCAGGCCACGGTCCCCGATGTTGACACGATGCGGCACGCCAATCAGCTCCCAGTCGGCGAACATGGCGCCGGGGCGCTCGCCGCGGTCGTCCAGGATCACATCCACGCCCGCCGCCAGCAGGTCGCCATACAGTTTGTCGGCAGCCGCCTTGACCTCAGGAAAACGATCCGGGCTGATCGGGCACAGCACCACCGTGAAGGGCGCCAGGGCGTCGGGCCAGATGATGCCGCGCGCGTCGTGGTTCTGCTCGATCGCCGCCGCCGGCAGACGCGTGATGCCGATGCCGTAGCAACCCATCTCCATGAACTGCGGCTTGCCGTTGACATCGAGGAAGGTCGCGTTCATCGGCTTGCTGTATTTGGTGCCGAGATAGAACACATGGCCGATCTCGATGCCACGCTCGATTGTCAGCACCCCCTTGCCATCGGGTGAAAGATCACCTCCAACGATGTTGCGCAGGTCCGCCACCAGCAGCGGCTCGGGCAAATCCCGGCCCCAGTTGACACCGGTGATGTGAAAGTCGGGCTCGTTCGCACCGCAGATCCAGTCGCTCATGACGGCCACGTCACGATCGACCATGATATTGACCGGCTTTTGCAAGCCGACCGGGCCGAGATAACCGGGCTTGCAGCCGAAGTGATCCTCAATCTCGGCCACCGTGGCAAAGCGGAAACCACCAAGCCCCGGCAGTTTGCCGACCTTGACCTCGTTCATCTCATGGTCACCTCGCAGCAGCAACAACCAGATCTGCGTCTTGACAATTTCGCCGCCAGCGCCAAGGGTGTCCGTCGCCAACACAAGCGACTTGACGGTGTGCTGCAGCGGCACGGCCAGCAATTCGGCCACGTCGGCGCAAGTGCTCTTGCCCGGTGTCGCAGTCTTCGTCATGGCTTGGCCCGGTGCGGCGCGTGGCGCGCTCGGTGCCAGGGCTTCGGCCTTCTCCATGTTGGCCGCATAGTCGCTGTTCGGACAGTACACGATCGCGTCTTCGCCGGTGGCGGCGATGACCTGGAATTCCTCGCTCAGATCGCCGCCGATGGCACCGCTGTCCGCAGCCACCGCGCGGTAGGTCAGTCCGAAGCGGTCGAAGATCCGGCGGTAGGCCTGCGCCATCGCTTGGTAACTGGCTTTGGCCGATGCCTGGTCGCGGTCAAAGCTGTAGGCGTCCTTCATGATGAATTCGCGCCCGCGCATCAGCCCGAAGCGCGGACGGCGTTCATCACGGAATTTGGTCTGGATCTGGTAGAAGTTCTTTGGCAACTGCTTGTAGCTCTTGATTTCCTGACGCGCGATATCGGTCACCACTTCTTCGCTGGTCGGCTGAATGACAAAGTCGCGCTCATGACGATCCTTGAAGCGTAGCAGCTCGGGCCCATTGGTCTCGAAGCGCCCGGTTTCCTGCCACAACTCGGCCGGTTGCACCACCGGCATGGTCAACTCAACCGCGCCGGCGCGGTTCATCTCCTCGCGCACGATCGCCTCGACCTTGCGCACCACGCGCAGCCCCATCGGCATCAGCGTGTAGATGCCGGCACCGAGCTTCTTGATCATGCCCGCGCGCATCATCAACTGGTGGCTCACTACTTCCGCATCCGCAGGCGCTTCTTTGAGGGTGGAAATGAAGAATTGGGAAGCTTTCATGGCTGTGCTCGGGAAATATAAACAAGGGCTATACCTCTTGATGCACGGCGCTCGCTGTGCATAATGGATACAGTTTAAAAATTGGGGTTTGATTATGCTTGACCGGGACGGCTTTAGGCACAACGTCGGCATCATCCTGCTCAACCAGAAGAATCAGGTGTTCTGGGGCAAGCGAATTCGTACGCACTCCTGGCAGTTTCCGCAGGGTGGCATTGATCGGGGCGAAACCCCGGAGCAGGCCATGGTCCGCGAGCTGCATGAGGAAGTGGGGCTCCTTCGGGAGCATATTCGCATTGTTGCCCGCACAAGAGACTGGTTGCGCTACGAGGTGCCGGACAGATACATCCGACGCGATGCGCGCGGTCATTACAAAGGCCAGAAACAGATCTGGTTTCTGCTGCAACTGCTCGGTAACGATTGGGACCTGAACCTGCGTGCGACCGACCATCCTGAATTCGATGCCTGGCGCTGGAACGATTACTGGGTTCCGCTGGACGCTGTTGTCGAGTTCAAGCGCGGCGTCTACGAAATGGCCTTGACCGAGCTGGCGCGCCATTTGCCACGCAACGAATACCGGAACCGGTTCTTGCGGCAAGGCATGCGACCGCAAGAACAGGATGCAGGCGCCGGGCAAGCCGGCTTGCCGGGACACGGCATGGAGCTGCCACCGGGCGGCAGTTTCGTGCCCGATATTCAATGCAAACAAGACTCCGACCGACCACAAGGAACGCATGAAGTTCAATAAATCAGTCGTGATGGGATTGACGCTTGCAGCGCTTGGCGTTGCGGCCCAGCCGGTAACCGATCCGGACTGGAAGGAATCTGCGGCACCGCCGCCGCCGGCATTCGACGTGAGCCGATTGATTCCGATTGAGATGCCGAGCTATGTCTCCCTGCGCTTTGGCGTCGATCCGGCAACACTGTCGATTACGCCGGACGGCATCGTCCGCTATGTCGCGGCAGCCAAAAGCAGAACCGGATCGATCAGCGCCATGTACGAGGGCATTCGCTGCGCCACCGCGGAGGTCAAGACGTTCGCCCGCTTCGCATCGAATGGCCAATGGACCTTGGTTGCGGACCCGCAGTGGCAGGACTGGAACGGCAATCTGCCCTCCAAACATGCCATGGCGCTTGCCAGACAAGGGCTTTGCGAAGGACGGGCGACCGCCGCCAGTTCCGTGCCGGCCATCGTCAAGGCACTGAAGAACGTGAATCCCCACCCCTTCTGAGACCGGCACGGGCAGCGACATCCGTGCGGCCGACAGCTTCAGCGGGTCAGCACCAGATTGTCCCGGTGCACCATTTCCGGCTCAGCTGCATACCCCAGCAGCTTTTCAAATTCACTCGAAGGCTTGCGACAGATCAGTCGGGCCTCGACGCTGGCGTAATTGGCTAGGCCGCGCGCCATCTCGACCCCCGCAGCATCACGGATGGCGATCACGTCGCCGCGTGAAAACTCACCGGTCACACCGGTCATGCCGATCGGCAATAGACTCTTGCCCTCGTCGCGCAGTTTTGCTGCCGCGCCGGCATCGACCAGCACCGAACCACGCAGTTGCAGGTGATCGGCAATCCACTGCTTGCGAGCCTGGGTCTTCTGCGTCTGCGCGACCAGCAAGGTTCCGATCGGTTCGCCGTGGCTAAGGCGCAGCAGCACATCGAGTTCGCGTCCCCAAGCAATGACAGTCGAGGCGCCCGAACCGGCAGCGCGTCTGGCCGCCAGAATCTTGGTGATCATGCCGCCACGGCCCAGGCTCGAACCGGCGCCGCCAGCCATCGCTTCAAGGGCCGGGTCGCCGGCCTTGGCTTCGTGCACGAATTCGGCAGCCGGATCTTTGCGTGGATCGGCGCTATAGAGCCCCTTCTGGTCCGTCAAAATGATCAGGGCATCGGCCTCCACCAGATTGGCCACCAGCGCGCCCAGGGTGTCGTTGTCGCCGAACTTGATTTCGTCGTTGACCACCGTGTCGTTCTCGTTGATCACCGGCAGCACGCCCAGTTTGAGCAAGGTCAGCAGCGTTGAGCGCGCGTTGAGGTAGCGCTCGCGGTCGGCCAGGTCGGCATGTGTGAGCAGCACCTGCGCGCTGCGCAGGCCGTTCTCGCGCAGCTTGGTTTCGTACATCTGCGCGAGACCCATCTGCCCGACCGCGGCCGCGGCCTGCAGTTCGTGGATCTCGTGCGGTCGTGTGCTCCAGCCCAGACGCTTCATGCCTTCGGCGATGGCGCCGCTGGAGACCATGATGACTTCGCGTCCGCCGCGCACCAGCAAAGACAGCTGCCGGCACCACTCGCCGATCGCGTTCTCGTCGAGCCCACGCCCTTCATTGGTCACCAGGCTGGAGCCGACTTTCACGACGATGCGCCTGGCATCACGCAACACAAGCGAAACATTCTTCATGGTCAATTCCGGCTGGGACAATCCTGCGCTTAAAACCGACAAGCCGCCACGGCGCCTACGGCGAATCCGGTGCAAAGCGCGGGTCCACGGCTTCGGGTTCCTGCTCGGACTTTTGTTGGGCCTTCACGTGCTGGTACACGGTCTTGATTAGGGTGTCGCAGCCTTCGCGCGTCAGCGCCGAAATCTCGAACACCGGACCCTTGAACTTGAGCCGCTTAACAAAGTCCTTGACCAGCGCCGCGCGCTCGTCCAGCGGGACCATGTCCAACTTGTTAAGGACCAGCCAGCGCGGCTTGGCGTAGAGCGCGGGATCGTATTTCTTGAGCTCGTTCACGATTGCCTTGGCCTGCGCAACGATGTCAATGCCGTCGTCAAAAGGCGCCATGTCGATCACATGCAAGAGCAGCCGCGTTCGCTGCAAATGCCGCAGGAACTGGTGCCCCAGGCCGGCGCCCTCGGCAGCGCCCTCGATCAAGCCGGGCAGGTCCGCAACGACAAAACTCTGTTCCGGTCCGACCCGCACCACGCCGAGATTGGGGTGCAGTGTGGTGAAGGGATAGTCGGCAATGCGCGGGCGGGCGTTCGAGATGGCGGAGATCAGCGTTGACTTTCCCGCGTTGGGCATGCCCAGCAGCCCGACATCGGCCAGCACCTTGAGCTCGAGCTTGAGATTTCGCTTTTCACCGGGCCAGCCCGGCGTCTTTTGCCGTGGCGCGCGGTTGATCGCGCTCTTGAAGCGCATGTTGCCAAAGCCACCGTCGCCGCCCTTGGCGATGGTGATGACCTCGCCCGGCTTGAGCAGTTCGAACAGCACCTCACCGGTTTCGGCGTCCGTGATGATGGTACCGACCGGCATCTTGAGCGTGATGTCTTCACCGGCGGCCCCGAACATGTCGGAGCCCATGCCATGCTCGCCGCGCTTGGCGTCATATCGGCGGGAAAAGCGGAAATCCACGAGCGTATTGAGATTTGGGTCCGCGACGGCAAAGACGTGGCCACCGCGGCCGCCGTCACCCCCGTTGGGACCGCCAAATTCCTTGTACTTCTCATGCCGGAACGAGACGCAGCCGGCCCCACCGTCTCCGGCGGATATGTCGATAAAGGCTTCGTCAACGAACTTCATGATTTCTTTCCATTAGCCAGTTGGGGACAGAGCTGACTCGCTACGCATCGTTGCGGTCTGTCCCGCAAGTTCCTCCAAACAAAAAACCCCGCGCAGCGCGCAGGGTTTCAATTGGAGATGTTCAGCAAATTATGCCGAAGTCACGCTCACCGTATGCTTGTTCAACGGGCCCTTGGTGGCAAACGACACATTGCCGTCAACCAAGGCAAACAAGGTGTGATCCTTGCCAATGCCGACATTGGTGCCGGGGTGGAACTTGGTGCCGCGCTGGCGGACGATGATCGCGCCCGCGCTGATCAATTCACCACCGAACTTCTTCACACCGAGCATTTTGGGCATCGAATCGCGCCCGTTTCGCGTAGAGCCGCCGCCTTTTTTCTGTGCCATGACTCTTGCCCCTTATGCAGAAATCGCACCAACCAGCAGTTCGGTGAACTGTTGACGATGTCCTTGACGTTTTTGGTAATGCTTGCGACGGCGCATCTTGAAGATGCTGACCTTGTCGTGCTTGCCGTGAGCCACGACCGTGACACTCACCGTTGCGCCGGACACCAAGGGCGTGCCGACCTTCAGTTCAGCGCCGTTTCCGACTGCCAGAACCTGATCAAACACAATCTCTTGGCCTACGTCCGCAGCAATCTGTTCTACTTTAATTTTTTCGCCAGCAGCAACCCGATATTGCTTGCCACCGGTTTTTATGACCGCGTACATGTTGACCTCTTGAATTTAACTCTGGGAACGAATTTTCACAGAGCCCGGTACTATACCACAACATGAAACCTTCAACCCCCTGCAGGCCAGGGCCGCAATACCGGCAATCCGGCTTTCTATAATCCCTTCAAACAACCGAATATCTGTCTTGCAAGTCAATCCCTCCAGCACCGCCCCGAACCTGGCCATCATCGCGCAGGATATGCGCGAGGTCGATCAGGTCATCGCCTACCGCCTCAACTCGAGCGTGCCACTGATCGGCCAGGTTTCGCGCTACATCATCGCCGCCGGCGGCAAGCGATTGCGCCCGGCACTACTCCTGCTGACCTGCGGCGCCCTGGGTTACACCGGTGCGCAGCGCTTCAACCTGGCTGCCGTGGTCGAGTTCATTCATACCGCAACCCTGCTGCACGATGACGTTGTGGACGACTCCGCCCTGCGACGCGGCAACGCCACGGCCAACGAAACCTTCGGCAACCCGGCCAGCGTGCTGGTCGGTGACTTCCTTTACTCGCGATCCTTCCAGATGATGGTCGATGCCCAGAACATGCGCGTGATGCAGGTGCTGGCAGATGCCACCAACATCATCTCGGAAGGCGAGGTGATGCAGTTGATGAACATGCACAACGCTGGGCTTGACGAGGTGGGCTACCTCCAGGTGATCCGCTCCAAGACGGCAAAACTGTTCGAGGCCAGCGCCAGGGTCGGCGCTATCCTCGCCGACAGCACGCCTTCGATGGAAAGCGCCTGCGTCGACTATGGGCAGGCGATTGGCACCGCGTTTCAAATCATCGATGACGTGCTCGATTACACCGGGGAAGCCGCCGTCATGGGCAAGAACCTCGGCGACGACCTGCGCGAAGGCAAAGCCACGCTGCCGCTGATCGCGGCCATGCAGCGCGGCACGCCCGAGCAGCGCGACATCATCAAGACGGCCATCGAATCGGGTGGTGTCGCCATGCTCGATCAAGTGGTCGAAATCGTCAGGGTCACCGGGGCACTGGATGTGGCCCGCCTCGCGGCAACCCATGAAGCCCAGCGCGCCATCGCCGCCGCCCGGCTGCTTCCGGCCGGACCGCACACGGACTGTTTGATACAATTAGCACAACAGTTGCTCCAACGTCAGTATTGAGTCCGCAAGCGTGCGGCAATCAAGATTTCGGAATGTGGCGCAGCCTGGTAGCGCACTTCGTTCGGGACGAAGGGGTCGGAGGTTCGAATCCTCTCATTCCGACCATTAGGTCTGACAAAGGCCGCTAACGACATACAGTTAGCGGCCTTTTTCATTGGGGAATTGGTCACACACACAACACCAATCTACAAAGACCGACATTGACAGCCATCCCGAAGCGGGGGTACAAACGGGGGGACAGATGGCCATTTTGACGATATTTCGGGGGTTTGTACCCCCTTTTTTGGTCGATTCACCAGTCATACCCCCAACCTTTTTGCCTAGCGGTACACCCCATGTTGACCGATGCCCAATGCAGAAATGCAATATGCCCTCAAGCCAAGAAACAGGCACGGTTTACTGATTCCGGGGGGATGTACCTGCAGGTCAGCCCTGCAGGATCAAAGCGATGGTTTCTGAAATACCGGGTCGCCGGAGCTGAAAAGCAATTGGCACTGGGAAGCTATCCGGCTGTAACGCTGACGGCGGCACGCAAGGCAAGGGATGCCGCCAAGCTGCAGAAATCCGAGGGCTTGGATCCCGTTCAGGCGCGCAAGATTGAGAAGCTGAAAGCCTTGACGCCGGCCGGCGACACATTCAAAGCAACCGCGCTGGAATGGTACGCACTAAAGCTCGATAGTTGGAGCAGCCACTATGCCGTTCGAGAAAAGCGCAACCTTGAAAAAGACCTGTTTCCTTTTCTCGGCGATCGGCGCATCGGTGAGATTGAACCTATTGAGCTGCTCGCCACGGTGCGGCGGGTAGAAGAACGCGGCGCTTTGGACGTGGCGCACCGGGTTTTGACCACAGCGGGGCAAGTCTGGCGCTACGGGGTGGCAACGGGGAGAGCAACGCGGGACGTGAGCGCGGACATTAAGGGAGCCTTGAAGCCGCACCACGGCAAGCACTTTGCGGCCATCACGGACCCGATCAAGTTGGGTGAACTGATTCGCGTCATTCGTGGCTATCAGGGTGGACCAATAGTGCGGGCTGCGCTGCAACTGGCCCCAATGCTGTTTCAGCGGCCCGGCGAGTTGCGAGCGGCGGCATGGTCTGAATTTGACCTTGAGGCAGCCCTATGGACGATCCCGGCGGCAAGAATGAAACGGCGCGTTGACGGCAAAAAGAACGGTGACCCGCACCTTGTCCCATTACCAGTGCAAGCGATCGAAATATTGCGGCACCTGCAGCCATTGACGGGGCACGGCACCTTGTTGTTTCCCGGTGAGCGCAGCCATGAGCGACCGATCAGCGACAACACCTTGCGTGCGGCCTTACTGACTCTAGGTTATGGGCCAGAAACCCAGAGCGTCCACGGATTCCGCGCAACCGCACGCACCATACTGGCAGAAGTTCATGATGTGGACCCGCTGGTCATAGAAGCACAGTTGGCGCACGCAGTTAAAGATAGCAACGGACGCAGCTATAACCGCACAACTTACCTGAAACACAGGGCCACAATGATGCAGCAATGGGCTGACTATCTCGACAAGCTGGCCAGGGGTGCGGACGTGATTCAATTGAAGTCGGCGTAGGAGTTGTAGCCGCACCTAATCATCGGCTGATGCCGGATGGTGAATGCCGGGACACCCTGACCTGGTGGTGCCGGCTTTTGATTCGGGCAGCAAATGAGTAAAAAATGACACTACCTCCAAAGGCTTGGTACACATTGGACGAAGGTGCTTCTCGCATTGGACAGGTGACGGGCCAGCGAGCCACGGTTTCTCAAGTGATTGATTGGGGAGCACAAGGAAAATATGGTCTGTACCTGCAGAAGAACTGCCACATCCAGTACGAGCGAAGCATCGGTGTTGTGGAAGCCAATGGGGACGGGGTGAAGATATTCCCCAACGCCCATCAGGCCATCGCGCTTGACCGCGGCAACTTAATTCAAGTTGACAGCGGTGAGCATCAAGGACGCAAGTGCCTGTTTGTGACTCTGATCTCAAGTGATCGACGTGCTCCGAAAGGATGGGTGAAAACCCCCGTTACCTTTGACCGTACATCAGTGCTGCTGCAGGGTGTGGAACTGAGCGCCTTCATTGCATCGCTACCAAAACCAGTGTCAGACGACGCGGGGGGCGCACGTTGGCCCGCCCATGAAACCAAGAACCTAACGGCACTTCGACGGGCGGCATTGAAGTGGTGGGCGCGATACGATCCCAGCCAACCCGACACCGCACCAACGAACCAGCAGGTGATCGACTGGCTGCAAACGGAACACAAATTGTCGGCAACGTTGGCAGGCGCAATGGCAACGATCTTGCGTGCTGACGACCTGAAGGCGGGTCCGCGGCGAAATAGTTAGCAGACCCCTAAAAAGCCAGTGTTCATGCGGGTTTGCGGAGTTATCCGGGGGCAGTTCCCCCGACCATCTTATCTATTATCGACATCTGAAATCGGCAAAAAATACGGCCTGTCTGATGCACAAGGTATGCAATGGACACTAACAGTCGATAAGGAAGATAGTATGCCGATTATCAGGATGCCACCCTAGCGAAGCCGACACGTCACTGAAAGTGGTTGCAATCGAGATCGACCCGGCAGCCCTCGCAGCACCTATGTCGATGCGGAGGGCGGAGGTAGCATCAGCTCCGAGCCGGGCACCGGCATCTACCTCGCACGGCACCGGGAGTTGAAAGATGGCCAAAAAGCATTCAGGACGCATCGAGGGTGGTTTTGTGGCGTTACCCTGGACGGTGCTCGACAGCCCCGCCTGGGTCGATCTGAGCCATCCAGCGCGATCGCTGCTGATTGAGCTGGCACGCCAATACAACGGCCACAACAACGGGCGCTTGCTCGCATCATCTGCCTATCTGGTCAAACGCGGCTGGAAGAGCAACGACGTGATCAGCAGGGCCAAGCGTGACTTGATTGAAGCCGGGTTCATCTTTGAAACGGTCATGGGACACCGGCCGAACCGGGCCTCGTGGTACGCGCTGACATGGCAGGCACTCGACCGTCTGCCTGGGTATGACGCCGGCGCGTTGGAGTCATTCCGGCGTAGCGCCTTCCGTGCGCCCCCATTGCTTACTCTCGTGCCAGCAAGCCCGACGCGAGAGGCGTTGTATGAACGGCACCGGAGCCTGCCGCACCCCTTAGCCCGTGTAGCGGTGTAGAGGCATGAAAAATTGCACCGTCACTCAACAGGGTGCCGGCGCTCGCTGCAGTGCTCGAACTCGATCCAGTCGAACTGATCAAGGTTGACCGCAATGACGATTGATACAACACCATGACCAAGAAACTGCCCACATTGACTTCGCGCTATAGGAGCCGCTAATGGATTCCGACATTGACGCTGTGTTCTGCACCCCTCCGGTCGATGGAATTGACTCGCTTCCAAAGACGCATGGAATTTACGGAATGCTGAACCGTGTCACGCGCATGGTGAACATCGGTCAGGCGGAGAACATACGCAGACGCTGCGCCATGCACCGCAGTCAGTTGCGCGCAGGCACCGCACCCAACTTGCGAATGCGTCGGGATGCCGAGAGGCATGGTGCTGATGTCTATTCCTATTTCACGCTTGAGGAGTTGGTGACCTGCCCCAGCATGAAGATCGAGCGCGACCTGAACAGGCTCGAACTTTGGTGGGTGGTGCAGTTCCAGGCCCACATCGAAGAATTTGGTTATGTCGCCGAAGCGGGTCGTTGTCGCACTAGGGGCGCGCGCTTCCGGGATCGAGAGAGAAAGTTGATGCGCCCCAACAGCGGGAAATATGAACTGCTGCCGTGGGTAGACCTCTACGATCCGATCCAACAGGCCCTGCTGGAAAGCTGGGTGCCCGGCAGTTGACGCAGTGGGTGCAGATCCGCTGGGATCATTCCTCATGCGTCCCAGACCGTCAGCAGTGAGTTGGTGTCACTGGCGACCTTGTACCCCAAATGGCGATCGGGTTCAGGGTCAGGCCCTCATTGCCAGATTTTTCCTGACTTGCTGCAAAAGTGCTTATAGGTGGCAGTTGGCTCTGAACTTGAAGGCCCGCCAGCGTTACCCAACATTCGCTCTGGACGCTAAACCTTACTCAGCAGTCAGAAATATAGCGGACAGATGGGTGTCGAAAGAATGACCGTACCAAGGCAGTGTCGTTAGCCATATTTTGCAATTGGTCTTCCACTCGGCATTCCAATTTCTCGCCCGCTTTGA
>TBL_comb47_HYPODRAFT_10000405_pt1 | contig 57435 bp, 89 predicted proteins | sample TroBogypolimnion_40_FD_10682 | JGI IMG/M metagenome (IMG submission 10682)
TGCAAACGATCAGCGTAGGTCTTAGCATAGGTGTCGAGCGATCTCATCGCAGAGATAGTTTTACGGCTCGGCACGAACTCTTTGAACAGATAGTCAAGGGGGAGCATGGCGGCGTCTTTGGCAAGCCTGATTGCCTTGACCGGCGCGAAGTCCGAGGTATCAATCGCCTCACCAAGCCAACTTGAGTGATCGGCGTTGTCCTCAATCTTGAAGCCGTTCTTGTAAAGAAGGTACTGATATGCCTTCCACTTCTCAGAAGTAAAGCCCATCTGTTTAAGAACACCCTGTGCCTGTGGACTGTCGGCGAAACCTTTCGGGTCGGCAAGGCACTCTTTCCAGAGATTCATGGCGCCGTAGCCGTTCTTCGGATGTAAGACTTTAGCGGCGTCCTCCCACTTGTGAGCGGTTCCCAGAGTTAAGGCATTTGCGACTCGATTCGCGACACCCTCTTTAGAAATTGTAGAAAAATGGAAACCACCGTACAACTCAGTAGAGGTTACGAGCCCTTTGACTTCGAGAAGAGCTTTGAAAAAAGGTATCTGGCGTATCTTATCTCTCGCAAGGTATCTTTCCAATTCCACCATTTCAGCTTTTGGCCCGTACCATTTACCAGCTTCAGCGAACTGCGCGGCCCCCATTTTTACATCAACATTCGGGACCATCTCGCCTTTTGAATTCTCCCTCATAAGTTCATTGTCGATGGCGTACTTCTTTGCCAGTTCGCTTGTCGGGAACTGCTTAACTATTTCGCCGGCTTCATTCAGGACGTTGAAAGACTTGGCGAAGAAGGCGGGTCCGTTTTCCTCAGCATTGAGAAACGGCTTCATTACCTTCGCGACTTTATCGGGGATCTCTTTCAGGTTCTTGAAATCTACCTCTTGGCCTTTTGGAATATAAGTCAGGCGACCTGAATCAATCCCGTCTCTCATGTAGACAGCGGTTCTCAGGAACTTCGTATGATCAGAAAGAGAGCCTTGCAGAACCTTCCACAGATTCCACTCAGCGATATCCTTACCAGTCTTTGCCATGACATCCGAAACGCTATCTCCGGAATACTTCTTCGTGAAGCCCTTGGTGCCTTCCAGACTCGCAGAGACGTAAGGGAATGCTTCGGTATCCCCTAAGTCCTTATAAGCCACTGTGAGCATGCCGTGGTTCTCTCTCAAGGGGAAATCAGGGAATATGGTTCGGATACTTCCCGAAAACCACGTGTCGAACTCCTGACCGATCGCGAATACCTTTTTCGCAGACTCAGGGAGTTTATCAAAGTTACCGGCGCGGATATTGTCGAGAGCTTCTATACTCGCAGTCTTACCCAACTGACCTACTTGTTTGGAAAGCGTCTGAGTACCATTCCACAGGTCTTCAGCTTTCTGTTTCCACGTCCGGCCATCCATGGCCTTATCACCCAAGACGCCCAGACGGTTTTCGATCTTCGACTTCTCGCCCTTCAAAGTCCCCATGGCTTTACGCGACTCAGGAGACTGTAGAGAGCCGGGATTCAAAAACATCTGGATACCGTCAATCGTCTCTTTGATAAGAGGTAGTTGACGGATAGCCTTGATTGCTTCGGGGACGTGGATACCGGCGTGGAGGAGTTTGGGATCGGGCGGCTCGGCAGGGGATTTCTCCCCCACCTCACTCAGCAGGTCTTTCCGTGGACTACCTTCATGTTCTGCATCGGAACTCCGCTGTGCTTCTGCTTCATTTCCGCCGCTTCTTCCTTCGGGTTGTGCTTTGACTTCGGCTCCATCTGGTCTTCCTTGTCCATTGTCTTTTTCATTTGCGGCTCCTTTTTTATCAGCCTCTTTGAACATATCAGGCTGTACTGATTCTTCATTCGTGAATCCATCCATCAAAGCTGAGGTATCGACAGCCTTCCCACCTTTCTTCTCGGCAGGCTTATTGAAGTCTCGCTGCGCTCCGGGGATTACTGACTGTTCTTCGCCAGAGGTACTGACCTTCTCAAATTTAGGTTCGGCAGGTTTCTCATCGCCCCATGTGTCTGAAAATAAAGCGTCAAGTTCCTCGTCGCTTATTTCGCCCTTGGCTTCCTCTCTGACATTTTTCTCCGCTTCCGCCATCTCCCGCATGTTCTGCTCATCTTCTATTATGCGACGTGCAATTTCGCGCTGGATGGGAACAAGGTCGTCAACCGTCTTTCCTTTGGCAAGATTCTTAACAGTCGCTTGAATGTCTCCCTTGTTAAAGCTGGCTTGTGGACGGTTCGGATCACTGAAATCAAAGAGCGATGGATAGATTTGCGAAAACGTCTTTGTAAAGGTACTGTCTGTCGCAGGACCGGCCACGCCCTTAACTTTCTGACTGTAATTATTAACAGGGGCCGTCATTATGTCGTGGAGACCTTGCCAATCTATATCGTGTCCTGAAGATACCCCTTGTTCTTTTGGAGAATCCGGTTTATCGACTGCTTTGTCTCCGGCTTTAACTTGTCCCACACTGGATGCGCCTTTATCGCTTGGAACTGTTTCAGCTTTCCTATCAGATTTACTAGAGACGCCATTTGATTTCTCCTTTAACTTCTCACGTTCAGCGGCCTGTTCCACTTTGACTTCGAGATCTTTGATCTTCTGAGCGCGTTTCCCCTTATTGACATCCTGGAGATTCACCTCTTCGCCATTCAGGGTAATCGTCTTATCGGTCTTCTTCGGTTCGGGCTTACTCTTTTCCTTTTCGAGTTCGGCCTTGACCGCTTCTACGGTCTTTTCTACCTTCGACTTTCCGCTGACAGGAGCGACTTCAGATTTCGATACAGCCGGCTTAACATCCTTCTGCCCCGATTCATCCACCTGAGATGCTTTCTGCGCGTTCGGCTCATTGGTCGCCTCCACTCCCAGATATTTATCCTGTGGAACTTTATCGAGACTTTTTAAATGTTCGGCCAGTTCGGGAAGCGTCATCACTTTCGATTCCTTACTCTTCCCGTTTATCTCAGGAGTCGTTGTGGTGACTTCAACCTGACCTTTGTTGAGCTTCCACTTTACATTGATATCGCCCTGTGGTGTGGTGAAGGTGCGTTCAACTCTATTGCCGATATACTTCACTGCATCGGCGGTCGCCTTCTGTTGTTCTGCGATTGACTGTACCTTCTGCTGTTCTCGCTGCGCTACTTCCTGATTATGCTGTTGGACTTGAGCATCGAGGTCCGCTGTCTGCTGGGGATTTTCAAGAGACACGCCCTGTCGCGTCCTATCCGGGACCTGCTCCTGATTGCGCTCTCCCATCGGGTCCGGTCGGATCGTACTCATATCTGTAGCTGAAGGTGTAACTTCCTGATTGTCGTAGAGACGGGTATCTTGACGCGGTTCAAGGACTTCTACACCCTCTCTGGCGACAGAACTTGTAGACTCAGGAGATCCGCGTCCTTCGATGGAACCTGGAGTCTCTTTATTGAACTCCATACGAGGGGCGTTCTCGGAATCCCTTATCGGCCCAGACACGGCTTGAGGACGCGCTGTTGAATCAGTCTTAGCACCGGCATATTCAGGATCGGCTAGGAGATCCTTATCCTTAATCGCGCCAGGGTAGTAATCCCATGTCGGGTTCTCAAGATCAGCTTTTGAAAGTTTATCCGGAAGGCGGCTTGAAAGGTCGGCGGCGACTTTCGGGTCAACACCCGCCTTGATAAGTCGCTGTCTCACAACGTCCTGGCGACCATTACCACCCTGCATAGAGAGAAGAGCGCCGGTCAAAGCGCCTGTCGCGATACTCTTTGGAGTGGCGCCGGGTTCAGCCGCCGCTTGACCAGTCATAACGGCAGTCATTGTAGCGGTCTTACCAAGGAGATCCATTGAAGAATCGCCGATGGCGTGGAAGATTTTACCAACTGCGAATCGTTCGGCACCTTTCTTAATGGCTCCGGTCACTCCGTCTTCGGCCAATCCCTGTAGAGCGGCAAGGCCAACGCCACCGACGAAGTGAGCGACACCCATTGGAGCACCACCGACCGCTCGGTAAACCTGTCCTGGAATCGACTCAGGGTCTTGACCCGCTTCAAGGGCTTTACGTTTCCAGTCTTCAGCGGATAGTTTCGCTTCTTCGGCACCAGCTTTGAAACCGCCGCCTGATTTGAATCCAGTCGCGTCAGCTACTTTTACGGCACCTTTATCCATGTCAGTAAGTACGCCCTGATTCGCCTCATTAACGCCTGCCGCCATATTCGCAAGAGTACCCTTGGCTACGCTCTTCGTGCGCTCCCATACGGTAGGCTCTTTGGACTCTGCCTGGTCCCACACACTCATAGACTTTTCAGCTTGGTCCCAAATATCAGGCATCATTCACCTCTGTGCCATGCTTCCATAGCCTTCTGCTTGTCGCCATACTTCTGTACATATGCTTTGGCGGTCGCCAAGTCTGGGTCGCTTGTTCTCGGCTGTGGCGTACTTTGGCTCCGGCCTCTCCCCGGTTCGCCACTCACAACTTGGCCGCCACCCGTATAAAGTTCTCCCCACCTGGCTTTATGTGAAGCCAGTCGCTCAGTTTGTGCATCGGCAGCTTTATTCGCTTCGTCAAGCAGAGCTTTCGATTCGCCAAAAGCATCATTTGGGTTGTCTTTAACGAACTTGTAATATGCATTGACAGCGCGTTCGTGATCCTTCGCGCCTAAATCAATTTCATGGCGGCTGGCTTTCTTATCAGCACGTCTCTCCATTGCATCGTATCTGGCGTTAGGGTCTACAACGGCTTGCAATTTGGCTTTTGAATAATACCTGTTCCCATCGCGGTCAATGTTTTCGTAGACCTCTGAGCCGGCCATGATTGGATTACCGGATGCGTCCTTTGCACCACTGGGGGCACCTATCACTTGAGAACCAAATTTCACTTCTGTCTTCTCAGCCTTGTCGGGTTTCAATGACTTCACTATGGCGGCTGCCTTGTCAGCGTCGTAGCCAGCATCGGTCAACGCAGTGAACGCAGTCACACTCCGGTCATCAAGGCCAGACTTTTTCAGAGCCTCAGACACCTTTTTGGCTTTGCCAGAACTGACAGCCTGCTTGATTTCTTCTTGACCACCGCCGTGTTTGATTTCATCGGCAGTCAGCATATTGATAACACCTTGATATGTTTGTGAATTTTCTTGTATCTTTGGAAAAAGATCTTTTATTTGATGGAATTGCACTGGTTCATTCGGATGAGTCTTTACGCTATTGCCCCCCACTGACAAAACGGCATCGCTGTCGAGGTCTACTGTCCCATCTTCTTTGGCAGTATGCACGTGGACGACAACCCCATTCGGGGTGTTGTCCATTTTAAAGGGCCACCTGTTCTGTTTTCCAGAATCATCTTGGAACCTGGTCTCGTCCAAGGCATAAAGAGAACCAATAACCTCCGCACCTGCTGCCTGTTTTTGCTCTGGCGTAGAATTAGGATCTAGCAGGATTCCAGATTTCAACAGAACTGTACCAGCCGCTTTTTGATGCCCGATTAAAGCATCGAGACTTTTCCCTGCAAACTCAGGATACGCCATTATTCGATCTTTCGCATCTTGCGGCATTTGGCCGATAATGTCTGGATTGGTAGCCGCCTGTTGGAGCCAGAATTTATCGGCCTGGACCTGTCTGACCTTTGCTTGATCGGTAATAATTTTCATGTTCGCGGCATGGGTATCGGCAGCTCTCTTGTCGGCCTCGATCTGCCGATCATTTTCAAACTGCCTCTGCTGGACAGCTTGAGTGTCAAGAGTCTTCTGCCTCTCGTCGGCTCGGTCTTGACGGAAGATATCGTTCACGGCTCCAAAGGAATCAATCGCGGCTTTTACAGGGTTCACTTCCATCTCTGACTCCTTAGAAAATATCGTTTAAGATGCCGCTCTTCTTCATCTGAACTGCCGCTATCCCAGCCAGGCCCAAAGCAGAGCCAGCCGTGTTGACGGCACTCTTCACAGCCTGAGCCTTCAGTTCGGCCTCTGCCTCACTTCGTTTAAACTCTCTTCCTGCTGAAGCGTCGATCCCTTGAATCGCACTGCTAAGTAAAGAACTACCTGTCACTATTGAACCGGCCATGATTACACCCCCGCCTGATAATTTGGCACTCCGCCCTGCAAAATGCTCTTATTCCTGTCGGCCAGATTCTGCCTGATACGATTGGCGGCGTCAACGACACTCGCCGATCTCTGGACACTGTTCACTCTTGAATTCACCGCGCCCATCATCGGGTCTTCGGTAATCCCTGCCTGTTGGATCATCCTGTTCTTAACTGCGAGGGACGTGTCAAACGCCTGATTGACGTTGCCGACCGCCTGTGTAATTCCTTTTTGTACCAGACCGGGGTTGTTATATGTGGTCTGGTTATTCATATTTATCGCCACAGGCAGGAAAGAATTCTTCCATTCCTCATACTGAGCCTGGCTGACAGCCGCCGCCATATCAGACACAGAACCAAAAGCGTCGGGGTTCAACTGTCCTATGCTATTCTTCGTTGGCAACATTTGGCTGTACCCTGGCGACAGGACAGAATCGGTGTAACTATTGTCATCTCCACCACTACTCATGATTGGCATAATAGTTCCTTATGGTTCAACTGGTATAGTGATGTTGCTTGGATCTGAATAGTCAACACCTGGGTTATACATTCCCGCGTAATCAACCGGAGTAACCGGCCAGTTCTTCGCAATACCACCCACGGCGCCAACACCTGACCCAACAGCGTTGGTAATCGCTCCAGACTGGTCGGTCCTTCTTTTCTCTTCGGCTATCGCGTTCTGCTGTGCTTCTGAGGCGAGGTTGTTCATTCCGAGTTGAGCGGTGTTCTTTCTACCGAGCCCGATATCCACGACCGCCTGCTCTCCAAGGATCTGCTTATTTTGAACACCTTGTACAGCATTGTTATCAGCTTTTGCTTCATAATCTGCCACGTCGGTAAACTTCGTCGGATTTCTTAATAGACGGTTAGGGTCTCCAGGTGAGACAGCCATCTTCTGAGCGATATCGGCGTTGACCTTACCTATCTGTTTTGCCTCTTCGACTGCAGTTGGCTTCATCACGTCGGCGATGAACGCCTGCTCGGTCGGTTTGAATTCTTTGAGATAGGTGTTGTACTGGTCGAGAGCCATAGACGCCGCCTGGCGACCTTGTGAGGTCTCCTGCAGTTCACCGCCTTTGCCTGCCTGTGATGCTGAGTAAGCTGCCACGCCTGTGCTGGCGACCGCCGCCCCTGCCGCTACCCATGCCGCCGTAGTTCCACCTGACATATTATTCTCCTGTTACCGTGATCAAATTTTGATATCCTTCTTTGCGAGAAAACAGAAGGTGATCTTCGTCGGTAAATTCCTTTTCAGCCTCTTCTGTCGTGGCCGCCTTACTCGGGAACATCATCGTTAAGTGCGTGTCTGTCTTCGCGAAAAACGCCTGCTTTCTATTGGCACTCGCCGGCAGGACGAAATAACCACTCAGGTCCAAAGTTTTATCACCAATAAAAACAGTCACGTCTCCATGTATGATAAGCAGGGTCGCCACCTTGATAAGAGCGCCTGTCAGAACGACGCCAGCCGGAATCATTATAGTCCTTGAATACATACCGGCATGCAAAATGTGCTGGGTGCCAATAGACACCTGGGGCAACTCTGCAAGACTAGACTGAAGCATTCTAACTTTTTCTATTTCAGTGGCATCCATCGGGGGGATGACAGTTCTTTTTGTAATTTGGTTAAACATTGTCTAACCTCTTAAAAAATACTTGGTTCGTGAGGGCATAGTCTGGTGCGAGCGACAGTGCCTTAGAAAGGCGCCCGTCCGCTGGGGCGCTTATCAACAGGCCAATCGCGCCTGTCTCTTTGGAATATCTTTCTGCAATACGCAGTAATTTTGTCCCGACACCGTTTTTTCTGTACTGCTTGGAAACAAAAAATGATTCTGTCACCGCAATCTTTGCTCCATAATGAGGCATGATAGAAGAAATAATTGTGACAAACCCAATAAGTTCGGAGTTCTTGAAAGCGCCAAAAGTCGTGAGCAACCCACTCGATTCCATATTCTTATACAAATCTCTCTGAGCAGACGGGCGCGGCATGTTGTTGATAGCTGATTCATCTGCATACTCTTCTACGAGATCAGTCGCGGCCAACACTTCCATAATTGAGCATTTGTTAAAGGTCAACTTATCCATTAGAATCTGTACCAGGTTGTGCCGATCAAAATAAACATTATCGTATGACCCTGGATATCCAGAGGGTAAGTACTCAAGCCATTGATTGTGTAGCCGCTTGGAGGGTTGATCGTAGCATTCGTCGCTGTTGCGTCTGTCTTAACAAAGGACACCGCTGTCTGATTCGCCCCTAGCGTGTACGTGCAGGCTAAATATCCGCTTGTACAGTTGAGAGATATTGGAACGAGCATTTTAACATTGGGGATTACTGGAGTCGCAGAAGCTCCAAAAGAGAGTGAGGGCGACCAGAGAACCACGGCCAACATTATTTTAATAAGTATTTTCATTTAATCGCCCTCGCAATCTTATTTTACTTTTACGGCTTAACTGAAAATATGGATGTTTATAATGTCACTTTATCCTTGCTTCTGCCTGTTCAAGCGTCTCACCGGCTTGAGGTATGGGGTCGTCGCCATCCTTGCAAACCCCTTGCAATATCCATTCGGCAAAAGGCGTGTTGTGTATGCCTGTCGGATTCCCGGCCACCGGATTAACGCCCGTATGGTGAGGCTGGCATAATACCATCATATTGCGGTAATCATCGACTGTGGCGAAGGGTGAGCCGTCACCTGTCCTGTTGTACCCGTAGGGGTCAAGTGCTAACGCCTTACATTCAGCTTTAGTCATATCGACTAAATTGTTTTGGCAATCCTCACCGATGAAGTGATGTACTTGGAGATTGCTAGTTGAACCGCATAACCAGCACTCATTATGCCCGTCTTTCTTGAGTATGGCAACGGACTGATTGAATTCCGGGGTCGCAGTTCTCTGCGGATGCCCCGGAACAATCTCAATCACTTTCAGATTTATTGACTCCACGTGTTCGGCTACGTCTGTCATTTATGCCCCACCAAACAACTGAGGATTGTTGGCGAAGTTTTCGTCATAGCTCGTTAAGGCTTCCTGAAGCTTGACCTGGTTGCCAGCGTCCACAACAGGAATAAACGCCCTGGCTACCGATTTCACAACTTCGGTTGTATCAGCATTGCCAGTGGTAGGTGTCGGCTTGATAGCAGCCAGAATAGCCATAAATGCGCTGTAAAGAGTAGGTTCGATGTCCCAGAGTATCTTGCCGATTTTGATGATAAGTGATAAAGTTGCTAACATGTTATTCCCCTTTCGCGTCTGTTGGAGGGCAAGGTGCTGGAGGCGGCAGGGTTATGCCGAGCAGTTGCTTTGCCATCTTGACAATTCCGTTTGTGATATTGACGATAAGTTGCAGAGTAGAATTACTCTTGAGTGCCGGAACTTCCGCAAGCACCTGCTCAAGCAATACCATGCATCCAAGTACAGCGGTGATAATGTGAAGCGTCCCATCTGAAATGTTGATCATTTTCCTGCTCCTTTCATTTTTTGATTGCCACTTTGATACACACGATTATTAGCAACAGCAAGCCAAGCCCCATCACAGCCGCCAGAACAAACAGTATAGCCTCTATGCCTCCTATCAGCGCCCGCATCCCAGATCCTTTTACTAGCCAGCCAGCTAGAGGTCAATTGTTATGCTGTGGCAAAGGAAACACTATCCTGTTTGTGCAGTCGCAAACATGAATAACTAAAGTGCCGGGATTGTTCATGCCCTCTTGTGCGGCCTCTTCGTCGGTTTCACATTCAAGCGGATAAAACCCCTCTTCTCTATGCACAGTGTATAGTGTCATGCCAAACGCTCTATTGTCTTTCCGCTGTCGTTCAAAAGGTAGCACTCAGCATTGGTATAGAGGTTAATACATTCGCCGCTAGCAAGAAGGTTGCCGCTTTGAAAAGCAATCACTGCTATTTTTGCATCGCTGGTGCGACAAATCTTATCGGATATTTTAATATCATGCCATATTTCACCGTCGGCAAATCCGAAATCATTCGCACAATCCTGCATTTCTTCCGGCGGCTTTGGAACATCAACATAATCAATAAAACCGATTGATACCGCCCTTGCATTGTCGTAGAAACGCCATCCGTTCTGCGTGTCTGTTTTAAGTTTGATAATCATGTCTTTCTTCCTTTCTGTCTGTTTGTATAGCTGGCTGGCTAACTGTAATTCCCTCGAATCCGGGGGAATTAAACATTTTCAACTGTACGATATTTTCGGACGCTTCATCCTCCCACTGTTGCCAAAGGATTCCGTTCTGAATCTCGACTAATATGCGGAGGAAGTCAGGAGACACGACACAAGCCGCATCCGGCGCATTCGTCAAAGGTCATAGCCACGTAGGTATCATACTTCCGGCAGAATTTCCCCTTCATCTATGATCACCTCCTGAAGTATCTTTTCAAACTTCACGGCGTATCCTGCTATTTTTTCTGCACAATCAAGGCCATTTACAATTTTTCTTGCATTTACAAAATCACAGACATCATCATGAATATATTTTTTTAACGAAGCCCCTGTATAAGTTCCATTCCTCATGGCATATGACATAGCCCAGTAAGAATATTCCATGACAAGCAAAAGATCCGGATTCTTTACAAAGTCAACTATCCTGTCGGGGTGTGCTTTATTCCACGCATCCGTCAACATCTTATAGTTGCCCTTCCACGTATTTTGCGTGAGGCCCCTGCCGTAATATACATTCATATTCACAGGATCGGGCGTCCCGTACTTCATCCCTTTGCCTCGCCCGTATTCCTCAATAGGCAAATATGTACCTGCGGTCTCATGCAGTACGGTAGACAAACAATACGCAATCCAGCGTATATCATTCATGTGTACGTCGTCTTCAAAAAAGCCAAGCAGGTTGACAAGTCCGTTCTGCGCGGATTCCGTGAGAGTCTTGAATTCCTCCTGCTCGTAAATAAACAGGAATTTTGGTATGTCTATTTTCATGCTATGCACCATCGGGCAAATGGATACCTGCGAATACAAACGTACTTTTTACCGCACAGACAAACGTACTCATCGCCCACTTCTGAGTTTGCAGGCGCGTAGACATTGCAATTATGAACCACGCGAGATGTATCGATTGTCCCGGTCATTTCCCCATCCAGTTTTTAGGGCGGATACGTTCGGCGGTGTTCTTATCAGTGGCTTTTTTCACCATTTTAGCATCACTTTTGAGTATATAGGTATCACCCTCCAGCCTTTGCACCTTGCCTTGCACCTCTCCTAGTTCTTGACGAAGCAACTCAATACTTCCTGTTACTATCATGTTTTTTTCGTCTAGAGTTTTCATTCTTGCATCAACGGATTTCTGCATAGCAGGTATCAAGTAAAAGTTCTGAGTTCCAAGTAGACCACAACCCATAGTCCCGAAGAAGGTCAGCAGTCCTAAAACCCAAGTCAGTCTAGACCCTATTACCACCACCGGCGTGCAACCTTCGGGAGGGCATACAAACGCTCTCCTGTCTTTCCCAGATCGTTGCGCCTCGTGTTCTTCTTGTAGATGATCCCACTCTTCAGCTATGCCGTGTGCAAGTTCTTGTAGTGGACTCTGTTCATGTGGGTGTTCATGTTCCATTTACGCCTCCAGAAGTGGATGAAGTTAGGGGGTTGAGAGAGTTACCGCTTTGGTATCACTCAAAATCTTGTTGTAAATATTCACGTTCTTGAGATATCCTGTTGCCCCATTCGCCCCGGCTGAATCCGACCCTAAATATACGTTTGTGCCGAAGACCGGGACGCCGGTTGAAGTCGTTGTATTCGTCAAGCATTTTGTCCCGTTCAGCCAAACATCAAAGGTGTTGTCGGCGTTCGATCTGGTAAGTGTTCGGTATGCCGTACCTGCCGTCAATGCCTGTGTACATGTCACGGATGTACTCGTTCCGGCTACTCGCTTCGTATAGACAAACGCGCTGCCGTTATGCACCATGTTTTGCAGATTTGACGCATCTACCTTGCTCTCCCATATATACTGAGTGCCGGTGGTAGCAACGGGTGTGAAGGTAATGGGGAATGACCAGCCGGGAGTCGCCGGAAAGTTTGACGCCGGTATTGTAAGGCCGGTCGCGCCTCTCGTTGCCGTTGCGGTTGTTGTGGGAATGTAGGAGGTTGCGACGGAGCCGAGTTCTATCTGCGCCTTAGAAAGGAAAAAACTCTTTGTACTAGGGGTTACGGGGGGAACCCCGACGGTATACGTAGAAACATCTGTAACAAACAGATCAAAATACCCTGCATTAAGGATAGCACCGCAATGGCCTGTTAAAGTTACTCTATAATATCCATTAACTAATTTGATGGATGAGGAAAGATAAACTCCTGACCCTGTGCTTCCTGTCGCCGTTATTGTACCATTAACTAAGTCTATAACTACGCCAAACCCATTAGCAGCAAACCCCCCAGCAAATTGTAAATATCTTCGTGTATTATACTTGAAATCTCCTGATACAGAAAACACTTGGCTGTTAGTTGTGTTGATTGCCGATGTAGTATTATATATATAAGCTGTTACCGCGGATGTCTCGGTGAATAAGTTGGCATTGGCCGTTCCGTCTGACGATGTATAGAGCGTTCCAGATATGTTGCCACCAGTCTTACTCCACGCAGCATTAGAAAAGTCCTGAGAATAAAGGGCCAGATTCGTCGCGCCCGGCTCAACCGCTATGCCTGCGCCGCCGTCTGGATAAGCGGCTACGTTGACACCGTAGTTGGTAAGCACACCACCGTAGAGGAAATTAGCCCCTGTTGACCGCGTAAACACGGCAGGGCCAGTGCCTTTGGTTGCGCTCAACGAAGAGGTCAGCGGGAAGGTTGCAGAAGGAGACAGAGCCAATATGGAACTCTTGCCACCAAACCCAAAATCAAACCCGAAGTTGAAAGCTTGAGCTTGAGTCGATAAAGCCAGAGTTAAAAGTAATGCCGCGAAAAACCTTTTCATATAAACTCCTATGACTGTACCGCGCCGAATGTTTTAAGAGTTGCTGGACTGTAAGTAACCGCCGCCGTTGACACCGTAGCATCAGCTACCGAATCAAGCGTTATAGTGGTACCGGATATTGCTGTGACCCTCTTCTTGCCTGTAACCCCTGCCACCAGAAGAAAGTCGCCTACGTTGATATTGGCGGCAGAACTGACGGTAAGGGTGGCACTACCACTCCCGATACTTCCTGTGACCCCTGAGAGCGTCCCTAACGTACCAGAGGCGGTACATGTCCACCCTACTATGCCGCCGGGTGAAGATGCCGTTATATACACTCTTTCGCCGAGAGAGAATGTGCCGGTAGTCGGAATCGAACTGTAAGCAATCCCTTCGGGTGAATGAACCCCAATAACAGCGTTGATCGCATAGCCGTTGTTGATGTCGGCATAAGCTCCGTAGAAGTTCTGTAACTGATTATTGGAAGCGTAGAGGTTAGAAAGGTACGTTGCCACGATTGCAGGAGCGTTACCTTTGACAACTCGGTTGTTTTGAAGAGTAACTGAGTCGAACATATATGGCAGCGTATCAGAACCCCAAACAAGTAGCCCGCCACCATAACCATCCTTCGGAGCAGAACCCCATAATGTCATGTAGTCATAAATGTCTGCACCTCTGACACTCACATTTTGGAATCCTGTGCCTCCTTGCTCAAGCAAAGCAATCGCGCCGCCATATCTTTGGTCTGTATCTGAAGGAGCTTGGCCCTGATGTTCTGTAACCTGCCCGATGCCAATACTGATATTCTTTGCTGGCGTAGTTACTTCAATGCCTGCAAATCGAGGCTTGCTGATCTGATACCCGTCTATTATAACATCAGAAGCGCCTGCCAGCTTGATTCCTGCTGGTTCTCCCGTCCATGTATAAGTAGTATCCGTTCGACCGTCTTCGACATAAATGTTTTTTAGTCGGGTACTGTAATTTACAGTCGAAGTACCATCCCATCCGACTACAGAAATTCCGCTTCCGTAAGCGCCATACACCGAAAGACCATCAACTAGAATGTCTCTATTGGTGTCCTGGTTAATTGTCAGCGCGTTACCAGTAGCATCTCTGAGAATGTTTTTTGACAGAACATAATGCCCTAAAGAGCGTGGAGTTGCTAAAGGTCCAGAATGGATAACTATTTGGGATTGGCCTCCTGTAATCTTGTTCCCTGATGCTTCAACATCATCACCCATGAGAGACAAAACAGAAAACCCGTTTTCCCAGCTTGAGCTACAATAAATCTCGTTATTGTTTATTTTGACTGATGTTCTGCCGTCATACGGTTGCGCTGGGTTGGTATCAATAGGGGAACGCACGAAGTTATCGAAGAGGCTGTTTTCAATTCGTACATGCCGTTGCCCGTAAGACCTGATACCGTTTTGACCAAAGTTTTTGAAAGCACTATCTCGAATATCCAAGTTCAAACCAGCCTTGAAATTCAGGCCGATTGTTGCTTTATCCGTAATTGTGCTGCGGTTGCCGTCCAGTGTTACACCTGTCATACTGAAGTTGTTAATCGTACCTTCCGCGCCCATCATTATAACTTCGGCGGCAGGCGCGGCACTTGTTGAAAGCAGCTTGATTGTGGTAACTCCCTTGACTCCTACAACCTTAGTGTTATCGCTAACAGGGATGATTGGCGTGGCACCTAAACCGCTGATTCCGTAGACGGCTCCTGCAAGGTTTACAGTTCCACCGGGAGAGACAGCGGCAAACGCTCTTGTCAAGGGAGTCGTCATGTCGGATGCTACAAGGCCGAAGTAATCAGGCCGAGATTCTTGAAGACCTGTTAGCGAACCAGAACCGGAAAAGGTAATATATCCCCCCTTATCGAATACCCATGAACTACTTTGAGGTACGGTAATGGCTGTTGACACCACATAATGAGAAGAGATATGTACTGTCGCCCTGTTTCCTGTATATCCGGCAAAGACAGCGGCTTGTGCGGGAGTAGTGACGGCAGGGCTTGTGACCGGTGTGCCGTTTGACGAGACTGCATAAATTGCAGCATTCGCATCAAGCGAAAATAGCAGAGTCACCAACAGAATTATTCTTTTCATAACTGCTCCTTTAATCCAATTTAAGCGAAGTAGTCGCGTATCCAGTAACACATACCGCTGAGTTCACAGTTAATACGCCTGTGTTTGTAATCCCGGTACACTGGTAAACTACGCTGGACCCGGTAGGCAAATACTTTCCTCTCAGGGCAGTAGAGATATTACCAAACGTCACCGCGAAGGATAATGTCGAAAGGTTGCCAGCACCTAAAACCGAGACCCCATTCACAGTTTTAATATTTACACCGCTGACAAGAGGTGCTTGGACATTCGCCGCCTGTGAAGCTATCGGCAAAGATAAAAGTAATGTGATCAAATAAATTTTCACATTTACCCCAATATCTTTAAAATTTCCCACTGTCCATTTCGACGGACGTAAGGAAGGCCGTCTGATGGCGCGTCGGAGATTCCATTATTTGTTGTGGCTACGGCTTGGGATGTTGACGTACCTGTGGCTAATTGCAATGCGGCCACTCTGTTTTTTAGTTCGTTTATCGCTTGCCGAACATTAGGATCTACTGAGGTTGGAATCGATGGAATGTTCATACGGTCCTCAATTCTGTCATGCTTTCCGCCGCATAGACTCTGTACACGTTCTCAGTTCCCTCTATTCCCACCGAGTGCTCCTTTGCCCGGTATCCTCCTAGCAGTCTGAAGGGTTCGTTGTTTGCAACAGTTGATGTGCTCTTCAGCACACCGTCGGCATACAATTTAAAAGTAACCGGGTAAGAATCGGCATAGACTTTTGCACAGGACAGGTTGACAGGCTTAGGTGCGATATGAGGTTTAGACTGCCACACGTATGTCATAAAAGATGAATCGCCGTCCCATTTTACTATGTCAGAACCGATTGCAAGATAGAGGTTTCCGGTCGCGGGATCATGGTATCCGGCCGTCGCTGTGATGTCGGTAAGATCGCTGAAATCCTGTCCTACACTTGTCATATTTCCTAACTGGTTATAGCCGAAACTCCCCAGATTAAACACGAAGGCTCCGATATCTGTGAAGGCGATGTAGAGTCCACCATAGTAAAAAGCGGTTATCGTAGACGGATTGAGGGACTGCCAGGAGTCTTTATCAAATAACTGAGCAGAGATAAGTTGAATGCCGTTGACACCGACCGTTACGAGCCCCATTGGTTCGGGGTATGCAATAGTCCCCGCCATATCAACTACGCCTCTTTTAGAGACGCAGGCGTAACCTGTTTCGGCTCTTTGTGGTAGAAGGGCGGTTAGATCATCCCCTATGGTCACAAGATAAGGAGTCGCTTTCGTAGTCGCCAAGACGTTCATCCCGTAAGACTGTATCCCGACTATAGGGTCGGTCAACGGATACCTCTGGCTGACCGGCCAGGCGTGAGGTTTATATGGGACAGAAAAACAAAGCTCATCACCTGAGAAACCACAAAGACTCCCTTGTGGAAGTGCTATAAGCCCCGAAAGGTCGGAAGGGGGAAGATCCCAAAGCAGGCTGTCCAAAACTTCACCAAGCGTCGCTGTCGTCTTAGAGTCGGCGTATGTCGTCGTTCCAACAGCAATCACATCGACGTATTGGTAAGCAGTTGTCGAGCTCCCTGTGTTCGTTCTGTAAATCTGGACACTGGCGATATCGTAATTCCCTGTAGGTACTCCATCGATAGCTGAAAGATTCACTACTTGCCCAGGCCAGACACCGACGGGAGTTGACGCAGGGCTCGGCGCCCCAGGTCCGCCGACTGCTGAAAGATACCGATAGACGTAAGATCTTGTTTCCTGAGTTGTTTGATCGATGTTTGAAAGCAGTTCGACTTCATCGGAGGTCTTTGTAACCGCAACAAATAGCGAATTCCCAAAAGCTATTGATTGCCAATCTTTAGAAGAGATCATGCCCCTTGACGCCCATGTGACTCCTAGGTCAACCGAAGTGAAGGCTTCCGAAGCATTGTAAGCCAGGACCGTGAATGTTCCCGCACCAAAGGCCACCCCGCCCCAGAAATAAACAGCAGGCATTGTTTGGACAGTCCACACAGTCCCGTCTCTTGAAGTGAGTGCCATATCTCTATTGTCGGCCATAAGCAGATACGTGCCATTCCCGAACCCTGCCACGGTTGTAGACACAATATTAGGGAGAGAGGTCGCAGTCCATGTCTCACCATCTGGGGAAAGCATAGCCTGATCGGTCCCGTTCGGTCCTACGACGAATTGACCGTTCCCGTAACATAGAGCGCCGGCATAAAAACCCGTAGGAAAATCGTGTTCAGTCCAGGTGATTCCATCGGGAGAGGTTGCCGCCTTATTGCTTGCCAGTGCGGTGGCGAGGAAAACAGTGTCACCGAAAATTACTGAGGACCATGCGATTGAGACAGGGAGAACTCTTTGCGTCCATGTAATTCCGTCCGGAGAACTGGCAGCGATAGTCCCTCCATATCCTAATGCCACAAAAATACTGTTCCCATAAGTCACTGCGTTCCAGTTGGCCGTTGTCGGAAGCGTCCTTGGCGTCCACGTCACTCCGTCCGAGGAAGTTGCCGCTTCAGTCCCGCCAGATTTTACCGCTACGAATTTGCTATTTCCAAAACAGACCGACCAGGCACCTGAAGACGCAAGGGTGTTTTCAGTCCAATCAGGACCAAGGGATACCGTAGGTGCGTTAATAGGTGCCGGGATACCTAAATCCAGAGAAGCATTTGGGTAGTCGGTCCCGCCGCCCACGATCATATCGTGTGTCGCCATTTTTGGGGAGCCTTCACCGGTCCAGTACAGTCTTTTGTACGAATCATTTCCCAAGGGGCTTTTAACCACGTCAACATCCTGAGTCCATGAAAGCCAGTAATCCGAGTCGTAAAGAAAAATACTCTGCTTCGTTCCGGCTTTTGTCGGTGTCGCCACAGCCAAAGGGTTCTTCCAAGGGCGTAGACTGCCCCCTACTATCTTGCAGTTCTGAGCGACAACAGCCGCCGTCTCCGGCAAGAGGTGAGGGTCGAGCCTTGGCTGTCTCCCTGTGAATTGTTCGAGTTTAACGAGCATTCGTATCCGCCTGTGCTGATGTTTCTGCCTGCAATTTACCGCCAAGGGCATTCGTAAATCTCTGGAAATACTTCTCGGAAAGAACAGCGTCTCCAGTATCTGTGTCATCTGAAAGAGCCCTTGAAACGATATAATCTATCAGTGGGTTCTCATAGATATCACTTAGGATGTTCCCTGTTATCTCGCCTTCCACAACTTCGATATCAGTTGGATAGGGTGTCATCACGACTTCAGCATATCCTGCAGGGTCCGGTTGTGGGGGGAACACCATAAATGTCTGCGTGTCCCTTTTGTCAAAAAGATAGTTCTTAATTACAAGCGATGCTTGTTCTGTGTGCCACGTAGGGAGAAGGTCATCTAACATGTCCTGTGCGACTGGTGATACCGCCTGCCCAGGAGTTGTCATGTCCCACATATTACGATTGACCCTTATAAACTCAAGTCCAATGATAGTCTGTAACGTGCCAGGAACGAGTTGCATCGGGACTGGTTGCGCGAAAGAATTCGGCTTCCAGAGTACGATGGCTCTTTGACCGGAGTTCAGCCAACCTACTAGCTCATCATCACTCCAGCGCGTAGCTGTCAGGTCACTGAGAATCTGCCTCGCCTTACCAATTATTGCCGACCCTGCTATTGACATGATTTACCTCTAAAAGTAGTAAGGTGAGGTTGGAATTCGCTGGCCACCCTCGATAGTCTGGAAGAATCCGACCTGCTTCGGAGTTCTGAAAGAAAGCACCTCGTCAATTTGTTTGTAAAGTATCCCCATGAAGTTTTTGTCAATTACGACTGCCATTCCCATTTGACAGACATCGATCACCGCTTCCTGGATAGCGAAGTCGAATAATCCATTGAAAGGGATATTGTCGGTGAATGCGGTAATCTTGACCGGCTTCTTATAATACTGTGCCAAAATTGTCACATTCTGCGAGGGTGTTGGATAAAGAGTCGCCGTCTTACCTCGCAGCTCGTAATATCTGGGTGTGGAGGCTTCGGTGAAACTCATCTTCGATTCACTGGGAAGAGGGTTGAGCAGACACTTCGTACCTGAAATATACGGACGTTCGGAGAAACCGAAGAAGTCGGCCGGCAGGGTGATTGTTGTGGCAGGCGCGACGACAGCCTGGCTGAACGAACCTTGGATAATGTCGGACTGTCTTAACAGAAGCCTCCGGAAGATAATGTCGATCGTGGCATTGAGAGAACCGTAGAAGTCCAACTGAATCGGTTTTTTAATGGCGGCGAGTCGTTGGAGAACAACGTCGAAAATGTCCTGAGCCTTGATCACCGAGTCGTCGATCGGGAGAACAACATCGGTGGATTGAGTGATTAAGTCGTTCCCGATAGTGTCGCCGCTTGAAAGCCGGACGATATCAACCCCATAAGGACCGCCGACAGGAACTGCAGGAAGATTCTCAGCATACCATGATTGAGTAGTTGAACTGTCCGGGTATTCAGTGAGGAATATTCTACACCCTGAAACTTCACTGTCCACCCATGCGACTGTCGAGAAGTTGTAGAATTGCGTATTGTTTACAACTCTCGCGTAGACTTCACTATTCCCTAAACCTTTATCATATCGGATCGATTCGTTCATACCCTCTCCTTAAACATTCAAAGAAAGACCGGAACGAGTCCGGTCTAACCTTCAATCTTTAAACAGGCAGGCCCATCACAGCCTGGATCTCGTCGGCGAAAACTTTAAAGCCGGCGGCGGCTGAAACATCACCTACCTTCGGCATCGCAGGTTTACCGCCGAAAGGTTGACCGTAATTCTCGACCGGGATTGACGCGACCGCTTCTTTAATCTTGGCGATTCGGTCTTCGTCGGACATGTCTGCGGCGGCATCGGGGGCATCAGGAGCTGCCTGATTTACTGGCGCTTCCAATGCGGCCAGCTTTGCCAGAAGAGCGGCGTTCTCTTCTTGAAGTTTTGCTTTTTCATCGTCGACCGGAGCTTCAGTAGCCGGGGCTTCGGGTGTATCTGCGGCCGGGGCCGGAGTCTGCTCTTCTACGACGGGTGCCACTTCGCCCTCATACGGTTCCATGTCATCGCGCTCGGCGAGATTTGGGGCGTAGACATAGATTCGTCCAGTGGTTGTCTGCTTTACATACTTCGGAGGATTTGCGAAATCGATCATTGGTATTCTCCTTTCAGTTGGACTGCTCAATGAAACTCCAGAACCGAAGCTCTGGAGTTCGATCAGCATTCCAATTATGCGGCCGCTCGATAAACGATGTAGCTTATCTGAGCATCGTTACCTGTATTCGCCGCCGACAGGGTGATTGTCAGCGTGTTCGTAGTAGGAACGATTTTGGTGATGTACGCCGCCTGTGTCGGAGAGACGAGGAATGAGGCGACGACAAGATCGGTCGCCGCGACACCTGAAACAGTCGTAGCCAGAGAAGCACCACTTCCACTCCATGTTATCGTGCCGCCGTACTTCACGACATGGGAAGGAGTGATACCGGCCGCAAGATTGGTAAGGGCGACACCGCCAGCTCCAACCGTCCCGATAAGCGTGAACGTACAGGAAGCGGTCGTACCTGTGTTGCGATACATGGCGCCGTTATCAGAGCAAATAAAAAGACAGCCGATGGCATACTCTTTCTTTCCGCTCGGAACGGCAGATGACACACCGACGACAAGCAAACGCCGGTCGTTTACATCCCTGATGAGCACGTTCGGAGTCGTCGACACCGAAGGCGCTCCACCCGTAAGAGTGATTACATCCATGATTTTAGGCATGGCGCACCCCCTTACGAAGACATATCGCAGACAAGCATCTGTACTGAGATAGTCGGGTTGGTAGTGGTAGTCCCGCCGCCGATGGCAAAGACGAGGTTGACCAGAACATCGGAAGTACCGACATTCAGAGGAAGAGCAACTGTCGCGTTCCCGCCTACTGCGGTCGCCTTGGTGAGAATATCACAGGTCGCACCGATATCGGTTGTGGTGAAGCGAAGTTTCGCCGTACAAGTCGAAGAACATCCGACAGCGATTGTAGTTGTCTTGATCAGAGTCGCCAAAATGACAGTGTTCGCCGGCAGGGTAAAGAGGTTGACGATATCCGCGTTGGCAACCTTACTGGCAGCGGCCAAAAGCGTGTCCAGGTTGAAGCTCTGCTTGATCAGCCGCGCAGAACCGGCTTGACTCCGTGTGATGCCCGTTGCCGGGGAAGCCATCGCACCATCAATGGACGTAGTAGTTGAAGGATAAGCACTCATTGTTTTCTCCTTGAAAATAAATGCCCCCTCCGGAGAGGGGGGCTAGAAATTAACCTTTGGTGACGTAGCAGTTACCCAGAACGTCAGGCTTGACTACGCTGTAACCAAAGACCTGAAGGCCGTCCATGATCGTAGCGAAGGAATCGGGATCAGGGAAGGTGCGGTTTTTGATGAGCTGGCTGGCGAAAGTCAGTGCAGACTTGTGACCGAAAGACACGTTCCAACAGGTCACGGTGTCAGAAACACCAGTGTAGTTGTTGGAGGCATAGATGTCGAAATCGGCGATCTGCCCCTTATAGCCGTTACGGATAACGGTGTTGGTGGAATCACCGGTTACGTCGGCCCTGCGTAGATCGCCCTTATTTAAAAGGTTAAACCACCACTCAGGAAGAACCAGCCAGCGGTCGGAGTTCGGGGCGTTGGCTTCGGACAGAACCGAGGACATATCCACGATAACGTCGAGAGCGTTCGCTTTCGTGATCGTCAACGGGGTCGCCGTCACGCCCATGTTGTACGAGGCCGATACCTTACCGGCGGTCAAGCCGGTGTTAAGGGAACCGGCGCTCGGATAGATGCCGTTCAGGATGGTCGAGTCGATGGAGATTGCGAGCTGCTGTCCACCGTCCATCGCCCACTCGGAAAGAGCGTTGATGTCGTTCTGGATCTCGTCGATGTCGTCGATGTTCAGGCAATAAGCCTTCGCATAAGCAATATCGAGTTCCACCGTCGCGCTTTCAGGGGTCTGGCGATGGTCGCGCAGATTCATCCCCTTCTTGTAATCGAAGATGGTCACGTCGGGACGAGTCCGGATGATGACCTTATCGCCCTGTTTTGAAATTGTACCCTGGTACTTCGTGTTCGCGATTGAAGCGTAAACGGTTGATAAATAAAACTTTTCAAGCAACTCCATCGCATAAATCTGGGGAGTATACTGAGATATCCCCTGGCTACCGAGATCGGGATAGCCTGCCGCACGTCCTACAAATGCACTCATTGTGGTCTCCTATTTGACCAGCCTGCCTTCCATCTGCGCCTTCATAAAAGCGTCCTTCTTCTTCTGGTACTCAGCTTCCTTCCCTCGGTACTTCCCGTCGTTATAATCCTTATAAATCTGTTGCATATCAGAGAAACGCAGTACGTCTCCCTTGGCGTTGTCGAGGATTGTCTGCTGGCCACCACCAGACTTATTAGGGACTATCTGATCATCCGGCACTTTGGATTTAGTGGCTGTCGGTTTTTTTTGTGATTCGTAAAAGTTAATTACTTCTGCCATCGCATCCGAATCAGCATTCTGGTAAGCATCGTTGATAAGCTTGTGATAGTTGGAGCCCGTACCGGGGGCTGGAGTCTGAAGCCATTCCATGAAGGCCGGGTCCACATTTACGCCTGTATTCAGTCCGGTCCATGAAGGACAAAGACCATGGAGGTCTTTATGGAACTGTTGTTCGGCGGTCGTGGTAGTCAGGTCTTCGGTGTTCTGGCTTACCTTATCCAGTTTTTCCTCTATCGGTCTTCCAACATTCTTAGCCACAAGTACGTTGTTTTCCGTAACTCTCTCAGCGTGAGTCTGCCCGTAGGTATCAAACAGGTAGAGGTAACTGTCGGTCGCCCTCATTTCAGGGGTGACGTGAGGTGACGTGTACTCTCCCTCTGTTGCCAGGGTCGGGGATTTATCCGCGATATTCTGGGTCTTGATACTCTGGATTTCAGTCTTCATACTGTCGAGTTCGGTCTGCAAGGCGGCAATCTTCTGATCTCTGTCGCGTACCCATGAATGAAGTCGGGGTACTTCGGAGTTGTACTTATTCAGAAGGGTCGTGTACTTCTGGTCAGCGTCAGGCTCTGTATTCTCAGGGGGGGTCTCAGGGATGGCGCTGGCAATAAGCTCCTTGGCTTTGTCAACTTCATCGGTCTCATAAACCTCTGGGAATGCAATCTTGTGCAATGCTTTTGCTTTTTCTCCTGGTTCGATTGATGGGTCGTGCTTACTCATTGTTTCCTCCGTGGCCCCCTTAGGGAATCACGTTATAAATGCCGAGGTCTGTGGTCAGAAGTCCCGGTCGATTGTCAATACGCTTTATTCATATCTACAGTTGCTTCTCTTCCCGCCCTGATTGCGTCGTGCTGTTCTCTGGCTGTCTCGATCTCTTTTATGATATCGGCCAGTTCGTTGTATCTGCCGGCCTGGATATTTGCCAATCTATCTGCTGGTGCGCTTGCCATACCTATGACTGCCGCTTCCTTCCGCGACTTCAGCCAGTTTAAAATTCGACCGCCATCAAGGTCATTCAGGTCAGAGAGCAGGGCGAAGTCGGTAATCATGGATGTACTCCCTGAGCATTTTGAAAAGCATTACTGTCTACGCCGCCAGCTGGATTACCAGCGTTGTCCAGCGCGACGGCTGACGGCTGAGGGGTTATCCCGCTTCCCGGCTGACTTCCTCCGGCCGGTGAAGACCCGTTCTGCTGCATCAGCATAAGTTGCTGCGCCTGCTGCTGTTCGATCTTCTGGATCAGTTCCTTCAGTTTATTCTCATCAGGGATGATATCCATCTCAGGAGCGAGTTCCCTGAAGATCGCTTTCAGAATCTTCGCCCTGCCTTCGATGCCTACTATCTGCAGGTCGGTCGGATTATTCGTCGTGGCGAGGGCTTCGTTGAGTCTCGCTGTCTTCTGCTCTTTCGCCAGGTAAGAAGTCACCCCTCTGGCGACGACTTTCGCATCCCCCTTCAAGGACTCGTCGGGATCGTAGAGCATGTTGTAGTCATAGGTTCTTGAGATAGTTCCTTCGGTCATTCTATCCAGATGAGAGATCGCTTCCTTGACGTTCCTGGAGGCGGAAGTCATCAACATCGAAAGACCGGAAGCCGTCCCGCCGGCTCCAGAAGCTGCGGCATTTCCGTAAGCCCATCGGGGTATCCCGGTCTGATCTTCAGACATGGTAGAAAAGAACTCATAGACCTGTAACAGTCCGGCAGTAATCATCTGCGGCTGGTAGTAGTTGACGGCCTTCGCTTCGAGCATCTGAGCATTGGTGGATTGAAAGACTTTCCACGGATACAATTTCACATTGGCGCCGGGGATTCTGTCTACGTTGATTTCAACCATGGGCCCGGAAGCGAGTTGTGAGTTGTTGACGATGGCTCTGGCTACGGAATTACAGACATCCTGGACGTCGGACATCAATTCGGGAACACCTTTACCCCAGAAGGAACCGGGAACTCTTTGGAAGGAATCGACTGAATAGGGTTTGCGGCCCAATTCGTCGGGGTTCAAAATGGCTCTGAAGACATAATTCCCCGCCATGAAAGCATTGATTTCGTACTCCATTTCAGGGTCGACACCGTTTCCCATGCCCCAATCGATCAGCATGGAACCTGGTACGGAACCCCAGAATTCGAGGACATCTATCTTATCCGAGAAATACATGGATTGAGTCGAGCCGAAGTCGTACATCGCTCGTTCCGCGTCGCTCGTCAGCATTTCTCTTTTTCCGCCGATACCGTATTCCTTAATGACTTTCCGGATATTCTCTTCCGAATAACCGGGAACGCCGATCAGAGCGATAAGGTCTTTACGGGCAAGCTGATGCCTTTCGATCAGATAACCATCGTCAACTCCTCTTGAATCAGGGGCGGGATAGAGATCGAAGGGGGAAACGCGGTCCCAGGTCGGCATCTTCGTCTTCTCTGCGGAGACCGTCCAGCCCTGTTGTCCCTGCTTCCACTGCTGAGACTTTTTGACCCTGATAACCGGTCCCTTAATGATGCCGGCCTTTAGTCTTACAAAGTCAGAGACCACCGCCCACCACGAATCATGCCAGCCGCCCTCGGTGAGTTGGTCGTCAATCTTGTCGGCCATCCGTTTGCAACGAAGCTTCGCCTCTTCCATGAGCTCCATCATAGTCTTGTCGCGACGCTGCTCGGCGTACTTGCGGATCTCTTCTTTGAGGTCTGCTATTTGAAGTTGCTGATTGACCTGTTGAGCCTGGGCGAGAACTTCCTGGTAAACATCTCTGACTTCCTGCTGGATTATTTGCTTAATGTCGGGGGGAAGGTCTGGTACTGGCGTCGGGGTAACTGTCCACGGCTTTTCACCAACAGGACGGAGAATGTCGTTAATCCATGACTCGGCAGCGCGGCACTTCGTAGCGGTGAGAAGAACATAGACCTCAGACCCGCCCATTTGACGGATCGCGGCCAAAGTACCAGACTCATAAACACCGTTGTCCATCCTGAGGTTTCTAAGCATCTGCTGTTCGATCGGAAGTTTTGCTTCCTTCGCCCGTTGCCAACAACGCGTGATGTATCCGGAGAGAAGGGGTATTGGTTCTGGAGTGGGTTCGGCGGCTCTAATCTTGGCAAGTTGTTCCTGTTCAACAGCGGCAGGACTTCTGTACTTCACCATACCAAAGTTTTGAACGCCTGAAACTGCCTGCATATTCACTCCAATAAAAAAGCCCGGAAAGAGGCGATTTCTCGACTCCATCCGGGCTTCCATTTTTCTCCTCCAACTTAGGAGGAATGATAAGTTTCCGAATTACTTTATTTTTTCAGTGACAGCTTCTTCTAAGCTTCTTATTCCACCTTGATGTATCTCCACATGAATAACGAGCCTATAAGTTTTATCGAGCGTGATTTTACCTGACCTATGCAGATTGTCAACATATTTCTTTATGAGGTCAATTTTCATTTAACCACCCTGACTTGAAGTTTAGGTTCGCAACCGCCTGGGTCGTATAATTTCTCAAGCACAATATCCTCTCTTTTTACTCCGTTGTGCAGGTGCATTTGGATCTCAGCCTCAATCTTCTGCACCATTGTCCGTTCTATATTCTGGGTGAGTTGTGCCATGCTTCTGCTGGCTTCTGCCTGAAGCATAGACATCCCTGTTGTTGTCAATATTGAGTTGCCATAAATGTCTGGCATTTTAAATTTCCGCTCGAATACCACCTTGACTGAACCCGGTTCGAATTCAAGTTCAAATCTATCTGAGACTTCGACATCGCGGAAGCGTGCGATGACCATAAGCGCATCGATCAGTTGACCGGCGTTGGAGACTTCGAGGGCGCGGAGCTCTTCGAGGGGGATTGTGAAGCTGTTCGACCGCCCTACTGTTTGAGAGGACGCATTATACTGGCTTATAGCTGCCGCAGCCGAACCCACTGCCCCCATGAAAGACATCACTCCCCTCAAAACGGCGCCTCGCTGTAAACTTCAATCTCAACCTCAGAAAATATCGGCCTTATCTTGATATTTATCGTGCGATCATCATCGACATTGAATCCGTAAAGCCTGAGCATTGCTTTGGCCGCGTCAAGAAGTTCGGTTGGGGTTTGGCAAGGCATCTGCATAAACTTTTCCATCGGGATTGTGAGACTGGAACTAGCCGTCACTGGTCTAAAAACATTACCCGGGTTGTGAGGTATTTCGTCATTCACACGCCGCCCCACGATCCACCACTATCGTTATTGAGAACGCGGCCTTCCTTGTAATGCGATGGTGGTGGAGCAAGTGGAATCGGTATGACATTCCGGAGATGTTTTGCGATGGCGCGGCTCATAACGCGATCATCAAATGTTCCTGCCTGCGCCTCATACCGCCCTACTTTTGTCCTCTGGAACGTGAGAAATTCCCCAAAGGCTTCCTCAGACTTTACTCCGTCTGTGTTGTGGGCAACTTCGGTCTTGAGGTTGTCAAGTATCATCGGTCGCGTCTTCTCGTTGGTATGCCAACCGAAACGTCTTCGGGGTTTGACTGGTGGCTCCTCGACCATTTCCATGTGCTGCCTTGGATACCTGGCATCAAAGACTCTGTTGACAACTGCGACACCTGCATTGTTGCGCTCGATTCCCAAATAGGCGGTATTGTACCGCTTACCAATCGCCATGAGAATGTCGCCCCACTCCTGCAAAGGACACTTTCCATGCCAACTCGCGACCTCATCCCCCGTCCGGTGGTCTACAACCGTCGCGTCGTTAAAGTCTCCCTCCGCCGTCCCTTCGGAAACGTCGGCTCCGATTATATACGCTTTGCCGGGTCGCGGTTCTTCCCATACAAAAAGTCTTCCATCTTTCTCCGCTTCCCAATTACCCGTAGCGACGTTGTATTCCAGTTTCTTTAAAGGTGGTGGTGCCGACTTTTTCTTAGCCAGCACCTTCCCGTTGTCAAAGTACGGAGTTCCTGTAGCAATAAACGCGTTCTCAGGGGTATCTGGGTGCGCGGCGTTGAAATCTGGGATACTTCCCTTGAACTCGTTATGGATTGACCAGCGGCGCCAACTGATTTGCCCATCGGAAAGGTTGTAAGTCGTCTTGATGAGAACTTCCTCTTCGGTTAGAACAAAACCTTTCGGTACCGGCCAGGTATTCTTTGTATGAACAAACCACGGAAGGAATATGGAGACTTCCTGATTACTTTCAGGGGCGTCATAGTTGATAGACTCGATGATTATTGGATCTCCGCTCTCGTCAAGTTTCGATATCCAATAACGATACCTCGATCCCCAGAAGCGAACATAGAACTCACCACCTACTCCGTTGGCCGTAGACTCGCCGATAATCATTGACTCCGGATCTGTCTTCGGGACTGAGGGAAAAGCGTTATTCAGGATAGTGCCGGCGTTCTCACCGTAGAAGCCAATTTCGCTCAAGTGCAAAATATGAATAGCCTGGCCTGTGCCAATTTCCTCAACTCCCGCCGTGGCAATCCTGAATGCTGAGTCAAGCCCTGTCCCTTCATCATTGTTAAATTCGAGCATCCTGGCGTTATTCGCTCTCGTCTTCGGCCGGACATTTTTCGGGGTATTCGCGTGGAATCGCTTTATCATCCTGAAAAGGAAGTCGCTCGTTGTCGGGCGGTTCGTGACTTGGAAAGTGTACCGGTTTGAAACAAAGGCGGTCTGCTGATAAGCGTACCCAGAAACGTAGGTCGATATCCCTTGACGCCGTGACTTGAGTATCCAGAGCCTCAGAAGGCGCCCCTCGTTTTTCAGCTTCATAATTATGCTGTGCAGGATCTCTTGTGGCCGGTTGAAGATAAACGGTACGAGACCACCGCCCTCTTCCGGAGGCACATGAAGACATTGAGCAGCGTATTCCTTGAAATCCATACTGAGGTAGTAAATGCCCAACATCTCAGAGAGTTCGTCTACACTCAGGTCTGCGAGTTTATTCTGGAGGTCGCTCATTGTCCCATCTTCTCTTTGAGCATCGCCTGGATCATCGCAATGCCTGCCTGGGGGTTCTCTTTAATCTGGGCGACGATGGCGACCTTCGCTTCAAACGATCTTGTCTCTACGACAACTTTCTTTTCAGGAAGTGCCGAAAGGATATCCGTTGTAAACTTTGCCGCGTCAAGTCTGGCCCTGTGGTCAGGGACCATCTCAACCTTCGCTGTGTTGACTTTGTGGAGCTTGCCGGTCTCCTCGTTCTTCACGTAGTCCCCGCCCCGGACTATGACGGCTGAGTTCGCGTCCATTGCCTCGGAGCAGACGGTCGCCACCTTATCAAGAGTCGCGCCCTTTACCTGCATGAGTTCGGCCAGCATCTGATTGTTGTTCAGCTTCTCGCGGACCATCTTCACGGCCATCGAAGCTCCAGAGCTCGCACTGTTCGCCGGATACCCCGCATACTCTCCCGCCTCTTGCATAGTCATACCTGCCGCCCTTGCGAACACAACATCCATGTGCCGCTTTTTGATTTCGACATCATGCTTTTCATGGACCTTCCTCCGTTTGCCGTTTAAATTCAAAGTCGGCATGATCATTTTAATCTCTTGCACGATACCTCCAAATCCGCTCGGCCTCTTCTGGTGTTTGGTAATGGAATGATTTCGGCCTTATCTCACAACCAAGATTTTTGCATTCAATGCTGTAGTTAAGAAGCATCCCCGGAGTTTTCAAGACTTGATGCCTCAAATCGTCCTCTGGGTAGTCGTTTGTTTTTGCATGGACACCGAGCATGGGCCGCACATTGCACCAAGGACAGGACTGTAGAGAAAACTGTATTTTTTCTACGCCTTGATACCATCTTTCAAATTCCTTGATGGTGCCTTCTTGATGGGCATGTTTGAATATGCCGTACAAACCTTTGATTCACTCGATGTTCATGTCAATCATTGGATTATCATACTCCCTTCTTTTTTCAGGCGCAAGCATTTCTCTTAACTCCGGTTCGAAAATCTTCAAGAAGAACAGCGCGGTATCGTGATATGCCTTCGCCGAAGCAAGGTGATGTACCTGCTCCATGATCTGCTTTTTGGTGATTGGTTGAACTCCTGACTTCTCCTGGTTACGCTTCTGCAGGTCTCCGAGCATTGTTAAAAATACTGCCAGCCTGTCCTTGATCGGCTTCTCGATAAGTGATTCCATGCCTGATTTCTTAACTGGGGTTGTGTCTAGTGATGCCATGTTATGCCTCCTTTTTAAATGGATTCATTTGCGTTAGCCATTTGCCGTAACGGGGCTCTTTTAAAGCAGCGTCAATTTTTTTGCGCTGAGTCGAGAGTAAGGGGAGCGTTACAAATTCGCCTTCAAAAATCGTGCTGAGTGTGTTCTGGCCTTGTAAACGCGCCGTCACCAAGTTAATCGTAATCTGTTTTGTATCCAGAGCTGATTGAAATTTATCGTAAAAAGGCTCCGTGAAGTCAAACCAGCTTTCGTCATCAGAGTTCAACCCATGATTCTCTTTCTTCTGAATCAGGATAAAGTGGAGTTCAGCCATCAAGAGTTCGGATTTATCGTTCATTTGTAATGGCCTTTTTCTTAATCGCGTTGAACTTCTGCGCCAGGCTTTGAGGATGCAGATCGAACCCAAACTTATCGGCGATATCCTCCCATGACGACGTACAAGGTTTCGCCATCCTCAACTTTTCGATTTCACCGAAATGTTCGATGATTTTCATAATAGCGGCTCGGCCAATATCTCTGGTATTTCTGCCTTTGCGGGATTCTTTGAATGTCAAGGTGGGGATCGGTTTGGCTACGGCCGGGCATGGCTCAATCCAATGGCCGCAATTGTAGCAGGAATGTCCCATTATCAAGGCTGTGGCGCTATCATCCTGTCTGTTAGTCGCCGCCTGAATACTACAGCCAGCGACTCCATATACGCCATTGGAGTTATGGCAGTGTGGACATTCTTTCATCGCACCAGCTCCTTCTGTGGCCGCGTCCCCTCGGCGGATTGCTTAACAGGTTGTTTCTTTGCCTGCCGGTACTTCTGGTAAGTGTTCAGAGACTTCTCAGCCGGTACAACTGCCGGTTCTACTGGCGCACTCATCATTGCGTTGAGATTTGCAGGAGTCATCCTGACAACAGCCGGCGCTGGAGTGTGGCAGCCCTTGATGAACGTCACGGTTCCGGCAACACAGGCCAGACCAATGCAGACCGCAAAGCATAGCCCTGCGATACCCGCGCTGTCTTTTTGCTTTGAATCTTTAAAACCGGCAGTCCTGACATCGCAATCATTCAGAGCCTCTGTTACATTCACTTGAGATTTCATAAAGCCTCCTTTGTTTAAATGAATCCTACTTCTGATAGCAACTTTTCCGATCGCGTTACCTGGTCGAGCGACATCACGGTGAGCTGACTCTTTTTGTGATAGAGATGGCGGATCTCTTTTGAATTTGAAATCAGAACATTGTCCTGCCGAATCGCGATTGAGATATTTCTATTGAAGAGATCGAGGGCGTGGTTTCTGGGCCGGTCGATAATGTCTTCAAGCGGGAAGGCAATCAAGTCCTCGCCGGATTTCCATTTGATCTTGATGCGAGTTTTCATAGTGGGAGTTCTTCCTCTATTTTTTCTCTACGGCTTGAAACCTGCCCATATTCAAGGAAGTCCCGAAACTTAAACGATTCTCTGTCTATGTCGGCTTCCAACCTCCATCCCTTCGCCCCGTTGCGGTTTTTCAGACCCTCACAGACAAGAGATCCTTCTTTGTCGTGATAGAAACCAAGGCCGATATCGGCGGCTTCTTCTATGGCACCACCTCCCTTTGCATCACTGAAAAAGATGCCATTCTTCTCTTTCCTCCCGATGACGTTTATCTGGGAAACCAAGACAATAGGAACATTCAGCGCCTTTGCCATGGTCTTAATGCCATAGGCGTTGTGCTCAATTCTATCAAAGATCTTGCCGGGGCCTGGCATGAGCTGAATAAAATCGATTCCTACCACAGAAAGTTCTCCTTTTTTCTGTCTTGCCAACTCAATATATCGTTCCATTTTTTCAAGCGTGAGGCGGGTTTTGGAACAGACCGTCATCCCGCTCCCCTTTGTTTTTATGAACTTTTCAATGCCATAATGGAAGGAATTATTACCAAAATAGCCTTCTACGTTCCGACCACTCGCACCACATTCAATCTGCAGTTCTCGTTCAAAAATCTTCTCGTCTGGCATCTCCATGGAAAATAGAAGGCTTTGGTGTCCGGTTCGCCTCGCCCCCCGCATGAGAATATTTTGAAGGAAAGCTGTCTTAAAACCACCGGGTTCAGCTACCACAGTCATCACCTCTCCAGGGCAAACACCACGGATCTTATCATCAAGCAATCTATACTCGGTGATGAAACGATCTTTTGTAACGGTTGCCACTTTGGTCTTGTAGTAAGCCAGTCGCTCCTCGAAAGAGGAGAGGTCGCTTATGCTGACACCTCCGAGAGAATCCATTCCGGACTGTAAAGAGGAGATATTTGTCTTGGCCTCTGCCATTAACTCCGAAAGATCATAATTTTCATAAGCTTGGCTGTTGATGTTTATGCACAGGGCAATAATCTTACGGCGGTTGGATGCTTCTCTAACGAGGTTGCAGTAATATTTTACGTTAGCTGATGTTGGGACAAAATCTACGAGATTTAAAAGGTATGATAACCCGCCACATTCCTCAAGTTCGGCTCTCTCGTTAAGCGTGCTCGATATCCCTACGAAGTCAATTGGGAGTCCATGGGATCTGTGATGCCGCATGGCCGCGAATATTTTACGGTGAGTCTCGCGGTAGAAGTCTTCCGTTTCAATCAGACAGGAGATCGTTTTCAGGCATTCGCTGTCGGTGAACACGGAGCCCAAGATGCTCATCTCAGCATCAATATTTTGCGGGGGTAGACGGTGATCGGTCATAGCGGCAATTCGTACAAATCTATTTTGTCGAGTTCCACAGAAATGTATTTCGCCTTGCACTCTTCGCATAAATAGATCGTACCGTTTTTAATGGTGACTGTCGCCGACGGGCGGATATCTCTTTTCTTGCAAACGTCGCAATCATGAGTTGTTCTTTTCATTTGGAAGCTCCTCTATCCATTGTTTAAGCCTTACACCTTTTGGCGGAATGATACCCAAATCTCTGCATTTTTCCGAAACCTCTACCAAACTGTAGTTTAAATCACCAATGCAATAACTTAAAAACCCTATTCCGTGCGATTTTATTTTCTCATCTAAAAGGAAATGGCACGTCTTCACAACCAATCTGCTTAGGTCTGGAACTGTCTGCAATAACCCAGACACCAACTTCCCGTCTTTGCCGCCAGCAAAAGAATATTCCCGGTTAAGAACCTTTTTGTATGCGTAGCAGAACCATGTGATGAAGAGTTTATGTTCAGATCTCTCTGGCGGGGGTTCCGTCGCCAAAGGTTTTTCTTTATTCTTATTCTTTATAGTTGTAGTCCCTTGCCTGTCCCTTGCCTGTCCCTTGCCTGTCCCTTGCCTGTCTTTGACCTCTTCTAACTCTTTGATAAATATACGTATCTCCTGTCCTTTGCCTGTCCTTTGGTTGTCTACAACATGTCCCTTGCCTGTCCTTAGCCCCGCGACAAAATTACGGACCTTGTTTCGGCTCCATGACCACATTCTTGAATAACCATTTATTGTTTTTTCTTCTCCGGCTTGAATATCACAGCGCAATGAAACATAGGCTTCGAGGAAGGTGTATTCTCCACCCTTCGGCAGTAAATATTTCAGCCGTTCATCAATAGGTATCCAGCCGCCGTCTTTCATCCGCAGCGATAGTCAGTGTTGTTGATTATTTTACAGGCGTGTATGAAATATTTAAGCCTCTCCATGGTCATCCAGTTCTTATCGGCGAGGTGATCTATCCACCCAATAATATCTTCTGGCCTTTTAAGTCGGTCAACGTGAATGTCGTAGGCATGCTCGCAATAATTTAATACCAGGTGGTCGCCGTCTAAATAAATCCCTTTATTGCCCTTTTTCTCTAACGTCATCATTGAGAAAACATCTTCTTCTAGTCCCATGGTAGGCCCCCTTGAACAAAAAACCCCTCCAGGGGTCGGCACACCACCTGAAAGGGTCTTGTCCTTCACTGGCAATGCCAGTAGAAAGGATTTCTGCAAAGCCGGGTGCCGCCGACCGAAGCTGTTTCAATATGTGATTTGCACCCTACTCCCACAATAATTGCCTTGTCAACAAAAAAAATTATTTATTTTTCCTTGACAGTTTGATTACCACCTGATATTTTATTGTCAATCACACAGGAGGTATTTGCTATGCCAGTTTTAAAGAACCTAGCAGGGCTGATGAAACAGCGGGACATCATACCGGAAGAGTTGGCCGGTGGATCAGGCAGGGAGTTCAGCGTGATGACAGTGCGCCGCGCCATGAAGTGCCGGGGTATTGACTTATTGAAAGCGAAGTCCATCGCTAAACATCTGAAGGTCAAGCTGTCTGATCTGGTAGGCACGCCATGAGTACCAAAGGTCAAATCCTCCGCGTAGATCCGCTCAAATCCTTAGCTGAGGTAAAGCGCGTCAAGGCGGTCCTCGCGAATCACCCGCGTAATTTGGCTATATTCACATTAGGGGTAAACACTGCCCTCAGAGCCTCAGACATCGTGAAGTTGAATCGCGAAGACGTGCGCTATCTCAAGGCTGGCGACGTACTCCCGCTCCGGATGAAAAAGACGAAGAAGATAATCGACATCACCCTGAATCAGGAAGTGATTGACGCGATTCGGCCTCTGCTGATCGAGGGTAATGGGCCGCTGTTTGCATCTGAGAACGACCCATCGCGGTATCTCACGGAGTCGCATTTGTGCAGACTGGTTCAGGACTGGTGCCACATGGCGCATCTCAAGGGTCGGTACGGGTCTCATTCTATGAGGAAGTCGTGGGCTCACCTGCAGCTCAAACTTTTCCACGCCAAAGAGGAACATATCTCGGTCGCACTTGGCCACTCTACTGTTCGGCAGACGCGGCTATATCTTTGCATACAGGATGAAGAAGTGACGAATCTTTTTATGAATTGCATCTAAGGCTTTCCTCCTGCCAGGATAGCGAGAGGTCAATACACGAGGTGGGGTTTTTGGGATAACGCCGAATTGAGCAGCAAGCGGAGCGCAGTCTGATCGAATGATTGGTTAAAAAAGGGGGGAATATGGCCGAGGAATTTGAAAAGTGGTTTGAGAACGAAACTAATCTAGCAGGTAGACACAAGAGCCTTGCTGAACTTGCTTGGCAAGCCGCTACCAACTCAAAATCGAACCCCTCGCAGCCGAGAATAAGAGGCTGGAAGAAATATTTGGCGCTTTAGTCGCTAAAATGGACTTGATACATAATGATCCTAAATTCGTATGGGTATGGCAAATTGCTCAGTTGCATTGTGGCCCTTACACCGGCCCGAAATATGAGGACGAACTAAACGCTGCCAGAGCCGCATTGAAAGGAGAATAGGTATGTTACCAGTTATAAAAGGTTGGAGGAAGTTCTCAAGAGAGGTCGAACAGCGGCTGGAAGAAAAAGAAGAAGAAGGATACGCCGGGTGGGATGGCGACTACCCTACTGAAGCATTACAGGAGGAATTAACCGATGACGCGCTTCAAATTGAGCGTGATGGTGGGTATAAAGATCAGGCACTTGATGTAGCCGCAAGAGCAATGATGCTATGGCATAGGATGCCGCATTGAAAGGAGAAGGGGAATGAGTGACCAAAGTATAGCCGACAAACTATTTGGAGATTTGACAAAAGAAATATACGGCGACTTGGTATCACAACTCACCGCCGCCAACGAGCGGATAGCGGAGTTGGAATCGCAGGCTAAAAATAAGATTGCTCTTGATGACATAATGTATCAAGCAACGGGGCCTATATTATCAGACCTGAAAACTGAAATTAAAGACCTTAAAGCCCAGCTCCGTGAGTGGGCGCAGGAAGCGTGGGAGGATACACACGCTTTTAATTACGTGCTTAAAATAAACGATAGTGCGTCCAGATATTCGATTATCGAGAAGTGGCGCAAACGCGCAGGGGGATAACAAATGGGCAGGCGCCGGCCAGAAATAAAAAAAGATTACATGGAGGTTTTGCGTCCCTGTATGCACTTCCACGGAATCCAGATAAAGAGTGAGGCCATTTTCCGGAGATTCGCCGCGGCAGTGGATACGATTGAAGAGATCTGCGGGATTCATTCCAGCCTGACCAGTCTTGAGGATATCTTTGTCTGTCCTGACATCGATCTTGATGCGATTCCCGATCAAACCCCGATGGAAAAGTTACTGATCGGGATGATAAAAACACTGAGCTGCAAAGGGAGGGATCGGTGAGTCTTGCTGATCATTACCCACTTGCCAGTCCTGGCACTTGCGACTATCATATTGTACGCGGAGAATGTGGAATCGGAGCATGTCCTGTTCTGAACGCTGGTAAATGTGATTACGTCACAGAACTTTGCCAGAACGGAGAAACCGGCGCCTTCTGTGGATCTCACTGCCGCTATTACATCCTTGGAACCTGTAAGGATTCGTTGAGGGTTTCTGTAAGGGAGGCAACGAGTGAAAAAGGATAGCCCGGTCCTGCAGATAATGTTTGCTGGCGGTATGGCTTACGTCACAAGGAATGGCGAGTTCTTCAGAACCGATTCCGAGAACCCAGGAAACATTTATAGAATTGAAAAAGTCATCCGGAAGGCCCCTCCGGCAGACTGGCGACTGGTAATGTTCAGGCCGAAGAACGGCGGGACATATCAGCGCAAGAATAGGAATGAGTGGGTGTTGATATAAGATGTGCGTTCTGTGAAAAGGTCATCAAACACCCTCGGCACGTAGTATGGTCCTGCGCTCAAAGCCGCCACGTCAGGCTGCACAAGAAGTGCTACACGCCCTTCATAGTCGCCGAACGGTTGCGCGGTGCATCTGTTAAACCACATATAAAATTTATACAGCCATCAAATATAACCACTGAGGACCTTGCTTATATGGAAGCGAAATACGCTCAAAAAAATGTGCTCTGGATAAATTCCGGAGAAAAAATTTAAGGAGTGAAGCTGTCATGGAAACCGAACAGTTTAATGAGAGTTATTGGTGCATCTACTGTCAAAGAGAGATCCGTCCGGAAGTTCATGATGGCGGGAATTTGTATATTCATGATGACGTAGAGCACCCGGCTACTTTCACACAAAGAGATGAAAAAATTGAACATTAGGAGAACTGGGGAGGCGCAGGACCTCCCCGTATTTTTAAAGAGATGCCGCTACCCACGTACCGTCATTACGCTCGTGCATTACTTTGCCAAGGGCGCGTTTTGAAGCACCCGTGAAACCATCAGACGCCTTCATTTTAATTTCAGGGGACTTCTTGTCTCGTTCATCTCCATAAGCGACTCCATTTGATTGACTGCAAGCCAGTTTATGATAGTACGTCCTCCCATTTACTTCATGGAGACAATCCTGTTTACACTCAGGGCAATCAAACCACTGCCGTCCAGCCATACGCTTACCCTTAGCAACGCTTGGCGGGGCGGCATCAGGGCACTCAATTATCGGGATCTGATTTTCGTCCACACCAATAACTTTCTCGGACTCACTCTTGATAACACTATTTAGACTTCGCATCACGGGCCTCCTTTTGCTTCTCAGCGGCTTTGCACACAACAGACCTCACCCAACTTGAAACCGACATCCGGGACTGGTACGCCTCCTCTTCAATCAGCTTCTTGTCATCCTCACCAATCACAAAAATAATACGAGGATTCATAAACATCTCCTTTGCTCAGGATTATATACAGTGCATATAATGCACCTGTGAATATAATATGTCAATGTATATAATGATTGAGGGGAAATAAAATATCAGGGGGTCTCATCAGCCTCACGGCAAAAAGCCTTTGCCGCCGAGCCCAAACAGCCAACCGTACCCTTCTCGATCGCCGTCGACCGCTCCACAGGCGCAAAGCCCACCGCTTTTTTTACTTTTTCAAGAGCATCCTTCTTCGCGTCAACCCCCACCGGTTCTCGCTTTGCACGAACCGCCGCAACCGCGCAATCAGTCGCAGGTGGTGCCTCGCCCCTGGGGAGAGGGGAGCTAACAGCCTTACGCAAAATCTCACGCGCCCAAGTGCCTAACTTTAATCCAGCACCGGAAGCAGATGCCTTAAAAACCATGCTATCCTCAACACTTATCCTGATCTGGAGAACAACCTCTCTCATCGCGGCCCCCTTACTTAAACTTTGTACTACAATGCCTCTTGACAAAAACATAATCAAGGGATTATTGTCGGGGCAAAGATATATGCTTTCTATATGCCTCACAATCTGTACCACAAGCCCATAGGGGGAAGTCAAAACCCTAGAAATGACGGGAACTTGTGCGAGGGGATGACCGATAAATGGCGACCAGGGTTCCAGAGGGGGTATGGGGGTGGTCGGGGCGGGGTCGGCAAGACCGGGAGAAGGGGCCAAAACATGCCAAAAGAGGGGTTGAAATGCAGCCAATCAGCCTAACTGTAAGCAATCACAACACAATTGATGCAGACTTATACACAATAGTCGGCATGGAGAGGCAAAACGGGGTCAATTATGGGCACATCTGAATCATTCCGGGAGGTTACGCAAGTGTGGAATATTCTACAGATGCACACAAGAATCTCCCAAGTGCCTGTAAAAGCAGATGAAGTGCTTTCAAACCCTTTTTTTTTAATCCTGCCGCTTGCCGTTTTTTCCCCCGCTTTCCCTGATTCTTTTTTTTTCTGATTGCCTGATGGGAACCCCAAAGGCAGAGTCACCATCTACGTCAAGTGCTCATGCTGAGGATGCGCCACCTTACGCAGTCCTGAGGATGGACAGGCGCAACCGGCTTGTAGTATGCCTACCTGGACCCGATGGACGCCCGACAGACTACGACGAACCCAGCACCCAGGAGATTCACTTTAGAATGTCAATATCTATGAGAGCGGAGCTTGCCGCTTTTTGCCATCTGGCTGCAATCACAGAGGCTGAGCTGATCCGCCGGCTAATCGCTCACTACCTGAGAGCGGAGCCCTTGCCACCCGTCCGGGAACGCGATCTAGCTGCATTACTGCAGGAGCGTATAGACAGCATTAACCGGGACCGCCGCTGACATTTTGCGTCATACAAAGTGCCGATTATTGTCACTTTAGCTTTAAAACCCCGCTTTACAATTCTTTGCAACTTACCGTTATCCTTGCACAATCATCCCTCAATTAGTTTTGGCATCAATCATGCTTATTATTTTGGTGCTACGGCGCGAACCGTCAGCAGACAGCCAACCGGCAACTTGACGAGTCAGGGATTGTAACGGAAAAGGCCCCGCATGATGTGAATCAGCACGAGGCCCGGACCACTCCCCCGAACGCAACGAGCAAACAACCGGAGCAGAGAATAGGGACCGCCGGACGCCAGGCCTTGAAACAGTCAGCGAAAATCCGCCCCGAAGTAGCACCCGGCAGGTAATAGCGCCGGGAGGCTTGGAGGTTGAAAAGGTAGCGCCTTGACGTGCTACGTTTTGAGCAGTCAAACCACAGGAGAGGAGATGTAACCATGCAAGAGTCATTATTCGAAGTGACACAGAGGCCGGAAGCAATCAAACATATCAGAATAAACCGGGTAAACGTGCAGATGGTCAAAGAAGGAAGTATCAGATACGACGTTGAACGCCTTACCCAGCCGGACCAGACCGCGGCCGCTTTTCGTGCGATGGTAGGACATCCGGACCGTGAAATATTCGCCGCCTTGCTTCTGGACGGCCGGAACAGGATAACGAGCATCAACAAGATATCCGAGGGTTCGCTAAACCAGTCCATTGTACATCCGAGGGAAGTTTTCAAGGCTGCAATACTGGCAAACGCCGCCTGTATCATCCTTTGCCACAATCACCCGACAGGATGTATGTCACCGAGCCCGGAAGATATCCAAATAACACGCAGACTGAAGGAGGCAGGCGAGATTCTAGGAATCAGGGTCCTGGACCACATTATAGTAGACACCGAGACGGATAGTTATATGTCTTTCGTGTCAAGCGGCCTGCTATGAGTGGTTATATTGAGTGGTACTACTGCCAGAGCTGCCAGTGCTACGCATACCGAGCCGAGGACGGAGAGCACGGCCACCGGCCAGGCTGCAGGGAGGGAACATGGAGGGAATAGTCATAGTAGGAGCACTGATTGTGATTTTTGTACTGATTGAGACAGCACAAGGACGTTGACCATTGAACCGCCGGACGTGACAGGCCCGGCCATTGAGTAGTCAGCACACCACAAACCAAGGAGGAAGCGAGACATGAAAGCAAGTGATCTGTCACAGGTGACTATGTTGATACGCCTTTTGGTGTCTCTTTGGTGTTGGCAACAAAGCACAGTGTAAAAAAAGAAATAATGGAACTTGCATTGTACAATAACAATAAACTATACTGTACCCCGGATCACAAAATTCTGACTGAAAAGGGGTACGAAAATGCCGAGCGGATTGAGGAAAGTAAAGCGTCATGTTACGTGGACACCCGAAATGGACAGTTATTTAATCGAAAATTACCCAATAAAGTTTTTAAAGATTATCGCGGAAGAAATGGATTTAGTGGAAAGCCAAGTGTATTCAAGGATGGAACGGCTAGGACTTTCAAAGGGCAGAAGAACTGTAAAACGGCAACACTTGAAAGCAATAGAAAAATGGACCACAGAAGAATCAGCTTATTTTGCCGGGATAGTAGACGGGGAGGGTACAATTTCTTGTCAAGTCACAACCGGAAAATCAGGGAATTTGCACTTACGACCCAACATAGTAATCACCAACACATCATTGGCGCTTATGCAATACATGGAAAGCATAGGAATGACGGCTACAATCAAGAAAAATACAAACAACAAGTTGTATTGGTTGGGATGGACAAGCGGTTTTCAGTGTCAAGATCTAATCGTAAAAATACGGCCTTTTTTGCGGATCAAACACCGGCACGCAGATATTTTGACGGAAATAATATCGATAAGGTATCAACAGAAACTGTCAGATTTGCCGACTCAACACATCATGGACTTATTAGCAGAATTAAAGGATTTGAACCGCAGAGGATCAAGTCTTTTAGACGACTTGAAGAGAGCAGACTTGTTGTTGACATCACTACGACCCAACAGTGTTTTATCGCGGGAACTTTTGTAGTGCATAATTGTGACCACGCCATAAATCACATCATCAAAGATTCCGGTTTTTTACTGCCAAAGGGCGGTTTACTTGATCCACAATTCAGGGATATGTCAGCCGACGCGATTTATTCAAAACTACCAGAACCGCCTAAAAACGGGCAGGGTAACGGCAAGGGTAAAGGGTCCGGACCAGCCACAGGGCAAGCAGGGAAGCCGGAAAGCGGCGATAATCCTGATCCGGGCGGTTGCGGAGCGGTTATGGACTTTCCAGGCGAAACCGGGAAGGCGACACCGGCCGAGCTTGCACAGCAGGCGCAGGACTGGCAAATTGCAGCGACCCAGGCGGCACAGGTTGCCAAGGCCCAGGGTAAGCTCCCCGGAAGCCTGTCAAGATTGATTGAAGAGTTGAACGACGCAAAAGTTCCATGGCGCGAAGTCCTGCAGCGCTTTGTTAATCAGTGCGCCCGAAACGATTATTCATGGAGACGGCCCAGCGCACGATATTTCAGCAGGGGCATTATTCTACCGAGCCTTTACAGCGAACAGTTACCGCCTATCGTGGTAGCGGTTGACACGTCCGGCAGTATCAGTCAAGCAGACCTGCAGCAATTCGCAAGCGAAATCGATGAAATAGTGGGACAGTATAACGCGACAGTAAATGTTTTGTATTGTGATTCCATGATTGCAGGCGAGGAGGAGTTTACACCGGAGACCCGGCCCGTCAGGTTGCATGCGAAAGGCGGGGGCGGCACAGACTTTGCGCCAGTTTTTAAGCACGTTGAAGCAATGCCGGACTCGCCAGCGTGTATCGTTTATCTTACTGATATGTGTTGTAGTTCATTCGGCGACGATCCAGGCTGCCCGGTCCTATGGGTTGCGACCGAAGGAAAGAAGCATAAAGTTCCATTCGGAGGAGTGACTTATTTGAATTGACAGACAGACCGAGCCGGAGCGTATCCCGGCTTTAATGGATTAGCAGGCGTCCCAAATCGCCGCAAACTATAGAAAGGAGACAGCGACCATGAGCACAGAATTATCAGAAGATTTTGAAGACTACGGCCCTTGGAAGTTCAGCGAGGCGCCGGCAGAGGTTCAGGAGAAAGCAATCGAACGCTGGAGAGATAATAACTACGATTTTGACGGCGCAGAATACGTGATTGACGACTTTAAAGAGCAAATGGCAGAGAGGGGCATCAAGGTTGATGAGGTTCACTACAATTTCAAATCTGTTTCAAGAAGTCACGACAGTTGCTACTTTGAAGACGAATGCGAAGACTGGAGAAACCTGATTGACTTCGATTCTGATGATCTAAGGTATCACGTACTTGTCGCGACGAATGAATTCGACAAGGCAGATGATGAGCTTACAGACCTTGCTGCAGATGCAAAGACGATCTTTAAAAACGCTATGAGGGAAGTTTATAAAGACCTGGAAGCCGCTTATGACTACGAGAGCAGCGACGAGTACATCAAAGAGACTATGGAAGCGAATGATTACACGATTGACGAGGAAGGGGATATCGTATGAGGTACATGATATGCAGAGATGTAGGGTGCCGCATACCCGTAGAGTCCCAATGTGATCATCAAGGGGTGCATACGCTGGATGTTGGTTGTGAAGCCGTAGGCGGCAGTTATCATTGCCCTGAATGCCGTGAAGCCACCGACGCCGAGCTTGTAGCCGCCAGGCTGAGAGGTGATTTATGACACACCCATTTACAAAATATGTCTGGTATAAAGACCGATACTGGAGGGTTGGCGGGACGGTTGACAGAAACGGCAGGCTTGAACTTGTCAGACTGTTTGATGATTCACAAGGCATTAACGCTGATCCGAAGAAGATCCTGAACGCTTCACAAGAGCAGATAGACGCCATTGAGAGGATTTATCAGAAAGGCGGTGCGTTATGAAAACGCTCTGCATATCCCTGATAATAATGTATCTGATAATCTTACTGCTATCATTCAGGAGAAAGAAATAGAGAAGGCCGGAGAGATCCGGCCTTTTTTGTTATCTGCTTTTTGCCAATTCATAGCACTTGTTTATCCGGGCAATCAGAGCGCACACATCCACCCGCCAGAGATCATAAACCGACCGGCCGACCTGGTGCCGCCACGCATGACACCGCCGGCAGAGCGGGATTGAATCCATGTCCGACCCCTTGATTCCCATGCCGCGACTTTCAGCTTCATGGTGCGGATCATTAGGAGGAGGAGCGCCACAACCAGCACAGGGGAGTTTTGCACAGAAGTTGAGGCGCTTTTTGTCCCGGACAGTCTTGACTTTGAAGAAGGTCCCGAAACGGTGGAGGTCGTATCCAGTCTTGTCGTTGAGCTTCATGGGCTTTTACGCGGGAAACAGTTCAATGCGGCGCCGAAGGGTTTCTGAATAATCGCTCATTTCTCGCGCTTGTCTGACAAGCAGATTTCGTTCAAGAACTGGTAATGTGGTGAATTTAACTGTACTTAAAAACGCTTTCAGCTTTTCCAACTTCTCGTCAAGCTCCGACTTTTCCGCTACTACCCTCTCCTGATACTCTTCCATGCGACCTCCTTTAGACTTTTACGCGGCTTTTACGCGACCGGGATTAGTTTTGTTGTTTGCCTGTTCTTTTGGAGTTGACCATTTGCAATTTGCCGGCTCATAGTTTCCATCATTATTTATCCGGTCAATGGACAGCCCTTTTCTCCACGCCCCTCCCATGTCCTCTAAAAAATTATCAAAAGTTGACCATCGTTCACATACCACAATTCCTCTGCCGCCATATCTGTGAAACCTGTTATGGTTTGGATTTCGGCATCTTGAGTGCATTTGAGACCATGACGTGTAAATTGAGGTTGTTCTCGGCCCCACCGAATGTCCATGTCTAGTGATCTTTTCAGCCGCCAATTTGCGCCTATCACAACCACAAGTAACCACTTGACCATTGCTTAGATGGACGCCCCTAACGCGCTTGACGATACCGCAATCACATCGACATAACCAAAATACTCGCCCCTGATTATCTTGACCATCTGATTGCACGACATGTAGTTTACCAAACTGTTTTCCAGACAAATCAATAAGTTTTGGCATAAACGTCCCCCGCTCAGAAATAAACCACTAATACTTAATACTACCATTAACAGTTTATATCAAGAGCTAAAATCGCTTATTGCCCACATTCCGCAATGTTTTTCCGCCCACCGATATCTGAACAGTTTGAACTCAACGCGGCATTGATCGAATGCTACCTTCGCCCTCTGGTAACTATTCTGCCTGAAACCATCCTTTCCTCTCTGCTTTACCTCAACTAGTAAATATTTGTCTGGAAGCATTACCAAATAGTCGGGAGTGTATTTGTGACCGTTCTCCATTCGTAAGGTTATACCCCATGGAAGGATTTTTGACCCCGGAAACTCGTACCCAAGCATCCGACCGTACTCCATTTCCGTTTTTGTCTGTTTCTGGCTCTCTGGCTTGCTCTGTGGCTGGAGATCGTCCTTTGGCGCAGGGGAAGGTATGGGAGAAACTAGCAACGTCCGACGTCTTACGAGAGCTTCAAATTCCTGTTCTGACATTCTCATGCTTCCACAGTTTCAATTTTCTTCTTCATAAATCCTCCTTTCATTTTTTATGCTGCATCGTAAATATACAGCGGTGTACGCTTGCAACTCTTTCTGATTTTGGTCATAGCATCACTCCAACCACATTCGCGCCAAGATTCCCCGTCAACGTCAATCCTGAACCGGCCGCGTCTGCTACCAGGATGGAACAGCATCACGTGGGTTTTACCAGAGATAAGATTGTCGACCGTGATTCTGATACAGTCCTCTGGTAGCTCCGGGGGGTATTCTCTGGGTGATAAATTGGCATGGTAATTATCCCATCTGACCTGAGCGCCGTATCTGCCTCGCTGTGAGGCTCTTTCGCTGTGTTCCGACCTGGTTAGCATAGCTCATTCCTTGCATAATTAGGTTAATAGCTGGTTAGACAACCTACCAGAGCCACAATTGGCAGTCTGGCTGATCTGTGTCGTTGACGTTTTTTTCCTGCATCCACCATGACCAATAAGCCTCGAAGGTTTTGAACTTTGCCGCAAAATACGACGATCCATCAGCTTTGAGTTTGACGCTGTACTTTTGCCACCAAGCCAAACCACCCTTTTTCCACATCGCCTCATATTTCGGCCACTGTGCAAATTCTTTGTTACGGTTATTCGACAGCGGGCAACCCACACAGCCGAGCCGTTTCGCGCTAAAAGGGGCATCGTACAGGGAAGGGTATTTCAGGTTATTCGATCGGATGTATTCCCACACGTCAGCATCTGTCCAATAAAGTATCGGAGCCACTACTGGCAACCGCGTACGCGAATCGACCTTAATTGTCTGCCATAATCCTTTACGACGCTTCGACTCTTCAGCCCGAACGCCCATAGCCTTGATTGTGCCGTTCCCGCCCTGTTCCTTGTAAATCTCGCAGCACCAGCGGCTATTCCTCAGCGGCAGGCCGGTTGCGTGGTTCACAATTTCAGAGCATAGATGCCGTTCTGGATTGTGCCAGACTGTGCCAGGATATTGCCGCTTGATAAATTGCACCAGTTCAGGCGGATCAATAGTCACATTGCTGTAGTGGTTGCTGTAACAAACACCCGATAACCGGAACAAATCCTCCATAACAATCGAGTCTTTCCCGCCAGAGAAGCAGACATAGTAACCATCAGGAGACAGCGCAAGGGCTTGATTTTCGTAGAGTCGTATCAGTCCAATAGCCGACTCTATTTTCTCCACAAGAGGGACGGCTATGGCCATCTGATACACTCCCTCTTCATCTATGTTCCCAAATAAATCTGTCATATTCCCTCTGTTGCACCGGTTGTCTAACCAAACACTCGACCAGACGCGAACAAACTACGCTGGTCAGTTCAAGCCGTTATATGACCTTTTGCCTTGCGGCCTGCATTATTGCCTGTTGTTCTGGAGTAATAACCCGCTTGCTCAATTTGCCGTTTATTGCAGCGCGGAGCTTTACCAACATTTCCGGCGTCAAAGTTCCGAGCAAGTGAGTAACGTCAATATACGAGTCTTTTGGCCCCAAGTCCGGCAGAGATGAAGCCCAATATTTGCCATTAATTATGTACATTTTCAATGCCCTCCTAGCCTTTCGCTTAGATCGAATTTTGAAATGCAACGCAGGCTTTCCAACCTTCTAAATATGCTCTTTCGATTGCCTGGGCTACAACCTCGGCTAAATCAGGATTCATCTCAATTTGCGCCGTTTTCGGATCGCACCAACACTGCGCGGCCAATTCTCTTGCTTTTACGGCATTCATATCCCCTCCAAATCTTCGAGTTTATCCATCGCCTTGTTCAGTTCTTTGCGGAGTCCCTTAATTTCGGATTGCAGGGCTTTCTTTTCCTCTTCAAGTTTTTTGATCCGTTCGCGGTATTCATGCGCCTCGTGTTCTCTCATTGTCCAACCCCCTTAAAAATGGTGAATTGCTATAGCCATCGCCATAGGTGATTTTTCTTTACCACAATATGTTTTGCTGAATTCAGCGGCAGCAAATGCCGTGATAGTTTCGGCAGCAGTGGCGGAACCCTCGCCACAATTCCAGTATAAAGCGATCCGGTTACTGTGTTTTTCCAACCACGGCATAGTCACGGCTGGAACATTCTTTTTTACAAGCTCAAAAATGTTAGCTTTAAAAATATGGAATGGTTCTGTATGGCACATGATGACTACCTCCGAATTGATTTGATAGTTAATATTTATCATAACTAGTTATGATATGCAAGAGAAATAATGCACCGATTGAAAATAAATCTGTATGCCACTTCCGGTCACATAACCAGTCGCGGCACACGGTCTGCGCTTCGCTTGCCGGTGCGCTTTGTCGTTATGATTTACTTGGCTTACAGGCTATCGCCTGATTTGAGACTGCTACGCAATTCTGATAGCCATGCGTTGCGGCTTTCTGTACGCTCCACCTCTTTATCGTGTTCTTTGCGGTGGTAGTCGATATCGTGACGAGAGGCGGCAATCTTCTTTTCCAGCCATTCAGGGCCATTCAACCGCTTCGGGGCGTTGTCGCGGTAATATCCGTTGTCACAGTCAAAATCAATACTACCGGTGATCTGTTCAGCCATAAACTTCTTCATGCCTTCATGGTCAGGTGTTGGCGGTTGCCATGCTTTTACCTCGGTCAGCATTGCCTCATATTTTTGGCGGAGATCATCGTTTTTCTGCATCGTCTCCACATGTCGCGCAGATTCTTCCATAAACTCCGAACGGGCGGCTTCTTCTGTTTCTGCTGGTGTCATACGGCGGAGGCGGTTCAACTCCATTTCAGCGGCAACCTGCTTTGTTGCGTGGTAGTCGCTCGGCTCGAACCGCTCTGGTATTGGAGCGTCGGAGGGATCGTCACGCATCATAATCAGCGCACCCATCCCACGAGCGCAGGCCATGACAAATTCGTTGAAGGTGATTCCATCGGCAATCCGTGCTGTATATCCTGTTGGCATCGTTCTATCTCCTTTCGTTTGTGGGCTGTCGCCCATGCTTCGCAGCGCCAAATAAATCATAACCAGAACACTGGACGGGGCCGAAACCCCGCCCGTCAGCCTCAGGCCGTTAAATATCCGCCTGCTTGTCACAAATCCGACACTTATAAAACGCATCCCCTCCAGCACTCCCCAGATATTTCCAAGAGTGTTCGCATTCGCCGTCATCGTCTGTGCTATAGTCAGGTGATTCTTGCGCATCGTAAGCGGCCTGGGCCTTGTTAAAGGAATTATTCGTCACTGAATAGCCCCGACTGCTTACGCTCTGCCTCGGTGCCGTATTCCGCCAACAGTCTTTTGCGTTCCGTTTCTCTTTCTTCGGGAGTCATATCGATCTCGCCGTCAATGGTCACGCCTTCGACTACATCGACCTTTTCCGCTTCATCCAGACGGTTCAGAAGAGCTTGCTTCATGCCGTCGTTACGCAAGGCAACCGCTTTTGCTTCATCGAGACCTTCATGCTGATTCAGGATAGTGACTGCTTCACTCATACGGTCAGTTTGAGGTAGCAGCTTGTAGGCATGCTTGACCAGAGTTTTTAAGCTCATCTCGTCAGGATGCGTCCGCCAGGGTGTTTTATCACCAGTGGTCATTGAGGTTCGCATTGCCTTCTCTAGCTTCCACTTTGGCAACGGTTCTGTGATGATCTTGGTCCCATCGTGAAGGGTTGCGATGACATAACCACAAACCAGATAATCCCAGAACTTCGTCGGACCATCGCAAAACTCTTTCGGCGGTGCCATGTTTTTTTCGTGGTTAATTCTTATTTCGCCATCCACTTCGGCGTATGAGAACTTGTCGAACGAGTAGACCAACCTAGGAGCAAGATGTTTTACGCTGCCACTGTCCATTGCAATCCCGGCCAGTCCGATATAGGACATATCCAGACAACAGAGAAGCACGCCGTTCACCTTACGGGGCACGAGATAGGCTTTCTTGAGTGCCGGATTGAGGGAAGTGCCACAGAGCGCGACGTTCGTTATCGCATTCCGGATTGAATCAGCCCCAGCCGGAGTTTTGGCGACGCCTTGCAGATATTCGCTACCACGAAGTATTTGCAGAGCAAAGCCGATCTCACGCATCCATACCTTTTCATCAGCGACTTGAAGAAACATATCTTTCGCCTGTACTGCCATCAATTCAAACTTCGGACGTTCTACTTTTACGGGATCTGCCACTTTACGCCTCCTTTATCTTTTGTTGCTGCCTTTTTCTCCTGTGCCACGTCATCAAGGAAAATCCTTCTGCAACATCGACTCTTGAAGCACACTTCCGATCCACAACAACTTCCATGCCAAGAAGTTGTGTCTTCTGACTTGGAGTTCCTGAAACCATCGGGAATTGCCGCTCTGTTTCCATTATCAAATTGGCCTCTTTCTCACCAATTATCAGATAAGCTGGAACTACACCCTGCATTTGCATTGCTGTCTGCTGGTCCAGAGCTTTATCGGTGATATAAGTTAAGGCGTCCATTATTTATTTCTCCTTTTGTTTGGTATTCCGGCGCGGCTTATGCCAACGTGTTCTCGGTATTCCCCCCTTAGGTATCAACACGTTTCCGGTTGAAGCTACCATCATCGAGGGTCTCTGACCAATACTTCCGTCCTTGGGCCGCGCCGGAAACTGTTAAATATTCGCTCTCTACTTCCATGTTTTCCCAGCTAGAATCAAACAAATGTGCGGCTGAGATACCCCATATTCTTTAGCAATGGCAGTACGAGTCATATATTCACCCTTTGCCCTTATCTCTTGTATTTGGCATTCCGTCAGCTTGGCATTTGGATGATTTGCGCCGCTTACCATTAACGTGATCACGCGCCCTTTTTGTGCCATGTCGTCCATATTGTCCTGGTGTGTGCCAAGAAACAAATGGTCCGGGCGAACACACAGCGTATTGTCGCATTTATGGAGAACGCACAAATGATCGGGGATTGGTCCATTGGATATGACCCATGAGGCGCGATGCGCCCTGACCGTCTTTTTATCCATTCTAAAACAACCGTAATTAGGGCCATTCCTATCTAAACTCTGAGCACCGGTCCATAGCCAACATTCACCGGACTTATCAACATGGGACCAAAATAAAAGCTGAGATGGTATGCTATGGTTTTTAATAAGACGCCTCGGCTCCCCTAATCTGCCTCTACAACCTTTCTGGTTTCCTTTAATTATCTTGGTTTTTTCTCCACACCCACATTGGCAATATCCATAGGGTATCTCAGCCATTGCCGCGCTCCTTCCTCTCAAAATATAGGTCGAGAGCGCGGCGAATGATTTCAGACATGGTTTGGCCGGTGGACTTCTTTTCTGCTTTCAGCTTTTCGGTGTAGTTGTTCGGTAGGCTTATTGTTTGATTCATGTGTACTCTCCCTGCGGTAAGATTTGAACTTCAAGCACACATTACACAAACAATAAGTAAAAGTCAAACTATATTTGCTTCAGCCACCAACTCGATCGCCGCCAGCATCTCATCAGCGCTCTGAGTTTTGCCATGACAGATTGCCAGAATCTTCTTGAGAGCAGCGGTGGCATCAGTCAGTTTCGCGAGTGCCAGCTTTTTCTCACGTTCGGCGATCTTACGAGCCTTCTCAGCTTCGACAGCTTTCGCAGCGGCTATCACGGCCAGACGCCTCTCTTCTGCTTCTTTCATCAACCGTTCGCCATGCGCGATACGTTCCTTCTCATCCTGCTCTGCTTTCCTGGCAACTTCAGCTTCAGCGGCAACACGATCAAGTTCAGCCTGTTCAGCGGCCATCTTCTGTTCATGCGCCAGACGCTCGGCGGCGATGCGCTCGTTCTCTTCGGCAATCAACTTATCCTGAGCGGCCTTCTCGTCATCAAGCCTCTTTTGTTCAGCGGCGTTCTGAGCATCAATGATCTTCTGTTGTGCTGCAGCTCTTGCTCTCAACTCTTCCAGCTCGGCTCTCTCTGCGATGATCTTACGCGCTTCGTCTTCCTGAGCCAAGGCGCCATTAAAAGCCGCCTCCATAGCATCAAGAGTACCAGCCAGCGCAACCTGAGCATCCTCGACATATTCCTGGAAGTGATCAGCATCGATCGACAGGGAACTGACAACGGTAATCGCCTCACGAATAGCAACTGAGGATTGGCCGGCGCACTTACCGGCGAATCTACGAATATCGGCGATCTTCTCGAGGAGTCCCAGAACGCGCCGCTTCTCGGCTTCGATCTTCTCGGCTTTCTCGCGTTCCTTGCGAGATTCCTCCATTTTTATCTGATCATCTATCGGGCATTCCAGGGCTTCCAGTTCGGCGGTGATGCGTTTCGCTTCCGTGTCGATTTTCCGGCAGTGATCAAGAGCAGGCTCTTTAATCAGTTTGCGAGTCTTTTCCAGGTTGACCCTGTAGCCTCGGAGTTCGGCGCGGCCTTTGATGGCATCGGCCATTCCTGCGGTACTGGACACCTCAAACACGACTCCCTTATACTTCTGGGCAAGGGTAGCGAGGGCTGCTGCGGTTTCTGAATACTCCGCGATTGTTGTTACGGGTTCTACGGTCTCTACGGTCTCTGACATTTGTAACCTCCTTTATTTGGGTTGTGCTATTAATTTTGAAGACAAGTATCCTGTTTCTCCCCTACCCGACACACAGGCTCCCAGAAGGAAAGGCTTTAACGGATGATAACTCGCTCGGCCTCAGAAGATACTCCATATCACGGACGAAATTTCCGACATTGGCGCTTGTCGTAACGGCCAAACAGTTCCGTTGTCCGTGTCTCCCCTGATCAATTTCTTGACCGCTATCAGGTATCAATCGCCATCCTGACAGCATTCGAGCCTTCCGGCTCCCTCGGTGTAGGGTTTTCACGACCTTGCCTACGTGCTGTTTCACGTCTCGTCCCGTATTTTTGCCAAGACCCCAGAACGACCGGGCCACTGGGGAAATAAAAATAGCCCCTGCGCTGTGATTAACATTGTCGAGATGTTTAATGCACGCAGGGGCCTGGGAACGCCGAATGGCGGTGAAGCTATTAAGTTGTGATACTACTGATACATTAAACATCTCGACGTCCCCATTCTCAAATAATTCGTGATTCAAGTCAACTACTTTTTTTCATCATAAGAACGAGAAATATTCTTTTGAACAATCCGCTCAATGACATCCAATGGGTGCAAGCCGTAATCTCTCTCAATGATATACAACATAGTAATACACGATTGCGCTAAGTCGCCGACCTCTTCAGCAAAGTGTTCCGGAGAGGGTTCATAGAACGCTTGTTCAGCCTCTACCAGTTCGCTTCTGATATGTTCCAGTTGTTTCCATAAGCCGTTTTCGTCTGCGAATTTAAGCCTGGGGAAGTGAAAATGGGTAATCTGCATCGAAACTCCTTTATGCTATCCATTTTGGCATTTCAAAGATCTCAAAGAGGTCTTGATCGTTCTTAATCGTCCCGTCAGTGTTGTAAATTTCGTACAGAGAGGATATGTGCCCTGGAATCTGTACGTTTGGATAGAATCCCAACTCTCTGCATTCCTTTTCTATTCCAAGCAATCGATTTACTGTTTGAAAGCCGTATTCGAGATAAGTCGGGTCGAGCATCCCTGTCAAGACCTGGTATGGAGGTTTCGTTTCTACGACTACGAATACAAAGTTCTCTGCTTCGACTCCTGCCATCCTGAGAGCATGGAGATAGTAAGCCGCCTGAGTTGCATATCCATATTTCGTGATAGACCGCCCAAAGCCAAGCAGCGAAGCGTCAGCGGATGTTTTCAGGTCAATGGCGAACTTCATTCGCGGGTCTGGTAATCGGTCTACACGCGCTTTCCCTCGTAAGCCAGTTATCGGATCAGTAAAGATAATGCTTACTTCGGGCTTGCCGAGTGTCGGGCCAAGTAACCTACGGGAAACAGGATGCTCCATTACTGACTTCGTACATCCAAGGATTATTTCGAGCTGGGTGGAATCGACAATCTCTTTTCCTTCGGCGGCCTGTTGAAGAATGTAAAACTCCTCCTTGTAAGCGTTACTGTTCTTGTGATGAGGTATGTCCGGCATACAAAAGTAGGACTCCTCAAAAGCCGCAGGGCCTTCCAGTGCGATTTTGTGGACAGCACTGCCAATGACCATACTGGCTGACGGCTTAAAAGGAATTGCGGCCTCTGCCGGATTATTGGCTAGTTTTCGGAGATAGGTGCTACTGACATAAGGAAGGGAATGGTACGTCGTCTCATCGATGTCGTCGTATCTCCCATCCTTCAACAAGAGTGCTTCTTCGAGGGTCACGGCTTTCCTCCTTCTTTGGCGGCGGCGATCACACTCCGGACAAAATCATTCGGATGCCCGGCCAACCCACAATAACCGTCGTTGACAGAGCCTACCCACGCCATACAGTCATTCGCATGGCAGGTCGCTTGCACATAAACGCCGAAGTGAGCCTCATAAGATGCCTGGTCGTTCACGCAGTAAGTCATGTACGGACAATATTTCTTATATGCCGCGTCAGGGGTCATGGCTTCTCCTCCAGTCTCTTCCCGACAAGCCCCATAGTGTTGAGGTGCTTACCGATACTCTTCGCGTCCATCAGCTCCTGGTGGTCAGTGTGCGAGACCCCAGTGTACTCGTAAGTTCCGCCTCTTTTGTACTTAACGTGAAGCACTCCATTTTTGAACGCTACACTTTCAATATTCGAAGATTCGACAGGTTTGTGTTTCATGGCACCTCCATATTAAAATTCAAATATGTTGCTAATGGCTGACATCTTTGAAAAAAGTTCTTCTTCGGTCATTTTGGCGGTGATGGTGATTTGTACAATATCGTTTTCTTTGTCGATGTATTTTGAGTGTATTGGATCGACAAGCCTACAAGGTCTTTTGTCCCACTGTACAGTCTTCACGGCGCCTCCATAATATCGGCAGGTTTGATTTTGAGGAATTTACAGACTGCGTTGACGGCATTGTCGTTGAGGTTCGACACCAGATGTCCGTCAGGCTTCCCTGTTTCAATCTGCCAGAGACGGATATGCGTCACGCCAATAACCTTCGCTGTGTCTGAGCGAGTCTTACCGGCCTTCTCTCTTTTCTCCAGTAACTTCGCGCCTACAATCTTCATTTTGTGCGCTCCAATCTCTTTTTGATATACGCAATCCCCTTCTGGAATACGATAGTTTTGAAGGATACATGAGTTGAGCCGTCCGGCTTTTGATAGCTGGATTCAATCACCCTGAAATACCCTTTGTCTATGTAGGCCTGGAACGGGATGTTGTGTGCCATAAGGATTCCATCCTTACGTAGGAAGTCAAACATCTTTGTTCTGCCAATGCCACAATTCAGAACCTTCGCCACCGTACCGATATCCACAGCATCGGTCGAATCCGTCACGGCATCAAAGAAAGCGGCCTTAGGAGACATGTCGGCTATCAGAAGCTTTTGCTCTTCAATCATCTTACCTGCAAGAATCATGGCATGAGCGATCTGGAGCTCCGGTTTGGTTGCATACTGGCCGGTCTTGCGGATTGAAGGCAGAACTTCGTCCATAACAAACTCTTCAAACTTTTCAGCAGAGGGGAGTTGCGATTTCACAGCCAAGCGGAAGACATCACCTTCGGGGATAATTACTGTTTGAGGGTCAAGGGGGAGTAACGATTCGTTCCCCCCTATTGGTTTCGCGTGTTTGCAGTGATCTGAGACGGCCTTACGGGTGTTGACATACCCTAGAGCCCCGGCCACGTCCCTCGCCACAAACCACGCAGAGCCGTCAATTTCCACCGCCCTGATCTGGGCACCCTGATAATTGAATATTGCCAGCGGGTTGTCCATGCTCTCTCCTTTTTGATATGGCATAATTTCTTTAAAAGAAGTTTTACCAAATAAAAAAGTAGATGTCAATACTTTATTTTATATTTTCTTTAAAATAAAAAAGACCGCCCCGATTAAGAGCGGCCTTTAAAATCTCCTATGAATGAGTCTTACTGAATTTCTATGATTGAGTTGCTTGTCCCGACAGAAGTAAATGTTGTTCCCTTGCACCCGGAATTATTCGCATACAAAGAGTTTTTGTTTATGACCCGGCTGAAGGTTGTTCCTGCCGCTACAGGGAGGGCTGGAACGCTCGACTTTACGCTCGTGTTCATAAGTCGAACGATGCAGGTTCCCGTCCCATTATAAGACAAGGCATACCACAGATACTTCTTACCCTGAGCGTCTTTCAAAGAAATAGTGTTTGAATAGTCGGTGGTGATGAGGGTCGTCAACAGAGGATCAGACGCGGCCCCTTGGATGTATAGACCGTCAAAAGTTTCTGCCAGTGAACCGGCAAAGGCGGGTACTGCAAACAGGATTGCGATGATACAAATTACTAATTTCATGGTGATTCTCCTTTGTGGTTGTATTCCAGCTTTAGTAAATTCTCGATTATGTCGGCGAATCTATGCTGTCGTCGATAAGGGCTATCTTTCGCGTCTCCCGGCTCCGCATCCTCAGTTTCCAAACCTCTTAACCGACGTTCTTCAAACTTCTGATCGAATGCGTCGATAACCGGCTCTGGGATGCCTGCGTTCTCTGCCAGGAGACATTCTATCAGTTCGTGTACAAGGGCGGCTACAACGTCTTTTCTTGACCCCAGACGAGGTGAAGCGATAATCTCCCATGAACCGTCTTGGTTCTGGTAGTAGTCGCCGTCACCGTCGTTCCTACAGGGACCAATGGAGAGGCGATAGAGAACGATGCGCGGTTGCGCTTCCATGGGTGAGTAGTAGCGGCTTCCATTCACGCCTTCCATCAGAATTCACCAAGACCGATCTCTTCGGCCTTCCTTAATTCTTCGTCGGTCTCGTCAAAGGCATCGTGAGCATAATAAGACTCTTCGCAGTCGAGAAGTCTCGCATTCGCCAGAGCTTCGGTCTCGGCTTCAATCAATGTATCACCAAACCCAATCGCCCCCCCGATGATCGTACCGCCGTCCTGTGGTATATAATAATACTGCCCCTGGATCTGGCAGAGGTTACGAAGTTTCAGAACTTTCAGATCCTTCTCTTTAAAGTCGAGAGGAACCCAATCAGTAGGCGCCATCTCCGACTTCAGCAATACTTCTGCAGCGTACTTCGCTTTTGGAATAGGTTCGATCATTTCACCGCCGGCCACCGCCCAAAGTATTTCGGCGAAGTTCTCGTAGAGTTCACACTGCATCTCGCTAGGAGGCGACCCGCTTCTCGCGCAGCAGTCATTATAGTGAGGCAAGAGGTCTTTACCGATTCTGATCTCAGACGACATCATCCCGCATACATCATGCTTCTTGTAAACAGGAGCGAGTTTATCGGCAACTTCTTTAACCGGTTCAGGCATCTCATCAACGTGCATCACCTTTGCGACATAAGACTTATCTTTATTCTCAAAACCAAGCGTCGCAATAGAGAGTGGCTTGCCGGCAGAATAGAATCTGTCATCTCCGGTCTCAACGCCAGGGATAGGATCTTCAATAATAAACTCCTGCAACATCCGGTATGCCCCAAGGTCGGAGGCTATCTGGTCAAGCTTCGGTAAGGAAAAGCGATAATCTTTGTGGTGGAAAGTCTCGCATATTCCCCGATAGGTAGAAACCTTTATCCATTTATCCTTTTCTTTTTTAAGAATAGCATGGAGTTCATCAACGCCCTTTACTACCTGATAAGGGCCAACAGGTAAGCCGACTCGCACAAGCGTTTTCTTGAAGCCTATTCTGTCGTATTCAAGAGAGCCTGCTGTGCCAGATCCAAATACTCTTTTACCCATTTTCCTCAAGGCGTTCTGCTTGTCGCCGTCTCCAACATCAAAAAAACAGAAGAGGTCAACAGAATCAATGTTTTCCCAGAAGTCATTTATTTTTGTTACCCCAGGTAGTCCTTGCCCGATCAGGTTCTTGTCAGGCTTTGGATAAGAGCCCTTCCATGGCGTGAACAGTTCGACCTTTCCAAAACTCTCCGCCAAGCAGAGGGCCATGTAGCACTCAAAAATTCCGTAGCCGTATATTCTAACTACCTTGTCGGACAATTTCATTTACCGCCTCCCTTAATTTTATTCCATTTTTCAAAGATTCTTGCTCGATCTTCTGGAGATGAGTTCGCAAGCCCTCTCAGTTTCTGGGACATGGGCTTCATAAGCTGTTTCTGTTCTTCAGGAGTCGCTACCTTCCAAACGTCAATAGCCTGTTCTGAGGATAGTTGTTTGAACATCCTCTCAAGAGGTGGTTGAGTTATATGATTCTTGATTGTGGCAAGATCGCGCTTGCCAAGTTTGCCTCCTTTCAGTGCCTCAGATATACTTTCCGCCGCCGTCTTCGGATCATTCATGTATTGCCCAGACAACTTACGAATCAAATCAGAGTGTTCTTTCTCCTCGTGTGTTTTAGGATACCTCTCCCCAGTAAAAGAAATTGCCTTAGAGACGGCGGCAGACTGCTCGACCCAGCCTGGAACTTTATTGTAACCAAGTACAGAAAGAATCTTCTCGACCGGATGCGTGTCGCCAGCCTTCTTCTCAGCTCCGGCACTCTTCACCATAATCGGTTTCGGGATGAAGTGCTTCGCTGTGTCATAAGCCTGTTGAGGAAGCGAGTCATCTGGGCTGTATACCTGCGTATTATAGTAATCCCGGTTCTTCCGCCATTCCTCAAGCATCGACCATTGGCCGGCGAGTTTTGAAGTAACGAACTTCGTCATAAAATCAACAGGAGCCGTCTGAAGTCCATAAACTATCGACGCCCAATCCTTCACATAACCCGGAGGCATGACCTTCGTAACCATTGAGACTTTCGGATAGAGCCAGTCGGTAAATTCTTTCGGCTTTAACTCATCATTACCGGTCAGAGCGGCCATACCGTAACTGATTATGCCGGCCTCGGCCATGTGAACAGCGAGAGTCGAAAGCATCCAGCTCATTTCGGGAGTCAGGACCGGCGGTTCAAACTTCCCTGCTTCGAGAGTCTTCGCTGATCTTGAAAACTCCGCACCCTGGAAACGGAAAGCGTTGACGACTGATCTTATATTCCCCAACTGCCAGCCGGGCGCTCTCAATGCAATCTGCATAATGGTTTTGAAGTTCTTGTCAAGCCCTAACGAGTCATAGTTTAATTGGCCGAACACGTTGTCGTGGTGAACTGCGGTTCTCTTCGCCAACTCCTCTATCGTCACCTCACCACTCTGCAAACGATCAGCGTAGGTCTTAGCATAGGTGTCGAGCGATCTCATCGCAGAGATAGTTTTACGGCTCGGCACGAACTCTTTGAACAGATAGTCAAGGGGGAG
>TBL_comb47_HYPODRAFT_10000408_pt1 | contig 57326 bp, 40 predicted proteins | sample TroBogypolimnion_40_FD_10682 | JGI IMG/M metagenome (IMG submission 10682)
ACTACTACCAGATGTACCATTCGAACCGTTAACTGTAACTCCACTTGATCCTGATGTACCTCCTGTAGAAGACGTACCACTTGATCCAGTTATAGTTATTCCACTACTACCAGAAGTACCTCCTGTTGATGAGGTTCCATTACTACCATTACTTCCTGATGTGCCGTTAGAGCCAATGCCAGAAGTACCGCTAGTTCCATTTACTGTAAGACCACTACTACCAGATGTACCATTCGAACCGTTAACTGTAACTCCACTTGATCCTGATGTACCTCCTGTAGAAGACGTACCACTTGATCCAGTTATAGTTATTCCACTACTACCAGAAGTACCTCCCGTTGAGGATGTACCGCTTGTACCATTGGTACTTATTCCTGATGTACCACTAGATCCTGATATTGTAATACCAGAACTACCAGAACTGCCTGAAGAATTAGCAATAGTTATTCCTGAACTGCCCGATGTACCATTTGATCCACTAGTACCGTTAATTGTTACTCCTGATGTTCCACTGGTTCCATTAGTACTAGACAGTCCTGATGTACCAGATGTTCCATCAGTTCCATCTTGAGATATACCACTACTACCACTAGTACCATTAGTACTTATACCACTAGTTCCACTTGTACCATCTGTACCATTAATAGTTATTCCACTAGTACCACTGGAACCAGCAAATCCTCCAGATCCAAGAACATTATCTATATGCTCAATTACTACTTCTACTGGAGTATTTGTATTTACTCCTAGATATAATAATTGAGGTCCTTCATATATTACACATTTTGAGTTTAATATAATAGGACAACCTGAGGGAGCACAATGTGTAGTCATTCTGTTTATTTTATATTTTGACTAGATACTGTTACATTAAAATCTTTAGCAAACTCACTATCTATCATAGACATATAAGTAATGAATTGTTTTGATATTGGAAATATTTCTAATCCATATTTAAGAGGTTGAGCTTTTCTCAACACTTTATCTTTGTCTGTAAAAGGATGAGCTATATCTGTACCTGTCATAGTCAATATAGAATTCTGCATGAATTTACCAATATCTCCAAATATACCTAATGCTGGAAAAATACCACCACTCAATACCTTACTCCATTCTCTAGGATCATAAAACATACCTAATTGATCATGAAACTTATTTAAAGTTTTATGGAAGAATGCCATTGAGTTTTTTCCTGCCTTATCTTTTGGATCTCCAGGAGCAATAAATCCCATTGAAAATACTGCACCAGTTAAAAGAAGAAGGGCTCCTAGTTCTCGTACCTCATTGTGAAGATTATTCTTGATCATCTCAAAAAAATCATTTCTTGACATATTAAAATTTTGTCCTGTTCTATTTTCATAGTCTTTGGCATATTCTTCAAACATCTCATCAAGAGCTTTTATACCAGTTTCATTCATAGATATAATATTATGAATTCGCATAGCTCCTTTAAAGATATTAAACCCCATAGTATGCATAAATAATCGAATCCTTCCTATATCATATCTTTCACCTATAGTATGGCCTTCATCATCAACTATTGTAGAGAATTCATCATTAACTCTCTCCATCGAATCAAATCTTGTCTTAATGAGTTTTGGCATCCAAGTTTTAAATACCATCATAGAATTTAACCAAATGTTCATTGCTGATTGGTTAGCGTCTGAAGCTGTTCTTCCGTGAGTAGAAGTTTCTGATATTCTTCTTGTAAGCTTGGTAAGTCTATCAGCTTCGGTAGTGTTAGACATATCTAGTCCAGGAATTACAAGTTTACCATTCTCTATTTTCTTTATAGCATCTATAGATCTTGTTTTTTGTAGTTCTTTTATTTCATCTTCTATTTTATTTTTAGAATCTCTATAGTTTTGTGAAGAATTAAATCTATCTCCATGTTTTGATTTTACATATTCTCTGATATTAACAATCTTACCGTTCTCAATCATTGAATTCTGAAGAAGAGATAAGAATATACTTTGCTCAACATGTTCGGAGGGAAATGACATAACCATCATTAATTTATGTTTTATATCAAGATTAGTCATTGCACTCATTCCTGCTGTACGAAGTTTATCATCTATAATATTTTCTCGTAATGGCATGAAGTGTTCAATAAGTTGACTCCACATTTCTCTTTCTGGTCCAATAAATTTATTACGAAATACTGTAGCATTATTTTTTCTAAATTCTCCTGCTGTAAAATATCTTCCTGCCTGAGACATAACTTGCATAGATGATCCAAAATATACAGCAGCTCCTGATACAATATTACCTCCCAAGGTTTTTACTCTAAAGAATTGATTTAAAGCATCGATGGTTTTTGTAAGAGAGATAGGATTAGGATTTTCATCTACTTTATATACCTCATGTCCAGCTACAAAATTTATAACCTTTTTCATAGCCTCCTGAGGATGAATATCGATTGCTAAATCTGTATCTGAGTCTACATATTTTTCTCCATATAACATTGTTCTTACAAACTTATCAAGCACTTTGGAATTATACTCATTTCCTTTAGAAACAAGAGCTCTTCCTTGTGCATCTTTCTTAGGAGTACCAAAAGCATTTACTTCAATGTGATCTTTTAGTTCTTCAACATCCTGAAGAATTTTAATTTGATTTTCCAGATTAGTAAGTTCTCTATATTTTTCTACATGAGAGAAATATAAAATAAGATTCTTAAACATATCTTCGCTTGCCTCTTCTCCAGATCTTGTAAAGTCATATGTAAAATATTTAGGAATACTATGTTCATATCTACCATTCAATTCATTAATCTTACCAAATCCTGTATCATTAGGGTTTACTCTAAGACTATTCTCCCAATTCATCATCTCTAAAGGATTTTCTCGCCATGCAATTTTCTCAGCAAAACCTTTCCTTAAGAATGGAAGAAATGTATTCATGAGTTTATTTTCAATATAGCCTATAGATGCAGCTTCGTGATTAACCTCATAAATGAGATTATATAATTCTGCTAAAGATTTGTTACTCTGAATATCTTTATACTCTTTAGATAACCATTTATCTAATGGATTTCTTTTAATCAAATAGTTATTCCATCCATTAAAATCTGGTCTTTCAATATCCCATTTCTGATTAAGTTCAGTAATTAAAGCAGTCCCTGTTTTAGTATCGTGTTCATAATCATTTTTATATTTAAGAGTACCTTTATCAATTATTTTCTGAGCTGCTTCTTTATATGTAGATAAATCAATATTATCTTTTATCCATTGTTTATCTGGAATTTCTCGTTTAGCATTCTCATCAACTGCATCATAGAATTTTCTATCATACTTATAGAACAGTTTATTCATATTATTTCCTTTATCATCCTTCTGATAAAGTTTTGATACTTGATCTCTAAGATTACCTAATGTAGAAAGTTCTTTTTTAATAGTTAATAGAGAATTAACTCTTCCTAAAGCATTTCTATTAGCAACAATACTTGCATCAGTTATAAGTTTATTCAATAGTTGTAGAGATGCGTTTGGAAGCATTGATATATTATAGAATGTTGCTTTAAGTCCTTTCATTATTTTCTCAGAAGTAAGCATGTTGGGAATATTATTTGCCCATCCCATAAACTTATTAACAAATTCTTTAGAGATACTATCTATTTCCTTTCTTGAATCTGCTATTGTTTCTACTTCTGAACGTAAATCTTCTGCAATTTTCTTTCTATTTTCCCAATCTGCTTTTTGTTCTGGCGTATTAGCCTTCTCTACTTCATTCTTATTATAAATTATCTTCCTTAGAAGAGATTCTACTTCTTCGAAAGCTAATGCTACATCTCTATAATCATGTAACTGTCCTGCAAATTCGGATTTTTCAGAATTATCGATTCCTCGCATATCTCTATCTTTCCATACAGTTTTCCAAATATTAAGAAGATCATCTCCTTCTCTTCTAATTGTAGAAATTACATCAATTAAAGGAGCTAAGTTTTGTTGAGTCTGAGCATATCTAAGAGCCTCTGTAAGTTTATTTATTCTCTCATTCTTAAACTGTCTACTATCCTCATCTGTAACCTTTTGTGATTTAATAGTAGAAAGCATACCTTGTAATATACTAATTGCCTTATCAAGTTTCTCAATATTAGTAGTCTCGCTTTTTTCAGATACAGGAAGAAGTCTTAAATCTTCTATTTTATTTACATCTGCAGAGCCTACACTAATTCCAGTAACTGCATACTTTTTTGTTTTATCATTCTGTTTCATTTGCATAATTACAGGAATTGCTCTAATCATACCTATGTTCTGAATTCCATAAAAATCCTTAAGAATGTTCTTATATCTTCCTAATTGAATATCATAAGCGTTTTTTTTATACCACGGAACATCTTTAGCATCATGCTTGACAGTCATAAATTTCCAATCAAGAATATGAGCTTTACCACTACCATCTATTGCAAGAAAGTCAATAGTACCAGCTTCTTTTGCTTTTGGATCATATACTTTTATCTCAGAGAAGATTAGTGGAATATTATCATTTTCATCTTTTAGTACATTAATAAGATCAGAGAAATAGTTCTCTAATCTGTTATAAATCTCATCATGTTCTTTAGGAATATCTGGTCTATCTCCAATCACATCTCTTTTTGTACCATCTTGATTAAATATTCTTCCATGAATTTCTTCCATATAAGAATGGAATAACACACCAGCACTTCTTCGTGCTTCATTGTATATTTTTTCTGCTTCTGTAAAATTTTTATCTTTAAAGAATTGAGAATAGGCATTCTTTACTCTATCTGTTACTCTGTGTTTTACTCTTTCCCATCCTTCAGGGGTAAGAATTTCATACCAGTTATTAGATTCATCATCTAAAAGTTGATCATCAGTTTTATTGGAGGATATCTTTCTCAATTTTGATTGAGTATCCATCAGTGCTTCTGAAGAGAACTTTTGTTTATCAGTAATCTGTTGATGATATATTTCATCAGATTTAATATTATTAATATTTCCTTCTACTTTTCCTTCAGATATTAACTTAGAGACTTGTTGAAATATATCGATATTGGCTTTCTTATACATTCCTCTAATGGTATCCATTATCTTATCCCACCAAACTCTGATAATACTTCTATTAGCTTCTTCTCTTAATTCGGGAAACTCTGTATCACCTTCGTTATTATTAACTATAAGTTCTGTAATAAGTTTGTCAACCGCTTCTTTCTTTATCTTTCTAATATTAGGTTTACCATTATCTAATTGATAGGCTTTATTATTCTTATAAGCTTTTAGTGTACGAGCATATATACCAAATCTATCAATCTTAGCAATCATCTCTGTAATAAGAGTGGGATTAGTTTGCTCCAGGATAGCTGTAGCAACGTGAACTATTTCTTCTGTAAGAGCAACGTTCTCTTTACCTTCTACAATAGCCACTATTCCTTTGATAAGGTCAGCAAGACCATTAATTCCTTTAGCATCAACATTAGGATTACCTTTAAGATAGTCTGATAAAGCTTGAATCTTTATTCCCATCTTTTCAGCAACATTCTTAATCTTACTGACTGTCTCAAAAGAAGATTTAGAACTAACTATATCTTTAGATTGAACTAATTCAGACTTTGGAACTTCTCCTTCATATTTATCCCATAGATAATATGCTATATTTTCACCTCTAAGATCTACTAGATCTTGCCATTCTTTTAAACTTTTATTAGGACAAGTTGCCATAATTAACAAATTAATTTTAGAATTCTTCCTATTTCATCAGGACTAAATCCAAGAGTTGTTAGTTTGTTTGAATCAGTCATTTCATCTCTTATCTTCATTAATGCTTTAGGAAAATTAGATTCCCAGAAAGAATCATTTCCTCCAATATGAGTCAATTTAGACTTACCTGTATTTAATAGTTCTTTAAGAGCTTCATTATTTTGTTCAAAAGAAGTTCTTAATAAATTCTCCATTAATGAAAGACTAATGTTTCTATTTACATTTTTTGGAGGATTTATCCTCTTACCAACAAAATCACCAGGACGTTTGAATGTAGCTTCATCAAACTTACCACTCTTTAATGTCTGATATGCATGTTCTACAGATGCATATTTTCTTCCTTCAAACGTAAATGGTCGTTTAGCAAAATTACTTAAATTAATATTATCTCCTTTACCATGGTAGATATTGATTGGTTGTAACTCTTCTATAGTATTTTCTGTTCTTTGAGAATAATCTTCTAATAACTCACCTGGTTTTAGTATGTCATACATTGGAGCATTAGTTGAAATTTCTTTATCAGAAAGAACATCTTTTTCTTTTTTGATGTCATTAATCATGTCAAGAATTACTTGATCTTCTACTTCAGCTGTAATAATCTGACCATTGACTATCTTCTGTACTTTATCAATACCGTTGTCAAGAGCAGAAGGTCTTCCAATAGTTGATTCTTCATCTTCAGGAATCAGTTTATCATAGGACTCATTGGCATGTGTACCATCTCCCCAAGTATTTATTGCTTTGTACAATTGTTTTTCATATTCTCTACCTTTACTATCTGTAGTGGTGTAAATATAAGGAATTCTATTACCATTCTCATCTTCAGTATATACTCTTTTCATTAAAACTTTATGAGCATAAGAATAATCTCCTGCCTTTCTTCTTTTAGCAAGTTCTTTGGAACCTAAACTTTGCTGATAAGAATAAAGAATAAAATCAGAATCTCCATATTGTGATTGAGTGTTTCTTTCAATCAGTTTAGGAAGTTTTCCTGATTTGATTGCATTTTTTATTTTCTTATCTAAGAAATCCTCATCAAGTTTTAAAATCTTTTTACCACCATAGAGATAATCATCAATCAGTTTTGTACTAGCTTTTACTACTGGAACTATCTTATTATCATTATAATTAATTCTTTGAAAAGCATTGACTGCATTAAAGTTTGACAAGTCTCTATCATCTAGTGTAGATATAGCTTCATTGTACATTAGTTTAAAATCTTCATAAGGAAGTAAAGAAGTAAATGATATAGGAGAGACTGTAAGTCCAGATTGTGCTACAGCAACATGTAATAACTTTCTATATAGTTTCTGTTCCTCAGGAGTACCATCTATTAATTCATTCTTCAACTCTTCGAATCCATGAATAATTAAATTTTGATTATAAGACTTACCATCTCTTCCTTGAATATAAAGATTATTTACAGCTCCCTTTCTTGTTCCAGATTGTAGTTTAATTGAGTTGATTATAGTATTTTTATATAAAGGATGCTCTGGATGTTCTAGCACATAATCTCTATAAGCTATTACATCATCCACTGCACTTTTTACATCGTCTTTTCCTACAAGAAACTGATAAATGGATGTGTTGAATTTTGGACTTCCAGCATTCTGCATAACCCAATCAATCAGACCATTTACAGCTTTATGAGAAATTCTTAGGAAAGTCTTACTATCTAAATGAAAATAAGGATATAGAATTTCATATATTGTATTTCTGGAATTCATCTTATCTGTTGTCAACACTTCTGCAAAAGCATCACGTATATCATTGAGATGATTTTTAACATCACCAGAGAAAGAGTCTTTTAATAAATCTTCCACTGAAGATATTATTGTATTCTTTGCTCTTGTATACTGCCATTGTTTCTGATCTATTAACATAGGATCGTTGAATCTGGCTGTATCATAATTACTTCCTTGAGTTACATAAAAAGAATGTTCAGCTATCTTAGCATATTTCAGAAATTCATCTAACATAAATTGTTGTTGAGCTCTCTGAGTATTATTCATCGTAGATGATTTCTCTCCAATTTTATTATGTTCTAACATGGTAAATAGATCTGTCTCCGATGGAATCTCTGTAATAACTCCTTTATATTCACTAGTAGGTGAGTATATATCCTTAATATCAGAATATAATCTTTTATCAAACAACCATTTCTTTCCTTTAGCTTCTAAATTACGTAAGAAGTCATTGATTATAGGTTGATTCATAAAGTAAGCTACATTCTCAATTGGCACTCCAAGATCGATTAAAAGAAGCCAGGTACTTAATGTATTAGGTCTGATACCCAATCCAGTTATCCAGTTATCAGCTGTAACGTCTACAGAACCATCAATAATCTGAGAGTTAATATCTGATATATAATGTTCTTCTTTAGCATCTTTTAATAATGAGAATACAGCTCTCATTTTTCCATCAATCTCAGTCTTATTGTAGTCCTTAAATCTAATTTGTCCATCTCCAATCCAATCTCTATCTTTCTTACTAATTTCTCTATCTGGATCTATGTATGTAAGTACACGTTGTCTTTGAGCATGACCTTTTTGATTTACAGCAGCAATTGCGATAAGTTGTCTACCTACAACAAAAGCATGTCTTAACTTATTCATAAAAGATCTCTTGAGCATATTTCCTAAAGATGAATAATCAGTTTTTATCTGACCTGTCTTAGTGACAATATCTTCACTAATCTTCTTTAAAAGTGCTGCTGAGTTAGGAGAAATCATTCGATCAAAATTTAAAGAGTGTGATACAAGTTTCTGAAGAGAATCAATATATTCATTCTCTAAAGATTCTTTATACATCTTATCCAAAAACTCTTCTCTTGCTATATCTTGTAGATCTTTATCTGTTAATTTGTCTAATTTTTTATTATACTTTTCGATCCTTTCTATGAAGATTTGCTCAATATCTCTTACTGATAGTTTTCCATCGATTTGTTCGTCTTCAAACCAACTTTTAAATATAGGTGTCATTCTCTTAGCAAGTTTGTCACTTGTAAGTCCTAAGGCAATATCAGAAAATAATGAAGATAATTCAGATTGTGTTATAATTTTATTATTAAGAAGTTGTTCTTTCTCAGAAAGTTGTTCATTGAATAGATCAATAAACTTTAATCTTGCTTCTGGTTCTGTTCCAAAGAATGGTACAATATGAACACCAGTACTATTAGTGAATACATTCTTTAGATAGACAGAAAGTTTATCAATATCAAAGTCAGATCCTACTTTCTTAACAATAGCTGAAGGAACAATTACTTGATCTTTCATTTCCTTTGGAAGAAAGAAACCTATCTCAAAAGCATCAATTGAGTTCTTATTCTGTGTAGGTATGCGAAATGCTACACCATTTAAGATTTTCTTTCCTTCATCTGTGTTATTCAAATATTTTAGAAGTTCTTCATCAGATAAATCACTATCAAACCATTTAGGAATTGCAATTTGACATACTCTTTCTCCATTAGCATTCTTGTAGAACTTAAGAACATCTGATGTATATACATCTTTACCATTCACTTTCTTAATAGATATTCTTTTAGATTCGAGAAGAGTAGACGGTGCTTGTACGACCTGTTTACCTGATATTTTAGTACGAACTACCTGTTTATCAGCTATTGAATATATAATACTTCTCAATTGACTATATAAAGGAGTAGCTTCAAGAAGTGTAGTTCCATTCTTAAAATCATTAAAACTCTTAATGATGTTATCATTAATATTATATTTAAACACCTCAGTTTTAAGTGTGTTTAATAGTTTATTAATATCATCGATTACATATCCATATGCTACTTTAACTATACCAAGTTTTTTAAATAAAGTCTGAACTCCATGTTCTTGTTTAGCTTTAAGAATAGTTCTATTGCGTTCCATTTCCTGGAATAACTTAGATACTGTTAATTTCTCATCATAAGATAAATTTTTCCATTCATTGAATTTTGTTCTTTCATCAGTAGGAATAAAATCTAACGGAGCACCTCCTTGAATAAGATCCATCATTACAATAGCCCTCATTTGAGAACCTTCTGTAGTACTGGCTTTATCTTTAGAAGGAACATCCATAGATACACCAAATATTGAAAATGGAACTTTAATAATACCTTGTGGACTATCAGGATCTAATCTCTCAGTTTCAGTATCATAAGGAGTCTGATTTAATTTTTCACCATCGTATAATTTATGTACGATTTCAGCTCCTTCTTTTCTTCCTGTTAAGAATATAGCATAGTCTATGTTCTCTCTTTCCATCTTATTATACAGTTCAATAGCGTTTGAACTAGCATTCATTTGATGTAGTAGTCTAAACGAATGTACGAACTGAGCAGTCTTGTCTACTACTATACTGTTATAAGATCTATTAGAATCTTTATTTCCTGAAGCACTTGGTTTTCTTGGTGTATATGTTGAAGCAACATCAGGATTAGACTTTTCAAGTTCAGTAGTAGCTTCCTTAATTTCTTCATCACTCTTGCCATTCTTCATCATAGACTGTACTAATTTCTGATATGCTATATCATGTCGATACTGTTTCTCATTATCGTCAGTCCAGTTATTAGTTCTTATTCCGAATATCTTATTGGCTTTTAACGTGGTAATAGTAGCTCCATCAGTCTCTTTCCAGGATCTATCATATTTAGGAAGATCATTCTCACTAAGTACATCTTCATATATAACTGTATTAAAGAATTCTTTATCCATATCAATCCATCCAATATCTCCCTTCTCAAATCCTTCATTATAAATCTTATCTAAGACTTTATTAATCTTATCTGAGTTATAGAGAAGTTCTTGTTTTGGAGAACCAAACAGTTTAGTTCTTTTTAACTCCATTTGATATTGATAGGGATCTCCATATATAAGTTTGTGAAGTTCAATATTAGCAATGGCAAAATTTAATGACATTCTATATATTTCATCTTCAATATCTTCTAATGTTTTACCCTCAATTGGAACATTTTCCAGAGAATATCTTCCTTCGATATCATGCTTTAAAATATCATACTGACGTAATATTTCCATCATATTGTCTCTCTCTTGTTTAAAGAAAGACTCTAAAGAAGAGTTGATAGCCTCAACATGATCATCATAGATTTCTTCAGGAGAACGTTCATCTCCCATAACTTTATCGTATGTATCTTTATCCAGGATATCTTTAAAGAATCTTAGACTGTTATTATCTCTTCCTTCTGCGACAATTCGTTCAGTCTCTCTACTCATATTCACTTCAGCTAGAAAGTATAGTTTAAAGATATCAAACTGTTGATTTAAGTTGATATTATCAGCTGTGACAAAAGGATTATCTTTATCATGTAGTTGCATTGCTGCTTCTAATGCTGCATCTCCTGGTACAAGATTAGAATATATACCATTTAGATTTAGATTTAGTTCTTGAATAAATCTTTGTTTAGAAGAAACTTTTGATACTGGTGTATCCTTTCCTGAAAGTCTGTTAGATATACCATTGACAATAACAGGATGCATTACATTATCTGTTCCAGAGTTTTTATCATTTGTTCTAAGATTAAACATTCTTCTTAATACTTCACTACTTCCTTTTACAAAAGAGTCTGTTAGAAGATATCTGAAGTTTCTAAATTTTGTATTGGTTAATTCATTCAAACTTTTAATGTTAGAAAGCACGTTATACAATCTACTGAATACATTAGGATTCATATAACTCTGAACTTTATCTCCAGAGAGATTGTAATAGGTACTCTCCAACTCTGGATGATCAAATATAGCCTGAATATCAGCTAATTCTTTAAGCCTACCATCCATGTCTCCTAAAGTCTTAGCACTAAGTACTTTTATATTATCAACATTTTTAAAACTATCTCTTATACCAGTTACTATAGTTTTAAAACTATCGAGTAACTCTCCTTTGAGTTGTGGTTCATATTTTTTAAAATCAATACCTATATTCTTTAAAAAGTTAATATAACTATCAACGTTATTAGAGAATTGATGTTCAAATATTTTATCAGAAGATTTATAAGTTCCATCTTTACTATTATAAGTAAAATAGTCAAGTCCTTTTTTAATCTTATCTACAATATTATTAAACATTTCTCGTTTAATAACTTCACTTACTCCCTTTATCATTGTATTGCTTACAATAGATTCTCCCGTAGGAAGTATAAATACTGTAACAGCATAAGGACTCTGTTTTTTATAAGATTTCCAAAACTCAGAAATAATCTGAAGTTTAGCTTTATCAACATTAGAAAAATCTACAGATCCTTCCTGATAAGACATTCCCATAATACGACTATATAACGTCTTATAATTAATATCTTTATTTAATCCGTACTCTCCTAGTTTTATAAACATATCATCGGGATCTGTGGCATCAGATAATGTATTTAATAGTTGAATGTTTACCTGATCTGCTGGTAAACAAATAACACCACCTACAGTAGATCTGACAGTCTTTCCAGTACTAGGATTAAGTATAGGGATTGTACCTAACATTAATTTGACTGAAGAGTTCATATTTTTGAATGAATCAATCTTGTTTGATTCCAGATAATCTGTTTTCTCCACATTGTCTTCATCCTCATTCAGCACCGCAATTTCATTCTCATCGAATGATATGTTTTTTTCTTTTAGATATTCAATATGAGTCTGTACAATATTTCTCCAATCATTAACAACATTGTGATATAGATCAACCATATCATTGATTTTTCTATCTCCCTCTTCTTTTGTAATCTTTCCTTCTTCTTTATTTACTTCATGTAAGTGTCTCATCCACTGAACTCTTTTCAAGAGATCGTCTTTCAACATATTATAAAGATCATTCTTAGAAATATTATCAATATTAAATATAGATTCACCATTTCTTATAAGACTAGTAATAGTCATATAGTTCAGATGTTGAATAATATCGTTCATCTGATTTCCAGGAATTTCATTTTTGTCTCTGAATTCAGAATCATTATATGGATCTGTATGATCTATATCTATAATGCCAACATTTGCATAGGATAGATTAGTTTCATAAGGAATATACTCTTTGTAATATCCATTACCAATCTTATCAAACAGCTTCTGTGTATTATTTATAGCATCTTTTCCTATAAAAAACGTCTTAATAAAATTGACAAGATCATGAAACATCTGTCCTATCCTAGATCTCTTAATATTTCTTTCAGGAGTTTTTCCATCCAACATATAATCAACAAACTCTTCAGCTATTTCTTCTTTAATCTGTTGATCTGTAGCTGTCTTAGGATCTATCTGTTCTCCTGTAAATCTATCTGTATATTTAGGATGACTATTTCTAAACTCATTAAGGATTGCCACTTTTTCCTCAGGAGTAGCAAACATCTTCCAGACTCCTTCGAATACCTCATGATAACCTGTTCCTATTCCAGCATTCTCATAAATATATATAGCTCCTCTCTGAAGCATTCCCCATGCTTGTTTACCATTAGTACGCTGAATGATATTCTTTAAACGATATGTAGGAAGATTTGGAAAATTAGTTTTTAGGAAGTTCTCAAAATCAGTCCAGTTCTCAGGAGAGAATCTTCTGGCTGACTTTGCTAATGTTTCTCTGAATGCATCATCCTCTGGAGCAAAGTCTGGAATCTTGAGAGCAGGATCTGATGAATCGTATGTTTTTTCTTCTGTAGGTATAGTTATTGCTGGAGATTCAACTGTTGATTCCTGTTGGATATTAGGAATGAATTTACTAAGAATAGATTTAAACAATATATCCTGAACATCATTAATATCTATATGCTTATCCTTACTAAAAGCATCCGCAACATCTATTGGTATAATAGGATTATATACTTTATCTTTAATTAAATTATCTAACAAAGTTTTAAACTGCACTGGATCTTTTAAATTTAATCCTTTAGCTAATTCTCTAGCTTTATCTAAATTTAACGAAAAAAAGGCATCACCGTATGTAGAGATGGGAAGTGTCTCAGTTGTACCATCTAGTTTAAATTTAGAAGAAGGAGTTTCAGCATCAACCTTCTTATCAAAAGCAAGAGGTTTATTATCATTCTTAAGTGGAGTAACTATTTTCTTTAGAGTAATCTCATCTGGTTTTATAGTGGCATGAATAGCACTATCTGCATCATCTGATACAGAGATATAAAAATCTTTCCTATTAATATCTCCCTCGTCTCTTATTGCTTTAAAAGGAGTAGTTAAAGGAATATCTCCTCTGGAAGCTCCATCTTCTTTATCTGTTTGATTACTGGAAACAAATTTATTAGATAGAAGATACGTTTGATAGTTTTGCCAGGTTCTTACTTGAAGTTTTCCATCTACATCAACTTTCACTATCTCATTATATTGAGTACGAGAAGTAGAGTTTGTTAACTTAGCATCAATATTGTGATATATATTTTGTAGAGCCTTAATAATAGCGTTCTTACTATCAACTAATCCATCAGGAGTAAATAAATAACTTTCCTTACCTATAAATAGTGTAGGAATAAGTTCATCTTTATCGTTCTGTATATTTTTAAAATATACATTAGATTTATTAAACTTTTGATTTCTAGAATCATCTTTAATAATCCCCCAATATACAATAGATTTTAACCAGTTAAATTTTGTTTTTAACACTGAATCTTTTGCATCACTCTCAAGATCTTTTGTCAATTGATGCAATACATCAAATATTGTATTAGCTTCTTTACTGTTAAGTAATCTACTAAAGACTTTAACAATACCTAATCCAGGAATTCTTAATAATGTAAAACCTTTAGGAACTTTCATAGATACAGTGCCCTCGTGTTTATCTTCACTAAGAGTAACTACTTCTAATAAGTTATCACTTATTAATTGTTCAGATGTAATAAGTTGTGCATCTTCTACTGAGGTACGTGTATTATAGTTAATTATAGGTTTACTATTATTATCTTTTTTAATTTCTTCATTTTCATCAATTTCATATTCATATATAGGGCTTCCAAAAGACATATAGAAATTCTTTGGACTTTGAAGAGTATTACTGGCTAATACTTCATCTCTTTGTTTAATATATTGTGTCTCAAGATTTTTAATTATAGCAGGATCAGTAGTTTCTCTAAACATTGTATCTAGCTTGCCATTATAGTTAGCTGTTAAATGACCATCTTTATCAGGTTGAGGCATTGCCTGACATAATACATTATTCAAAGGATCTGAGGTTATTTCTTTTCCTTTCTGATCAACTAATTTACCATCAGAGTTTACAATTACTCTGATTACCATACGATCCCATTTATAATGATCAGTTTCTGTTTTTAGAAGATGTTTCATTAATCCTTTAAGACCAAGTTGTTCTTCTGTATTCAGAGTGATATCGATTGTCTTAAAGTTTTTTCTTTCTTCAGGACTCATCTTACCCCACTTAATACCAAAGTTATCTGTTCTTATCTGATGTGGAGGTCTATCAGGATTAGGCTTAGTACCATTAACGACATTAAAATCATCCTTCTTATTTGGAGATTCGTAAGGAGGTCTATCGTGATCAGGAACTTCTTGATCACTATATGATTCATTAATCTTTCTAGCTTGACTTGCTACTTTCTTTTCCTGAATTTTTTGTTGTTTATACTTCTCAGCTAATGTTTTAAATCTATCTAATATCTTGTTTTGAGCAACAAGATGTGCAGATTCCTCATCATACCATTCCTGTAATTTACTAATTCTATCTTTAACATCTGCTAAATCAGAGTCACTAATACTGGTATACTTTTCCTTACCTTCTAGACTCTCAATGAATGAATTGTCTATAATAAAATCCTTAGCTTCCTGAAAATGTGTAAAGTCTTGATTTGCAATTTCATTAAACCATTCTTTAACAGCATCTGTATATCCAAATGTATCATCTGGTAAGGTTTTCTGTAATACAGAGACCAACTTAGTTATCAGACCTTGTATTCCTTTAGATATGTTATTAAGTTCATCAATACTCTTTTGGATCTGTATCTGTAGTTCAGTTGTCAGGTTTATTTCATTTTCAATTTCTTTCATGAACTCGTTACCATCCTCAGAATAACTATCGATATTATCCTTCATCTCCTGGATGTAAGCTAGTTCCGTATCTAGTGTATCTGATTGAGTTGTTAGAGTTTTGATTTCGTTTTCAATAGTAGTTTTAAGAGTATTTAGTTTTTTAATACTGGTAACTCCTAAAGCAGTTAATTGTTGCTTGCTAATTTTACTACTAACTAATGTAGTAGCTATATTATTTAAAGTCTGTTTATGACTATCAATTGTTTTCTTAATCTCTGTTTGATGAGATGCAACTTCATTATAGAGGTCGTTAATAATTTTCAATCGATTAACTCGTCTACTTGCCTGATCCAGTTTAGTTTTACCAGATGTATTTCTTTTAGCAATATCCTCAACATCTTCTTTACTCTGAGTACGATTTAATGAAAATACTCCTTCTTTAAATTTAGAAGAATTGAAATGAAACTGATCAAGACCAATCTCTTTACTTACTGATTTACCGTTCCTATCAGAATAGACAAAAGTTAATTTATCTGTTCTATAATCATATTGTATTTTCCCAGGAATCTTATTGTCTTCATAGAAGTTATCTTTATTATTTTTCTTTCCAATATTCCAATAGACAACTGTATCAGGATGTTGTACAATATTCCTAAAATAGAATCTAGAGTTCTCACTTTTATTGATATCAGAAACCTTTCCCAGTTTGTATTTCTCTAATTCATCTTCCTTTATATCTCTAATAGAGTCATTGGAATCTTTGATTTTAACAGTGCCTTCTGTATCACCTTTGCCTAATATTGTTAATTTAGGAAATCCTAATGAGCCATCTTCCTGTTCAATATGACCTAAATAATATTCTTCACCAACCTCTATATCTCTTGGACCATTAAGTGTATTTACTTTAATAATTTCTTTCTTAGGAGGATTTTCTCTTAGTTCTTTTTCGAGAGCATTGTTTTTAATAGTCTCTACAAGTTTATCCTTTACTTCATTCCAGGTATCTTGTACAGCATCTTTATTTGTATGAAGAAGATATGCAGTGGCACTCTTCTCAATATCATCTTTGAGAAGTTTATTTTGACTTTCTATTTTTGTAGCTTTCTCTGCAGATGCAGGATCGGTTCCAAGAGTAGTTAATTCCATCTGATTTCTTTCTAGTGCTGTCTTTGCCCAGACAGTCTTAGCAGCATCATTATAGGATTGAACTTTCAAATCTTCCTTAAACTGATTATAAACTTGTGATTCAGTTTTGTTCTTAAGATCAACATTGTCAAGATTTAAAAATGTTCCATAACGTTGATCTACTGTATTATACACTTTATGTAAAGCATCGACCATAGAAAGAGATCTTCCTAATATTGCATCTGGAGTTTGTTCAATACCATTGAGAGTATCATTTTCTCTGTTTACTTCCTTCTTTGCTTTCTCAGATTCAAATTTTAGTAGTTTTTGAAAAGTTTCTTTACCTTGAGCATCCTGAAAGAATGTGTATGCTAAATTTTGAAATGACTCATTTTTAATATCTTCAATTACCTTATTAGCAGCATTAACTTTATCAATATCATCTGTACTATTAATAACTCCATATGCATCCAATATCTTTGCATGATTGATTAGTGTACCAGCAAACGCAGAACCAAGTTGAGCTAACTTATTTTGATCGAATGTAGCTTTTCCATCTGCAATAACTACTTTTCCTTTTCCATCTTTTTGAAGCATATCACCCATGCTATAGTAGAACTTTCTATTTGCTATAGTCTGATTCAAATCTTTTAAAAAAGATTTATTTGCTTTATCCTGATTAGAAACTTCTTGCTTTATTATACTTTTTCCTACACCAAATAAGGAAGTGATAATGCCTTGAATAGTTCCCAGAGCTAAGTTATTCTGACCATTAGGATCAGAATAGTTTTTAATAAATTCTTTCCAAAGATTAGCACCACTAAGATCTCCATATTCAACATGTTTATTTCCCTGATCATCTTCCACAATCTTTCCAGATTTAGCTTCTTCAACCATTCTACCAATAGCTACCTGAAGACTTTCAGAATGACCATGTTCAAACCCTGTACCTACTACCTTTGCAGTGTTATATAGAAAACCTTTTCCTGTAGTATTTGCAGTTGTAAGAGCTCCTTCTGATAGTTTAGCAATTCCTTCTTCCCCTATTTCTTCTGTGAGAATTTTGCTAAGAGCTTTATTTACAGCTTTTGTAGAAGCATATATTTGTGGAACCTCAATTAGTGATGTAATTAATGCAAATGGAGAATTTAGAATAAATGCATCCTTACCTCCTTCTACAGCTTTGTCATTTATTTCATCATCAGAAAGAGTATTTAATCCATCTGCTCGTTGTTCTATTAATGCTTTTTTAATAGCTACTTGAGACTCTCTCGCATTTAATGCGTTTTGAGCAGTAGCATTGATTGTTGTAAGTTCACCAAATTGAGTCATGTGTACAATACTCTTAAACTTATCAGCATTTGTTCCAAGACTACCCACAGCATATTTAACTCCTGTACCAGACATTTCTGCAGCAACGGTTCCTTCTTCAATAACTTTTTCAGTTAATATCTTACCTAATTTAGAATAATCATTTCCACTATTGGCAATAGATTGAATAAGTTTAGAACCTATGCCTGTAGCTTCCACACTACCTCCTTTCATCATTGTACCAAATAAACCTAATCCTTTAGCTTCCAGAAAACCAGGAGCAATTGTGGCTACCGTAAGAGCAAGACGATCTATCGCATCATCTAACCACCAATCAGTAGTTCCTAACTTATCCCAAATATTTCCCTTAGTATATTTATCTGATTTATATATAGGAGAACGTTCTTGAACATTTTCTTTCCATACATCAGCTAACTGATCCACAAAATTATCTGTCATTAATGAGAAAGCATGACCATCATTAATAACTTTACCATCTCCTCCAACTGCTTCATTCGCTATATTAATTGCACCTCCACCCAATGCCGCAACAGCTCCACCAAGAAATCCAGCAGTTTGTAATGTATAACTTAATGTTTTTTCTACAAGATTATCTGTAGCATTCTTAGTTCTCTCCCAACCAGTCTGTCCCCATCTGGCAGCATCTTCCATATTTATACCAGGAACATAACTCTTATATCTTTTGTTTGCATCTAGTTCTTCTCCTGAAATAACATCTGCATGATTTTCCCACGTAGAGTCAGCACTTGCTTGACTAAATATATTTAAATCAGAATCCTTATCAGTATTAGTAGGAGTATATGGAGTAGGAGCTTTAATATTACTACTCTGTGTATTCTCTGTCAATGCTGGATCTACTGGTGATAAGTTTGTATTACTTATCATGGGAACATTAAGTCCATTAAAATCTGGCATACTGTTAAAATTTTATATTATTATCTTTTAATATCTTTTCAATAGCTTCATTAGAATAGGTTTTATTAGCGGAAAGTCTTGCTTGTGCTAAGTCCATTGGATCATCAAGCTCATATGTATTCCATCCATGAGAATTCATTTTTCTAAAGAGTGGATATACTTTATTATTGTTTATTATAGAGGGTTTATAATCAATTGCTATTCTATATTTATCTGTAGCGTGTTGAATATAAGCTCCATCAGGAGTTCCTCCTTTAGTGTTTGTAGTTCCTCTATTTTTTATCATTCTGCCTAGAAATTTATCATCAGCATTTGAAGGCATTCCATAACTTCGTGCAAGTTCCTCACTTATAGGAATCATTTGAGTTGATCCTGAATCTCCCGATTTAGATACTACCAAATAAGTCTCATCATTACTTCTGGCAACTTTAAAATTTAAATCATTAGTCTTATTGGCTAATAATTTATCTATAGTACTACGATCATAATATGGAGAGCCTGTGTGTGTTTCTACATTAGCAGCTATCAAGTTTGCTGCTGTAGTTTTTAATACTTCTTTATCAAACTGTTTATTATCTATCTCTTTCCATTTAGGAACATATTCAGGATATAATTTTGATAATACTTTGTTTCTTGCATCTATAAAATCTTTATGAATAGTTAAATGATCATTTAGTCCTGGATAAGAATTATGATTTATTGGTCCTAGGTTATTTATTGTATTCTTGTTCATTTCATTATACAACTGTAGTTCTATAGGAGATAAATGTTCTTTTGCATAATTATAGTAACTATCTATAGTCTTTTTATCAGTAGTAGATTTAGTAATACCTAAAAGACTTGACATGAGATCTACAGTACTAATCTGAGGAGCTTCTGCCAGTTTACTTATTATATTACTTATCGCTGATTGAGTATCTTGAGGAGATAACATTTTTTTTGTTCCATCTGGCATCTCTATCTGAATAGGAGATAGTCCTGCTACCTTTGCCTGTAATGCTTGATCATTATTAACTTCATCTTCAGCAGCTATAATTGCATTTTTATTACTGTCTAAATTATTTGAAATCTCTTTTCGTTGTTCTATTAAATCGTTAAGTGATGGTGGAAAAGTTGTTGCATATTTAGGATCTGGACTATCTTTAAGTTTAATAAGTGCTGAAATTTTATCACTTGTAAGACTTTCTTTATATGCTTGTACATCTTTATCAGTTACCCCAGGTCGTTGTTTATATGTACTAACCATTCCATCTCGTAACTTATTATCAGCATCATTCAATTGCATTTGATTGTGAGCTACTTCAGTTTTTACATTTTCATAATAGTCTATATCTCTGGGAGCAAGTCCTCCTAATACAATAGGATTAGCATTTTGATGTTCTAACTCATATTTTAATTTCTCAAATGCAAATTTTTCTTTTCCTTGTGCAATGTTTGCCCAATCAACTGCCATTTGATCATTATGAAAAATGTTACGCTGTGTATAGTCTAATCCCCATTCCTTTACTTTTTCATAAGGAGTTTCAAGAAATTTAATAGTCTGAGTTTCATTTGCATATCCATCAGCAAATGCTGCAATAGTTTTATCTTTATATAATTGTGATTTTACTGCTTCAGGATTTACATCGATTGAATGATATGCTTGATTTAATTGTTGTTCATAATATCCTCCAGGAGCTATTTCATCATTTAATTCTTTGAGTGTTTTTGTTAATTCTGCAGTGGCTGTCGGATTACCACTTTGCACTACTGACATTTCCTGTAAGTTAGCTATTCGTTTTTTTACATCAGCGATACGTTGGGTATATGTACTTAAGGTTTCTAATTTTAAGGCATCATTAGATATTCCTCTATATGCATATCTACCAGAGATGTCTAACTGTTTTAGATCATTCTGATCGAGAGTCGCTCTGATAACATTTGCAATTTTAGATGAAGAATTACCTTTCAGAATAGTTTCTACCATCACAGGACTAAATACTTTATTACCATTAGCATCTGTAATATAATTTCCTTTTCCATCTTTTTGAAAAGGATCTTCTATGTCCGAACCTTGTTCCTTTAATTTACTATAGGCTTCCTGCATCTTTTTGTTTACGTCTACATATTGATTATATCCTCCAGAAAAAGTTGCTCCTGGAGTTTTATCATTCATGTATCCATTTATTTGATTACTAAGATCCCATTCATTCTCTGGAGATCCTTTTCCAGATTGTTTTGCTGATTCCTTTTCTCCTATTGCAGTTCTTATCTTTTGAGTAGACATTACAGCATTCTGAATATTAGGATCTTTAGCAATAGAAGCTGCCATTCCTGCAGTTGAAGTAGCTAACTGATTATTTGAAAAGTCAGCAGCAGCAACAGACTTAAGTTGTGTACCTAGATTATTAAGTTTCGATTGTAGATAAGTTTTATCTATATCTCGCATAACATCAAGTCCTGCAACATTATCGATCTGACCTTGAATCTTTTGAATTCCTTGATCATATTGTTGTTGCTTTTCCATACCTACTTTGACCATTGAATCAATGGGCAATTGTTCTACATAGGGATTGAATTGTGGAGGGCGTGTATCAGTATATGATGCCATAGTATTTTAAATTTCAAATATAATAGAAATTATTAGATATTTCTGTATACTAATTAAAGTAATTAGATATTTTTATAGGCACTTACAATAGATCCGTTTCTACCTGATTTCTTAACTTTTTTATCAGTAGTTATTGGAATAGGTTCATCGAAGGTGGCTTGATCCTCTGGAACATAAGTTAATACACCTTTTTTATATTGAGGATATAGAGGTTTTCCATTTGCTCCCATTATTGATCCAGGAACAGTACCTATTCCTTGTTGAGATCCCACTGTAGGAATATTAAATTCATGAGCTCCATTCCAGTTTTCAGTTCTCATGTTGGGACTATATCTATAATTGTACATATTCTCATATGTCTGAAGAGTTCTATTAGAAAGTTTATTCTTTAAGAATTTATCAGATATAGAATTCAAAGCTGCCTGAGCAACTTCTTTTGTATTACTCTTAGCTTGAGACTGTCTTGTAGCCTGTTGATCATATGCCTGAAGATTGTGTTCTTGTGCCTGGTTTAATAATTGTCTATTCTGAGCATAAGTTTGATTCTTCATTCCCTGATTCTCTCTGAACTGTTCACCAAGAACACGTTCATTTGCCTGATATTGTTGAGCAGCAAGATTAGCTTGACCAGCTGGATTATATCCTATCATCCTTTGAGCTCCTCTAAATGTAGCCTGATTCTCATTTAAAGTATCTTGTTGTGATATATCATAAGGAGTAGATAACTCAGGTTTATATGTTTGAAGAGAAACAGGTTCCTGTTGATTCTGTGAAAGAGCAAACATTTCTCCTGATATTTGTCTTGGATCAAGTTGTTCAGCATTAGTTGGTCTCAGATAAGGTATCATTGAATTTATAGCACCCATCCAAGTAGGTTTCTTAATCTGTGGATTCTCATCTATATCTGAAAAAGATTGATTTGTATTTGGTATATCTGTATAATCTTTCAAAGAATATGTATTATCTACAGGAGTATTTATAGGATTGCCTTGTAGATCATACATAGTATCATCATTAGTTCCATGTTTATATGTAAGACGTTGTGGCATTTCTGAATATCTATTGATATCAGTATTAACTTTAATACCTTCCTTAGCTTTTTTGATATTTCCTTTAGCAAGATCATCAGCCACAAGTCCATGTTCTTCTGCAGTATCATTGACGGCTTGCTGAAGAGCTGCTGCATTTTCTTTCTTTTCAGCAATATTAGCCAAAGTCATGTTTGCACCTTGCATGTTAGCTACATGCGATGTAAATGTCAATCTTTCAAAAGGTGTTCTTGGATTAAGTCCATTTATGACATTTGTAGAATTATCTATAGTATTTGTTTGAGTTACTTCCTTTTTAGATAAATCAGCAATATAATTCTTATATTTCTTTCCTGACGCTGAGGGATCACCTAATAAATTTGCATGTTGTTTTGTAATAGGAAGATTTCCAAATACTACTAAATTCTTACCGTCTCCATCATTAAATTCTTGTGCTGGTTCTTTCCCTTCAACTTCTATAGGATTATTTCCATACGTCATGCCAATTCCTGAATTACCTTTACTATCTGTATCATCGTGAGATTGACCTTTAAACATAACTGTAGGACTATCAGAATATGGATTTGTAGAAATAGGTTCTGCATATCCTCCCCAATGAGTTTGAAGTCCATCTAGTCCCGTATCTAAAGATCTCTCAGAAGGATTAATATAGTCACGAAGATTTCCTCCAGCTCTAAGTGTATTCATAGTCTCATCTGATTCTAATAAAGATTTTAGTTTATAATCTCCAAAAGAATTTAATATCTGAGGATTCCAATTAGATTTTCCTCCATCTTCCATATAGGAATTACTATGTGATATATTATTAAAAGCCATCATATTACTATTTCGCATAGTGCTATCATTAGCTTTTTTTATCTGTGAAGGATTTCTATCAAGTACAAATCCAGCAAGTTGACCGAGTTGTTTTCCAATAAGACCTCCTACAGGTCCACCTATAAGATCACCAGTTGTCTTACCCAATGTACCTCCTAAGTCACTACCCCCATTATCTCCATATATAGTAGGAGTAATTTTATCAAATCCTTGACTAAGCATATTAGCAGTTGCTCCTGTCATAGCCTTTTTTCCTTTTACTTTCTTACCATCTTTTGCTAAAGGATTTGTTCCTACTCCATATATAGGAAAGAACTCTTCACCTGTATTAACAGGCATCATCATCTGTCTTTTCTTTGTCATATTATCTGCCAGTTGTTGATTAGCATCAATATCTTTAGTTGCAGATGCCTGAAGTTGTAAACTACTTACTTGATTCCATTGTTGAGCAGCATCTTTAGCTTTCTTCTCTGCTATTATCTTTTCAATACCTCCTGCTATTTTTCCAGCTACATCATTGGAAGTAATATTATCTAGAAAGTCAGAACTTTTATTAGAAGTGATAGGAGCTAGTTTAGCATTCTTTAAAGCTGGTACTTCTAATGGTCCAGCTCCTCGCACTGGCATAGGTTTAATAGGAGTATATTCTCTTGGAGGCAATGCTTCTGGATCTTGATAATCACTATTAAATCCATAAGGAGGATCTTGAGAACCATTTAATGCTTTCTTTATCTGTTTACCATACTTAGCCATGAACGATTCATGAGTTGGATATTTAGTATATAACTCTTTAGGAGTTTTAACACCAGCCATTTTTAAAATATCTTGTTGTGTCATGATATAAGTTATTTAGAATATTGATTAAGCCATCCTCCAGGAGTTGGTTTGTTATAATTTGTAAAGTTAGTTAATTGATCTAATTTAGTAAGTTGTCCACCATCTTTAAATTGTCCTCCCCATGAAGGAGAATATCGTCTAGGAGTATTATTATATCCTTCTCCTACAAATTTCTTAGGAATAGATATAGAGGATTCATTGAAGTTGGGTTGATACTCTTGTAATGATCCTCCGTTTTTAAATTCTTGAGAAGTTCTAAACTTTTCAAAATCTTGGAGAATTTGAGGTTGCTGATCTTTGTATTTATCTAACCATTGATCAGTTTCTTCTTTTTTTTTATCATCTTGTTGCGATGCAATAATATCAGCGGTTGCTATTGCTCTTGGTAAAGATGATGTTATTATTTGTGGAATATTAGACAAATCTTTTCCTACTCTCACAGCTTGCTTTATTCCTTTCTCAGTAAGTTGAGCATCGTCACTTCTAAAATTACCACTTGCATTATCTGTTGTCTCACCATGTCTAACAATATGAATAGGACCATTTACTCCTTGTATAGTAAAAGAATCACCTGTCTTATGATTTCCATCCTGTTTGGTATATGCTTCCCTTTGTTCTTTAGAAAATTCATTAAGTCGTCCTGATTTATTCCAAAGATTCATAAGTCCAAATACAGAATTATGAGTTATAACAGTAGTATTTGCTGGAGCAGTATTGATAATATTTTGTAATGTAGGTAAGACTCTATTAGTAGCATCATTCCAACTTTCTCCTTGACCAGCCATAGGTTGGTCAGGAGAGTTAACAATATTACTATGAATATATTTATTCCTATCTTTAGTCTGTTTCTGTCCTGCAAGATTTCCAAAGTCAAATGTCTTAAATGCATCTGTAGGAACTATTATAGGAGTGTTTCCATCATTATTATATTTTTCAAGCCAGTCTTTCATTTATAAGAGATTTGAGAGGGAGTTATAATAAATTGACTTACAACATGGATATCAGATCGATTATCAAGAATATGTCTAATCTTTAATTCCTTCGCTCTCATAGGAGCTTTCTTAAAGGATCTGGAAGAATAATCCATATTATCTTGATTAATAATTCCATCTATAGATAAATTATCACAACTAGTAGTAGCAATGGGAATAGCTTTATTTTTCAACACATCCCAAAATGTATTATATTGATAAAAACTATCACTCTTTGTATAGGTAATAGTTTTACTATCAGTCTTATAAATTGGATATGTATTATAGGTTTGTAAGTTATTTTTTGGTTTTGGAACTAATTCTAATACTCCAGTACATTGTTGACCATTATATAGAATAGCTTTATTGAACCAAATATTGTCTACCATAACTTTATTAGTATAACTATATACCCCTGTACTATCAGGCATATAAATATATACTTTACTATAGTCTTTTACACTCTGTAAAATTTCATCTTGATATTGATATGCAAAAGGATATTCAATAATATAAGGAACAACTTGACCATAAAAATTATTATTAAGAGTAACATTTGTCATATGTCTCCATAGACAGGCAGTATTAATTTCTGTAAATACTTGACTACTTAATTGAGTTGGAGTTATAGTACTAACTTCCATAGATATAGACTGTTTACATATTCCTGTCGAAGTCAATATTACTACAGAAACAGAATCATCTACATCATATACAACCCCAGATATCAGACTATATATAGATACATTAGTAGCAATAGAATTGTTATATTGATCCGTTATATCAAACGGTCCAACTCTTAAACTTGCTTTTATTAATTTTAAAATTATAGTCTTCATAATAAATTACTAACATTTTCTAAAATCTGTTATATATCCATCTACTGTAAAAAACTGTAAAGCATATTTACTACTACCTCTCCATAGAAGTAGTTGTGAACTTCCTACCGCATGTGGAAAAGGATTACTTAATACACTTCCTACTTTAGTTGTATATATCATCATTCCAATAACAGGAGTTGCTCCATCGCTCGAATATGTATAAATAGTAGCTCCTGGTGATGGATTATATATGCACGCAAGTGATAAATCAGTTACACCTATAGATCCTCCAAGTGGAGTATGTTCTAATATATAGGGTAGTAATGTAGTTGTTGTAGATGTAGTAGTACTTGTACTAGATGTTGTTGTACTTGTACTACTGGTTGATGTACTAGTAGTTGATGTAGAAGTACTACTAGTTGTTGATGTAGAAGTACTACTAGTTGTTGATGTAGAAGTCGATGTACTTGTACTTGTACTTGTAGAAGTTGATGTTGTAGTAGAAGTTGATGTTGTAGAAGTACTAGTAGAACTATGAGTAGTAGTAGTTGTAGTGGTAGATGTATGATCGTACATTACTTGATCTGAAAATCCACTTATGTTACAATCTGGAAGTATTGTAGTAGTAGTTGTAGTTGTAGTTGTTCCATATATAACTTGTATAGCAATTCCATCTAATATACAATTTGGAATAGTGGTAGTAGTCGATGTAGTAGTAGTAGTAGATGTAGTAGACGTAGTAGTAGTTTCTACTATTGGAATTGCTACTACAAATTCAAATTCTAAATCACTACAACAAGAGTTAAGACCAGAATAAAAGAAATTATTCTCAGCAATATAATAGTTTGGAATATAACTATGAAAAGATATCCAACTCTTGGTATTCATATTATATGAAAGAGTCCAACTCTTATTACAGAAATAATTTGGATCTGATAAACTTATGGGTGTTTTTATAATAGTATTATCAAACTCTTCATTATTATAAAATGTAAATGTAGACGGGTCATATGTTATGATTAAATCTGGATGAGGGATATAATCAAGTTTAGTAATAATAATTCTGTCATATTTGCTATCATAGACCCCGTGTAGCCCTAATCCTTTAAAGTGATTATCTACATCCAACTCTGGAAAATATCTCAGAATTTCGAAGGCTAGGTGGTCAGTAAAGAATCTATTCATACCTGTTCCAAACCCTGCAAGATCTATTGCTTGTTGTCCTGATAATAAAAAGATTTGTCCTCTCTTAGCATCCATCGTAATCTGACCTTGAGGAATCTTTAATAGAAATTTATGTTGACATCCAACATAACCAAGATCTGTTTCTGCAAAATCAATAGGAGGATTTTCAAATAGTCTCGGATTGCCTACAAAAGCAGCCTGTGGATTACTAGTATCCATTGTTAATAAATTATTATATAACAATGTCTTATTTTCAAATCTCGCTAATACGGCTTTGTTTTGAATCCCATCTATAGCAGTTAGTGGCCCAAAATTCTGTGGGAAATCATAGTATGAATTACTACGATATATTAACCAAGGATTAGTAGTAATATCAGCATTTATTGTTTGAGGATCAGAATATATAGTTCTGAAAGGATAATGACTATGACATGCTTGATTCCAATCAAAAGGAATATGAGTAAATAAATTCTCAGTATTCTGTTTTGAAAATGTAACATTGTACGTATAGGTATTATCCTGAACAATCGATACTAATTTTTCCTGTAACCAATCATCAGGAATATCTGTACTTACATGAGGAAAGAAATCTCCTTCTTTGTTGTTGAATGCTTGACGTAAATCTAAATTATATGAACTCTCACAATAAAAACTAGGAATACCATATGCAAATAAATAGAAATATCCATCATAATACATTAGGGTATTGCTTTCAGTAAGTGTACCTGGAGATATAGTTGTAGAAGTACTAGTAGTACTAGTGGTGGTAGTAGTATCTATTACACTTGTATTTGTTGGTTCAGCTATAATCGTATTATTAGGGCAATCAAAATTATGTGCTTTATAGGAAACAATATTAGACAATAATCCTCCATTAGACATATAATCTTTTTGTATAGATCTCGATGAATGCCAATATTTTGGATAGGCAACATTTCCAATCTCATCATAAAATATATCACTATCATCAGGAGCATTAACTCTATTATCAATAAAGAAAGGTAATTTACTTTTAAATGTAAATCGTCCTATAAATGTATCTCCTCCAAATATTGTTTCTGAGAATTGTAAATTAATATTTCTTTGAAATCCAGTATCTATAGTTTTATAGGAATATATTTGTCCCCATTGATTTGTGATGTTGTTCTTAAGTGATGCGTAGTATGATACAACACTTAAATCATAATCTTTTGTAGGAGTTGCACAATAATTCATCCCAGAAATAGTATATCTGGATTTATCTATAAGTTTAGGAACTCCTGCAACAAGCATATTAGGACTATCGCTCGGAAAAGGAATATCGATATCTGTTTTTAAATATATAGAACTTTCACGATTGAAATTATTGACAGTATAAGTATCACCAACGCTCTGTACACCAGGAATAAGATATCTGGATAAGACTATATCTCGTTGCTTTATTCCAACATTATTAGGAATAGCTTCAGAATAATTATAATCAGCTATAGAATTATAAGAATATGCAAAGTTACGTCTGGTAAGACCATTAAGATATATTTGAAGATATGCCTGATATGAAGCAAACATAGCTGCTCCATCAAAAGGACTAGTTTTATTTCCTATTGCATTGGCACTATCTAACGCTTTTCTTTGAGCTTCTTCTGTAATAAATCGATATCTAGCATTGTCTTTTACTTGAGTAAAATGACCTTTTCCAGCTCCATATATTACACTCTCTAATTTTAAAACATTACCTAAGAAAGGTTGTCCAAAAGAAGTTTCTGGAGAATTAAATATTTGTCTATATTTATCTGTAACAGAAGACTGTTGATCTGTAACTCCACAAGATATTAAGTTGGACTTAATAATATTAATTAATGTTTTTCTAAAGTTTCCATGACCACCTACCATTTGTGGTCCACCTGTATTAGGAACAACATTAACATATGCTGTAGAACTACATGCATCATCTAATCCACACAATTCTGTTTCACTGTATCCATTTGCAGGATCTTCCCATCCAACTCTTACACCATTAAACTCTGATGTATTCTTAACAAACCATATTTCATAATTAGCTAATTCAACTACTCCTGAAGAAGGTTGAACGATAACTGGTTTAGTTAAAGAGCATATTTCCTGAACTCCAATGTTGAATATTGGATTAGTATTTTTTTGAGTATTAGTATTACAATCTGTATATTGTATAATTGCTTGATTAGATCCACCACTAGGATTTACTCCTAATGTATTAATTGTTACCTTATATATCTTACAACTTTCAATATAAGCATTGTTGCTTTTTGTTAAAAAAGGATCTTCTCTAAGATCGTTATATGGATAGTTAGGATAAAAATACTGTTGATCGTCTCGTGTATAAGTATTAACATTTCTAAGAATTCCTTTAGCAACGATTGATTGATTAGTACTTCTATCACCACGTACAATTTTAAAACCTACAATTGCAGATTTTTGTTCACTAGTTAACTCTGATGCAGAAATTATTGAGAATACTTTTGTAGGATCAATCTTTACTCCTATAGGAAAAATAGCATCATTACCCATATCTACATGTGTAGGAGTAACTGTAAATATTCTACTCTCCATAATAGGAGATACAAGAACATCTGGAAATTTATGATGTCTGATTTTCTGGCCAGCAAGATCTCCCCATAATTCTGAATTACAAGGATATAGTTCTTCTGATTCCCAATATGCAAATTCACCATATTGATAAGGCCCTTTATAATTAGGATCAGTACTATATCCATCGGATGTACCTATTATAGAGGCAGTGTTATAAATTTTCCAATAAGGAAGAGATGTTATAGATTTATCACCTATAAAGTCAGAAGAAGTATTTGGAACATCGGGTGCATTTTCATTATTCCCTAATACTCTTCCAGGAATATGAAATGCGTCTGTTTCTTTTCCATTAATGAGTTGAAACACAATTTCAAAAGGATATACTTCATCACGAAGATATCCTCTAAGATTTGAAGAATTTATTTCATTTGCATAACTTTCTGTAGCTGGGATTCTCCAAGTTTCCCATTGAAGAGTGATAGCGTTTGCAATCTTTTGATAATTGATTCTATCTGTAGTCGTTAATCCTTTCCAAATAAGAATATCCTGAGCCGTAGTAATATCATCTGCAGTTTCATAATAAGGAAACTTTTCAAAAATATCATTAATAGATAATCTAATATTACTTACATTTTGACCACTGTAAGTAATTGTTTTTAAAACTTTATCAATAAAATATGTTCCTACTAATTCAACAGAAGCAATATCATTAATAGTCTTAATGACTGCTAGATTGAAATATTGAAATTGTCCAGTATTATCAAGATTTGCAACATCTATTACTATAGACTTGTTAACAGGATAATTAAAATTAACTGATGTAATTGCTGAATCTGCTATCGGAGTGGGATTAGTAATAGAATAATATGATGTATAAGGATTACCTAATGCATCAGCATATTGAATAGCAAATTGATACGTACCTGCAATTACGTTTCCACTAGAGATAATATTATTTATATTTAATGTTGGAATTGAAAAATTAGGTTCAAGTTTTAATTTATTACAATCGATAGTATCTAAATAAACGGGAGTACAAAAAGAACTTCCATATCGTAGAGTCTTAGGTAAATTATCAATATCTAAATATCTTCGAGGATTGAATCCATCTGTCCAATATATTTCAGTAGTACAGTTAGTTATTCTATGAACAACCTTATGAATAGGATAATTAATATTAAAATTTAAACATGAACCACTGACCAAAGTATGATATATACAATCGTTGTGTTCCATATAACCAATTTGACAATCTTTGGTAGAAGAATTGACTAAGAAAAATATATGTTTATCTTTTTCTTGAATTACATGTTCTCCAATAAGTACAAATCCTGTTGGAAAACTTAGACAAAACTCATTACCCTCCTCATTCTGATAGTTAACAGCATTAGCATCATAATTTTCAACAGCAGCATTTAATGCATAGGTTAGTCCCCCTTTCTTAATTTGATTGGGTGTCTGATCCATATTAAGACCAGCAGTAGCATTATTATACTCATGTCTTAAATTACCTTGTTCTTGTTCCTGATCTGCCATAATAGTTAATTATTTCGTTTCCAACCATATCTTTGTATACGATTGGGCAGTTCATACATTTTAAATCTATTCAGATCTTGTGCTACTCGTCTTTGCTTCTCATAAACTGTTTGTTTCTTAATCTCGATGTCTGCCATGATAAAAGCTTCATCAGACAGTTGTTTATAATAAACAAGTTTTTGTTGCAATTGTTGAAATGTTTCATCATTTGTTTGATTAACAAGTGTTTCAACCATCTTATATTTAATGAACGATTCTACATATTCTTTGATACGATAATTATCAGGAATCATCTGATTACCTATATTATCATATTCAGTTGCATAGAATATAAGATGAACAATTCCATGTCTGAAATTTGTAACAAATTTATTATCTCTAATATCAAATGAGTCTATACTAGATGATCCTGGAGTAAAATCATTTCCTAGATTAAAATCATTAACTGACGAGTATAAAGATCCATAACTTACATCGCAATGTTTTTTTACTGATATATTTCCAGGTTTTAACAAATGATCCTTTCGATAGAATCTAGGGATTTCAGTATTAGTTTTATATACAGCTTGTAATATCTCTGGAAGACACTCACCATTACATGATTCCTTATGACATTCTGGATTACTGCATTGTACATTTCCACTTACTGTAAGAGGAGCTACTTGAATGATATTTGCCGTTTGTGAATAAAAAGAACTTGGTTCATGATAAGATGTAAGTTGACGTTCTGTACAAGCCCAAGCTTCTCTAGCTGCATAAAAATTATCAGGAAGTCTTGCTTGAAAGTCTTCAATATATAAAGCTTCTTCAGAGATTACATAAGAAGATCTACCGAGTTTATTTAAACACTTATTAAGATAAGTAGGAAACATGAGATCATCTATTGCTCCAGTATCAAAGTAACTTTTAAATTCTTCTTTTACTGTAGCATATATAATCTCTGGGGTTGTAAAATTATATCTGTAGTAGTAACTCATAGTTTATCAATTTTTCCATTGTCTATATAAATGTTGATATTGATCATTTGTTGTTATATAATGTGCTAGCAATCTGGAAGTAGTTCTTGATGGTTTAAAATACCATAAATCAAATAATTTGAATCGTGCAGATAGTCGAAACCAAATCCAACCAAAAGAATAACCTTCTGTATGATAATTAAAATTATAAACTCGTTTACCTTTCTCCTTTGATTTTTTCCAATCTACAGGAAGATTTATTATTTGTTCTCCCTTGATGGTTTTATATAACTTTCGTTTCTTTTTAAAAATTGAAAACTCTCCAAGTCCTGCTGGCAGTTTAGTCTTTTCTCCTGTCTCTAGAATATATTCTCTAAAAGATTCATTAAATGTATATATTAGAATTCTCCACTCATCATATGTGAGTTTTACTGTAATATTCTTTTTACAAAAATCTTTATAGTTACTCTTACTAGAAGATCGCCAATCTACTGCTACACGCATTTATTTTAAATTAGGTGCATTTGGAGCCTGACCATCAACATTATCTTGAGTAAGATCAGACTTAATTCTGAAATAAGTTTCAAGTAGAGTTTGAGATGTAAGTTTCAATGTTTGTTTTTCAAGATAACCTGGTAGAGCAAATTCCTTATCTAATGGATTCTTACACCAATCATCATTACTTACTGTAGTGGCTGCACAACCACAATCTGAATATAATATTTTATTAGGAATATCTTCTTCAAAAAATGCTACAAGTCTTACAGCTTTAAGTGATGGATTACTTATATATAGATATCCATCTGATATCCAAAAATATAATTGTTTTTTTATGATTGGAAGTTTGAGAAGATTGAGATATCTATTTACAGATATTTCTTTAATTTTACTTCCATTTCCACCTAGAGCATTAATAGAATAAACTCCTTGTATAACATATTGATAGTTTCCTTCAGATATACGTGGAAGTTTATATATAGTTCTAGCTACAGTGCATTCATCAACATATTCACAACATTCTGAAATAGGAACTTCTTTTAATTCTAAACAAGGGATTGTAGTAAATAGTGTGTCAGTTGCCCACAATTTTCTAAGATTTGTTTCTCTCTTTATTAGAAGTAATGAATTATTTCTAATCTCAGAAGCAATTACTCTATCTGTAATTAGATTATCTGTAGAGAGAAGTTTATGTATACTCCTTACATCACTTACTAATTTTCTTAGAGTTGTCATTATAAATACTGTTTAAATATATTTGTTATTCCATAACTTCGATCTATGAGAAATGCTGTTACTCCTGGTTTTCTTCCAATATAACCATTCTTATCTTCCCACTGACTAGATACAGTAGTAAATGCTGATATTCTATAGAACTCTATTCCATTAAAATCATGACTCATTTCTGTATGTTTGTCTCCTGTAAAGATATAAAAATTTTTATGGGAACTCCAATCTTTTCTAAACTCTATAGGGAAGATGGTTACCAAACGTTCTGGTTTAATTTTATCTCCATGATTAAACATCATCGCAGATACTCCATAACTAACATATTTTCTATATGAAGGAGCTATATCAAACTTAATTCTATGAGTAGTTCTATAATAAACTTTTAACCAATTTAGTAAATGCCAACTTGCAAAAGCATCATGGTTTCCTGGCATAAATACTAATTCAATAAATTGACTATTATCAAGCATTGTATTAATTATTTCTATCTCATGATTACAAACCTTTTCAAAAGAATCATAGAAAGATAAAATATTTTCTTGAGGAGTTCCTCCAGTCGTCATTCCTGTAGATTCACTATTAAAAGTATCTGATCCAAGAATATATAAAATAGTCTCTAGATTATTAGATAACTTAGCTTGATCAATTATTGTTTTTATTTTATTAGAAACTTTTGTAAATCTTTGTATAATATCATTGTCTTGATTAACTCCATCTAATCTATTATAATGAGCATCTTGTTTATTAATCAGCAAACATCCCATAGGCTTGCGCTGATTTATTTCTGGGGAATTAATTATAGGTGCTGTAGGAACATATGCTTTCAAGAACTCGATAAAATTATCTTGAAACGTCTTTTCTTCTTTCTTTAATCCTAGCCAAGCTTTTACTTGCCAATGTGGAGTAGTACTATTTCCCCAATAATTCTGAATATATTTAATTATTTCCCACTTACTAATATCGATATTGCACTTATTAATTAATTCATCCAGTGTTTTTATTTCTGTATCAGAATTAACTATAATCTCACCAACTCCTTTGTCAAGATCTTCGAAATACTTTACTATACCTTGTTCTGATTCTTGTACTAATGCTGTTATATCTTTTTTGATTTTATTATTAGTTTGTAGTAGTTTAGTTAATTTACATACATCCTTTAATGTAATTTCTAATCTATTAGCGTAATACTGATTACTTCTTTTTAATTTTCGTAGTACTACTAGTTTGTCCAATAACTCTTGTTGATTAATCATAATAATAAGATGTTAGTTAAAACTTCAGTAAAGATATATTTTTATAATCACTTTAACAATAGTAGGTTATCAAAATAAAACTCCCCCGAGCTTTCACCCAGGGGAGACATCCTGGGAAACCAACAAACCAAGATGTTTTTATATTTAACTAGAGTTTACTTTATTAGAAAGGAACTATATTCACATATAGATAGGAATTGAAACTAATTCCTGTATATGTGTAATGTCCAGCAGATGCGTGTAATGTTGTAAGTCTTGTATCAGAGTCTGCTTGGATAACAAGAGATTGAAGATCTGGTGTTCCTGAGAAGGTTACAACTAACGTATTTCCTGTAACAGGAACATGTGTACCTGTTTGAAGAACACCCGATACAACATCTCCAACGTTAAGATTTACACCATTTAAGGTTACACTAGTCATTTTTAAATCAGGTAGAGCCGAATTAACTCCTAATCCAAATACTGGTAAACGAGTGGTTGTTGTAGAAGTTGTAGATGTACTAGTAGTAGAAGATGGATCGTAACTACCACAAGCTATTCCTGCATCTATATATCCATCTCCATCAGTAATTGTTGCAGATCCCATTCTTGCACATGCTACAAGTGTACCTGGATAAGTAATCCACTGGGTTACATCATTACCAGTTACACAATCAGTATATTCACAATTACATGTAAATGTTGGATCTGTAGCGTGGAATGTATACTCAATACATACTCCCGGAAGAGCAGTTGTACTTGTTGTAGTTGTGGTACTTGTTGTAGTTGGAGGAAGCGAACAAATAGTTCTATCATATACATTTCCAGATGAATCTATTGATCCATGCCATTCGGCAAATGTAAGAGGAGTTCTACTCCAACCAATTGTTGTATCAACTCCTATTGTAAATATAGTAGTTAATCCTGGATCAACATAAAATGCCAGAACATCTCCAGGAAGAGGTTGCGCTGCATATAGAATAGTATCTGATACTAATTCACAAGTTAAACCAAATCCATTCAGATAATATATGTAACTTGTAGGAATAGGAGTAGTAGAGGTTGATGTTGTTGTACTAGTACTAGAAGTACTGGTGCTGGTAGTTGTTGTAGTAGACGTTGAAGTAGTCGATGTACTGGTAGTCGATGTACTAGTTGTTGTAGTAGTACTTGTGGTTGTTGGAGGAGATACTGCACATCCTCCATGAAGATTTGCATAAGTTTGACCATTAGCTGCTATATCTGCAGTTGCTAAAGAGTTTGCTGCAACTTGAGAAATGGTAGAAGAATAAGTATGAGCCACCACAGTATATAATACCCAATCTCCATAAGTTGGACCATCTATACAATCATTCTTTTGAAACCATGCAGATTCTTCAACATTCCAATATATAGTTGTGGTAGTTGTACTAGTAGTACTACTTGTACTTGTACTACTGGTTGTAGTAGAAGTTGATGAAGTAGTTGTAGTGGTTGTACTAGTTAATGTTATTGGAATTATAATCTCATTATTACATACACCCGTTGATGTAACTTTAATATATATAGCTCCATCAGGAACAATATAGATATCTCCAGCTAACAATATTGCTTTTGATATCCCAGTAGCAAACTGAGTATAAGGACCTGGATATTTAAAATATGATAATGATACATTATCTATATCAGAACCTGCACTAGTTAATTGAATAAGAATGTTCATACTATAAAAGTAATTATATTATAATAACGATGTCAATGCAACAACTCTTTCTTTGAGTAATAATATTTGTTGGTCAATCCTTTGTAATGCTAAAGTTAGACTATCGTTTGTATTTATTCCTGTACCAGATAGATTTGGTCCACTATAACACATCTCATCAGAAGGTGTGAAACAAGTAATACTCTCATCAGAATTACATTCATCGCATTGACATGCTTCTTTAGGAATCATATAAGGACCGTCCAGTTTATATTTCTTATTATGAGTCATAAGATTATACTTAAGGTATATACATAATATAATATGCAGCAATGCCAGGTTGAGTATTTGGATGCCCTCCTCCTCCTCCTGCAGTTGATGCTATGGTAACATTAGTACTTATTGCAGGAGTAATCGAATTCGTTTTTCCTATAGAAGGAACTGTATTAGATCCTTTAATATTATATTGATAACTTGTCCCATCATTGTTTGCAACTTGTGGATAAGTAACGTTTGTAATTACAGGATTCCCTGAAGTATCAGTATTATATGTGTAATGAGAATGTTCAGACTGAGTGGAAGTTGCTGATGCTGAGTGTGTATGATTTGGTATTTGAGATGGAATTAAAACAATATTATTACTTCCAAACATTGTCCATCCTCCTAAAGTAGCAGCTGACCATGTGGGATTACCTGAAATAGCAGGATTAATAATAGGATCACTAATTGCAGGACCAGGACTATCTGTAGCTCCTACTGCAACTCGTCCACGTTTATCAGGAGTACCATTCTGACCATTGCAGATGTAAATTTTTTCCCAATCTGAATTAGATAGACCTACTCCTGTAGAATCAAATTTACCTGTTAAAGATCCATAAAATTCATAAGCTACATAAGGAATCATTTTAGTACTCTGTTTTGTACTAACTGTATTATGAGTATTTAAATAGTTTGATATATAATTATCTAATTGCGTTCCATTCTTTGAATAGAATTTATTAAGTAGATTTGATAGTGCGTTCTGTCCTGATACAACAGAACATAATTGACTTATTGTAGCTTGAAGAATATCATGAGTTTTAGATGAAGCTGTAACTCCAGTGAGACATCCAATGACATAATTTGCATTTAGTATAACTAATTCATTAGTATTATTAGAGATCTGTGTCTGTAAATCACAAATTGACTGAATAAACGCATTAATAAAATTATTCAGTGTAAAAGTTCCACATCCTGGCAGATGTTTAGTTATTGTCTCGCAAATACTATTTATATCTATATCAGGAGTTACTCCATCGCCTAAAATTATATTTACTATATTCTCTGTTAGAACTTGATTAATATCTAATAAAGAATCACCATTTGTTATTCCTAAAGAAGGAATATCTATTCCTGTATATCGTATACACTTATCTGATATAATTTCAGAACAGTTATTAAAACAATTAGTACATGCCATGATGTTATATTTTAAACATTTATAAGTTTATTATGATATGCAAGTTTCACCTCCATCAAATATAATTTTTACATTATCCAGCACTGGATTTGTATTATCAATATAGAAGTTAGTAAAAGTATAGAAACTATTTCCACCTATAAAAGGTTGACTCTGAATTGATCCAAGACTATCGATTACAGTAATAGTTGGTGATCCTAAACCAATATCTCCATTTAAATTCACCACTAATGTTCCCAATGTATATAGATCTGTAGATAAAATATTTATACTAGATACTCCACAATTCAGTAGAGGTATAGCATTTCCTGTTACAGATCTACTATTAAAAGTTGCTCCAAGTATTTGTTTAAGTACTGCATTTTGTAATGAAAAATATCCTATAGGAATGGGTAGTATGGTAGTAGTAGATGTTGTACTGCTACTAGTAGATGTTGTATGAGTAGTAGATGTCGTTGATGTAGTAGATGTTGTTGATGTAGTACTACTGGTAGTGGACGTACTTATTCCTGTAGTTGTGCTACTGGTTGTTGAACTTGTTGATGTTGTTGTACTTGTACTCGTACTTGTTGAGGTATGGGTAGTTGTAGTTGTTGTAGTAGGAATACAAGTAGTTGTAGTTGTTGTTATTCTTAGTATTGTTGTTATCGTGTAGCAAGGTTTAATACAACCTACAGTAAGTAATTTAACTTTACTAGCGATTATATCCACACTATACTTTTTAGTATAATCTGGATTACAATATTTATATAGCAGTATTCTTTTATATGTAAGAAGATCGAACATATTATTTGGATCTACATATAAATTTAAAGAAAAGATCATATCATTATATAATCTCTTAGCAAACTTTGTTAACTGACATTCTATATCTTCTAATAATGAAGATATACTTACACACGTAGGATAGTTTGTAAGTCTAGGAGTTAACATGTTTTATTTATTAGTTGTTACAGAAGCTGCGCAAGTAGCGCACATCCCATTAATAAGCTGACATCCACAACCAACAGAAGTTCCACATTTTGAACAAGTTGCCATAGTTAATTATTTAATAATTATTACCTGTACATCCACAGTTAGTATTAGTAAAATGATCTAACATTTTATTTGCTTGACTATAAAGTTTCTGGGACTCAATCACTGCACAACTGTTAGCAGCTGCAACAGATCCCTGTATAAAGAAATAAATAGAGGTAAGATCTAATTTTGATTGTGTTTTGATTGCCATATCACACTCCATCATTTCTAACTTCATAAAAGCATTATCGAATTTCTCTTGAATCTGATCAACTCTCATGATAGATTTCTCTACATAGTTCTCATATGCAGGAGCAATCGAATATCTTAAAGTATATACTCCATCAGGAAGAGGAAGTATAGGATCTCCACTTTTAGATAATCCTAGAATTATTGAATTAAGTATATTCGTATCTAGAGGTATAAATGGAATTCCCGACACCTTTCCAAATCCAGGAAAAGTAACATCTAGTGAAGGAGCACTAACTGATGGAGGATCTGTAGTATATGTAGAAATATCTAATACACCAAGAGTCTTAGTATTATACGTAGGAACTACTAGAATATCTAAATTTAGAGTTGACATAACTATATTATTAATTTTGCAATAAAGTTAGTAAAATAAAGGGAGAAGAGATAAACTCTCTCTCCCTTTATTTTATAAAACTATTTCAACCCTTACGGAATCAATGTAGTAGTAGTACTGGTTGTTGAAGTACTGGTTGTACTGGTGGTACTAGTTGTAGTAAGACAAGCATTGTCGTCAGCAACAGTTCCCAAGGCAGCATTTAGAATTGCTTCCAAAGCTGTAGCATAAGCTCCACCTGTAACAGCAGCAATAATTACTGTACTATCCTGAATAACTGAAGAATCTGCCCAAGTTTCAGAAGACTTATCAGAGTCCTTAAATTTAATATAGTACGTAGTATAGTTTGTTCCATCAGATACATAACTTTCAAAGTTACCATTGTATCCTGCAATCCTATATAGATGTTTTAAATAGCCAGCCTGATAACTGTGAAAATTCTTTTCAAGTTGAGCAATTTCAGCAGATGTACCACTTGTATAAGATGCACGTTGAGTAATTGTAGGAGTAGCTACAACGTTACAGGAGTCACTAACAATGAAGTCTGCAGTAGTAGCTGGACCGCTGTATACAAAAGTCCTAAAAATCATTCTATCATATTCGAACGGGAATGCAGCGACATCACATGCTTGTGCATATTTTGTCAGAGGCTTAGCAGCAATACGAAGAATTGTTCCACCTACATTACTAAATGTAAAGAACGTATTTAAATTAATGTTATCAGGATTTGTACCAGTAGTGTTTCCACCATTAAAATCAGGAGCTACCTGAGTTAACTTACTAATAAACTGATCAATTAATGCACTGACATTAGCCGTAGTACAAGGATCAGCACCACATGCACAACAAGGAACTTGTACAGTTACAGAACGTGTAAATCCATTGTAGTATAGGGTATCCAGATAACTTGAATGAGCTCGCAATGTGAGTGTAACTACATCTCCACAACTTGCAGTAAAACCTGATACATCAGTTACCTGAGTTACAGGAGTTGCACATCCTGATACTTTATACCATTCAGTTACGTTAGTCCCACATCCAGCTCCAGAAGGACAACCTTTAATCTTATCGGATCTTTTACTTCCTTGAAGATAAGTGTTTGAACGACCTTGAGCAACGTAGAAATAAGGAGCAGCCGCAATGTTTCCAGAATTGGCTACAGTGTAGTCATTCAAAAAAACACCAACGTTACCAGCAGCCAAATCTTGTGTAGAACCAGAGCTAGGGATTGTTGTCTGCCCTACTGGAACTACAAACAGAGTAGTCTTTGAAAAATCAGCCATTTTGCTTAATTTTAAAAGTGAGTATTAAAAAAGAAAATTATTCATTTGTTTGAATTCTAAATTGAGCACTTTGTACAGCAGAAGCATTTTCAGTATACATTGCTAAATTTTGAACTGTTAGATCTAGAAGTTCATCCTCTAAATAAGATTTAAGTTCACAATCTTGATTTCTTGATTCATTACCATCAAATTTAATATATCCTTCTTTATCGATATATTGTGGATATCTTATATATGATAGATATAAACATACTGGTGTAAATGTACCATCTGTAAATATCGAAATCTCATCAGAGGAAATAAAATTAAAAGTCTCCTGATATTCAAAAGAAGGTTTATAATGATCGTTGTTCAGGATAAATTGGATATCACCATGAGCTGCTAAATCTCTATTAATCCAAATCTTATGATTTTTGCATCTTCCTTTGTCAGCCAGTATATAACTATCTACATAGAACATATAGGCTGGTGAGATCTTATCAATATTTGTTGTCCACTTATTTAGATCTTTGTTTGTTAATGTTAATTCTAACGGATGGTCTTCATATAGTTCAACTAGTCGTTCCAGATCTTCATAACGTTTCTTAAATGTATCCATTCCTAATCCAGAAGGAGTTGACATCCCATCCATTTTTTGCTTGATGAGTTTGATCTGAGCTTCATTTAAAGCTAAGATCTTATCCTCAAGCTGAATCTGTTGATGATCATTAGTAGATAGCTTATTAAGCTTCTGATCTATTTTGTATAATAAACTATCTACTGCTATCATGCTGCTGCTATTTTTTTAGTCTTTAACTTACTTTCTAACATTAGTAATTCTTCTTGATGATCATCATCTATTAAGAACTTAACAAGATCATCCTCATCTTTTGCAATTTCTAATTCACCTTCATAAATCTTACCATTAGGTTTACTTCTATAAATAGAATGTGAAATTGCTTGTTTTACTAAATCTTTTATATGGAGAAGATTATCCTTCATATCAGCAAATCGATTGAACATCTCTACTGTGGACATTCCTGCATATTTACCAGATTTGAATTCTGTTTCTTTGAGAACGTTGTCAACAAGATTATATACTAATTCTTCTTTCGAATCCTCTGTAACTGGCAGTCCAAGTAATCTTGCTACTTTACGTTTCCTTTCAGGAGACATTGCATCAAATTTACTAATAGCTTTATTAATAATTTGTTTCTTTTTATACATCACTGCATTTTCAATATCATCGTCTGCCACATAGTACTGTGTATCTGCAGGATATTCTCCTCGCTCCCAAGCTTGATAACTAAATGCAATCGTAGGATGAACTCTCAACCAAGCAAACGATAATTCTTGAAATGGAATATCAAGATCAAAAAGATTATCTCCATCTACCAGTTTAACAGGTTGTACATGTAATTGATCACTAGCAGACGTTGATAGTCCATAGTTCCAAAAAGGTGCACGAGGCCCAAGATCAATATCTCCAAGTTCAGATTCAAGTTTAGCTTTAAGATTCGTTACACGTGCAATTTCTAATTCTCGTTCTAGAGGATCTGCTAATCGTTGAATGTAAGTAGCCTTTGGATCTAATCCTGTTCTATATTTTCCATCCAATTCTTTATAAGGATATTTGAAAACACCTGTTCCAGGAATTCTTGTATATCCATGTTGTGCAAGTCCACCTTGCATAGTTTGTAACTGAGAGTTATTAAAGTCTCTCTTGATCACTGAGATCTTGCCTATCTTTCCCATAATATGTAGTTGTATTTATATTGGTTTACTTAGAAGAATGTGAGAATCGAATCTCTAAGCAGAGATATATTATATATCTCTCTTCATTCTTTTCTTTTGAAGCTCCCCTGAAATATCCAGAGGAGCTTCTTAAGAAAAAGGAGAGTATGTTAAAACTGTGGAATCTCTTCAATCAAAACTGTACGAGATAAGTCTTCGATGAATACATCACACCTATCTTTCATCCAAAGTTCATAACCAGGAAACTTATTAGCTGAACTCATACCCTGAGACTTAGCAAAGCCTAAGTGGTGACGAGTACCATCGATATAACCCCAAGTCATTGATGGAGCACCTTGCAAACGTACTTCACGAATGTTATTAACCATTGATCCGTCACTCATAGGTGATACATCAAATACCATAAACACAGGAGTACTTTTCTTATTCTGGCCAAAGTCCAGATTTGTCTGAGGAAGATCAAGTTCCTTTAGATGGATTAATTCAACACGACCAGTTTCACGAGTAACCATAGCATCGAATGCAAAGTTATAAGTGATGTGTTGTCCTTCTCCCTGCATGAAACGATTTCCAGAATCTGCCATAAAGGTAAGACCACTGTTCATAGCATCATTCTTCAAAGCCTGTTGAAATACATCAAATCCTGATTCATTGGTATACATTTTGACTCTACGATCTTTAACGTCAACACGTCTATAGAAGAGATCACCAAATACTGAACGAATCAAATTAGCAGAGAATTCACCTCTATTATACTGAACCAAATTACCATTGAAACGCATACGATGATATACACCAGCAGATGTACGTTTCACTTCTTGTTTAGAACCACCAGTTTTTACTGTTCCAGGACGACCCCAAATCATTTTCTTAACCTTCAGCTCCAACATGGATTTACGCATCCAGAATTCAATGAATGGTTCCCATTTAACATCATTACGAGTAAGAGGAAGTTGATTCCTACGTTGAGGAGCATATACAAGAATATCAAGAGCCTTGCCACTAGCATCTTTCATCATTCTATCATCAGCCCATTCAGTGATCTTATGTTCATAACCATAACCAGATCCTAAACTTTCAAACATTGTAATCTCTTCACCCAATCGAGGAAGACCTCCCAAGTTAGTATCAAATTCACCAATTGCCATGTCGACAAGTTCTAACTCAAGACCCACTTGCAAGAAGGTGCGAGATACAAAGTCTACAAGAGGATTATCAGATACAAGTGTCCAAGTATAAAGATATCCAGCATTCCACGGAACTGGATCTTTGATACAATACCAACGAGGACCATACTGACGAGATCCTACAGATACAATCATGTTCTGAGAAAACTCATTCGTATCCAAAACTGTTTGAAATTCCTGACCATCAATCCCAGGTTTCTGCAACGATAGTGTTGAAGAAGGAATGTCAATGATCTTAGGAAATTTGTAAGGGACAGAGATCTTCCACTTCCATGCATCGCTATTATTGTCGATGTAGTAGGGAGTAGATTTGTTGATCATGTCCAGGAAGTCATTGCTATACAGAGAACTCTGAGTATAGATAGAGATAATCTTCTTATCATAATCAGCGGGCTCGGTACTGTGAAAAGATTCCAAGTGATTGGAATCGGTAAGTTTACCAACGGCTCGTTTGTCCATTGAGGCAGTACGAGCATACGTAAATCCAGTTACTCCTGGGATTGTTTGAATTGCCATTTTGCTATTCGTTTAATTGTTAATTATGTGAACCACTTTGTTTGTCCTGTGTTAATAGAAGTTGTATCTCTCGATACCTGTCTTGCAGTGTTTGCAAACAACTCTTCAGACTTCTTTGTGACTCCTGATCGTTGTATGGTTGCGAGAGTAGGATCTTTTTCAAGGATCTTCAATATCAATGCAAGCTTTACTTTCATTGAGTGGTTCTCAGGTTTCTTTAATTCTAAGATCGTCTTATCAAACTCTGTTAGAGTTTCGCCAGTACGAGTCGTATACTTATCAACCAGGAGGAAGTCATGTAGTTCGTTTGCCAGTTTTGGATTTAATGGTATTCCATCAAATTCTTTAGCTTTTATCTTTTCCTGAAGAACAGTTTCAACATTTTGTATAAACTGGTTCTTCATTGCATTTTTAGTTTGTAGTTCTAATTCTGCTTTCTGTTCTAGTTGTTGAAGTTTTACTGCTTCTTTCTTTACTAGAACTTTATGATGCTTTGTAGCTACAGTTTCAAGATCTCCATAGTTTTTAATTCTCTCAATCTCTGTTGCAATGTCTTCAGCATCATAACCTTGATCTATAAGTGCTTGTCTAACAACTGTTTCTTGATTTAATTCATTTGATAGATCCAGTTCAGCAAAACTTACAATCTTATTATATGCACCAAAATATTCTTTAGGATCAACTCCCTTAACATATATGGCTTGGAATGCATTTACATAATCCTGTCCAAACTGTGATAGAAATTCATCTATCATTTTATTTGCTCCCTTTTTTTTCTCTTCATTAAATTTTTCAAGAAACTGTTCAGGAGTTTTAATCTCAACTTCTTCTTCGCCTTCTTCTTTTGTAAAGACCTCTAACTTATATAGATCTTTCGCAAGAGTACTAAAAGGAGATCCAAGATTCTCATCAGATTCATCATTATGATTAGAAGTATCTGGTTCGATGTTTGGATCATCACTTTGTTCCATAAAACTTGAAACAATGTTCTGTGCACTATCTTCAACTATCTCTGTTTCGAGAGATATGGGTTTTGTTGAAGATGTTTTCGGTTTTGCTGGAGTTGGAGGAGGAGAAGGAGATACAACCTCTTTTACAATTTCTTTAAGCTCATCTGGATTTGCTGTTGATGTTTCTTCACCAAACAATCCACTGAGAATCTCTTGATTACCAGCTCCCTCTATAGTATCTTCAATACTAAACCCCTGTCCAAAAGGATTATCTAAATCTGCCATATGTAGTTATATTTCGGTTTCTTTGAGTAAAATTAAACCATTTTAATTAGATATTTGATAAATTAGATATACAACAATCAACTTTTTTACATAATATAGCATTAATTGTATTGTGTTATAATTTATTTAGTTATTTTTTTCGTGATCTGCCTTTGGCGTTCTCTCTTGCAATCTGAAGATCATTAGTCATGTTCTCTCTTGCCACCTGAATTTTTTCTCTTTCTACTTCTAACTTTTTCATTGTTTCACTGTTCTTAGTAGCAATCTCTGCTAGTTTTAATTGGTATTCTCTAGCAGACTTACTTTGTTCATGTTGGAACATTGAGACCTCAAGAACATCTGGAACATTGTCTTTATTGTTATCTGGTAGAACAGCCTTTGATTCAGCAGTAATAGTAGCAATTTCTTTTTTATTAATTCTATCAAGATCTCTCTGATAGTTTTCATTAGCCATATCTTGATCGTGCTGCTGTTGATCTTGCTGTAATTGAGCTTCAGCAATGTTTTGTTTTTGTTCAAGTTCCATTTGTTTCTGTTGCTGAGTTTGAAGCTGAAGAGCATCATTCTTGTCTTTTTGCTCTTTGAAGACTTTCTGCATTTCTCTAATACTTTTAGTTGTATAGAGTTCAGCTACTTCATATAGACTACCACCGTTCTGCATAAATGGTTGGGCAAGTTGTCTCAATTCATTAAATGTTTGTGTATCCTCAGGACGATTTGTTGGAAAGACTTTAAGATCTCTAAATCTAAGATCGCTTCCATTAACTTTAATGAATGCATTTTCTCCTTCGGATGTAACATAGGATAGGGTGCTTTCTGGTTTTGAACTTTGAATATATAGACTAGCATCGATTATAGCTTGATACACTTGAAGAAGAACATATTCATGTCCTACAAATAAAGGTTCAGTTTGTGAATAACTTTGTTGAATAGCTGTATTAGTTCCAGTGGCTGTTTCACTAGCACTAATAGATCCAAGTCGTTGTTTAGATAGACCAACTAGTTCCCAACACTCATTCTTGAGTTGTTGTGCTAATGTATAACGTGCTTGAATTTCTTGTGTCCTTGTTAAATCGAGAGCTGTAAATTGATTAAAACTTGATGGAGCTTTTAAGTTTTCAGGACTATCATCTACGAAGACTACACCTCGTTTGCGAGCTTCCATTTCCCATTGATCCAAAGCATCGCCAGCATCTCCATCCTTAGGAATAGGAATATGTCTCAATGACATAAGTTGAACTTTTCCTATCTCTTTCTCCAGAAGTTGATATAATTGATTCATGCAAACATTGTATAATACCTGAAAAGGTTTCATCATGTCTACAAGACTCCTTGCTTCTGTGTTCTTAATTTCATGAATAGCACCAATAATTGGACAATATGGAAGAAGATTAAAAGATTTTTGGTGATAGATATCTGGACCAATCTTAATTCCTTGATACCATTGATTAATCCATCCCCATTCTAAAGAAGTTTGTGTAGGAATAATACCAGGTTTATAATGTTCATCTACAAGTAATGTTTGTTCATTTCCCATAGGATCGATGAATTGAACTTTTCCAATCTTCTTTTTACTAATCCAATAAGCTCTTACTACAACATATTTATATCCAAATGAAGAAACGTTTGATGTGAGTCCTAAGAAATCTTTTAGTCCGTCGTTATTTTCTTTCATCTCACTCTCAATCATCATCCTGGTTTGAAGAACAAGTGGATCAAAGGTATCATACTGTACAGACTCAATACCGTCTGCTGCATTAGGATTACCTAGATTAGATTCACGTACATTAATTAATCCATAATCCTGAAGAGAGGAACGCAAGTGATCAATTTCTTCTTTTGTTAAATCAGGAACACTTTCGATGATTTCTGAAATTTCCATAACTTGTACAGTACCAGCAGCATATGCGCCTTGAGCTCTCCCTGTCACATCAGAAATATATTTTCTATCTGGAGTAGATAGATACCAAGTATTTTTAGGATTGGATACTTCAATATTATATCCCACTTTAGAATTATCCTCATATATGTGAAAGTATTCTCTATCTGAAATTGTAAGATCTCTAAAAGAATCCTCACTCTTTTCCTTCATATTGAAATCAGCCTTTGCGCAAGTAAGTTGATGATTACACCATTTTTCAGCAATCGATGTATAAGAATCTATTTGATCTTTAACTTCATCCATTGTCATCTTTTGTACCTGATCATCACTTAACTGTTGTCCCTGCATTGCTGCTTTTTCCATGATGAGTTCTTTAGCTTGCTGCATCACATAGGCATTCAGTAAGTCAGTTTTAAATTGTAACTCTTCTGATTGAGAGTCTTCATCGAAAGCTTTTACACGTATGCTATCAGGTCTTTTAGTTACTTCCCCTACTAGTTCATTTATGGGGGTACTCATTATAGAATAGTGTTTTACATATGAAGGAAGATCTAAATCTGCCTCTAACATTTCTGTAAAACTCTTAACATCAGGTTCTTGATAAAAATCTTCCATTCGAAGAATGCCTTTCATCAAGTCATAATTTTTAACAAAGCTTTCCCGATTCTTTACATATTCAGCATAAGCTTTATTAGCAAAGTAATCCATATTATTCTTAATCCAGCTTTCATCTTCTTTTTCTTTTTCAGTTTTAAACTGATCGGGAAAGATATTCAGATATGCATATCTTATTGTAGCATCTTTAGTATATCTAATAATTGCCATTATGAAAATAGTTTATGTGTTTTACCTGGAAACATTCCTCTAGATTGTGCAAACAAAGTTGGTTTATGTTTACCTTTATATAGTGCAGAAACTCTTACATCATCTTCTTTTCCAACTCTTCCCATGATTGGGTCCATTCTCATTGCTTGAGCTATTGCAAGTTCAGCTGCAATAATTCTATCAAAGTTACCTTGATCATTATATTGTATAGTCTCTTCAAGTAACAGAGGATCTAATATTTTAGTAACTCCTGTTAACTCTCTTAACACTATTCCATCTTTATCTTTTTCAGTATATATAACTTCTTCCATATACTTCTTATAACAGTTGTGAAGATAATCAATAATCTTTTGTGCACTACGATGAACTCCGTATTCTCTTTTTACTGTAGTGTTTGGTACAATCTCAAGCAACCATTGAGGTTGTTTCTCCAGATAATGAGCATCTCCTTTTGCCTTCATGTACTCAATAAATGATATATCATCATTCTCACAAAGAGTGCGAGCATTGTAATATTTAATTAATAGTCTTGCCTGTTCTTCCCAAGTATCTTTCTTTGCAGGACGAGCACAATAACTTGCCACAAACATATCCTGATACTTCTCTCCAGCAATATCATGCATTCTTTTATATATGTACACAGATCCTAAGGATTCACTATATGCACTCTGTCCTTGTCTGTATGGGTCAACTCCTGCCACATATAATCCATATGGAGGATTTGCTACAGGAAATTCATATATAACAACAGGAGCATCTTTCATATCTGAGTTCTTCAGAGGAAAATTACTTATAGGGAGTTTATCTGTAAACTCGTGAGTAACTTTCTCGCCGTCATGATATAATACAACAGGAATTCCTGTTCTCTCCTGCATTAGTAATCTTGTTTTCTGACGTTTGGCTGCTTCAATATCAAAGATATTTGTATCCTCATTTAAAAATATATCATCTACTTCATGTGGATAATACATCTTCTCCTTTAGATATGGAAGACGGTCACTTGCCTTACTTAGTTTAATTAGATTAGTAGTAAGAATCTTTTCTGCTTTTTCCTCATTACTAACTAACATTGGTATTTTATAAAGAGGACTCTTTAGTGATAAGTCTAAATAAGCTCCAAGAGTTGATTCCTCTTTAGCTTCCATTCTAAACTTATTACTTAGAAATAGTCCATGAATTCTACTTGGCTCTTTCTCATTCTTATATGTAAGAAAATTGAAACTATCAACATCAAACATTAGTGCCTTTGCATCCATGAATCTTTTCATATCTCCACCAGTTCCTGTTAGAATTGGAGAACATCCCCAACCATAAGGTGTAGTAAATCCAGGAATAGCAGCTTGTAATCCTCTTAAGAATGATCCTTTACCAATCTCATCAATAATCAGTTTTCTGGGTTTTGTACCAGCAATGGCTTCTTCATTATTTCCCTCGTCTAAGTTACGAATTAATATTTGAGAAAATGGTATTCTTTCTCCTGCTTTTGTTTTAACTCCTAGAGTAACTTGTTTTTTCCAATCATCCTCAACTCTTTGCCATCTCCAGGCTTCTGGTACAAAGTTTAATCCTTTATCAAGTTTATCTGTAACAAGCTTTATATCAGGAGCATTCAATCCTGCAATAACATTTTGAGAGTTCTCATCAAACGTTGCTCCCCATCCTATATATGAAGCTTCCAAAACAGACTTAGCAAAACGTCTGATACCAAGTATTACTAATCCTCTTTGCTCGACATGAGCTCTTTCAATTTCATTGGTTACAATCCATTCATTATCTCTTAAGAAAGGGTTAGCATATCTTTGAGAAACTCTTCCTCTTTCATCAACATAATCTACTTCTGTATGCCATATATTTAAATGCCAATATAGAAACGGATTAATAAATGTACCATTCATCATACATCCATGCAGACATATGTCTTTGTGAAATGCAAAGAACTGTTTGTACTCAACTGACTGTTTATCAGGGAGTCTTTTTTGATTGATAAACCAATCCTTAAAGTCAATTGAGACAATCTTATTCATTTTCTACTCTTAAGGAAATCTTCTGCTTGAGTACTGATTTCTGCATTACCTCTTGTAGCAATCTTAGCCTCTTCCTTTTCACGAAGATTATTTACTACCTCAAGAAGGGATAGATAGTTCTTCATAGTATCTTGTATGAACTTTCCTTGTGACTCTATAGAGGCAATCACCATAGGAATCATTCCTCCTTTGGCTGTAGGTTTCCACTCTATTCGATCCTTCAGAAGATGTAAAGGATTAGCATCGACATATGCTTTCCAGCTAACTAACTGTTCTTCGGCCCAGTCTAGTTCTGTATTTATATAGTTACTTTTCTTTACTGCCATAATTATATTCTTAGTCCTGAACTCTTAGCTGTTAATTGTTGTATAGCAGGGATAATAACTTTTGTAAGAATATTATCAATCTGTATATTAGCCTTATCTTTCAACCCTTCCGTAATTCCCTCAGTAGCAGCAAGAGCTGCAAGTTCTCTAATGATAGCAAAGCCATCCTGTGTATCTGTATTTGTCATAATCCTATTGTTTGGTTTATATCTATATTATTATCATTATTACCAATATCAATATACTCTTCACGAACAAGTATACCAAGAGTATCTTGATTATCTTCTCCTTGTTTTAATACAATATCAACAAATTCAATTCCTGACTCCTGAATCTGAATTAACAATTCAATTAATGGTTCTATTGGAACTTTATTTATCTGAACTTGTTTCATGTTCTTGTTTCCAATCTCTTGTTTTTAAAAATATCTCTTCATCATCTGTTAAAACTGCTGTCCACATTGGTGTAGGAAGAGGACACTCGCAAGACAGACATGATACCTTTGCAGAAATTGTACACCCACACTCTGTACAATGCTTATCGGGTCTTAAGGAATCACCCACATTATCTGAATGATACCCACACTTTTCACATATAGCTGTTCTTTCAGCAGCTAGTGCTTTTATTTGTTCCTTCATCTCTGCTGGAGGAATTATGAGATTCCTCCAACCTTCCCATACTTGTGCAAAATTGATTTTCATATGATTGTAATTTTTGGTTTAATGCTCTCATGCTTATCTCAATTTGAGATATCCTAATCTCTGCTCTCTTTCTTACACGTTCCTCTATACATGTATCTAATGTTATCATCAGCTGTTCTTTTTCTCTGATATATTTCAGCATCATATTCACTCCCTTTTTCTTGTTGAATACAAATTTACCAAATCCAGAAATTTCAAGACTATTACATGTGGACATGTTTTCAACAAGAGAATTAAACTGATGATCAACTACAGAGGTTATTACCTTTTCAGAAATATTAGTTGCTGTAGACATCTTTCTAATCAGGAAGTTTTTTACTGACAGGCTCATTGGCTTGTCTGTGTATAAGAGAGATTTCCAATTTAACATCCTTATTAAAATTTAGTTGAATGATGGGATTAACTACCACCTTGTTATTTATCCTTGTAAAGATATATATCTTCTTTAGTTTAGAAATCATATTATTGATTGTAGCAGGAGTAGTTTTATATATATCACAAAACTCTTTCTTACTCTCGTTAATAGATCCCCTCACAGCCGTAAAGGCAATCAAAGAAATCTCTCTGTCCGTAAGTCTAAGATTATTCACTGCAGACAGAACAGAATAATACATCTCAGCAACACTCAGATCATTCGTCAAAATTCTTTTTAGTTTTTGAATTACCATATCGCACGTTGTTGGTTGGTACAAATATACTAATTAAAATAATTAGAAACTACAAAAAATAATTTTTTAGGTTAGAGAAAAATTTTCAAAATTATGAAATCGTTTATATACACCCCCCAGATGACTACTACCAATTAGCAACCCCACCTATGGTTTGGTGGTTGGGGTAGTCCCGCACCTTTTATTATTAAATCATTCATTTTTAAATTACTTATCATGGAATTAAAAGGTAGAGAAGTACTGAAGGTACAAGCATTGGCAGGAGAGTTCGATTACTCAGCAACGTCAGCATTAGTGGGAAAGAAATACAGAAGGTTTGCCAATGGCGGTAAGGTGTTCGTTGCCAACGTGGAAGATCCATTTTGCAGAGCATTTGATGACGGCAACATCTACAGCGTTGATCTTGATGTCAATGAAGAAGGTCAGTTGAGCCTGATTGGGCACACTACCATTCAGCAGGAGTTGAACATGGCCAAGACTGAAGTGATTCTGAAAGCTTTCACAGTTGAGAACTACATCAGCAAAGCCGTCAATTTCGAAGAGTTGGTAGCATTGTAATAAAGGGGGAGAAATCCCCTTTTATATATTGGGTGGGTTATTGACACAATAACAATTGGGTGGGTATATAAATCACTCCAATATACATCAACTAATGGTTTATTAACATGTACATTTTTATTACCCCCGTAAAAAATTTGTATTACATGATAAAAGTCATGTTTCAATGTTAATATTCCATTAGTTTGTTCCTTCTTATATGTGATAGAATGCCTTTTCATATGGTATTTGAGTATGTAAATTAATGGTAGAGTACTACACTTTGCCCAGTAATAGCACTATTGACATTGTGTCATTTCATTTGTCAACTATATTGATAGCATTATACTATGTATTTATGAAGCATATTAACATTCACTTACCTAATAGTAATACAATAAGTATTCATTATAGAGCTGGTCACTTGATTGGAATATATTAATGCTTAAACGTTCTGTTGATACATCTTGTAATTTACCATTATGAAGGAGCTGTTATGGCTCCTTTCTGTATATGGACTATTGTTCATACTGACGATCGATAATTGAGTCGTGAAACAGAAACATTTCAAACATAGGAGGATTAGTTATGGAAACAGTATTGTATGCTAATGGTCGTATGGGTAAGATCCCATTTGTTTCAGAGCCTGAAGTGAGAGAAGATGGTTTTTATACTACTATTGATAATACTACATTTAAGTATATTCATGGTATGTGGATGCAGCAATAAGAATAGAGGGAACAATTAGTTCTCTCTTTTATTTTAATGCATCATTTGTCTTTCCTAAGAAGACACAATTGTAATGGTAGAGGGTAGATAACCAAGGCTTGTCCAAGTTATTGATGACACATTACAATTGAATGCAGAAGGAAATATAAGAGCTAGTGACATCATTACCTATGAAATAGAGGAGTTAATGCCATACTGTTGTGTCATTGATGTTGATAATATAGTAATAAGGCTAAGTTGGAAACAACAAACGAGTTAGATGATGTTACAGCTCTTTCTTTATTTGAAACCCAATAAACAAATTTATATATGACAGAAGCAGTGTTATTGCCTGTTGAACTTAAGAAGAGTTACAACAGTCATAAAGAGTGTGTTGATGATTTGAAATTCCAAGGATGTAAAGATCTTGGTTGGCTTAATGGTGGAATAACTGTTCCTAAAGATTTCAAGGGACGGTATGTGTATTCTACTCGTAGAGGTACTGGTGAAGTATGTTGCGATCTAATCAGGCGAGAGTTTTACTCTGTTGATATGGGAGATTGATATTATTAATAACAGCAATTAGTGCTAGCAATAGCATTAGTTGCTTTTATACATCATAAATAAACCCTAAAAACAAATTATTATGTGTTTAGACAATGTTGGAGAAAGATTAGTAGCAACCGAAGACATCAAATGCTACAAGTTATTAAATTGCATAAAAGTACCTACTGAGTTTGCGCTAACCTGTCATGGAAAAAAGGCCAAAGCAATCGTTCATGATATGGAGTTTGATGTTATAATCTCAATTTGTAATGGCAATATGTATCTCTGTAGCGACAACAGATCACTGGATGGAAGAGAATGTCCAGAAAAGTTTGGCAAAACCTATTCGTGGATTGTAGATCCTAGCACAACTTCTGTTATTTGCAAGAGGAAGGAGTTGATATGTGATGGGTACAAAACGCCTTACCAGAATGCTATTGTAAGAATTGGTGAAACCTATATATCAGAACTCAGATGTGAATATCTTGAGGCTGCATGTTACATTGTCAGAGAAGGACTCCATTCATACGCTAACAGATCTTCTTATATACATCATCGTGACGTAGAGGTCGAATGTATCATCCCTAAAGGTGCTTCTTATTATGTAGGAACATTTCGTAGTGATGTTAGTTATGCTTCTGATAAATTGGTTTATAGTTCTGTAATTCTTTAAATTATATGTTATGTGTTTAAGTAATACAGGAAGAAAATTAACAGCTACTAAAGATTTAGTATGCTATAAGCGATTGGTAGATACGATTATTCTGAAAGAAGGATTTGAACAATATCATGGTAAAGAGGCGACAGCTATAGTTGGTGGGGAACAACTGCAGATTGTAATCTCTATTCATGATGGAAGATTATATCTCTGTTCTAATAACAGATGTCTTAATGGAAGATGTTGTCCAAATAAATTTGGATTAAGATATTCCTGGATAGTTAATGAGAAAGTAAAATCCATTAAATGTGATGGAGAAGAGCTAATTGCAATGTTAGCATTTAAAACTCCATATCAGGATGCTGTAGTTAAAATCGGACAGACTTATAAATCAGACCTTAGAAAAGATGAGGATGATAAAGTAAGTATAGGTATTCATTCATTTCTCAATTTAGAAGATGCTAAATGCGATGGATCAGGGACATTTGTAGAATGTTGTATACCTAAAGGTGCTAGGTATTACAAAGGAGTTTATGCAAATGCAAAAAACTACGCATCTGATACATTAATCTATGTAAAAATTATAGAATAATATATATTTAAAATCATGAAAAAGACAATTGAATTAACATTAGAGCAAGCAAGAGACTTGTATGGAAAATCCAAAGAAATAGATCAACTCCTACTTGCTAATTTTACATTAGAAGAGCTGATGAAGGAAGATTGGGAGAACATTACTACATACGATGACGTACGGTGTAGATCAATCGTTTCTCATCCAATGTCAGACCTTGATACACCCGATGTTATCTCATACAAAAAAATGTGTTCAGTGATTAAAGCTCTTAATCCACAAGGATGGAAAGCGAAATTCGATGGGAAACAGAGAAATTGGTGCCTCTATTGGTCGGTTCGTTCAGACAGTTCTGGTTTTTCGATCTGGCGCACGGATCTCCACTACGGGGCTACGGCCATCGGTTCCCGCCTTTGGTTTGCAAGTAAAGAAAGAGCACAGCATTTTATGAAATACTTTACAGAAATTGCAAGGCCATTTTATGAGATACGGTAATTTTAAAAATTAAACCATTCGCTTAGGTCCTAATGAATGGTTTAATCAAAATAAAAAGAAATCATGAGATACAAATCAAAACGTGATCAATTAAACGAGAAACTTACTGAAGCCTCGAATGCTAAATCTCATGCGAAAGCTCAATACGAAAAAGCAAAGAAAAGACGAGATCGAAAAGAAAATTGGGGATTCTTCGCAGTCTCTCTATGGACTGTAGAATTGTGGTTGCTTTCATATGAAGCTAAAGTTGCTAAAGAAATCTATGACGCTATATGCAACTACGAAGATATGCTCTTTGAAGAGAAAAATAAATTAAACGATTAGCATTGTGAACAGATAGTTCTAACTTTTAAAAGTCTAAATTATGTGGCATATTATTTTACCAATATTAATTATTGCACTACTCTTTGGAGCAGTATTCTGGCTTTTCAAAAGTATAAGAAAGACATCTCTTTTACTTTGGAATGACATTAAAATACTTGAAAAAAGAGTAGATGCTGCAGAAACTCTAGAAGAAGTGCAATCTGCTTGGGCTGATGTACAAACCATAAGAAAAAGATCAGCAGGCGAACCTCAACATATAAATGTTATGGTTATGATCGGCATACTTCAAACAAAATACAAGTATTTAAAACAAACAGGCTAAACATTGATCCTGATGTGAATTACCCATGCAAAATACTTATCGTGTACACGAAGAAGATACAAGTAATTCACATAAAGATGATAATCCTGAATTGACAGGATGTTGTAAGCCCCCAATCAAATGGGCGATAGCTAAACAGTAAAATGGCAACGGAGTAATCCTATCATCTTTCAATGTTTAATTTTTCATGTAACTCTCTATGACAGTTAGAGCATAAGAGAACACATTTATCAAGTTCTTTGATGTATTTATCTGAAAATACTCTTTTATAATTGTTCCAGTCAGAATCTTTTGTAGCTGGGTCAATGTGATGGAATTCTAATGCGGCCAATGATTTATCATATCCACAATTTGAGCAACATCCTCCTTTGTAATCAACTGCCTTTTGTTTAGCAATTCTTTGTCTATTTTTGCCAGATATTTTAATACAAGCTTTACAAAAAGAGCTAGATTTAGTAGAAGTATAAAATTCAGGTAAAGGCTTTGAGATTTTACAACTTGGACAAGTTTTTTGATTAATTAATTTATCAAAGCTTCTTTGTGTTTGTAGATTATACTTTTTTAACCAATACCTAACATTAGGTTGAGTTGTTTTTAGTATTTCTGCAATTTTCCAAGTACTATGACCTATAGAAATTAGGTCAATAAGATTTTGTTTTTCCATAATATAAAGTTTAATATGCAAATATACTCAAAAAGTACGTCAAAAACAAATACTAAATGAGAAACAGTGGGCTAAACATTGATACCACTTAAATCACTGATATTCATAGAGATATGAAACGTGTTGTTCCCTTGAGAAAGGAATAGATGAAATGTTATGCTGATTGAGTTAAGAATTGGCAATGAGTGTGATTCTAATAGGTGAATATGGTTTGAGTCCATAAGCTTAGGAGGCATAATAACATTTTTGAACCCACAACACGAATGAGTTCTCAGCAAGATGATTATGGTTGAAGCTTAGATGAAACAGGATAAAGCTAAGGGTTTGGCTCTGTAGAATTTCTAAGAAACCCCGAAAGACCCACAGTAATCATTGTGACCCTACTCTTATTGGATGAAATGCAACATCGTATTTTTTAATGGATGATCTGATAAGATAAGAGGGTGCTAAGAAAAGAGAATTAGGGCCTATAGCTCAATTGGTTAGAGCAGCAGACTCATAATCTGAAGGTTGGGGGATCATAACCCTCTAGGCCCACAAACCC
>TBL_comb47_HYPODRAFT_10000412_pt1 | contig 56968 bp, 63 predicted proteins | sample TroBogypolimnion_40_FD_10682 | JGI IMG/M metagenome (IMG submission 10682)
GAGGGACGTAAATGACTGTGGCGTTAGCACCCGTTGTTTTAATGGCATCTCTTACTGTATTAAATACAGGTAGATTAAGATGAGATGTGCCACCTTTTCCAGGCGTAACTCCACCTACCAATTTTGTACCATAAGCGAGCGCTTGCTCTGAGTGAAAGGTTCCCTGTTTGCCAGTAAAGCCTTGGCAAATTACTTTGGTAGATTTATTAATCAGAATAGACATGTTATTTTTTTATAAGGCTAGTCGCCATAGTTGCTGCTTCAGTAAGTGTATTTGCAGCTTTGATATTTAAGCCACTTGTTTGTAAAAGTTTTTTGCCAAGATCAACGTTGGTACCTTCTAATCTCACCACAATAGGTATTTGGATACCAACTTCTTTAACTGCGGCAATAATACCTTCTGCAATAATATCGCAACGCATAATACCGCCAAAAATATTAACTAAAACGACTTGTACGTTCTTATCATCAAGAATAATTTTAAAAGCTTTCGCAACTGTTTCAGCAGTAGCTCCGCCACCAACATCTAAAAAGTTTGCAGGCTCTCCACCATAAAGTTTAATAAGATCCATGGTGGCCATAGCCAGACCTGCGCCATTGACCATACAGCCAATATTGCCATTGAGTGCAATATAATTTAATCCGGCGTCAAAAGCCTCAGCTTCTTTAGAATCATTTTGCGACCAATCTCGAAGCTCAGCCAATGTCTTTTGTTTGTAGAGTGCATTGTCATCAACGTTTATTTTGCAATCGAGGGCAATTATTTTTTTATGAGAAGTAATTACGAGCGGATTAATTTCTAATAGCGCCAAATTATTTTCAACAAAGACCTTAAAAGCACCTCGAGCAAACTTAACAAAATCATTAATCATTTCGTTTGGTAAACCTAAGGCAAAGGCAATATTTCTTGATTGAAAGTCCATGAGGCCGTTAATAGGACTGCATGTTTCTTTGATAATTTTTTCAGGATTATTTTTAGAAATTTCTTCAATTTCCATACCGCCAGCAGAAGATGCAATGACGACAATTTTTTCTGATTGCCTATCAACTAATATAGAAAAATATAATTCTTTTTCGATGTCGCATGACTCTTCAATAAGAAGTGTATTTACAGGCTGACCGTCCGGTTTATTTTGATAGGTGACAAGTTTTTTGTGGAGAAGTGAATTAATAACTTCAACTGCCTCTTTTTTGGAGCTGACAATCTTAACGCCACCTGCTTTACCTCTTCCGCCCGCGTGAATTTGGGCTTTGATGACATACGAGGGAGATTCTAACTCGGCTATTGCTTGATCCACTTCATCTATAGACTTAATTGGAATACCTTTTGGAACAGAAACGCCATATTTTGCAACTAATTGTTTGGCCTGATATTCGTGGAGATTCATGGTAAAAAAGGAGCTAAATAAGCATTATTTTCTATGAATTTAGACAAACATGCTAGTTAAGAATTATATTTTCATAGCAATGTTAGAATTATTCATTTAGAGCTTTTTATCATTTATTCATACTATGAAATTATTAGTTCAGTCTTCACGTAGTTTTCAAAGCCATTTGGCAGAAATCTCTGAAATTTTAGGCCAAGCGACAGATTCTCCATATCAGCTTATTAATGACAATGCTGCTCTATTTGAGATCGAAGAGGACTTATCCGAAGATTTAAAAAATCAATTTCATCTAAAGCATATAGATTTTGCAATTTTAGATCATTACAAAGCTTTAAATGAATTTAGCTTATGTGTCATGGATATGGATTCAACGCTTATATCAATTGAATGTATTGATGAAATTGCAGATATGTGCGGCAAAAAAGAAGATGTCGCTTTAATTACTAAAAGCGCCATGATGGGAGAAATTGATTTTTCACAAAGCCTTATCAAACGCGTTTCATTATTAGAAGGCCTTGGAGAAGAAATGCTCTTTAAAGTCATAGAGGAAAGATTAAAATTTAACGAGGGCACTCAAGCATGGATTGAAGCTTGTCGTAAAAATAATGTCACTACAGTCCTTGTTTCAGGCGGCTTCGATTATTTTGCAGATTATGTGAAAAATAAACTAGGTATTGATGTTGCTATATCTAATCAGCTTGAAATTAAAGATAAGAAGCTCACTGGTAAAGTATTAGGGCGTATTGTAAATGACGCAGTGAAGGCTCAAACGGTTAGAGAGTTTCAAGCTAAACTCAATATTGATAAGTCAAAAACAATCGTGATTGGTGATGGGGCTAATGATTTAAAGATGTTAGCTGAAGCTCAATATAGCATTGCTTATCATGCCAAGCCTATCGTACAAGAAAAGACACAGTTTAAATTCAATCATTCAGACTTTAATGGCGTATTAAATCTTTTTAAAATTTAAATAAGTTCTTCTTTTAAAAAGCCGGCTTTATAACGTGCTTCTTTATTGAGTTTTTGATAATTAAGTTCAATATCGTAAGTCACAAGTAAATTTTTATACGTTTCATGAGGGTCTAGCTTTTGTGTGTCACATGCCCACCGATACCAAATATTACCAATTGATACATGACGAATCTCTTCTTCATAGATAATTTGTAGGATCTCTGCAATATCATCATCTCTTTGCTGTTTAAATTTTTCGACAATTGAGGGCGTGACATCAAGGCCTCTTGCTTCCATAGTTCTAGGAATGAGCGCTAAACGATGAATTAAGTCGTGACTTGTTCTCTCTGCCATTTCCCAAAGACTGTTATGGGCATTAAAGCTGCCATAAGCTAAACCAAATTTTTTAAGATAGTTATTAAGCAAATTGAAATGCGTTTGCTCTTCATAGGCGATTTGAAGCCAGTCGCTGTAAAATTGCTCTGGGAGATTTTTAAAGCGCCAAATGATATCTAGCGCTAAATTAATTGCACTAAATTCAATATGAGCTAATGCATGAATAAATATTGATTTTCCATGCTGAGTCGAAGCCGATCTTTTTTCAACGAGTCTGGGTGCAACAATGTCAGGTTTTGAAGGCGCACCTGGTAAATGATAGGCGTGTTTTATATCAGCTTTTGAATCAATTTTTATTTGCTGCGATTTAAAAGATTCGTATATCGCTTGAACTTGATTTAATTTCTGATTTAAATCGTTTGTGGCAAGCGCCTTTAGGCATTGCGCTCTTAATTCCATATATTAACTAATGAATAGGAACGAGGGTGACTGAGCCGGCTTTCATATCTGGTGTAATGATAGATTTTTTATCATAAGACAAGGCTATGTCAGCAGCTGCGATAAAGCCGTCTTTATATAAACTCACTTTGCTACCTTGCACTTTATAAATCTTTCCATTTTTCCAATCGCTGACAAAGAAATTATCTCCAGATTTAATTAAACCATCTCCACCACCCAATCCTTCAGCAACTTTTGTAATTGATTTAGTTTTCAAATTAATTTTGTATAAAATGCCACTTGAAAAATCTACTTCATATAGATCATTTTTAATGATCCAAAGACCATTAGGCGCCAAAATTTCAGGCGTATTTTCATTAAGCACTAGAGTAATTTTTTTGTCTTGAGCAATTTTAAAAATTGCACCTCCTGATTTAAGATTACCACTATCACTCACATACAAATTGCCTGCTTCATCTGAAGTAATATCATTTAAAAAAATAGGCGTTTGTGGAAATGCCATAGTCATTCCAAATACAGCCCATTTGCCATTAGGCTCAACTTTCAATACTCGATTCTTATCTGTCACATACAAAGACTTGCCGATAAAAGTTAAGCCTTTAGGATCATCCATACCGCTAGCAAATGTTGATAGTTTTCCATCGATTGAAATGCGTGTAATTTTTCCATCACCATCTTTATTGAATTCACCAATCTCGGAGACATAAATATCACCTTTAGCATCTTGAACTACTGATTCAGGACTTACAAAGCCCGAGATTGCATTCAGTGATTCATGCGCCTTTAAAGTTACACTTATAACTGCTGAGAATAGAACTAAAAATACACGTAATTTTTTCATCATTTAATTAAAAGCCTTACTGATTACATTTATCTTCGCAACCTTCTTCACTTACACCTAAAGAAAGAAGTAAGTTTGCCATTTTCGTATCGCCATTATCTTTTACAACACGAATGATAGATACTCCACCCTTCATTTTTTTATTAATGTCAGCACCTTTGGAAGCGAGATATTTAACCATATCAGCTCTTCCATCAAAAGCAGCATGATGAAAGGCATTCATTTTTGTGAGTGGATGTGTGTAATTAATATCTGCACCATGTTCTACTAAATATTTGAGTGTTTGGAATTGGCCTTTAGCCGCAGCCATTAGGAGTGGGCTCCATGAAAAATAAGTAGCATTAATGTCAACTTTTTTGACTTCAATATATTTTTTTACAATAGGTAATTTACCTTCATTCACGGCACCTGCAAATTCGATTTCTTCTGCATCTGTTAATGCAAAAAGCTGCATTGAGAAGGTGAGCATAATTAATGTCAGTGTCGTTTTTAAAAATTTATTCATTTTGAGCATTCTTTCATTTAGTTAAAAAATTGATAGGCATTTGCAAACATTTTATACCATGGAGCCAATCCATCCCAAACTTCGGGATGCCAAGAGTTTTGTACCGTCCTATAAACCCTCTCAGGATGAGGCATCATAATAGAAAATCGCCCATTATCCGAAGTAAATCCAGTAATTCCTTGAGGAGAACCATTTGGATTCATAGGATAAGTAGAAGTTCCCTTGTGGTAGTTATCAACATAACGAAGTGTCGCAAGTTGATGATTTAAAACATCATTCATTTGATTTTGAGTTTGGTATTCCGTATAACCTTCACCATGCGCTACCGTTATTGGAAGTATTGCGCCATGCATGCCACCAAAAAATATTGAATTAGATTTAAGAATTTCAACGGATACAAATCTTGCTTCAAATTGTTCAGATTTGTTTTTTACAAAGTGTGGCCATAATGTCGAGCCTGGAATAATTTCCTTAAGGTTGCTCATCATCTGGCAGCCATTACAAATACCGAGCGCAATCGTATCAGGCCTTAAGAAGAAAGCTTCAAAAGCATCGCGTGTTTTTGAATTAAATAGAATGGATTTAGCCCATCCTTCACCTGCTCCTAATACGTCACCATATGAAAAACCACCGCAAGCAACGAGCGCTGAAAAATTGCTTAATGATTTCCGGCCTTGAATAATATCTGACATATGCACATCATGCGCTTCAAATCCTGCGGTAGAGAATGCAGCCGCCATCTCAACATGACCATTGACACCTTGCTCTCTTAAAATTGCAATTTTAGGTTTTGTTTTTTTGATTGCAAAAGATTGGGGAATTTCAAAATCAAATTTTGGATTGATGCCAGGGTCAAGATCATCTGAAATTTGTGAGAACTCTTCCAAGGCGCATTCTGGATTATCTCTCATGGCCTGCATCTTATAAGATGTTTCAGTCCAAGCATTTTGTAAGTTTGACCTTGTATCTTTAAAGACAGTTTTATTTTGATGTTGAATATGAATCGCATGATTTAAATTAATAGATCCAATTAAGAAGGCATGATGATTTAATGCCGCGTTAATTTTTGCGAGTACACTCGCGATATGTTCTTTTCTTACTTGAAGAACAGCGCCCAACTCTTCATTAAATAAAATGCCTTTAATATCATTGCCGCAAACTGTTAAATCAATATCCAGACCGCAACGACCTGCAAAAGCCATTTCAGTCAAAGCAGCAAAAAGTCCGCCATCGGATCGATCATGATAAGCCTCAACTAAGTTTTCATTTTTCAAAGTTTGAATTACTTCAAAGAATGCTTTGAGTATTTTTGCATCATCAAGCGTTGGTGGAATATCACCGACTTCATTAAAAACTAAGTTAAATGATGAAGCACCTAATCGGTTCTTCCCTAAACCTAAGTCGATATAAATAAGGCCACTCTCTTTAAGATTTCTATTGAGCACAGGCGTTAAAGTTTTTCTAGCATCAAAGACAGGTGCAAATGCACTTATTATGAGAGATACAGGAGAGACCACAGTCTTTTCTTTTTCTTGATCCAACCAAGTGGTTTTCATGGACATAGAATCTTTACCCACAGGAATGCTAATACCTAAATCAGGACATAGATGCATACCAATCTCTTCAACGGCATCAAATAAGGCTGCATCTTCACCTTCATGTCCTGCAGATGCCATCCAATTGGCTGATAATTTAATATCTTCTAAATGATGAATCGATGCTGCAGATAAATTAGTAATGGCTTCACCTAATGCCATACGCACAGAGGCTTTAGCGTCTATCATTGCAATAGGTGTTTTTTCACCAATAGCAAAAGCTTCGCCTAATGCGCTATCAAAAGACGACAAGGTGACGGCAACATCGGCAACAGGCACTTGCCATGGGCCCACAAGCTGATCTCTTCCAATTAATCCTGTAACTGATCGATCTCCGATATGAATCAAGAACATTTTATTTGCAACGGCGGGGTATCTTAATACGCGATATGCTGCGTCTTTGATATCAATATTTTCTATATTGATAGATTGAACTATTCTTTCTTTTCTCTTTACATTGCGCGTCATCTTGGGCGGTTTTCCTAAGAGAATAGATAAATCCATATGGACCGCATCTTTTTTAAGAAGACTATCTTCGACAATAAGTTGTTTGTCGTCTTTTGCAATACCTACAATCGCAAACGGACATCTTTCTCGTTCGCAAAGTGATTTAAATAAATCAAGATCCTTTTCTTTGATCGCTAATACATAACGTTCTTGAGCTTCATTGCACCAGAGCTCGCGTGGCGACATGCTTGGTTCTTCATTATTAATTGAGCGTAATTGAAAAGTAGCACCAACACCACCGTCATTCACTAATTCAGGAAATGCATTGGATAAGCCACCAGCACCTACATCATGAATGCTTAAGATAGGATTTTGAGCACCTAATTGCCAGCATCGATCAATCACTTCTTGCGCTCTTCTTTGCAACTCAGGATTACCGCGTTGCACGGAATCGAAATCTAAATTTTCTGCATTAAATCCGGTGCCCATGCTTGAGGCAGCACCACCGCCTAAACCAATAAGCATCGCAGGACCGCCTAATTGAATAAGAAGGGCGCCCGGTGGAATCGCATCTTTTTTTGTATGGATATCATTAATGCTTCCAATGCCACCTGCCAACATAATGGGCTTATGAAAACCTTTTATCTCATTATCGTGTTTGATTTCTAATGTTCTAAAGTATCCTGCAATATTGGGTCTACCGAATTCATTATTATATGAAGCGCCGCCAATGGGNCCATCGATCATAATTTGGAGCGCTGATGATATGCGAGAAGGAGCGCCATATATATCTTTTTCCCAAGGTTGAATAAATTCAGGAATACGTAAATTGGATACTGAAAATCCTGTGAGACCCGCTTTAGGTTTTGAGCCTCTTCCTGTTGCACCTTCGTCTCTGATCTCACCACCTGCACCTGTTGCAGCACCTGAGAAAGGAGAGATTGCTGTTGGATGATTATGTGTTTCCACTTTCATAATAAAGTGAGTAAGTTCTTCGTGATCACCATAAACACCATTTTGGTTTGGATAAAAGCGATTGACTTTAGCGCCTTCTACAATAGAAGAATTGTCTGAGTAAGCCACAATAGTATTGCCAGGATGTAATTGATGCGTATTTTTGATCATGCCAAAAAGTGATTTAGATTGCGCCTTACCATCTACAATCCAGTCAGCATTAAATATTTTATGGCGACAATGTTCTGAATTTGCTTGCGCAAACATCATGAGTTCTGCATCCGTAGGATTTCTTTTAATAGAAGTGAAATAATTAAATAAATAATCGATTTCATCTTCAGATAAAGCTAAACCTAAATTTTTATTAAAATCATTTAAGACTTGTTTTCCACCTTCAAGTATTTCTGCGTATTGAATAGGTTTGGGAGGAAGATGAGAAAAAAGAGATTGAGCTTCATTAAGATCAAAAATCGAAACTTCTGTCATACGATCGTGAAGCAATACTGAAAGCGTTTGCTTTTCAGTATCCGATAATAAAGATTCGTTTTTTAATTCAACATATACAGCAATTGCTCTTTCGATACGTTTGATGTCATAAAGTCCGCAATGGTTTGCAATATCAGTAGCTCTTGAAGCCCAAGGCGATATGGTGCCAGGACGTGGTATGGTGATAATCGCGTTATGTTTAAATTTTAGTGTATGAGCCTGAGGGCCATAATGCAGAATTTTTTCTAAGATAGCTTTATCATTTTCTGTGATTTTTTTCTCACACCATACGATATGTATGTATTCAGAATGAATATCTTTGATTTTCTTATTGATTGTTTGAAGCTTTCCAAGAAGTTTTTCTTTTCTAAACTTTGAATAAGCTGGACCACCGGCAATATGAATAATTTCTTGGCTTTGCATGTTTTGGTAGTGTTTTAAGACGTTACTTTAAGCTTGTGATTTTAACAGAAGCTATTTTTTAAAACCTTGTTAATTTTTAATAAATTAACTAGAAAAGTAGAGTGAGGTTTGATAGAAAATAAAGCTAAAAACCCAAGCTAGAAGAAGCGCCCACGAGACCGAATAAACTACAAATGAAAGGCTTTTAGATTCATTTTTAAGTGTTGCAATCGTAGAAAGACAGGGCGTATAGATGAGAGTAAAAATCATGAAGCTAATCGCTTGTATTTGACTCACATTGCTATAAAGATGATGTGCTAAAGCAGTGCCTTCTACCCCATAAATCACAGCTAATGCTCCAATGACAATTTCTTTGGCAATAAAGCCAAAAATAAGCGCAATCACCAGTTGTTCATTAATGCCAATGGGATGGAAAATAGGGGATAACCATTTACCTAATTGACCCGAATAAGTGAGTTCACTGGCAATCGGCACATCCATTGGGAAATGCGTTAATGCCCACACAAGAAGGACGCCAATAATAATGAATTTAGTCGCGCGGGTTAGAAAATGCTTAATCTCAAGTACACTTCTTTTGATGATGTGATTCATTGTAGGGAAGCGATACGGGGGTAATTCAATAATAATAGGCTCTTTATTTTTAAACTGATGTTTAAAAATCAGTGCTGAAATAAAGATCGTCAAAAAGCTTAATAGATAAAGACAGAAAAGAACCAAAGGACCATATTTGGCACTAAAGAGTGCAGTAATAATAAACAAAAACACCTGAAGTCTTGCTGAGCATAATGAGAATGGAATTACAAACATCGTTAAAAGACGTAATTCTTTTGTGCGCATAATTTTAGTGCCCATGAGAGCAGGCACATTGCAACCAAAGCCCATAAGCATCATGACAAAACCTCTACCATCCAAGCCTATCTTTTCCATCAAAGCGTCCATTAAAAATGCGGCCCTTGAGAAATAACCGCTATCTTCGACAATACTCATGATGAGGAAGAAAAGAATAATAATGGGTACGAAGGCGGCTACGGTGGTGACACCTAAATAGAGACCGTCTAAGAGTAGGCTTTGAAAGATACCATGATGATTTGTAAATAAAGGCTCAAGATAATCCACTCTGAAAAAATTAAAGAATTGAGTCATCAAGTCTTGAATAGGTTTACCGAGTGTGAAGATAAACTGAAATATCGAAAATACAATTACAAAGAAAATAGGTAAGCCCCAATAAGAATCCAAAAAGAGAGCATCTAATTTTTTTGTATTTTTATCGTTAAGTTTGGCTGGGTATTTAACAGTCGATTTAATTAAAGCTTGAATTGTTTTTTCATGAGATATTTGATCGGATAAATTTAATGGTTTAATTTTTTTAATAGGCGGAGTAACTTTTTGATTCATCACTTGAGTGGATGCCTTTAAAAGTTCAATCATACCTTCGCCGAATTTAGCACTTGTTTTAATGACAGGTGTTTTAAGTTTTTTTTCTAATAATGGCGCATTGATAGTGATGCCCATTTTTTTTGCTTCATCATGCATATTGAGCGCTAATACACAAGGAATATGAAGTTTTTGAAGTTGTAATAACAATGAAAGCTGTCGTTCAATTTGAGCGCTGCATAAGACAACAATCGCTAAATCAATCTTATTGTGGTTGATAAAGCTTTGTACAATTTTTTCATCTTCAGATAAGCCTTGAAGATCATAAATGCCCGGAAGATCAACCAGTTCAGCCATATGACCGCCTAGTAATGTTTTGACTGCATGCAAATCCACGGTAATGCCAGGCCAATTACCCACGCGTGCCGATGATCCGCTTAAGCGATTAAATAGGGTCGACTTGCCCGTATTTGGCATACCTAAGAGTGCAATACGTTTCATGAGAGAGTTTTATTAATGTGGATGAGCGATGCTTCTTGTTCCCGAATCATAAGTTCAGTTGTATCAATCATGATGTGAAAAGGACCCTTAAACTGTGCTTTTCTTAAGACGGTGATTTTCTTGCCACGTTTCAACCCCATGGCATTCAGTCTTTGGATAAGTAAGCGATCCATAGCGAGCTTATGGATAAAGCCGCTTTGGCCTTCTGATAATTCTAATAAGGTAGTCATAGACATCTAAATGATAATGATTCTTATTATTATATACAAAAAAGCCTGCGTAGCGCAGGCTTTGTATGACTTCTAAGATGGAATCTCTTATTTACGGTTATCTACAATCTTAGCTTTTGCTTTAAGGTCTAAAACAAGTTTATCTAGTTGTTTTTGTTGAAGTGTTTTAGCCAAACCTTCTTTCACTTTGTCAAACTCAGGCGCTTGAAGCGCTCTAGTATCTTCCAGTTTAATCACATGCCAGCCAAATTGTGTTTGTACAGGTGTTGTTGTGAAGCTCCTTTTTTAAGTGACGTCAGTGCATCAGCAAATGGTTTAACCATTGTATTCGCCGGGAACCAGCCTAAATCACCACCTTTATCTTTTGAACCTGGATCTTTTGATTTATCTTTTGCAAGTTTAGTAAAGTTGCCGCCTTTATTAAGCTCAGCAATAACATCTTTAGCTTCTTGCTCACTTGCGACAAGAATATGTTTTGCATTGAATTCTTGTGTGCCTAAATCTTTTTTGTATTGTTCATAAGCATTTTTAATATCAGATTCTGAAATAGGATTTTTTTGTACGTAGTTTTGTAAGAATGTGTTGTACAACATTTCCTTACGCGCTAATTCTTCTTTTAAAAGATAGTTTGCGTCTTTGCTAAGTCCCGTTCTTTCCGCTTCTTGATTAATGAGTTCCATTGCAATCATTCGATTCACAATCATATTGTTAAGATTGTCATCCATTTTTTGGCCACGACTTGTGAGATCTTTGACTACAAAATCATAAAGATTCTTTTTGATAGGCTTCCCATTCACCGTAATATTTAAATCGGCTGCTTGCGCTAAAATTCCAAGCTGGATAAGTAAAACAAAAACTAAGGTTTTGATAAAAGAAAACATTAATGCTCCTTGGTAATTAATATTGAAGAGTGATTCCTTAAGGCAAATCAGCTTTGATACTTAATGCATGAATTTTTTGAGGAATTAAATCTTTAAGCGCGTCGTAAATGATGCGATGCCTCATTATCGTTGATTTTCCTAAAAAATGCGAACTTGTAATTTCTAAATTGAAATGTCCTCCACCGGTATTGCCGCTATGTCCCTTATGAAGATCGCTTAAATCTTTCAGGATTAAATGCGAAGGCTCTAAAAATGCCAGCCTTTCTTTAATAAGATCTTGCAGCATAAATATTTAAGGTAGTGTTTTTCTGAAAGGTTTTACTTCAACAGAAGCGTAAACTGAAGAGTAAAAAGGATCTTCATGTGCCCAGCGTATCGCCTCATCGAGCGAAGTAAATTCAGCCACAATGAGACTTCCTGAAAAGCCATCTAAACCTGGATCGATGGCATCGATAGCAGGAAAAGGCCCTGCAAGAAGAAGCTTTCCTTGATCTTGCAATAGTTTGATGCGCGCTAAATGCGCTGGTCTTTGAGCTAATCTTTGATTAAGGCTATTTTGCTTATCTTTAGCAATGATGGCGTAGAACATATTATTTGTGATTCGCTCTTGATGCTAAAACACCAATCAATATGGCATAGCAGATGATTAATCCTGTAATGCCAAATAATTTAAAATTGACCCAAGTGCTTTCTGAAAAATTAAAAGCGACATACAGATTAAGCGCACCTAAACCACCAAAAAATACTGCAGAAGTCATATTGATTTGATTCCAAGTTTTTTCATTTAATTGAATTTGTTGGCCCATGAGATTTTTAACAAGATTTTTTTTCTTAAAAAATTGAAAAAATAAAAGTGCACCTGATAGCAGCCAATACAAAATACTAGGCTTCCATTTAATGAAGTTTGCGTCATGAAGCCATAAAGTTGTGCCTCCTAAGATACTGATCAATACAGCATTAAATATAAGTAATTTATCTACTCTCTTATGAATGAGCTTGCTGTAGATCACTTGAAAAAATGTGGCAGCAATGACGACTAATGTTGCGGTATAAATGTTTGAAAATTTATATGCAATAAAAAAAAGAATGACAGGAAAGAGATCGAATAGAAATTTCATTTTTTAAAATTACCTCAAGGCTTTTGTAAATTATCTTTGGTCTAGACTATCTGATACTATGGTAGTTCATATCGAAGTACCTATAACTATGATTGATCTTCATTCACATTCTACTATATCTGATGGTTTATTAAGCCCAACTGCACTTGTTCAACATGCACATACCAAAGGCATTAAAGTTCTTTCTTTAACTGATCATGATGATGTGGAAGGTTTAAAAGAGGCAACTTCAGAAGCAAAATTATTAGGTATGCATTTAATTCATGGCGTTGAAATTTCAGTGACATGGAAAAGAGGTACGATTCATATTGTTGGATTAAATGTAGATTCAGAAAATAAAACCTTATTACAAGGACTTTCTTCTATCCGAGAAGGGCGCTTTGAAAGAGCTAAAAAAATGGCGCATGCACTTGATCAAGTAGGTATCAAAGGCAGCTTAGAAGGCGCATTAAAATATGCAAAATCAGGCATTCTAGGTCGAACACATTTTGCAAGATTTTTAGTTGAAACAGGCCATGCTAAAGATGTGAGAACTGTATTTAAAAATTATCTCGTAAAAGGCAAGCCAGGCTTTATTGAGCACACATGGACCACTTTAGAAAATGCACTGACATGGATTCATGAAAGTGGCGGTATTGCAGCTATCGCTCATCCTGCTCGATATGATTTAGGTAAAAATAATCTTTTGGCATTTTTAAATGAATTTAAAGCATTGGGAGGCCAAGGGATTGAAGTCATTTCAGGAAGTCATACGACTGAAGATTCTTTAAAATTTGCAAGAATTGCAGATGAGTTTGAATTTCTAGCATCCATTGGTTCTGACTATCATGGGCCGGGAATTTCTTATAAGGAGATGGGGTCTTTACCCAAACTTCCTGAAACATGCGTTCCGATATGGAAAAGTTGGAATGAAGTCAATGCCTTACTGAACTAAATTTTTTCTTAAAATCACATATTTCTTGATTGAATATAAGAATATTCAAATAGAATGACATTCTATATATGGAATTAACCGCTATACAAAAAGTTACCGTCTACGCGCTTCCTATCATTTTTGCGATTACGGTTCATGAAGCAGCTCATGGCTATGCGGCAAAGCATTTTGGCGATTTGACTGCTTACAACCAAAACAGAATTAGTTTAAATCCTCTCAGGCATATCGATCCGATTGGTACCATTATTCTCCCAGCGTTAACCGTATTATTAGGAGGCGTTTTGTTTGGATGGGCTAAGCCAGTTCCTGTTAATTTTATGAATTTACGCCATCCTAAAAAAGATATGCTTTGGGTAGCTGCTGCTGGTCCTTTTTCAAATTTAATCATGGCGATTTTTTGGACGATTTTATTTGGGCGAAGCACATACTTTCCAGAATCAATGTCTTTATTTATTCAACAAATGGGTATTGCAGGTATTAGTATTAATTTGTCTTTGATGGTTTTGAATCTAATTCCACTTCCACCGCTTGATGGAGGAAGAATTGCTGTGAGTTTATTACCAAACCATCTTGCTTATAAATACGCGCAAGTTGAGCGATATGGTTTTTTAATTTTGATTATTTTATTAATGACTCATATTCTTGATTTGATCATTTTTCCTCTGATCCAAATTAGTCAAAGTTTAATTTTATGGATATTTGCTTAAGGATGAAGGTATAGGTTATGGCTATTGAACGCGTCATATCTGGTATGCGACCGACGGGCAACCTACATTTGGGCCACTACAATGGAGTGCTCAAGAATTGGATCAATCTCCAACATGAATTCGAATGTTTATTTTTCGTAGCGGATTGGCACGCACTCACGACACATTATGACTCTCCTGAAATTATTGAAGAGAACGTCTGGGAAATGGTAGTGGATTGGCTTGCAGCAGGTGTCGATCCAGCAACAGCAACTATCTTTATTCAATCTAAAGTCCCTGAGCACGCTGAGCTTCACACTCTGTTATCTATGATCACACCTCTGGGCTGGCTAGAGAGAGTTCCGACTTATAAAGATCAGCAGGAGAAATTATCTTCTAAAGATTTATCGACTTATGGATTCTTAGGCTACCCATTATTGCAAAGTGCGGATATTTTAATTTACAAGGCAACTCAAGTACCTGTTGGCGAAGATCAAATTCCTCATATTGAATTTACACGTGAGATTGCAAGGCGCTTTAATCATCTTTATGGCAAAGAAGCTGGCTTTGTTGAAAAAGCTGAAGAGGCGATTAAAAAATTAGGCTCTAAAAAAAGCAGTCTCTATATGGAAATGAAAACAGCGTATCAAGAAAATGGCGACGAAGAAGCCTTAGATTCAGCGCGCGTGTTAATCGAAGAACATCAGGGGTTAAGTTTAGGCGACAAAGAAAGGTTGTTAGGTTTCCTAGAAGGGGGTGGCAAAATGATTCTAGTTGAGCCTGAATATAAATTAGCCCCCGCATCAAAAATGATTGGTTTAGATGGTCAAAAAATGTCCAAGTCTTATAACAATACAATTGCTCTAAGAGAGCCTCCTGAATCTGTGAGAAAAAAATTAAAACAATGCCAACAGATCCTGCGCGCGTTAGACGCAATGACCCAGGTAATCCAGATCATTGCCCTGTGTGGCAATTACATCAAGTCTACTCAAATGACGAAATAAAGTCTTGGGTCGAAACGGGATGTAAAGAAGCTAAAATAGGATGTATTGAGTGTAAGCAACCTGTGATTGAAGCCATTAATAAAGAATTGAAACCTATTCAAGAAAGGGCATCACATTACATTGAAGATCCTGATCTTGTAAAAAATATCGTGGCAGAAGGTTGTGAAAAAGCAAGAAAATTAGCAAGAGAAACGATGCGAGAAGTAAGAGAAGCGATGGGGTTAAATTACTAATGAATCAAGAAGTGCAAACAGCGACGATTGGAAAAATTCATGGAGAGAATATTGAGGTATTACCCCAGGATCTCTACATTCCTCCTGACGCACTTGAGATTTATCTAGAAGCTTTTGAAGGGCCGCTCGATCTTCTTTTATACCTCATCAGAAAACATAACTTAGATATTCTCGACATCCCTATGGCTGACTTAACAATTCAGTACATGGATTATGTAGAGAAAATGAAAGAAATTAAACTTGAGTTAGCTGCAGATTATTTACTTATGTCGGCTGTCTTGATTGAAATTAAATCAAGAATGTTGTTACCTAAGAAAACAGCCGAAGTTGATACAGAACAAGATCCTCGCGCTGAACTTGTGCGAAGACTCATGGAATATGAGCTTATTAAAATAGCCTCTGAAAAACTTACACAAATGCCACAAGTAGGTGTTGATCTTTTTGTAGCCAATGCTTATTTTGAAAAAATTACAGAAATTACTTATCCAGATGTATCGATCGATGAAATATTCGCAGCATGGAAAAATATTTTAAATCGTGCAAAACATTTTGAATCTCATAAAGTTACTCGAAATGAACTCTCAGTAAGAGAGCACATGACCATGATTTTAAGAAAGCTTCAAGAGGAAGAGTTTGTTGAGTTTTCATCATTCTTTGATGTGGCTGAAGATAGAATTCAAAAATTGGTTGTATGTTTCTTGGCTATATTAGAATTAGCAAGAGAGCGACTTATTAAAATTACCCAGCAAGAAAGTTTTTCTCCTATCTACATTAAATTACAGATTAATTAAGCCATGACAGATTTAAATAACATATCAAAAATTAAGCAAATACTAGAAGTGGCATTACTAACAAATGCCAATCCTTTATCTTTAGATGATTTGCAAAAATTATTTTCTGAAAAAATTGAACGTTCAACATTAAGAATGTTGCTAGATGAGCTTAAAACTGAATGGCAAGACCGTACTATGGAGTTAGTGCTCGTAGCTTCGGGTTATCGATTTAAAGCAAGAGAAGAATATGCAAGTTATCTCATGAGATTAAGTCCTGAAAAAGTAGCTAAATATAGTCGTGCCGTAATGGAAGTATTGGCAATTGTGGCTTATAGGCAGCCAGTCACACGTGGTGAGATTGAAGAAATTAGAGGTGTTGCACTTAATCCCAACGCCATTAGACAGCTTCAAGAAAGAGATTGGATTGATGTAATTGGTCAAAAAGATGTGCCTGGAAGACCTTCTTTGTATGCGACAACAAAACATTTTTTAAATGATTTTAATTTAAGATCTTTATCCGAGCTTCCTGATATCGAAAGCTTCCTCCAAAATGAAATTCCTTTGAATGTTTAACGTTAAGTCATTAATGGCTTAATTACCTTATGCGTTCACAAGATCAAGATTCAACCAAAGATAGCAAGCCAACAAGCCCATCTAAAACACAGCGCTTACATAAACTCCTCGCTCAATCTGGCATTGGATCCAGACGAGAAATGGAAAAATATATCGAAGCGGGTCGCGTGCACGTCAATGATAGTCCAGCAACTTTAGGTCAATTGATCCATGAGCATGACACCATTAAGATTGATGGAAAAACGACACATCTTTTCTTTGATTTAAAATTTCCTAAAATTCTTATCTACCATAAGCCTGAAGGTGAAATTGTTTCGGTAAGTGACCCACAAAAAAGAACTACAGTATTTTCAAAGTTACCTAGAATTAAAAATGAAAAATGGATTTCGATAGGGCGTCTTGATATTAATACTTCAGGACTTCTAATGTTTACCACTTCAGGCGATCTTGCTAATCGCCTTATGCATCCTAAATTTGAAATTGAACGTGAATATGCTGTACGTATATTTGGTGAATTAACCGAAGAACAAATGTCAAAGTTAAAATTAGGCGTTAAGTTAGAAGATGGTCTCGCAAAATTTGATGAAATTCGTTATCAAGGTGGTGAAGGTGCTAATCGCTGGTATCAAGTCATATTGATGGAAGGCAGAAATCGAGAAGTTAGACGTTTATTTGAGCATTTTAATTTGCCAGTGAGCCGTCTTATTCGAACTAGATTTGGACCTGTATCACTTCCATCTCGCGTAAAAAGAGGCATGATGCTAGAGCTTGAAGTGAAAGAAGTTGAGAAGATTTTAAAATGGCTAGACATGCCTTTTTCAATGGTCAGTCGTAATGAAAGTCTCAATAAAGTTAAAGCACGGAAAAAACATGCCCATCCATCACCTTACGCACCGAAAGTGAAGCTTGATCGAAAGGCCATGCTTGATAAGAAAATTAAAAAAATTGGAAGAAAACCAGTTAAGAGAAGAATCAGAAGCGATTCTGATATTAAAAAAATCTAATCAGGCAGTTGAGATTTTTCTAGCATAAACACAAAGTCATTTCCTAAAGAAACATCTAGCCATTGAAATTGAAGTTTAGGGAATTTTTTCAACAAGATTTCTTTGTTATGACCAATTTCAACAATCAACATACCATTATCGTTAAGATACTCTTTTGCTTCGTGAATAATTCTAATGGTATGATCTAAACCATCTTCCCCACTTCCCAAAGCCATACTCGGCTCTTTTAAAAATTCCATAGGGAAGCTATCAACTGAAGTTTGATTTACATAAGGGGGGTTCGAAATAATAAGATCATATTTCTTGCCTTCTAATCCATTAAATAAATCAGATGAATTAATTCAATACGATCATGCAATCCGTAATGATTAACATTGATTTCAGCTACTTGTAATGCTTTTTCGGATAAATCGACAAGATCAATCATAGCGTTCTGGAAGCTATGTGCCATCATAATACCCAAGCAACCACTCCCAGTGCATAAATCTAGAGCGCTATAGATTTTTTCAGGATCATCAATCCATGGATAAAGATTTTCGCTTAATGACTCCGCAATTAAAGATCTTGGAACGATGACGCGCTCATCTACATAAAATTTATAATCTCTTAGCCAAGCTTCATTAAGAAGATAAGCAGTTGGGATTTTATCGTTAATTCTTTTTTCAATTAAAAAAGATAAATCTTTTTTTTCTTTGCTCGTTAAGTGAGCATCTAAAAAGTTTTCTATCGTGTCGTGAGGTAAGTGAAGAAAGCCAAAAATAAGCCAGACAGCTTCATCATATGCATTAGAAGTGCCATGACCAAAAAAAACATCAGAGTCTTCAAATCGACTGACGGCATATCTTAGCCAATCACGAATTGAAAAAAGCTCATTAAGTATTTGCGTTTGGCTCAAGCGAGTATCTTACGAAGAGTCAGTTTGTAAATATCTTTGAGTGGTTCGATATCTTTTACATCAATACATTCATTAATTTTATGTATCGTGGCATTCAGAGGACCAAATTCAACAACCTGATCACTAATGTTTGCAATAAAACGACCATCGGAAGTACCACCTGTTGTAGATAGCTCAGGCATGATGCCCAAAGTTTCTTTGATTGCCTCTGATAAAATCTCTACAAGCTTTCCCTTCTTTGTTAAATAAGGATTGCCCGAATATTCCCAATCAATAACGTAATCAAGTTTATGCTTATCTAAAATAGCATGTGCTCTTTCTTTTAAATTTTCAGCAGTACTTGCTGTTGAATATCTAAAATTAAAAAGAATATCGACTTCACCAGGAACAACATTAGTAGCACCTGTACCGCCTTTAATATTTGAAATTTGCCATGACGTCTTAGGGAAATATTCATTGCCTTCATCCCAAGACATATTAACCAAGTCTGTAATTGCAGGTGCAACCATATGAATTGGGTTTTTAACCAAATGTGGGTATGCAATATGACCTTGAATACCTTTCACAGTAAGTTTTGCAGAAAGCGATCCTCTTCGGCCATTTTTAATCATGTCGCCAAATTTGACATGCGACGTAGGCTCACCCACTACGCAGAAGTCAATTCTTTCATTTCTTTCTTTAAGAAGCTCTACTACTTTCACAGTGCCATCGACTGCGACACCTTCTTCATCCGAAGTAATAATTAATCCAATCGAACCTTTGAAGTCTTTAGTTTCTTTTAAAAATTCTTCAATAGAAACAATAAAGGCGGCAATAGATGTCTTCATATCTGCAGCACCTCGACCATAGAGCTTGTCATCTTTGATTGTAGGTTCAAAAGGAGGCGATATCCATTGATCAACTGGGCCACTTGGCACAACATCAGTGTGACCTGCAAAAACAAAGAAGGGTGCTTCGGTACCTCTTCGCGCGTATAAGTTTTCTACATCACCTACTTTAATTTTTTCGCATTTAAAGCCTAGAGGCTCTAATAGGCTAACAAGCAAATCTTGGCAGCCAGCGTCGTCTGGCGTATTAGATTTTCTTGCAATTAAATTTTTAGTGAGTTCTAGTGTTTTAGTCATTTTTATTTTTTAAATAATTGTTTAAATGTAGCTTCATCAAATCCAAGTGATACTACTTTTTTATCAATCGCTACCAAAGGTCTTTTCATTACCGTTGGTTTTTCTATAATCAATTGAATGGCGGTTTCTTTTTTGTCTCCGAGCTTTTTCTCTCGATCTGTAAGATTTCTCCAAGTCATGCCAGATTTATTAATCAGCATATCCCAAGTTAAATGACTCGGTAATTTTTTAAACCATGCATTTAAAGTCGTTGCATCTAACGCTTCTTTTTTGAGATCATAAAATTCATATTTAATTTTATGACTATCAAACCAAGTTAATGCTTTTTTGACGGTACTGCAATTTTTAATGCCGTACACCATCATAATTTAGATGCCTCTAAGTAACTCGTTAATACCTACTTTGCCAAGTGTTTTTTCATCTACTTTTTTCACAATCACAGCACAGTAAAGACTATAAGAGCCATCTTTTGAAGGTAAATTTCCTGAGACCACAACAGAACCTTTAGGAATGCGACCGTATGTAACTTCGCCTGTTTCACGGTCGTAAATTTTAGTTGATTGGCCGATGTATACACCCATAGAAATAACTGCGTTGTCTTCAACGACAACACCCTCAACCACTTCTGAGCGAGCGCCGATAAAGCAATTGTCGCCAATAATAGTTGGTCCGGCTTGAATGGGCTCCAAGACTCCTCCAATACCTACACCACCCGAGAGATGAACGTTTTTACCAATTTGTGCACAAGAACCAACAGTGGCCCATGTATCGACCATCGTACCTTCATCTACATATGCACCGATATTTACATAAGAAGGCATCAGCACAACATTTTTACCAATAAATGATCCGCGTCTTGCAATGGCATTTGGTACAACGCGATATCCACCCGCTTTAAAATCTTCGTCTGTGAAGTTCGCAAATTTTGAATTTACTTTATCAAAGTAATTGGTGTAGCCACTTTTCATGACTTCGTTATCGTAAAGTCTAAAAGAAAGTAATACTGCTTTCTTAATCCATTGATGCGTTTCCCATTCTTGGGAATCTTTAATGCGCGTTGCTACTCTTAGCGATCCATTATTTAAATTATTAAGAACTTCGTCTACAGTATCTTTAATTTCTTTTGGCGCATTTTTTGGATTGATTTCAGCTCTTATTTCAAAAGCATTTTCGATAATTGATTTTAGTTGATCCATGAGAGTATATTTTTTAGTTAAAACAGTATTTTACATTAAAGTCTAATGTAATTAGCGTGGTCGGCTTGATTCGTAAAGAGGTTTTAATTTGTAGGCAAGGTCAGTGAGCTCTCTAATGCGACTATCATCAGATGGGTGAGTGCTTAAAAATTCAGGTGGTTTTTTTGTATCTTGTCGCTTCATTTTTTCCCATAAAGTTACTGCAGCATAAGGATTAAAGCCTGATCTTGCAGCCAGTTCAAGGCCAATAGCATCAGCCTCTCTTTCTTGCGTGCGACTATTAGGAAGTGCAAAAAATAGGGTAGTACCTAATGAGGCTGCCTGCATCGTGGCATTGGCTCTATTTCGATTACTTGTATTAGAAATATATGTAGCAAAACCGATCAAGCCCAATTGTTGAACAAGTGCTGTCGACATTCTTTCGCGACCATGCTCACGAAGAGCATGAGAAATTTCATGTCCTATGACCGCTGCTAATTCATCGTCTGTTGCATTGAGTTTGCGAATCAGACCTGAATAAACCATGATTTTACCCCCAGGCATGCAGTAAGCATTGACCTCATCACTGTCTTCAACATTCACTTCCCATGGCCATTGACTCGCTTCAGGCTTAAAATAAGTTGCGTTTGCGATTAATCTATTGCTAATTCTCTTCACGCGACTCACTTGAAAAGGATCGACATTAAGTTTATTTTTTTTATTTGCTTCTTGAAGAACAGTTCGGTAACTATCGTTTGCCATACCTACTACCATAGATTGCGGCATGAGTAAGAGTTGTTTTCTGTCAACACCTGATTGATTTTTTAGCGTTGTAGAAGCGCAACCTGAAACAAGAAATACCAAGAAAAATAAAACGCTATATTTCATCCTTAAAACAATACTTGGCTGCCTAATTCAACTACGCGGTTAGGAGGTAACTTGAATTGATTTGTTATTGTTTCTGCACTTCTAAATAAACCGATGAATAATTTCTTTCTCCAATAATTCATATTATCTTTTGGTGTAGCTAATAAGATTTCTTTACCAATAAAATAAGAGCTGTTCATAGGATCAATATTGACGCCATTTTTTGCGCATAGCGCGAGATCCTTAGGCAAGTTTGGCTCATCTTTGAATCCATATTTCACTGTAACTTTATAAAACTCATAAGGTAATTTTTCAACAGTTACTAGATCTTTTGTTAGTGAGTGAGGGTAATCCATAAATCTAACTGTCAAAATGATTACTTTTTCATGGATCACTTTATTGTGTTTTAAATTATGAAGAAGAGCATGAGGAACGCCCTCTGGATTAGGCGTCATAAATATAGCAGTCCCTTCTACTCGAGGTGGGGGATTAGCGCCTATAGATGAAATAAACGAATTAATTTCAATAGATTCAGTCTTGAGGAGCTTATATAACAAAGCCCTGCCTTTTTTCCAAGTCGTCATTAATATAAAAAGTAATAGCCCAATTAAGATTGGAAACCAACCTCCATCTGGGATTTTTAGTATATTCGCAAAAAAGAAGGCCAAATCCATAGTCAAAAATATAATTAAGAAACTCAGCGTTCTTCTTTTGCTCCATTTCCAGACATCAAGAAACACAAAACCAGCAAGGAGAGTTGTGACAATCATATTTCCTGTTACCGCTATTCCGTAGGCGCTAGCTAAATTTGTTGAGCTTTTGAAAGCGAGAACTAAAGACATGACAGCAATCATAAGAAGCCAATTTATTCTGGGAAGGTATATTTGGCCTTCTTGATTTTCAGAAGTGTGCTCTACATGCATTCTGGGCAAGAAGCCTAATTGAAGAGCTTGCCTTGAAATAGAATAGGCGCCAGTAATAACTGCTTGAGAAGCAATAATAGTAGCAATAGTTGAAAGTAAAATAAGAGGCACAAGAAGCCAGCTAGGTGCCATTAAGTAAAAAGGATTTTCAATGTTTTTTGGATCTAATAATAACAATGCACCTTGACCATAATAATTTAATACTAGAGAGGGAAAAGCAACAATAAACCAAGCTAGCTTAATGGGTTGTCTTCCAAAGTGCCCCATATCTGCGTATAGAGCTTCAGCACCAGTAACGCAAAGAACAATAGAACCCAATCCAATGAAAGCTGCGAGCGGTGCGGCAGCAAAAAAAGAAAATGCGTAATAAGGGTTTAAAGCTAAGGCAACAGATGGATTTTTAATAATATTTAATATTCCTAATCCCGCGAGTGTTAAAAACCATATAAGCATGACTGGTCCAAAAAATGCGCCAACAGTATGGGTGCCTTTGCTTTGAACCCAAAATAATATAAGTATGATAACTATCGTCGCCGGAATTACCCATGATTGAAATTGAGGAGCGGCAACCTGGATACCCTCTACCGCAGATAAAACTGAGATTGCAGGTGTAATCATTCCATCTGCAAAAAACATACTTGCACCTAGAATGCCTAAAGTAATAATTAAATTTCTTTTATTACTCGAACTTTCTTTTGAGTTAGCAAGTGAAAGGAGCGCCATAATTCCGCCTTCACCTCGGTTGTCAGCTTTCATGATGTAGCTAATATATTTAAATGAGACGACTAATATAAGCGACCAAAATATAAGCGAGAGAATTCCTAAAATATTAAATTGATTTAATTGAAAAGGTTGGGCTGTAAAAATTTCATGCATCGTATATAAAGGGCTTGTACCTATATCTCCATAAACGACGCCCAAAGCAGCAAGCGAAAGACCAGCTAATTTTTTATTCATTATGATTTAATTATCCTGATTGATTGTTTTAATTACATCAGCTTCTGCTAAGCCATTAGAAAATTTAATATTTATTTTATCACCCGATTTGAGATGATTTATGGTCGATATTACTTTATTTTGCTCATTGGTAATGATTGAATAGCCTCTTGATAAAACTGCATTTGGATTTAAGTGATTTAAATTTAATTTTAATTTGTCTAGATGAAATTGATATCGAACAAGACTACTTTTTATACTCTGATTAATTCTTTGTATATATTGATGAATCTGTTCTTTTTGTCTTTGAATTTGTTGTCGAGGCGATATAAGACGCTTCTCTAAATAATCAATTTTCTGCATTAATTCGCGAATAACGCCCACCATCATTTTATTTAATTGGTTTTTGTAGGTTTGAATTGTTTTGGTAAGTTCGACACTATGGCTTGTAACGAGTTCAGCGGCACCTGTAGGTGTGGGCGCTCTTAGGTCGGATACAAAGTCAGCTATAGTTGTATCAGTTTCATGACCAACACCTGTGATGGTAGATATTTTGGATGCAACAATTGCTCGTGCAACAATTTCTTCATTAAAAGCCCATAGGTCTTCAATGGAACCACCACCACGAGCAAGAATAAGTACATCGCACTCCATTCTGGTATTTGCAGTTTCAATGGCTTTTACAATCGCCGAAGGCGCTTCCTTGCCTTGCACGAGGCTAGGATAAATAATGATCGGAATATGAGGACTTCGTCTTTTAAGGGTAATTAAAATATCTTCAATCGCAGCACCGGTAGATGAAGTAATGACGCCAATAGATTTAGGAAATTGGGGTATGGGTTTCTTGCGTGAAGGTTCAAAAAGACCTTCCTTGAGGAGTTTTTCTTTTAATTGATTAAAAGCTTCTGATAGAAGCCCTGCGCCAGCATGCCTAATAAGCTCAATATTAAGTTGATATTCTCCCCGAGCTTCGTATAAACCGATAAAGCATTTCGCTTCAATTTTTTCACCATTTTTAGGCACCCAATCAGCCGCTATATTTTTATTTTTAAACATAGTGCAGCGCACTTGAGCTTCATCATCCTTAAGAGAGAAGTACCAATGTCCAGAAGATGCACTGATGAAGTTAGAGATTTCGCCTGAAATCCAAAATGAGGGAAAACTTTGCTCAAGAAGCTCCCTGACGAGGCGGTTAATTTCTTTAACAGAAAAAACCTTGCCTTCGTTAGGTTTAGAGCTATTTATTGGTGTTGAATTAATCAAACTAGAGGGATATCCGTTACAATTATCTTCATTATAGAGTTAATGAATAATTAAAGAGCTTTAATTGAAGAAATTTTTTTTATCACATAAACAAGCCCACCTATTTGCTTTTTTTGCTGCTTATTTTTTAGTTGCACTAGCAGTGATCATTCAAAAAAAATTCAATCTCGAACCTTGCCCTTTATGTATTACACAAAGGATTATTTTTATGGTGTTGGGGTTATTTTTTTTAATCAATGCATTTATTAAACCAACACATTTAATAAGAAGATTGTCTTTCGCCGTTTTATCGACAACTTCAATCATAGGCATGGTATTTTCGTTTAAACATATCCTGATTCAATCAAAAGCTATCGCCCTTCCCAATGAATGTGGCGTTGATTTGAATTATATGTTTGAAAATTTTCCGTTTTCAAAAGCCTTGAATTTGCTTTTCAAAGGGACAGGCGATTGCTCGCATATTGATTGGACTTTATTAAGCCTCACAATTCCTCAATGGGCTTTAATGGGATTCATATCCTTTTTTGTATACACCATTCTTTTATTTCGGATGAATGTAAAGTAATGCAATTAGAAAATTTTATTGGTAATACACCGCTTGTTGCCTTGCAGCGCATGCATGGAAATTCAACTAGCGAGATTCACCTCAAATTAGAAGGTAATAATCCTGCAGGTTCAGTAAAAGACAGAGCTGTATTTTCTATGATTCATAACGCTGAATTAAGAGGCGACATTAAACCTGGCGATACACTTATTGAAGCTACGTCTGGAAATACAGGTATAGCTCTTGCCATGGTGGCAGCAATGAAGGGTTACAAAATGATTTTAGTGATGCCAGAAAATCAAACAATTGAAAGACGGCAGACCATGAAAGCGTTTGGCGCAGAATTTATTTTAACTTCACAAGAAGGCAGCATGGAACTTGCAAGGGATACTGCCTTAAAGATGCAAAAAGAAGGCAAAGGGTTTGTATTAGACCAATTTAGTAATCTTGATAATCCTAAAGCGCATTACGAAGGAACGGGTCCTGAAATTTGGAGAGATACAAAAGGCTGTGTCACTCATTTTATCTCGAGTATGGGTACCACAGGTACGATTGTCGGTACCTCACAATTCTTAAAAGAAAAAAACAAAGACATTCAAATTATTGGTGTGCAGCCAGAAGAAGGCTCTCAAATTCCGGGTATACGTAAATGGCCAGAAGCTTATTTGCCTAAAATTTATAATGCAAAAAATATTGATCGTATTGAATATGTATCACAACAAAATGCAGAAGAGACTGCACGAAAACTTGCGAAAGTAGAAGGCATTTTCTCCGGAGCATCTACCGGTGGCGCTCTTTTTGTTGCACTTCAAATTGCGAAAGAAAATAAAGATGCCGTGATTGTCTCTATTGCTTGTGATCGAGGCGATCGCTATTTGTCTTCAAATTTATTCGCGAGTTGATGCTTTGGTTCCTATTCTAGTTTTTGATATCGAAACCATCCCTGATATTCAAGGTATTAGATCTTTATATGCACTAGACAAAAATTTATCTGATGATGATGTTGTTAATGTGGCTATTTATAAAAGAAGACAAAAAAATGGCTCTGATTTTTTACAACACCATCTTCAAAAAATCGTAGCGATCTCATGCGTTCTTCGAGAAAGAGATCAATTAAAAATTTGGACGCTTGGTGATATTGATGATCCTGAAGAGGAAGTCATTCAACGTTTTTTTGATGGCATTGATAAATACACTCCCACACTTGTTTCTTGGAATGGCTCCGGATTTGATCTGCCTGTATTAAATTATAGGGCCTTGATGCATGGCATCAATGCATCCAAGTATTTAGATATGGGTGAGATTGATAAAGATTTTAAATGGAATAATTACTTAAGCCGATATCACACACGCCATACAGATTTAATGGAATTTTTAGCTATGTTTCAAGGTAAAAATAATGCGCCTTTAGATGATATTGCAAAGCTATGTGGCTTTCCAGGCAAGCTTGGTATGGATGGCGGGAAAGTTTGGGACACATACAGAGAAGGTGATATCCAATCGATAAGAGATTACTGCGAAACTGATGTTGCTAATACTTATCTTGTTTATCTTAAATTTCAATTAATCCGCGGCCATCTTAATCAAAACGAATATGAAACTGAGATTAATTTAGTTAAAAATACCATTCAAGAATATCAAAAAGATTATTGGGATGAATTTCTGTCCGCTTGGAAATCTTAAGTCTTCCTAAATGCAAGACGATATTAAATCTAAAAAAAAATTATTACTCGCCACAATAGAAAATATTGATCAAGAGGGTAGAGGCGTTGCTCATATTGATGGTAAAGCTATTTTCGTTGAAGGCGCGCTTCAGGGTGAGCTTGTTGAATGCGAATCTTATGTGAGAAAGCCAAGTTACGAGATTGCTTTTACAGATAGAGTGATTCGGCAATCTAATTTAAGAGTGAAGCCTAAATGCGATCATTTCAATCGCTGCGGCGGTTGCTCTATGCAGCATTTTGAATTTCAGGCACAAATTGCAGCTAAGCAAAGAGTATTTGAAAATACGCTATCAAGAATTGGCAAGGTTAAACCTGAAACAATATTAACGCCTCTTGCAGGACCATCATGGCATTATCGATATAAAGGTCGCTTAAGAGTTAAATTTGTTGTTAAGAAAAATAAAGCGCTTGTGGGCTTTAATGAAAAAAGAACACATTTCATTGCCGATATTTCTAGTTGTGAAGTGTTACCTCAGCGCCTCTCTGATATCTTACCTTCACTTCAAGACTTAATTACAAAACTCTCTATCAAAGACAAAATTCCTCAGATTGAATTCGCAGCAGATCAAAATCATTTGGTATTAGTGTTAAGAATTTTAGAAAAGCTAGATATAAATGATGAATCACTTTTAAATACATTTTCATCTCAATATCCTGTGCAATTTTGGACGCAATCTAAAGGGCCTGAGACGGTAAAACCGTTATCAAAAAAAGATGATGTGAAGCTTTCTTATACGCTAAAAGAATTTGGGCTTCAATTTAGTTTTATGCCTTATGACTTTACCCAAATCAATCCTTTTATTAATCAAGTCTTAGTAAGGCGAGCGATGAGTTTGCTGAAGCCTTTAAGTGGCGAACGTATTTTTGATTTTTTCTGTGGTCTTGGAAACTTCACATTACCTATTGCAACAAGCGGTGCAAAAGTCACTGGTATTGAAGGCTCCTTATCGCTCATAGAAAGAGCAAAGCAATGTCGAGATGAAAATCACTTAAATGATTTTGTTGAATACCAATGCATGAATTTATTTGAAATCACTAAAGAGGCGCTATTAAAATTAGGCCATGCAGATAAATGGTTGATTGACCCGCCGAGAGATGGCGCATATCAATTGGTTCAGCTCATTGATGAAGATATTAATCCTTCAGTGATTGTTTATGTGTCTTGTAACCCATCTACCTTAGCGAGAGATGCTCAAATATTAGTAAATGATAAAGGCTACAAATTAGATAAAGCTGGTATTGTAAATATGTTTCCACATACGTCACATGTAGAATCTATTGCATTATTTGTGAAGGCAGTATCTTAAGAATTATTTAACTATGCACATTAAAATTTCAATCAAAGAACAAAAACTTCATGTCTATCGTGATGATAATGAGTGGGTGAAATCATTTGTAATTTCTACCGCAGAAAAAGGTATGGGCCAAAATAAAGGTAGTTTTTGTACGCCCTTAGGTCAGCACATTGTGCGTGCAAAAATTGGTAAAGGAGCGCCAGTGTTTTCGCAGTTTGCTGCTCGAAGACTGACGGGAAAAATATGGAATCCATCCATGTCAGTATCCAACTCAAAAGAAGATTGGATTTTGACTCGCATATTGTGGCTTTCGGGCCTCGAGGTTGGATTTAATCGTCTAGGTAATCAAGATACAATGCAGCGTTTTATCTATATTCATGGCACTAATGATCTTGTTAATTTAGGTAAGCCTAAATCACACGGATGTATTCGTATGGATAACTATGAAATCATCGAATTATTCGATCAAATCAATGTGGGTGATCATGTCTTGATCAGTGAAATCTAATATGAATAAAAATCAATACCGATATTACGATCTTGTCATGGCAGCTTTTGTGACAGTGCTAATTACATCAAACTTGATTGGACCTGCAAAAATTTCACAAGTCGATGTTCCATTTTTTGGCACTCTTACTTTTGGTGCCGGCGTTTTATTTTTTCCTATCTCTTTTATTTTTGGCGACATTTTAACTGAGGTATATGGTTATGCCGCTTCAAGAAGGGTGATATGGGCAGGATTTGTAGCCCTTGCTTTTGCATCTTTTATGGCTTGGATGATTGTGGCATTGCCACCCGCGCCTTATTGGCACAATCAAGATGTTTATGAAATTGCTTTCGGCTCCGCTTGGCGGGTTTCGTTAGCGAGCTTAATTGCTTTTGCAGCAGGCGAGTTTGCAAATTCTTTTGTATTGGCAAAAATGAAAATTATGACTAAGGGTAAATATTTATGGAGTCGCACAATCGGCTCAACGATTGCAGGCGAAGCAATTGATTCTATTTTATTTTATCCATTAGCTTTTTATAACAGCGGTGTTATTCCAAATGACAAATTGATTCTTGTTGTGATGGCGCAGTTCTTTGCTAAAACATTAGTTGAGGTCTTATTTACACCCGTGATTTATAAAATTATTGCTTTTCTGAAAAAGAAAGAGAATTTAGATTACTTTGATACACACACTAATTTCAATCCTTTTATTTTTAAATAATATGAATAGGACTGAATCTAAATGACGCTCGGCCCATTAATGATTGATGTGGAAGGTCTCACATTAACAAATGAGGACATCAAAAGAATTTCACATCCTATGGTAGGTGGACTTATCTTGTTTACAAGAAATTATAAAGATACCGACCAATTAAAAACTTTAACAGGCGCCATTAGAAAAATAAGAGGCCATGATTTTTTAATCGCTGTCGATCACGAAGGCGGGCGTGTGCAAAGATTTAGAGAAGGCTTTACGACTATTCCTGCTATGAGAAAGTTAGGAGAAGTTTGGGATAAAGATCCTAAAAAGGCAAATCACTTAGCTTTTTTAATTGGTCAAATTATTGCTACTGAATTAAGGGTATTTGATATTGATTTTAGTTTTACACCTGTCTTAGATATTGATTACAGTGAGAGCACTGTAATTCGCGATAGAGCTTTTCACGTCGATATTGAGGCTATTAAGTCTTTAGCATCAAATTTATTAGAAGGTTTAAAAGAAGCGGGTATGCACGGCGTTGGAAAACATTTTCCAGGTCACGGGTATATTAAAGCTGACTCACATTTAAGTATTTCAGAAGACACAAGAGCGCTCGATGAGATCCAATCTAAAGATATGAGTATCTTTACTGCATTGATCAAGCATGGATTAAATGCAGTCATGCCTTCCCATGTTCTTTATTCTGCGGCAGACAAAAATCCAGCAGGCTTTTCAAGCTTTTGGCTAAAAGATCAATTAAGAGAAAACTTTCATTTTAACGGGGCTATCTTTAGTGATGATATGAGCATGAAAGGTGCCATACTTGGCGGCGAGATGAAAGATAGAATTTTAAAGGCGCTTGAAGCTGGATGTGACATGGTCTTATTATGTAATAGCCCTCAATTAGTAGACGAAGTCTTGCTTCAGTTGGATTGGAAGATGGCATCTGAAAGTATGACAAGACTTCTTTCGATGAAAGGGTTTAAAACACCTCACGAAGCTTTACAAATGACCCAGAAAAAAGGTTTCAAAGAGATGACAAGCCAGATTATGGCTATGTAAAATAATGTAAATGAATATTGAAACTATTCTGTAAGTTCTATAATCTAAGGATAGTATTAAAAACTTTTAAGAGGAAAAAATATGGAAAATGTAAGAATCGAAGGCCAGTCGCAATCAGCATTAGCGACAAATAAAGTACTAAGAAATACTTATGCTTTACTTGGTTTATCACTTATTCCAACGACAATTGGTGCATACATAGGTATGAGCATGAGTTTCTTGTTCGCTCAACAACATCCTATTATGTTCGCCATTATGCTTATGGCTGGTATGTTTGGTTTATTTTTTGCAATTCAAGCAAATCGCAATAACAGTCTAGGTGTTGTTCTTCTATTAGCATTAACTTTATTCCTAGGTGTGATGTTAGGCCCAATTCTTCAAGTCGCCTTTCATCTAAGTAATGGCGCTCAAATTGTTGGTCTTGCCGCAGGAGGCACAGCCGCTATATTTTTAACATTAGCGACAATTGCAACGACTACTAAAAAAGATTTTAGCTTTATGGGGAAATTTTTGATGATTGGTATCATTCTTCTCATCTTAGCTTCTCTTGCTAATTTATTTTTCCAAATTCCTGCGATGGCTTTAGCGTTATCTGGTGTTGCAGTTTTACTATTCTCAGGATTCATTCTTTATGACGTGAGTCGTATCGTGAATGGCGGAGAAACAAACTACATCATGGCAACCTTAGCGCTTTACATGAACATCTATAACTTATTTGTGAATTTACTTCAGTTATTGATGGCTATTTTAGGTAATAGAGACTAATCGTTCTATTGAAATAAAAAAAAGCCGTAGTTTTCTACGGCTTTTTTCTTTTTGAAAGAAAGAAATCTTTCAGTATTTGACCGCATTCTTTTTCTAAAATACCTCCCATCGCTTCTGCATGATGATTAATTTCTTTAATGCTAATGAGATCAACCATACTTCCGCAAGCGCCTGTTTTTGGATCGGGAGCGCCATAGATGATTTTTTCAATACGTGCATGTTGAATAGCCCCAACACACATGGCACAAGGTTCCAGGGTTACGTAAATCGAGCAATCTTTTAACCGATAATTTTTAATCGCTTTAGCAGCATCTCTGATGGCATTGATTTCTGCATGCGAAGTAGGATCATGATCACTGATAGATGTATTCATGCCTCGACCTATGATTTCACCGTTTCTTACAATAAGAGCGCCTACAGGCACTTCATCTTTTAATTCAGCTTTTTTTGCTAGCTCTAGAGCTAGCTTCATAAACTTAAGATCTTCATCTGTCATGAAGCGGTTTATTTTCTTTTTGGATCAGAAATTATTTTTTTAAAACGAATCACTAAGACATAAAGTAATCCAATCAGAAATGCACCCCCAACCCAAATACCAACTTCTTCAAATGTGGGTGTTGAATCTTGTACAGGAAGTACAATAAGTTTTCTAAGAAAAAGTACCATCACAACTTCAATAAAGGTTTCAACCTCTAACTTACTTCCATTGAGATAGCGCATTTCGGCAGAAATTAGGGCTGATATAGACCAAAGAAGCATTAAAGTCCCTAATGCGTGAATAAAGCCATGAATAAGATTGTGGGCATTGGCTGCAGTATTGATTTCTATAAAGAAAAGCCAAGTAAACATAATAATGGAGGTTGCCAAAGCGAGACCAATAATAATATGGGCTAGTCCATTTAAATAAAGCATGGCTTTAATAGCGAATCGATTAATACCTTTAAATTCGGACGGAAGTTCAGTTTGAATCATCATAGAATCCTTTTGAATTAAATTTGAAGGAAGTGAAAACTATCTTTATTATAGAGACAACTTTAAACATAAAGATAGCTTCCTTAATGAAAAAACCAGCCATTACCGAACAACCCATCCATCCAATTTTAGGGGATAGATGGAGCTCTAGAGCCTATGATCCTTCTCAATTTGTCTCCCAAGAATCCCTTTTATCTCTCATGGAAGCTGCAAGATGGAGCCCTTCATGCATGGGAGATCAGCCATGGCAGTTTATTGTGTTTCAAAAGAAAGATGCTACTTCATGGACACAAGCACTTAATTGTTTATCTGTTGGAAATCAAAACTGGGCTATGGATGCATCTATTTTAGTTTTGGCGTGCGCCCACAAGAATTTCTCGAGCAATGAAAAATCTAATAGATGGAGCCAGTATGATACGGGAGCTGCTTGTGAAAATATCTGTCTTCAGGCGACAAGTATAGGGTTAGTAGCCCATCAAATGGGTGGATTTGACGTTGAAAAAACAAGACAATTATTTCAAATTCCAAGCCAGTATGATTTAATGTCTTTTATTGCAATTGGCTATCCTCTTGCGATAGATAAAATGAGTGTAGAAGCATTAATAAAAGAAAAAGAAGCTAGAAAACGTAAACCCTTAAGAGAAATTTTTTATACCAATCAATGGGGTGAAAAGTTGTTATAGTTTTTTTAACCAAATTTAACTGGGATATTTAGATGGCAACAGTCAAGCTTACAAAAAAGAATTTTAAAAAAACAATCGAAGCAAATGACTTCGTGATTGTTGATTTTTGGGCGCCTTGGTGTGAGCCTTGTGTTGAATTTACCCCTATATTTGAGTCAGCTTCAGATAAAAATAAAGACATTGTATTTGGCATGGTGGATATTGAAGCGGATCCAGAGATCGGTGAATATTTCCAAGTTGATAAAATTCCAGGCCTTCTCATTATCAGAGAACAAGCTGGTATTCATACCCAAATTGGTCAAATCGGTGCATCAGCGCTTGATGAAATTATTCAGTGGGCGAGAGACCACGATATGTCAACTGTAAGAGATTATTACGAAAGAGAAGCCAAAGGCGAAATTAAGGCTGCCCGAGAAAACTAATCGGATCGACTGATTGACCCTGTTTTTTAATCTCAAAGTGTAGTTTCACTTTATCTGTTCCAGAATCTCCCATCGTTGCAATTTTCTGTCCTTTCGTAATCACTTGACCTTCTTTAACAAGAAGCTCTTTGTTGTGAGCATACACAGACAAGTAAGAGTTATTGTGTTTAATGATTACAAGTTTGCCGTAGCCCTTTAGATCTTCGCCGCTATATATTACTTTGCCAGGCCCAGCCGCTTTAATCTCTTGACCAAGTGAGCCTACAATATCAATTCCTTTTTGACCTTGTGCTTCATTAAAAAGATTTTCTAATTTACCCTTAGCCGGCCATTGCCAATCTACTTTATCTTCTAAAACAATAGGCGCCGCTTCTTTAGGGGCTGCGGATGGATTACTATTAGCCGCTTGAGCTTGAGGCGTCACCATTTTATGGTTATAAGCTTCATCCGTATATTTTTCCCTATAAGCTTTGGGGTTGTCTAAATGAACAATACCGCCTGTTGCTGGTTTTGTTTGGGGCTGTGTCGAAGCTTCTGTGTTTGTGATGGCTTCTTCATTATTTTTTAAGGGCGTTGTAACAACTTCTTCATTTTTTTTAATTTCATTCGTCGTCGCAACAGGATTATTTGTTTTCACTTGATCAAATTTTATTTTGTCACCCACTTTAATAGCATAGGGCTCTTTAATATCATTTGCCTGAGCAACTTCTTTATAATAGAAACCACAATCAAGACTTAAGCTATAAAGTGTATCACCTGGTTTGACGATGTAAGTATCAGGGCATGGCTGACTAGGATCTCTTTTTACTCGAGCCACAGGTTTATTTTTTTGCGATGCCGTTGATTTCTCAGTAGTAATTTTTTTCTCAATCACTGGTGCTGGCGCATTCGATGCACAGCCACTGATGAGTGAAAATAGCGCAATATAAATAATAAAAAAATTCAGTCTCATTTAAAGTTATTCATCCATGTTTTTAAATCATTAATTTGATTGTGTCTTGTAAGGTCTGCGTGAATCGGCGACACGGATACAAAACCATGGCCGACTGAATAAAAATCAGTACCTTCACCACCATCATTCGGAAGACCCGCAGCACCAACCCAATATAAAGTATTGCCATCAGTATCTTGTGTTTTATTAACAGGCTCTGCTTTATGTCTTTTTCCAAGTCTTGTGATATGTATACCTTGAATTTTTTCTAATGGAATATCGGGCACATTAATATTTAATAGCATCGCATCTTTAGGTTTATTTTTTTGATAATGCAAAATAAGATCAATTGTAATAGATGCAGCCGTTTCAAAATATGTTGCTTCATGTTGTGACATTGAGATTGCGAAAGAGGGTATATCTAATAAATAGCCTTCCATCGCTGCCGCCACAGTGCCAGAGTAAATTGTGTCGTCACCCATATTGGCACCATTATTAATACCTGAGATCACCATATCTGGCATTTTGTCTAACAATCCTGTTAAAGCTAAATGCACGCAATCTGTTGGCGTACCATTGACGTGAAAATAATCTTTTTCAATTTCTGTGACTTTAAGTGGACGATCAAGTGACAAGGAATTACTCGCACCACTTCTATTTCGGTCGGGTGCCACAATCGTGACATGCGCTATTTTTCTTAAATAGTTTGCAATTGTTTTAATACCTGGCGCGTCGTAACCATCATCGTTAGATAAAAGAATATTCATATTACGGACGATTCGCTTTCACATAAAATGATGCACACAGAAAAAATACAATACTTAAAAATACTTCTAGAAGCGCTATTTTAGATGATAGATCTTTATCGGAATAGGATCTCACAGCACCTTCAATAAAATAAATGAGGATGAGCATGCTGGCCCATTTGTAGGTGTAAATTTTTCCTTTAAGAATACCCATTAACGAAATAAGAAGGGGAATGATTTTAAGAACCAACCATGAGCTCTGATTTTTAAAGGGCGCTAAAAATAACTCCCACGAACACAAAAGAAAAATAAGACAGATGAGGCTAACAGAAGCCCCTAATTGAAGATATTTTTCATGCTGAGAGTTTAAGTGCGGTTTCAGCCAATCTTTTGCCCATTGCAAGACATATCTTTTTTTCATCTTCAGATATAGGTGCTTTATTAGATTCTCCAGCTACGTGGGATGGGCCGTATGGCGTGCCACCTGTTTTGGTGCTGCTTAATTCAGGGACTGAGTAGGGTACACCTACAATTACCATGCCTAAATGAAGCAATGGGAGTTGCATGCTAAGGAGCGTTGATTCGTTCCCGCCATGATGAGAGCCGGAAGATGTAAATACACAAGCAGGTTTACCAATAAGATTTCCACTTAACCATAAAGGTATTGTGCTATCAATGAAATATTTTAAAGGTGCTGCCATATTTCCAAATCTCGTGGGACTTCCCATCGCAAGACCGATACATTCTTCAAGGTCTTTATGTTCAACATAAGGAGGGCCTTCGCCAGGGATACTATTTTCTAAAGCCTGCACAGTAGACGTGACTTTTGGCACAGTTCGGATTCTGGCTTTTACACCAGCAATAGATTCAATTCCTCTCGCAATAAATGTGGCCATTTCTCCGACCGCACCTCCATGAGAGTAATAGAGAACTAAAACTTCTTTCATTAGATTTTTTTTGCTAACTGAATGGCGTCACCGGTATAAGTTGCCGGTGTTAATTTAAGTAATCCATCTTTGGCTTCTTTAGGAATTTCAAGTTGCTGAATAAAGGCTTGTATTACTTCTTTGGACATGTGATCTTTACCGCGCGTTAACTCTTTAAGTTTTTCGTATGGGTTCTCAATGCCATATCTTCTCATGACAGTTTGAATAGGCTCAGCTAAAACTTCCCATGCATGATCCAAATCATCGGATAATTTTTTTGCATTGATTTCTAATTTATTAAGACCTTTAAGACAAGACTCAAGCGCAAGAAGCGTATAACCAAAACCAAGGCCAATATTTCGAATGACTGTTGAGTCCGTTAAATCTCTTTGCCATCTTGAAATAGGAAGTTTTTCTGAAAAGTGACTTAATAAGGCATTTGCAATGCCAAGGTTGCCTTCTGAATTTTCAAAATCAATAGGGTTTACCTTATGCGGCATAGTGGATGAACCCACTTCATTTTCTTTTAGCTTTTGTTTGAAATATCCAAGTGATATGTAACCCCAAATATCTCGATTAAGATCAATGAGAATTGTATTCACTCGTATCATATTTTGAAAGAGCTCCGCCATATAATCATGAGGCTCAATCTGCGTTGTATAAGGGTTAAAAGTTAAACCAAACGACTCTACAAATGTTTTTGAAAAGGCCTGCCAATTAAATTCAGGGTAAGTTGTAATATGCGCATTGAAATTACCTACGGCACCATTAATTTTTCCTAGAATTTCTTGTGATTTAAATTGGTCAATTTGCCTTTGTAATCTATAAGCAACATTTGCGATTTCTTTACCCATTGTGGTTGGGCTCGCTGCTTGGCCATGTGTTCTTGCTAACATAGCGTGACCACTTAAGTCGTGAGCTAACTCTTTTAATTTCTTAATGAGACTTTCAAAATTAGGTGTTAAGACATTTTCTTTGGCATGCTTAATCATCAGCGCATGCGATAAATTATTTATGTCTTCTGAAGTACATGCAAAATGAATGAATTCTGAAACACTTTTTATTTCTTGGTTGTCTTTAAATTTATTTTTTAACCAATATTCAACTGCTTTCACATCATGATTTGTTGTTTCTTCAATTTTTTTGATTTCAGCGGCATCAGCTTCACTAAAAGTTTGGATAGTTTTTTGCAGTAAATCTCTGGTTGATTTGCTTAGTTCAGAAACTTCTTTAATTGCTTTTTCATCTGACAATGAAATGAGCCATTTAATTTCAACTTCAACACGGAATTTAATAAGGGCAAATTCACTAAAGTACTGACGCAAATTATCTACTTTTTTAGCATATCTTCCATCGAGTGGAGACAGGGCATTGAGTGTTGATAATTGCATGTAGAAATCCTATGAGATATATAACGTTATTTTAACTCGTTTTTGCTTCAATTTCATAAGAACCGTGGCCGTTAAGCCCTAATTGCTCGCTTAAGTACGGCATGATTTCTTCTAATTGTTCTTTCAGTTTCCATGGTGGATTAACGATAAAAAGATAGCTACCAAACATGCCAATATCATCCATAGGTTTAGCAATCGAAAGACTTACATAAAGCCATTCTTTAACATTTAATTTTTGAAGTTGTTTGAGCATAGCTAAAGGCTCGCTTCGATCAATCAAAGGGCACCAAACCATATAAATGCCCGTTTCAAAACGTTTCAAGCTATCTTTTAGAGACTCCACCACTTTAAGGTAATCATTTTTAATTTCATAAGAGGGGTCAGTTAAGACAAGCGCTCTTTTTGGAGGTGGCGGGATGAGCGCTTTTAATCCTTGAAAGCCATCTTCACCATAGATTTTAGTATTCTGTTTTTTGCCCAAGACATGAAGAAGCGAAGTTAAGTCTGTGGGGTGTAATTCAAAGAGTCTGATTCTATCTTCATGAGATACTATCTGGCTCGCGATCCAAGGAGACCCAGGGTATTGTTTTAATTGATCGCCACCGTTGAGATTCCGAATTACCTCAATATATTTTGCCAAAGCCAGTGGCTTTTTTTCGTCATGAAAAATTTTACCAATGCCATCTAGGTGTTCAGATGTTTTATTGGAAAATTCACTTTCAAGCGAATATTTGCCTGCACCTGCGTGCGTATCAATAAACCAATAGGGTTTATTTTTTTGTTTGAGGTAATCTAAAATCAACGTCAACACAATATGTTTTAACACATCGGCATGATTACCTGCGTGAAAGCCGTGTCGATAACTAAGCATGGATAGAGGTCATGATGAACATGGGCTATTATAGAGTTTATAAATAAAATGCGTGAATTCTCACGATTTAAAATAATGACACAATATAAAGAAGACTGCAGAGAATGCCCTCGGCTTGCTACATTTTTAGATCAAGTTAAATTAGAGCAGCCCAGTTATTTTTGTAAGCCAGTTCCGCCATTCGGTGACACATCAATTCGTTTATTAATCGTGGGTTTAGCCCCCGGCATGCATGGCGCGAATAGAACAGGCAGACCTTTTACGGGCGATTATGCAGGAATTCTTTTATATAAAACTTTATTTCACTTTGGGTTTTCAAATCAACAAGAATCAATTGCAGCAGATGACGCATTAAGGCTCATCGATTGCAGAATTACAAATGCAGTGAAATGTTTACCCCCGCAAAATAAACCTGAGCCTAAAGAAATAAAACAATGTAATCACTATTTGAAATCGGAATTAAATTCACTGAAACCACATACATTAATATTGGCTTTAGGAAGTATTGCGCATCAATCCGTTCTTTCAGCTTTTGAATTAAAAAAATCTGATTATGTATTTTCTCATGGCGCTCGCCATGATTTACCTAATCAATTAGTTTTATATGATAGTTATCATTGCAGTCGATACAATACTCAAACAAAAAGACTTACCGAAGAGATGTTTTTTAGTGTGTTTCAATCAATCAAAAAAGAAATGGAGAATTAAATATGCCTTATATCAATATTAAATTAGCAGGAACATTAAACCGCGATCAAAAAGAAACGATTGCAAAGGAAATTACGACACTTATGGAAAAAGTAGCTCACAAACCGGCATCTTACACATACATTGTATTTGATGAAGTTAAAGGAGAGGATTGGTCTGTAGGGGGCAGTTTGTTAGGCTAATTGAATGGACATTAAACCCTTTTTAAAAACATTACCCAATTTACCTGGTGTATATCGAATGATTAACCAGGCAGGTGAGGTAATTTATGTTGGAAAAGCTAAAGACTTAAAAAAAAGGGTCTCATCTTACTTTGTTAAAACTATTGTAAGTCCGAGAACAAAAATGATGGTAGGTCACATTGATCATATTGAAATCACAGTGACACATTCTGAAGCTGAGGCTTTGATCTTAGAAAATAACATGATCAAGTCTCATATGCCACGCTACAACGTTATTTTTAGAGATGATAAATCCTATCCATACATTGTATTAACAGGTGAAAAATATCCACGCTTGGCTTTTCATCGAGGTGTTCAAAAAAAAGGAAATCAATATTTTGGTCCTTTTCCAAATACCAATGCGGTTAGAGAAAGTATTCAGCTCTTACAAAAAGTTTTTAAATTAAGAACATGTGAAAACTCAGTATTTAAAAATAGATCAAGACCATGCCTTCAATATCAAATTCATCGATGCACTGCACCATGCGTTGATCTAATTAAAGAAGATGAATATAAAAATGACATTAAACACGCATCACTTTTTCTAGATGGCAAAGATAGTGAAGTTATAAGCCAACTCACCCACCAAATGAATGAGGCAGCTACTTCTCATGCATATGAGCATGCAGCTTTATATCGCGATCGTATTCAAAGTTTAAGGCAAGTAAGAACAAAACAATTTGTAAGTGACTTCAGTGCTAGCGATGCTGACATTATTGCGTGTGTTGAAGAGGCTGGCGAATATTGCCTAAATTTAGTAATGATCCGAGCAGGTAGACATTTAGGCGATAAAAGTTTCTTTCCTAAAAATGCTGCTGATATTGAGACGCAAGATGTTATTGAAACTTTTGTTGCGCAATATTATACAAATCAGACAATACCAAAATTAATCGTTACACAACAGCATGTAAATCAATCATTACTATCTGAATTTTTTAAATTAAATTACGACATCGAAATTAAAGTTATCAATAAGGCGATTGGCGATAAACGCATTTGGCTCACTATGGCGCAAAAAAATGCGCAGATTGCTTTAAAACAAAAACTGATGCAATCAGAAAGCCAAGAAAATAGAGTAGAAGCATTAAAAGCGATTTTTAATTTATCTGAATCATTTTCAAGAATTGAATGTTTTGATATTAGCCATACCATGGGTGAAGGAACGGTCGCTTCATGTGTTGTCTTTGATAAAGGCAATCTTCAAAATAAAGAATATAGACGTTTTAATATTGAAGATATTACGCCTGGAGATGATTACGCAGCTATGCGCGAAGTTTTAACGCGTCGCTATAAAAAAATTGCAACGGGCGAGGGCATTAAGCCTGACCTTATTTTTATAGACGGAGGTAAAGGTCAACTTAATATTGCCATAGAAGTTATTCAAGAATTAGGCTTAAGCGATATTCTCCTTGTAGGCATTGCAAAAGGTGAAGGCAGAAAACCTGGATTAGAACAACTTTTTGTCGAAGGCAAAGACGAACCCATTATTGTTAAAAAAGATAATGTTGGATTTCATCTCATACAACAGATAAGAGATGAAGCCCATCGTTTTGCTATTTCAGGACATAGAGCTAAACGCGCTAAAAAAAGGATAACTTCATCGCTAGAAGATATTGAAGGCATTGGTGCACAAAAAAGAAAAAATCTACTCGTCTATTTTGGCGGTATAGAGCGTATTAAAAATGCTAGTATTGAAGAAATAATCATGGTTGATGGTATTGATAAAAAGTTAGCTGAAAAGATTTACGATTACTTTCATTAAGAAATAAATACATATGAAAATTAATGTCCCTAATGCACTTACTTTTTTCAGGGTAGTTTTGATTCCTTGTTTTGTAGGCATTTATTATCTTCCTCACACAATTCTCAATCAGTCTTTAATGAATTGGATAGGTGCCTGGCATTTTCTTGTTTGCGGCAATTACCGATTGGCTTGATGGATTCTTTGCGCGATATTTAAATCAAGCCTCTAAATTTGGTGCATTTTTTGATCCAGTTGCAGATAAATTGATGGTGGTTGCAGCACTTCTTGTTTTATTAGAGCTTGATCGGGTGAATGCAATTATTTCCTTGATTATTATTGGCCGTGAACTTTCTATCAGTTCTTTGCGTGAATGGATGGCAACTATAGGCAAGCCAGGAGGAATGGCAGTTATGTTTATAGGTAAACTTAAGACCACAATTCAGATGATTGCTATTTTGATGCTTCTTTACTATGACGACCTATGGTTTATTAATGTAAAGTGGATAGGCAATATATTGATTAATATAGCTGCATTACTCACTGTAATCTCGATGGTTTATTACATCCGTATGGCTTGGCCTACCCTAAGAAAGAGCATCAAAATAAGGTAAGTCTTAAGAATGGGGCGAGACTTTAAATTGACACTAGCCCAAAAAACGCTAAAATACTCGCTTCTTTACGCGGGAATAGCTCAGTTGGTAGAGCGCAACCTTGCCAAGGTTGAGGTCGCGAGTTCGAGACTCGTTTCCCGCTCCAAATAAAAATCGGGGAAGCATCGTCTTCCCCTTTTTAATTTTGGTGATAATGATGTGGCGCGATAGCAAAATGGTTATGCAGCGGCCTGCAAAGCCGTAGACGCCAGTTCGATTCTGGCTCGCGCCTCCACTTATTAGCGCTTAAGTCTATTTAAGAATAATTAGTGATAAAATTCGGACTTAGTTTTATTTCAAAAGGCCCGGGTGGTGAAATTGGTAGACACAAGAGACTTAAAATCTCTCGCTCGCAAGGGCGTGCCGGTTCGATTCCGGCCCCGGGCACCACATTTTATTATTTCCTTGTAGTTTGAATACAACACTTCTTTGCAAAGTTACTCCTAACCATCATCATCCAATACTTGATCGATTTTTGACGATTGGACAAGTTGAGTCTTTAAAATTTTCCTACGAAGAATTTGTATGTCATTTGTTAGGTATCAAACCTAACCCAGATTATCCAGTTGCTGCTGTGGATTATCAAAAAAACCATACGTATTATTATCTGTATGCAGATCCAGTTTATTTAAGTCTGCAAAGAGATACATTTTTTTTAGAAAAAAAATTAACAGACGATTTTTCACAAGATGAGATTAGAAATTTATGTAGGGTTCTTAATAGCGCATTTGAAGATGAAAATCGCACATTTATCATTAATGATCACGGGCAATTATTTCTCGAATTAAAAAAAGAGCCCCATATTAAAACCACATCGATTGCTCATATCAAACGTCAACCGATTGATTTATTTATGCCTCAAGGTGATGAGGCTATGGCGTGGCATGCATTTATGAACGAAATTCAAATGTTTCTTTTTGATCATCCTATTAATCAAGATAGANTTCGACGAGGACTGCTTTCCCCGAACAGCATTTGGTTTTCAGGTGGCGGCTTACTGCCTCAGGGTATTCAAAATCCTTACACAACCATTTTTTCTAATGCAAGTTTTTTAAAAAAAGCACTATCGATTGATGCACAAATCTCTCCTCAAGCTTTAGATAAAGTTCATCAAGACAGTATCAACAACAACACATGCATTGCTTTTGAGGATGACAAAGAGATAGATCGTATTTTAGAAGTTATATGGAATAATTTTAAAAAACGAAAAATTAAGAATTTGGATATTTATTTAAGCTACCAAGGCAAGCTCTTGCATATTCAGAATAGATTTATACAGTTATTTAAGGTATGGAAAAAAACTAATACAGTAGAAAATTATTTTAATGTTCATTAAATCAAAAAAAATTGATCATGCCGCAGTAGATTCCCTTGTAAGTTCAGGACTGAATCGTCATTTGGCTAAGTTTTATTCGGCGCGGGGTATTAAGCATATTGACGATGCCACACTCTCTATCGAGAAAATTATTCCTCCAGAAGCTTTAACAAATAACACACTAATGGCGTCAATCTTAGCTGATGCTATTTTTCAAAAACAAAAAATTCTTATTATTGGTGATTACGATACGGATGGCGCAACATCAACAGCTGTGGGTGTAAGGGCGCTTAGGATGATGGGTGCTGATGTGGATTATTTAGTACCTAATCGATTTGAGTTTGGCTACGGACTAACACCCGAAATTGTTGATTTAGCGAAAGAAAAAAATCCTAAAATTATTATTACCGTTGATAATGGTATTGCAAGTGTAGAAGGCGTAAATCAAGCCAATCAATATGGTATTGATGTGTTAGTGACAGATCACCATCTTCCCGGTGATACATTGCCTCTCGCTAAATGCATCGTGAATCCTAATCAGCATGGTTGTAATTTCCCAAGTAAATATCTATGCGGTGTAGGCGTTATTTTTTATGTCATGTTAGCTTTAAGAGCTGAACTTCGAAAACGAGATTATTTTAAGGATCGTACTGAGCCCAACTTAATGCAGCTAATTGATATTGTAGCTTTAGGTACAGTTGCAGATTTAGTGCCCTTAGATCGTAATAACCGCACTTTAGTTGAATACGGTATTCGAAGAATTAGATCAGGTCAGGCCAACCCAGGTATTCGAGCGCTCATGGCGCTAACTAAAAAAAATCCATCACAATTTCATACGTCTGACCTTGCCTTTAGTATTGCGCCAAGACTTAATGCCGCAGGAAGATTAGATGATATGACTTTAGGTATTCAATGTCTTTTATCTGAAAGTTATGAAGATGCGCGTTTTATTGCATCATCACTCGAAGCCTTAAATCTCAAAAGAAGATCAATTGAATCTGAAATGAAAGATGGCGCTTCAATTCAATTACATGAAGTGAATTGTGAAGCTCAATTTAGCATCGCACTGTATGACTCTACCTGGCATCAGGGAGTGATTGGGATTATTGCCTCTCGTATCAAAGATAAATATCACCGCCCTGTAATTGTATTTGCTAAATCTGATGAAGGTATTCTTAAGGGTTCAGGTAGATCTATTCAATCACTTCATTTAAGAGATGCACTCGATCTTGTTTCAAAAAAAGATCCAAATATTCTTATTACATTCGGTGGTCATGCCATGGCTGCTGGACTCACAATAAAAGAAGATGATTTTGATCGGTTCGTTCATTTATTTGAAGAAACGGTGAAAAGCCTAATTACGTCAGAGGATCTTGAGTTAACGATTGAAGTGGATGATGCGCTTAATTTTTCAGAAGTGACTTATGAAGATGTAGAGCATATTAATGCCCAAGTATGGGGACAAGGTTTTCCGCTTCCTATCTTTGAAGGTGAGTTTGAAGTTGTTGAACAAAAAATCCTCGCAGATAAGCATTTAAAGTTAAATCTTTTATTACAAAATAAAGTGTTTGAAGCTATTTATTTTAATCATAGCGAACACCTTCCTCGAAAGATAAAAGCGATCTATCAGGTTGATTCTAATGAATTTAATGGCAATAAAAAAATTCAAATTCAATTAAGAATGCTCTCTTAGAGAGGCATCCTTGAATTGCCCATCTAGCGCCAACAAAGTAAAATTCAACAAACTTTTTAAGAGAGTGTCATGAGACGTAAAATCGTTGTTGGTAATTGGAAAATGAATGGTTCTTTGGCGTCCAATGAAGCGCTCCTTAAAACCTTGACAGAAAAGATACCTCAAACAATTCCTGTGGATATTGTGGTATGCGCCCCTTATCCTTTCTTATTTCAAACGCAATCCTATCTTAAAAATTCACCTATTCGTTGGGGCGCTCAGAATGTGGCTAAATTTGAATCAGGCGCTTTTACTGGTGAAGTGAGTGTTTCTATGCTCAAAGAATTTGGCGCTAGCTATGTGATTATTGGCCATTCTGAAAGAAGTACGGCTTACTGTGAATCAGATGAAAATATTGCTACTAAATTTATGATGGTAAAAAAAGCAGGCATGACGCCTATTTTATGTGTTGGTGAAACTTTGATTGAGAGAGAGGCTGGCATTATGGAAAAAGTTGTTTCTAAGCAACTTGATACCATTATTGAAATGTATGGCGAAGAAATATTCGATGAGACTGTGATTGCTTATGAGCCCGTATGGGCAATTGGCACTAATTTGGCAGCTTCCCCTGAGCAAGCGCAAGCAATGCATCAATTTATTCGTGAGAAATTATCCTCAAATACTAAGGTCGCAAAGAGCCTTAAAATCATCTACGGAGGGAGCGTAAACCCTCAAAATGCGTTACAATTATTCTCTATGCCTGACGTAGACGGCGGACTCGTAGGAAGAGCTTCTTTAAATGCGAGTGATTTTGAGTCTATTTGTCATTCGGCCGAAATATAAATCAAAGAAAATAAGATTATGGAAAATTTAGTAACAATTATTCATGTAATTGCATGCTTGGGTGTGATTGGCTTGGTGCTGATACAACATGGCAAGGGTGCTGATATGGGTGCGGCTTTTGGAAGCGGCTCATCAGGTAGTTTATTTGGCGTAAGCGGTTCATCTAATTTTTTAAGCAGAACAACAGCAATATTTGTTTTAGTCTTTTTTCTGACCAGCATTTCCTTGGCGTTTATCGCAGGTCAAAAATCAGGCACTGGAAGTGTGGTGAAGGCAACTGAGTCGTCAGAAGTGCAAAAACCTTCTGAAACTAAAAGTGGTGAAGCTCAGTCGAACTCATCAAGTGGTGCTCAGAATATCCCAAAATAGAGACTGTTAAATCTATAAAGCCGTCGTGGTGGAATTGGTAGACACGCTATCTTGAGGGGGTAGTGACGAAAGTCGTGAGAGTTCGAGTCTCTCCGACGGCACCAAATTAAGAAAATCATGTAGTATTTTTTTTAAGGAATCGTTGTGCTGGAAAATTATTTTCCAATTTTATTATTCATATGCGTAGGACTTGCGGTTGGTGCAGGGCCTCTTCTCATCGGCAGCATTCTCTCACCTAATAAACCTGATAGTGAAAAAAATTCCCCATACGAATGTGGTTTTGAAGCATTTGAAGATGCGCGCATGAAATTTGATGTGCGATATTATCTTGTTGCTATTCTTTTTATTTTATTTGATCTTGAAATAACATTTCTTTTTCCCTGGGCAGTAGTCATTCAAAAAATTGGTATGTTTGGGTTTATTGCCATGATGATTTTCCTAGCCATTTTGGTGGTTGGTTTTATTTACGAATGGATGAAAGGTGCCCTTGATTGGGAATAGCGTATGAGCATTGAAGGCATCATGGAAAAAGGGTTTGTCACTACAAATTTAGACACTCTTATCAATTACACCCGCACAGGTTCTTTATGGCCTATGACTTTTGGACTTGCATGTTGCGCAGTTGAAATGATGCATGCTGGCGCAGCTCGATATGACTTAGATCGATTTGGTGTTGTATTTAGACCTAGCCCAAGGCAATCGGATGTCATGATTGTAGCTGGCACATTAGTTAATAAAATGGCGCCCGCGTTAAGAAAAGTTTACGATCAAATGGCAGAGCCGCGTTGGGTCATTTCGATGGGTTCATGCGCAAATGGTGGTGGTTATTATCACTACTCTTATTCAGTTGTTCGTGGTTGCGATCGTATTGTGCCGGTTGATGTTTATGTACCTGGTTGCCCGCCAACAGCTGAAGCACTTATGTTTGGAATTATTCAGCTTCAAAATAAAATTAAACGTACCAATACGATTGCGCGTTAATCTATGAGCTCAGTCGAAATATTACTTAAAGAAATAAAATCGACTTTTGGTAAAGAAGTAGGTCACGCATCCATTGAGCATAATGAGCTCACCATCGAAGTAAAGATCGATGATCTTTTACCCACTTTAAAAACTTTAAAACAAAACAAAGCATTTCAATTTAAACAGTTGATCGATCTTTGCGGTGTTGACTATAAAGATTATGGCGAAGGCACTTGGACTAAACCTCGTTTTGCTCTGGTTTATCACTTCTTATCCATCGAACATAACCATCGTATTCGTGTGAGAACTTTTTCCAAAGAAGAAAATTTTCCATTATTTCCATCTGTAATTGATTTATGGCCAGCTGCTAATTGGTATGAAAGAGAAGCCTTCGATTTATTTGGTTTTATGTTTACTGATCACCCCGATTTAAGACGCATACTCACAGATTATGGATTCGTAGGCCATCCATTCCGTAAAGATTTTCCGATGATCGGTAAAGTTGAAATGCGTTATGACGATGTTCAAAAGCGTGTCATCTATCAGCCCGTTTCAATTGAAGAAAGAAATAACGTGCCACGCATCATTCGTGAAGAAGGTTTTCATAATGGCTGAAATTAGAAACTATACGATGAACTTTGGCCCGCAACACCCTGCAGCGCATGGTGTGTTGCGTTTAGTATTAGAACTTGATGGTGAAGTCATTCAGCGCGCAGATCCTCATATTGGACTCCTTCATCGCGGCACGGAAAAGTTAGCTGAAAATAGAACGTACTTACAAACTGTTCCTTATATGGATCGTTTAGATTATGTATCTATGATGGCGAATGAACATGCCTATGTTTTAGCTATTGAAAAATTATTAAATATTGATGTTCCTATTCGGGCTCAATATATTCGTGTCATGTTTGATGAAATTACACGCATCTTAAATCATTTATTATGGTTAGGCGCGCACGCACTTGATGTGGGCGCTATGACTGTTTTCTTATATGCATTCCGAGAAAGAGAAGACCTTTTTGATTGTTATGAAGCAGCATCTGGTGCGAGAATGCATGCAGCTTACTATCGTCCTGGCGGTGTTTATCGAGATCTTCCTGATCGCATGCCTCAATATGAATCAAATTTTAAAAACAAAAAAGAATTAGATGGCTTAAATCAAAATCGCAGTGGTTCACTATTAGATTTCATTGAAGATTTTGCAAATCGCTTTCCAAAATATGTAGATGAATATGAAACATTATTGACAGACAATCGTATTTGGAAACAGCGCACAGTAGGTATTGGCGTTGTTGATCCTGATCGCGCTATAGCACTCGGTATGACTGGCCCTATGTTAAGAGGTTCAGGTATTGCATGGGACTTAAGAAAAAAACAACCGTACGAAGTGTACGATCAACTTGATTTTGATATTCCTGTGGGTGTGAATGGTGATTGTTACGATAGATACCTAGTTCGCATCGAAGAATTTAGACAATCTAATCGCATTATTAAACAGTGCATAGATTGGCTCAGAAAAAATCCAGGCCCAGTCATCAGTGACAACCACAAAGTGGCTCCACCACCGCGAACTGCCATGAAAGAAGATATGGAAGCGATGATTCATCACTTTAAATTATTTACAGAAGGTTTCCATATCCCACCTGGTGAAGCTTATGCAGCAGTCGAACATCCTAAAGGTGAGTTCGGTATTTATTTAATTTCAGATGGCGCAAATAAACCTTACCGATTAAAGATACGCGCTCCCGGTTTCCCGCATTTAGCAGCTTTAGATGAAATGACACGAGGCCATATGATTTCTGACTTAGTTGCTATTATTGGTACGCAAGATATTGTATTTGGTGAGATTGATCGATAAAAATGATGCACGCTGACGACATTAAATTAATTGATAAAGAATTAAAGAAGTTTCCGGACAACCAAAAACAATCCGCAGTAATTTCTGCTTTACGTATTGTTCAAACCCGACATGGCTGGCTATCTAATGAACATATTTCTGATGTTGCACATTATTTAGGTATGCCAGAAATTGCAGTGATGGAAGTTGCAACTTTTTATAACATGTTCAATTTAGAATCAAAAGGCAAATATCAAATTACAGTATGTACCAATATTTCATGCATGTTAAGAAATTCAGATGAAATTGTGCAGCACCTAGAAAAGAAATTAGGTATCGGTTTTGGCGAAGTCTCTAAAGATAAAAAATTCTCACTTAAAGAGGGCGAGTGCATGGGAGCTTGTGGTGGCGCACCGTTATGTCCTCATTAACAATCACACTATGCATGAGCACTTAACGATAGAAAAAATTGACAAGCTTTTAGCGAGCCTTAAATAAATGGTAAAGCAAATCGATATCATTAAGCCATCAAAAATTTTTCCAAATCAAGATTTGGTTTGTTTAAGAACTATGATTCATGATGATCCGGGTTCTATTGATACTTATTTAAAAGTAGGTGGATATGAACAACTTAAACAAATACTCAAAAAGAAAATAAAACCTGAAGCAATCTTGGCCGAATTAAAAACGTCAGGACTTAGAGGTCGAGGTGGCGCAGGATTCCCAACTGCAATTAAATGGTCTTTCATGTCTCGTGATTACGATGGCATTAAATATCTTGTATGTAATTCAGATGAAGGCGAACCTGGCACATTTAAAGATCGAGATATTCTTAGATATAACCCGCATCAACTTATCGAAGGTATGCTCATTGCGGCTTATGTAATGGGAACGCGTGTGGGTTATAACTATATTCACGGCGAGATTTGGCGAGAATATGAACTCTTTGAAAAAGCGCTTGATGAAGCAAGAGACCACGGATTTTTAGGTGAAGATATATTAGGATCAGACTTTAGTTTTGATTTATATGCAGTGCATGGTTATGGCGCTTACATATGCGGTGAAGAAACAGCCCTCATTGAATCAATCGAAGGTAAAAAAGGACAGCCGCGTTATAAACCACCATTTCCAGCAACTTATGGTATTTACGGCAAACCTACCAATGTAAATAACACAGAAACATTTGCATCTGTGCCATGGATTCTTGAGCATGGCGGTCAAGCATTTCAAGATTTAGGTGTTGAAAATTCAGGCGGCGTTAAATTGTTTTCTGTATCAGGCCATGTGGAAAAGCCAGGTAATTATGAAATTAAAATGGGCACGCCCTTTAGTGAATTATTAAATATGGCTGGCGGTATTTGGCATCGAAGAAAATTAAAGGCAGTTATTCCTGGAGGTCCTTCGACAGCTGTTGTGCCAGCAGCACTTATTGAAAATGCCACCATGGATTATGACGGACTGCAAAAAATTGGTTCGAGTTTAGGTGCGGGCTCCGTGATTATTATGGATGACTCCACTTGTATGGTAAGTGCTTTAAAACGTCTCTCTTACTTCTTCTATGAAGAATCATGTGGCCAGTGCACACCTTGTCGTGAAGGCACAGGTTGGGTTTATCGAGTCATCAAAAGAATTGTAGATGGCAAAGGCACTATGGAAGATCTTGATCTTTTAACTGATGTTAGCAAAAAGATTTCTGGCAGAACTATATGCGCTCTAGGTGATGCTGCTGCCACACCCGTATTAAGTTTCATTAAACACTTTAGACCTGAGTTTGAATATTTTATTCAACACGGGCATTCAATGGTTAAAGCTAAATGAAAATTACAATTGAAATTGATGGCAAGAAAATCGAAGTAGAAAAAAATACGACGATTATTGCTGCTGCAGATAAAGCAGGTATTCCAATCCCTCGTTTTTGTTATCACAAAAAATTATCAATCGCTGCAAATTGCCGAATGTGTTTGGTCGATGTAGAAAAATTCAATAAACCATTGCCTGCATGCGCAACTCAAGTAGCTGATGGTATGAAAGTATCAACCACATCAAAAATGGCTACCGAGGCACAACAAAGTGTCATGGAATTTTTGCTTATCAATCATCCGCTAGATTGCCCAATTTGTGATCAAGGTGGTGAATGTGAATTGCAAGATACAGCAGTNGCTTTCGGCAGCGGTCAAACACGTTATAAAGAAGAAAAACGAGTCGTATTTAATAAAAATATAGGCCCGCTTATTTCGACAGATATGACGCGATGTATTCAATGCACGCGATGCGTAAGATTTTTACAAGAAGTCGGCGGCATGATGGAGCTTGGCATGGTGGGTCGAGGGGAGCATTCAGAAATTACAGCTTATGTTGATCGTTCCATTCAGTCCGAACTCTCAGGCAATATTATTGATTTATGTCCTGTAGGGGCGCTTACAAGTAAACCGTTTAGATATAAAGCGCGCACATGGGAGCTTATTAGAAGACCTACTTTAGCGCACCATGATAGTTTGGGTTCGCCACTTGAAGCACATATTAAACAAAACAAAGTGATTAGAATGCTTCCTCGCGAAGACGAGACAATTAATGAATGTTGGATTTCTGATCGTGATCGTTTTTCATATGAAGGCTTGAATAGCGAAGACCGTTTGCAAGTCCCTATGATTAAAGAAAAAGGACAATGGAAAGAATCAGATTGGGAAACTGCTCTAACACTTGTTGGTGAAAAACTAAAACATATTGTTGATCATGATAGCCCTGAAGCATTGGGCATTTTGATATCCCCTCAAAGCACGATTGAAGAAGGCATCTTAGCCAAGAAAATAAGTAACACTTTAAAATCACCTCATATTGATCATCGTATTCGACAATCTGATTTTTCAATAGAACATCAAGCTTCGCCTTGGCTTGGAAGTCACATTGATGCGATTGGGCAGTTCGATCAATATCTTTTGATTGGTAGCAATATAAGAAATGAGCAGCCGCTTTTAACTTCAAGAATTCGAAAATCTGTAAATCAAGGCGCAAGTCTTTTTGTAGTTAATTCAATCGATGCAGACCCTCTTATGGTTGTTGCGGAAAAAATGATTCAGGCTTCTCACAAACTTCCTCATGCGCTCGCAAAAGTTTTGAAATCAATGACAGAGTTAAAAGGCGTATTAAAAAAAGATATTAAATTTATAAGAGCTGATATTGAAAAAATTAAAAGTGACAAAGTAAGTGATGCGATAGCTCAACATTTAATGAAAAATGTTTTAGCGGGCAAAAAAAATAACACATCTATATTACTTGGCCAAATTGCTCAAGAACATCCAGACTACTCAACTATTTACAAGCTTGCTTTTGAAATTTCTAAATTATCCCAAGCGACTTTTGGCGTTCTGCCTATATATGCAAATAGTGTAGGACTTCATGCTGTTAATGTGCTTCCAGAAAAAGGTGGCTTGAATGCTTATGCAATGTTGGAGAAAAAATTAAAGGCTTACATTCTTTTAAATATTGAGCCTCAATTAGATGCATCGAATGCACAATTAATGCAGGATGCAATAGTTTCTTCAGATTTTACCGTAGCATTAAGTGCTTATAATTCGAAATACCTTAAAAATGCAGATGTAATTTTACCAGTCTCACCATTTACAGAGTCATCCGGCACGATTGTTAATATGGAAGGCCGAGTACAAAGTTATGCAGCTGTCACTCAGTCTTTAGGTCAATCTAGACCAGCCTGGAAAGTGTTAAGAGTTTTAGCTAATCATCTTGATCTGAAAGATTTTGATTACGAGTCAAGTTTAGATGTCAAAGAAGCGCATATGAAATCTAAAAATCAATTCCTATCAAAAGAGCTTTCTAATTCAATTGAAATTACAAGTGATTATAAAATTCGCATCACTAAGCCAAAGCAATTCTCTCGTATTGGCGAGATACATCAATATCGTATAGATCCTATTGTAAGACGTGCCCCGTCTCTTCAAACAGCGATTCAAAAATCAAAAGGATTTGCGAAATTAAACCCGATAGAGATGAAGTCATTAAAACTTAAAATAAATGACAAAATTCAAGTGACGCAAGGTAAGCAATCGACGAATCTTATAGTGACTGAAGATGCAAGCATTCCAGAAGGATCTATTTATATACCAAGCGGTATCGATGAAACGGCAAACTTGCCTGACATTTATGGCGACGTTACCGTTAAAAAAATAACTGCAAGGAGCGCATCTTAAGATGGATGCTTTGATGACATCTGTATTTGGAGTTTGGTGGCCTGATATTGCCAAAACATTATGGATACTTTTAAAAATTGTAGCCGTTGTTTTACCCTTAATGATATCGGTGGCTTATCTCACTTATTTTGAAAGAAAAGTCATTGGCTATATGCAAGTTCGTATTGGACCTAATCGTGTTGGTTATTTTGGATTGCTTCAACCTATTGCAGATGCCTTAAAACTTTTATTCAAAGAAATTATTCTCCCCACGGCATCAAATAAAGTTTTATTTTTCCTAGCGCCTATTCTAGCCATTGCCCCAGCTTTTGCAGCTTGGGCCGTCATTCCTTTTGATCTTAATTTAGTGATTGCAGATATTGATGCAAGTCTTTTATATATTTTAGCTATGACGTCCATCGCAGTATACGGAGTGATTATTGCTGGATGGGCTTCAAATTCTAAATACGCATTTCTAGGAAGTTTACGTTCGGCAGCGCAAATTGTGTCTTATGAAATTGCCATGGGATTTACTTTGGTAGGCGTTTTAATGTGCGCCAATAGTCTAAATTTAGGAAAAATTGTCATGGGTCAAGAGGGCGGTTTCTGGCATTGGTATATTTGGCCTTTATTCCCTTTATTTATTATTTACTTTATTAGTGCTGTAGCAGAAACAAATCGAGCGCCCTTTGATGTGGCCGAAGGTGAATCTGAAATTGTGGCAGGATTCCATGTGGAATATTCGGGTATGGCTTTCGCAGTATTTTTCTTAGCTGAATATGCGAATATGATTTTAGTTTCGATGCTTGCTGCTTTAATGTTTTTAGGTGGGTGGCTATCTCCCATTCCATTTATTCCAGATAGCTTTTTATGGCTTTTAATTAAAGTCGCATTCTTATTATTTTGCTTCTTATGGTTTAGAGCAACATTTCCTCGCTATCGATACGATCAAATTATGCGATTAGGTTGGAAAATTTTTATTCCAATTACGATTGCTTGGATTGTATTTATTGGTGGCATGATGCAAACCTCATGGGGATATCTATTTCATTAAATGATTAAAAAAACCAAACAATTCTTATCAAGTCTGATGCTGATTGAGCTACTTAAGGGCATGCTCCTTACGGGTCGCTATTTCTTTGCGAGAAAGATTACTGTGCAGTATCCGGATGAAAGAACGCCACAATCTAATCGCTTTAGAGGCCTTCATGCGCTTCGTCGCTATGCAAATGGTGAAGAGAGATGTATCGCTTGTAAATTATGTGAAGCTGTATGTCCTGCTATGGCAATTACGATTGAATCNGAAGAGCGTGAAGATAAAACAAGACGTACAACTCGCTATGACATTGACCTTACTAAGTGTATTTTTTGTGGCTTTTGTGAAGAGTCTTGTCCGGTAGATTCTATCGTTGAAACAAGAATTTTTGATTATCACGGTGAATCTCGAGGTGATTTGATTTACACCAAAGACATGTTACTTGCGGTAGGTGACAAATATGAAAAACAAATTGCAGAAGATCGTGCCCAAGATGAGAGGTTTCGATAAGCCATGATTGAATTTAAAGATTTGGTTTTTTATGTTTTATCCTTTGTGCTTATTGCTTCAGGATTAAGTGTCATTACTTCTAGAAATCCTGTAACTGCAGCGCTATCTTTAGTTTTAGCATTCTTTAATGCCGCAGGCATCTGGCTTTTATTACAAGCTGAATTTTTAGCTATTGCATTAGTGCTAGTTTATGTAGGTGCTGTAATGGTTTTATTTCTATTTGTAGTCATGATGCTTGATATTAATCTTGATAAATTAAGAGAAGGTTTTTGGGATTACCTCCCTATGGCAGGATTTATTGGCGTGCTTATGATGGTTGAAATGGTAATGGTGTTTAAAACCAAACCATTTAATTTAGCACCAATGTCAGATTCAATCTCGAATGCTTCAAATACAGAAATGATAGGCAATACTTTATATTCTAATTACGTACTTCCGTTTGAACTCGCTTCTGTGGTCTTGCTTATTGCTATTGTTTCAGCAATTGCTTTAACACTTCGCGATCGTAAAGATAGTAAAAAAACAAATCCTGCTGATCAAGTAGCTGTAAAACGTCACGATCGTGTGCGATTAGTAAAAATGAAGTCAGAGGAAAAATATACAAAACCCAAAGCGAAGGAAAGAAGATGATTGGTTTATCTCATTACCTTATCCTTGGCGCGATTTTATTTACAATCAGCGTAGTAGGCATTTTTCTTAATCGCAAAAATATCATTATTCTGCTTATGTCGATTGAGCTTATGTTGCTTGCTGTGAATATTAACTTTATTGCTTTTTCACATTACTTAAATGATATTGCCGGGCAAATTTTTGTATTCTTTATTTTAACGGTAGCAGCTGCAGAGTCTGCAATAGGCTTAGCTATTATTGTTTTAATTTTTAGAAATACTCGTTCTATTAATGTTGACGATTTAAATCGTCTTAACGGGTGATCATTTGAATACTATCTATTCATATCTCGCAGTCCCATTATTACCTCTCATTGCATCTTTCTGTGTTGGTATCTTAGGTCGCAAATTGCCAGAGTTTTTTGCTTCAAGCATGACTATTTTGTCTGTGTTTATTGCATTTGTACTTTCATGCATGACGCTTAATGAGACATTAAACGGTTTAGTTTTAAATCAGACAATCTATCAGTGGCTTCTTTCTGGCCACTATCAATTTGAAGTTGGATTTTTAATTGATAATTTAACGGCCATGATGATGGTAGTCGTAACTTTTGTATCGCTGATGGTTCATATTTATACGATGGGCTACATGAAAGGAGATCCAGGCTATCGGAGATTCTTTAGTTATATCTCCTTATTTACCTTTTCGATGCTGATGTTGGTGATGAGTAATAATTTCATGCAACTCTTTTTTGGTTGGGAAGCGGTAGGCCTTGTGTCCTATCTTCTTATCGGATTCTGGTTTGAAAGACCCACAGCAATTTATGCAAATCTCAAAGCTTTTCTGGTTAATCGTGTCGGAGATTTTGGTTTTATTTTAGGAATTGCTTTAATTCTTTATTGGACAGGCTCTCTTGATTACGCAACGGTATTTAAAAGCACAAGCATTATAGCGGCTCATACAATGCAGTTATTTGGCCAGCCTGTTGCTGTCGTCACTGTTATTTGTATTTTGTTATTTATTGGCGCTATGGGTAAATCAGCACAAGTGCCCTTGCATGTATGGCTTCCAGATTCAATGGAAGGTCCAACACCTATATCCGCGCTGATTCATGCTGCAACGATGGTGACTGCAGGTATTTTTATGGTATCACGCACGTCACCTTTATTTGAGTTGTCTGATACAGCGCTTTCTTTCGTGATGATCATTGGCGCTATTACAGCATTATTTATGGGTTTATTAGGCATTATTCAAAATGACATTAAGCGTGTAATTGCTTATTCAACACTTTCACAATTAGGTTATATGACAGTAGCATTAGGTGCCTCAGCTTATTCGGTTGCTATGTTTCATTTGATGACACATGCATTTTTTAAAGCTTTGCTTTTCTTAGGCGCTGGTTCAGTCATTATAGGTATGCATCACGATCAAGATATTCAACACATGGGCAATTTAAAAAAATATATGCCTATTACTTGGATTACTTTTTTAATTGGCTCTTTAGCATTAATAGGTACGCCTTTATTTTCAGGATTCTATTCAAAAGATAGTTTGATTGAAGCTGTGAAGTTATCTCACATTTCAGGAAGTCACTTTGCTTATTTTTCTGTATTGGTAGGCGTGTTTGTAACAGCATTTTATTCATTTAGACTTTATTTCCTTGTTTTTCACGGTAAAGAGAAATGGCGTCTTCAGAAGCTAGCTCATCATGATGATCACCATCATGGCTTGAGCCCAAAAGATAATCCGCATGAAAGCCCTTTAAGCATCACTTTGCCTCTGGCGCTGCTTGCTATCCCATCCTTAATAATTGGTTATATAACAATTGAGCCAATATTATTTGGTAGCTTTTTTGAAAAAAGTATTTTCTTGGATATTGAAGCGCATCCTACAATGGAACACTTAAGCC
>TBL_comb47_HYPODRAFT_10000413_pt1 | contig 56912 bp, 48 predicted proteins | sample TroBogypolimnion_40_FD_10682 | JGI IMG/M metagenome (IMG submission 10682)
TAAGTAAATTCTCGCAGGAAAAAAGTGCGGTCCACGCAGCTGAGCGGTGCTGGGTGCATTGAGAGGCGAGGTGCCGAAACAATAAAAGCCCCGCGGGTCATGATCGTACACCCGTCCTGGGGCCACTTCCCTCCAGGGTGACTGGAAAAGTGATGGCGATCACGCGGATCTTTCCAAGTGCCAACAATAGCTGCCGCCAGTTGCCCACAACCACCTCATGCAGCCCCAACCCACGGCAAGCTGCGGTTAGACTTTTCTACCCATCCGCCACCGCCCCGCCCTTCCAGCGTTGCTCAAGGATCTCCATGACCCGCCTGCCCCGCCCCCTGCTGCTCCTGTGCGGCCTGCTGCTCAGCCTGCCCCTGGCGGCCCAGGGTCGCGCCCTGCCCGCTCACCACGTCAAAGCTGGCGTGCACTGCTTCGACTGCCACCAGGAGGAAAAACCCACCAAGAAGGCGGTGGCCTCGGAATCCTGCATGACCTGCCATGGGGACTACCCGGCCATGAAGGCCTTCACCAAGGATGCCAAGCCCAATCCCCACGACTCACATCTCGGTGAGATCCCCTGCACCGAGTGTCACCATCAGCACAGCAAGCCCGTGGTGAAGTGCCTGGAGTGCCACGAAGGCAAGTTCAAGTTCAATATCCGCTAAGCGCCGCGGCGACCCTTTCGGGGCTTAGCTCCTCCAGACACTGGCGCCGCTGGCAGGCCCGCTCCCGGCAGGGAGAACAGCTTATGCCCGTGCGCAACACCGCCCCGGCACTGGCCGGGAGGCCGGCCACCACAGGATCGCTGGATCCAAATAGTGCCAAGACCGGCACCCCCAGTACCACGGCCAGGTGCAGCAGGCCCGTATCCGGGGCGATAACCCGGTCCGCCTGGCGCAGGGCCGATGCCAGCTGCCAGAACCCTAGGGGCGGCAAGGCAGGCACCCCGCTGGCCTGGGGCAACCAGTCCCGCAGCTCCTTCTCCTCAGGGCCCAGGGACCAGCGCAGCTCGCAGTGGGGCTTCAGCTGGGCAGCCAGACGGAGCCAGTGGTGGAGGGGCCAGCGCTTGATGGCGCCCCGCCGGGAGGCACCGGGCACCAGGACGATGCGGGGCTGGACGGACTGCGTCCAGATGGCGCCCGCGTCGGGCAAGGGTAGGTCCTTCAGCACCGGACGAAAGGCCCCCAGCCCCGTCTGCCCACGGCTGCGTCCGAAGGCCTCGGCGAGGTCCAGGGCCTGGCAGTAGCGGGTCTTGAGCGCGAAGGGCAATGGATGGGTCTGCAGGGATCCCGCGAACTCCTTGGTGACCCCATCGCCCCAGCGCTCCGCCAGACCCGCCAGCCTGGGGATGAGGGCCGCCTTGAGGATGCCGTGGAAGTCCAGGCTGGCCTCGGCGCCCTGCACTTGGGCCGCCACCCGCCGCAGTTCACCCAGGGCATGGAGGGGGTTGGACAGGCGCTTTCTCCGCACCAGCACAGGTTCCAGCCAGGGCAGGGGCTCCAGGAGAAAGGCGTGGCGATCCTCCACCACAGCCCTGAAGCGGGCCTCCGGAAAGGCCTCGTGCAGGTTCACCCAGGCGGGCAGTACCCGCAGGATGTCGCCGAGCGCCGAGAGCCGAAGGAGAACCAGGTCCATTGCCCCATGCTATTCGCAGACCTCTTAAGCTCACACTTTTCCCTCGGGACTAGCCAATCCGGGGGGTTGCCGGGAGAATGGATCTTTTCCCCTGGGGACCACCCCTTTTCACGCCTGGTCGAACCGATGCGCACAGCCTCCCTCCTTTCCCTCCTCCTTGTCCCTGCGGCCCTTGTGGCCCAGGCCCCGGCCCCGGCGCTCAGCCTGGGTGAGCGGGTGAAGGCCGAGCGTCCAGCCATCGACAAGCTGATGGCCGAGTTCAGCTTCGCCGAGGCCCGGAAGCGCGCGGAGGCGCTCCTGCCCACTGCGCGTCCCGTCTTTGACAAGAAGGACAACAGCACCATGGTTGCGAGTTGCGGCGTCTTCCTGGAGACCGCCGAGGCCTACCGCCTGGCCGTGGAGACCTGTGACTCCGCCGGAGCCTGGGAAAAGGCCCTCGAATACGCCAAAGTGGCCCAGGGTCTGGCCAAGGAGTGCTATGGGAACATCAAGGAGCCCTTCACCCAGACCGTGGGCGGCTACAACCAACTGGAAGCCCGGGCCAAGCAGGTCCTGGCGGAAAATGCGGACCGGATCAAGGAGCTGAAGGCCAAGACCACCATGGACGCGGGCGAGCGCCAGGAGCTGGACCTGGCCAACAGCGTCGAGAAGGAAGTGCCTGAGAACGCCAAGTGGGCCAAGTTCTTCCAGACCTACCTGGACGTGGCCAAGCGCGACAGCGCCTCCTACGACCCCCTCGTGAAGGTCATGGAGGACAAGCTCAAGAGCGAAACCGACCAGGTCGCAGCTTATGTGGCCGGCAAGGGCGAGGTCACCAAGTGGGTTGAGGCCGTGGTGTCCACGCCCGCCTACCTGGAAGCCCAGGGCGATAAGGCCGGTCAGGCCCGCTGGCTCTTCCGCCTGGCCACCCTGGATCCCGACAGCAAGAAGGTCCAGCACCAGCTCGACATCCTCTTTGGCCGGGCCTCCGCCCCCGCGGCCAAGCCCGCCAAGAAGGGAAAGAAGGGCTGATCCTGTCCGGGGCCTGTACCCTGAGGACATGAGCCGCCGTACCTCCTCCCGTATTCCAGCCCGCGCCCCAGCCCGCACCCCCGATCGGCGGGAAGGCCGTGCCCCCCAACCCGCCGCCCGCCCCCTGCCCCAGGGACTGCGTCCCTTCGAGTCCTTCGAAGCCACCTTCCTGGGCCACCCCGAGGGAGCTGGAGGCTTCCTGCGCCTGGTGGGTGTGCCCCGCACGGGCCAGGACCTGCTGGTGGACTGGGGCGACGCTCATGGCGCCATCCACGGCGACCGCGTGGTGGCAGAGCTCTGTGGCGAAGGCTGGGACGGCCGCCTCAAAGCCCGGGTGCTGGAAGTCAAGGGCCGCGGGGACATCCCCCTGCCCGGCACCCTCCAGAAGCAGCCCTGGGGCTGGCGCGTGGTGCCGCTGGAGCCCCGCCTGGGCCAGATCATCTCGGTGCCCCCCACGGACCTGGCCGAGGACGGCGAGCTTGTGAGCGTGAAGCTGGACGCAGATCCCAATCAGAAGCAGCTGCGCGGCGTGGTGGTGGCCCGCCTGGGCAAGACGACCGACCTCAAGATCGAGAACCGCCTCACGGCAGCCCTCTTCAACCTGCGCACAACCTTCCCCGACGCGGTGATGACCGAGCTGGCACCCTTCCCCACCAGCATCCCCGAGGCATGGGTCAAGGGCAGAGATGACGTACGCCAGACCCTCACCTGCACCGTGGATCCTCCCACGGCCAAGGACTTCGACGACGCCATCAGCCTCGAGGTGCTGGCCAAGTCCGAGGGCGGCGGCTGGCTCCTGGGCGTCCACATCGCAGACGTGAGCCACTACGTGGTCGAAGGCGGCCCCCTGGACGAGGAGGCCCGCCTGCGGGGCACCTCCATCTACTTCCCGGACGAGGCCATCCCCATGATTCCCGAGCGCCTCAGCGGGGACCTCTGCAGCCTGCGCGAGGGGGTGGATCGCCTCACCATGACCGCCTGGCTGACCCTTTCGCCGGACCTGAACGTGGTGGAGACCCGCCTCAGCGAGAGCGTCATCCGCAGCGCCAAGCGCCTCACCTATGACGAGGTGAAGGAGGCCTGCCTGGACCTCTCCGCGGCCAAGCGGGCGGACTTCGGGCCGGAGCTGTGCGCCCTCCTGGACGAGGCCCTGGTCCTATCCAGGCGGCTTACCCAAGCCCGCCTGGGCCGCGGCGCCATGAACCTGGACACCGAAGAGGCCGAGTACATCTTCGACGCGGAGGGCCGCCCCATCGACGCCCGCCGCTACCCCCGCCACGATGCCCACCGCATGATCGAGGAGTTCATGCTCATGGCCAATGAGGCCGTGGCCAGCTTCTTCACCCGCAAGAAGATCCCCACCATCTATCGCATTCATGACGAGCCCGATGCCCTAAAACTGGAGGTCTTCGCGGAAGTGGCCCGCACCTTCGGCCTGCTCAAAGCCAAGGAGGTGCCCACCCCGGAGCACCTCAACGCCATGCTGGACAAGATCCGCGGCGGCCCACTGGAGGCCATGATCAACACCCTGCTGCTGCGCAGCCTCAAACGGGCCGAATACAGCGCCGACAACATCGGCCACTCGGGCCTGGCCCTCCAGGACTACCTGCACTTCACCAGCCCCATCCGCCGCTACCCGGACCTGCTGGTCCACCGCCTCCTGCGCAAGGTGCTGCGCGGCGAGCGCCTGCCCGAGGGGCTGCACAGCCAATTGGCGGTGCTGGCCAAGGGCGCCAGCGACTGCGAGCAGAAGGCCACCGAGGCCGAGCGGGAGAACGACAAGTGGAAGGCCTGCCTCCTCATGAAGGAGCGCGTCGGCCAGCGCTTCAAGGGCCGCGTGCAGGGCTTCTCCGCCAAGGTGGTGTTCATCACCCTGGACTCGCCCTTCGTGGAGGTGGGGGTGCCCCTGGCGGCCCTGGGCGGCAACTTCTGGGTGGACGAGCACCGCACCAAGGCCACGGGCCAGCGGGGCACCGCCGTGCTCACCATCGGTGATGCCGTGGAAGTGGAGATCACGGCCGTGGACGAAAACCTGCGCCGCATCAGCGCCTGGGTGCTGGAAGCCAAGGGCCAGGACGCCCACGGCAAGGCATTCACCTTTGCCCCTGTGCTCGCAGCGCCTGCGAAGCTGCAGGAAGGCGACCTCGAAAAGCCCCGCCGCGACGCCGCCCCCAAGGGTCGGCCCCCCAAGAAGGCCCGGGTGGCCACTGGCAAGTCCCGCGAGGCCTCGCCCAGGCCGCCGAAGGGCCGTGTGCGCGGCACAGGCAAGCGGAAGGCCCGGTGATCATCGCCCCGGCGGTGCCCGTGCGCTGCCTGGGTGTGGACCCGGGCTCCCTGGCCTGCGGGTGGGCTGTGGTGGAGCGCTTTGGTTCCCGCCTCAGCCTGGTCGAGGCGGGTGTGATCCGGAACCCCCGGGGCCAGACCTTCGACCAGCGGGCCCTGCTCATCCACCAGCGCCTTTCGGAGGCCATCGCCGCCCACCAGCCGGGCTTCATGGCCGTGGAATCCCCCTTCGTGGAGAAAAACGCCGCCACGGCCCTGAAACTGGGCCAGATCCGTGGTGGCATCCTGCTCACGGGAGCCCTGCATGGGCTGCCTGTGGGGGACTACAACCCCATGCAGGTGAAGAAGGCCGTCAGTGGCTATGGCTGGGCGGGCAAGGACCAGGTGGGAAAAATGGTCATGACCCTGCTGAACCTGAAGGAACCCCTGGCCGCCGATGCGGCCGACGCGGCGGCCGTGGCCATCGGCCACCTGCTGGCCTCCCGGGGCCTGAGTGCCTTGGCGCCCAAAGCCTAGCTCAGGGTCCTGATCCGGGTCGGGCAATCGTCACAGAGAAGGGCTGGCCAAGCCCTTTCCCAGAGCATGGACGACCCGGATGTCATGTTTTTCAAAGGGTTTTGGAATTGTCACAGGCGATATGACAAAAATCATCGTAACTCATGACATTTCTTGTGATGCCCATCACTAGCCTAAGTCATCACCTCTGACGATCATCATCTCCAGGAACACACGGAGCCGTCATGAACATGGACACCGCCCGCCAGCACAACCCAGCCTTCTGGACCACCGCCGAGCGCCTGCACGAAGTGTTCAATCAGCTGGAGCGCCAGATGGGCGGCTCCCCCCGCGGCCTCGCCGTCCTGCGCCAGGTCCAGGCCCTCGAAGCCGAGCTGGAAGCCGAAGTCATGCACCGCAGCCGGCGCGCTGTGGCCGCCTGATCGCCTTTCCGCACGCAGAACGGCCCGGCATGCGCTGGGCCGTTCTGTGTTTGAGGATAATTTCCCATCTGTGTCTTTCCCGAACCAAACAGGCGGCGTAGCCAGGTCTTTCACAACTCCGAACACCCAGCGAGAATGAGCAGCTTGGAGAAGAGAAGGCGCGGGGTCCCGGGGGGAGGCTCCAGGTCCACGAGCCGACAGCGAGTGGGAGCAACGCAGCGCGTTGCGATACCTGGAGGCGCGCAGCGCGGAACCCCCGGACAGCAAAAGGGCACCCCGCAGGGTGCCCAGATGTCTCGGCCTAATCTTGCGTGGGCCGGAAGGGGTGGTAGGTTTGGCCGCCCCAGAGTGGGAGGAGGATACTCATCCCATTCATCAACTTAAGCCAGGATCAGCTGGCCACAAGGGGCAATTAGTCTCCCTTCAAGGGGGAGCCCGGACGGTAGGAGGCATACTTCGGTGCCCACTGGGCCCGGGTCATGGCCTCAGCCATCTGGGTGTCGTTCAGCAGTCGGCCCAGTCCGGCGTTGCGGGCTTCGATGCCCACGGCGGTGGCCACAGTGGCGGAGACCTGCCGGATATCGTTCATTTCCGGCAACAGCAGGCCCAGGGCTTCCTGGGCAGGCGTCACGAACGTGCTGATGGCCTTGCTGGCCGCCAGGAACATTCCGTCCGTGACGCGGGAGGCCTTGCAGACCAGGGAGCCCAGGCCCACGCCCGGGAAGATATACATGTTGTTGCACTGGGAGGCCTGGAGGGTCTTGCCATGCCAGTCCATGGGCGCGAAGGGGCTGCCCGTGGCCACCAGGCCCTTGCCATCCGTGGCCTTCCACACCGCTTCGGGTGAGCACTCACACTTGTGCGTCGGGTTGGAGAGGGCCAACACGATGGGGCGCGCTGAGTGCTTGGCAGTCTCCGCCAGGATGGCCTCGCTGAAGAGCCCGGGCTGGGCCGTGACGCCGATGAGTACCGTGGGGTGCGCGTTGCGCACCACGTCCTCAAGACCGATGCGATTCGGATCGTCCAACTTCCAGCCGTCCACACAGGCACGCGGCTGCGCCAGAGGCAGCTGGGGGCCTTCCAATAGGGGATCGCCTTCCAGCAGGAGCCCCTGCATGTCCACGGCGAAGATGCGCTTCCGGGCCTCTTCCTCGCAGAGCCCCTCTTCCAGCAGCATGGTGCGGATGTTCATGGCGATGCCCGTGCCCGCCTGCCCCATGCCCACAATGACGTAGCGCTCATCCTGGAAGCGACTCTGCTTGATCCGCATGCCTGTCATGAGGGCCGCCAGGGCAGTGGATCCGGTGCCTTGGATGTCGTCGTTGAAGGAGAGGATGCGCTCGCGGTAGCGGTCGAGGTTCTTGAAGGCTGTCTGCTTGGCGAAGTCCTCCCACTGGAGCAGGGCTCCGGGGAAGTTGCGCTTCACACCCAGGATGAACTTCTCCACCAGCTCCTCGTACTCGGCGCCGCGCATGCGGGGCCGCCGGATGCCCAGGTAGAGCGGATCGTCCAGCAGGCGCTGGTTGTTGGTGCCCACATCCAGCGTCACCGCCAGGCAGACCGCCGGGTGCACACCGCCAGCGGCCACGTAGAGGCTCACCTTGCCCACGGGGATGCCCATGCCATCAGAGCCCAGGTCGCCCAGGCCCAGGATGCGCTCGCCGTCCGTGACCACGATGAGACTCACCTGGGGCTGGGAAAGGCCCTGGAAGATCTGGTCAATGTTGGCGATGTTTTCGGGCGTGATGTAGATGCCCCGATAGCGCCGCTGGATGTGGCTCAGCTGCATGCAGGCCTGGCCCACGGTGGGCGTATAGACGATGGGGACCATTTCCTCCAGGTGGTCCAGTAGCAGCCGGTAGAACAGGGGTTCGCTGCGATCCTGGAGGCCTGCCAGGTAGATGTAGCGCTCCAGGTCGTCGTGCTTGCGAAGGTAGGCCTCGTAGACGCGGTGGACCTGGGTCTCCAGGCTGCCGAGACCGGGCCGCAGCATGCCGTCCAGGCCTAGGCTCAGGCGCTCCTCTTTCGTAAAGGCCGATCCCTTGTTCAGGTGGGAATCATTCAGCAGCTGCCGCCCGCGGACATAGATCTCGTAGAAATCCTCACCAGTCAGCGGGTCGATCTTGAATCCGAAGGTCTTCATGAATTCCCTCCCAGCCCATGCGCCGCATGGATCCAACGTCCATCAACAGTCTGAATCCGTGAAGCGTGGCAGTGCTTTCAGTGTACCCACCATGCCGCAAAATCGGATCACATAGCCCGATGCAGCAGCCCGCGCAAATCCTGCGCAGTGCCCACAGGCAGCGCACAGGTGCGGCCCCGGCACACGAAGGCCAGGGCCTGCCCTGCCGTCCAGGCGCGCCCCTCGTGAAGCGGCAGCAGCTGGTCCTTCGACACCGAGAGCACCAGGCCCGGCAGGAAGCGACCATGCACTTCCTGCAGCATGGCTCTCACAACGGGTGAGGCCGGATCGCCGGAGATGGCCACGTCGATGGGTTCCCGCAGGCCCAGGTCCAGTACGCCCAGCAGTCCCAGGAAGGCCCGGGGCGCCCGACTCAGCCAGGGTCCAAAGCAGCGCAGCGTTCCTTCAGCCGCCAGACGGAAGTCCTCCCGCTGGAGGTGGCGCGAGAGCCGCAGCAGCGCGCGGGCCGCCAAGGTGTTGCCCGCGGGGATGGCGTTGTCGAAGCCTGGCTTCTGCCGGAAGAGGAGGTCCTCCTGGTCCGCCTCGGTGCTGAAGAAGCCGCCCTCAGTGCCATCGTGGAAGCGAGCCAGGAGGCCCTCGGCCAGTGCTTCCGCCCACGCCAGCCAGGCCGGATTGAAGTCCGCCTCGAAGAGATCCACCAGGCCCTCCAGCACCGCAGCGCTGTCCTCCAGGAAACCCGGCGTATGGGCCTGACCTCGCCGCCAGACGCGCAGCAGGCGCCCCTCGCGCCACAGTTCCCGCTGAAGGAAGGCCGCGCAGGCCTGGGCGGCTTCAAGGTAGCGGGGCTCGCCCAGTACCTGGTAGCCCCGCGAGAAGGCCGAGAGGGCCAGGCCGTTCCAAGCGGCGAGCACCTTGTCATCCTTGCCCGGCCGCACCCGCTGGTCCCGCCAAATCCGCAGCCGTTCGCGCAGGACGCAGTCCTCGGCCTCGGGCAGCTCCGCCCCGGCCGGACAGGAGTAGCGATGGACCACACTGCGCCCGTGCTCGAAGTTGCCCACCTCGGTGATGCCGTAGGCCACGCAGAAGAGCTGGGCGTCCGCGCCCAGGGCCGCCCGGACGTCCGCCGGGGTGAAGGCGTAGAACTTCCCCTCCTCGCCCTCGCTGTCCGCGTCCTCGCTAGAGTGAAAACCCCCGGCCGGGTCGCGCAGATCTCGCAAGAGGTAGTCCAGGGTCTCCCGGGCCACCTGGGCATCGCGGGGATAGCCCGTGGCCTGGTGGGCCGCAAGGTAGCAGCAGACCAGCTGCGCATTGTCGTAAAGCATCTTCTCGAAGTGGGGCACCAGCCACTGGGCGTCCACGCTGTACCGGGCGAAACCGCCGCCCAAGTGGTCGTACATGCCGCCCTCCCACATGGCATCCAGGGTGCGGCGGGCCAGGGCCTGGTCTTCCGGGCGGCCCCGGCTCAGCAGCAGCTCCACGGCCATGTGCTGAGGGAACTTCGGCGCGGGTCCGAAGCCGCCCCAGCGCGGGTCAAAGCTGTGGCGAAGCTGGTCCAAGGCCGCCTCCAGGGGCTCAGCGCCGGGCAGATCCTGGCCCGCCTCCACCGTGGCCTGACGCTGGATTTCCAGGGCCAGCTTCCGGGCCTGGGCCAGCAGCCCGGGGCGGTCCTCGCGCCAGAGCTCGGCAATGCGCTGCAGGATCGGGATGAAGCCCGGCATGCCGCCCCGGGACTCCTTCGGGAAGTAGGTGCCACCGTGGAAGGGTTCCAGGTCCGGCGTGAGCCACACGCTCATTGGCCAGCCACCGCGCCCCGTCAGGGTCTGCACGGCGTCCATGTAGAGGTCGTCCAGGTCAGGGCGCTCCTCACGGTCCACCTTGATGCTCACGAAGTGGGCATTGAGCAGGTCCGCCACACCTTGATCTTCAAAACTTTCGTGGGCCATGACGTGGCACCAGTGGCAGGCGCTATAGCCGATGCTGAGGAAGATGGGCTTCTGCTCCGCTCGGGCCAGGGCCAGGGCTTCTTCCCCCCAGGGCCGCCAATCCACGAGGTTCTCTGCATGCTGGAGGAGGTAGGGACTGAGGCTGTGGGCCAGACGGTTGGGCATGAACTCCACTCCAGGGATCGAGTTTAGGCCCCAACTTCCACTTCACGACAGGGAAATGGCCAGCGACCCCGATACAATGACCCTTTGGTCTTCGCCGAGGTCCCATGTTCGACAGCCTTACCCAGAAGCTGAGCCAGGCCATGAAGGCCCTCCGGGGCCAGTCCAAGCTGACGGAAGCCAACATCGAGGGCGTGCTCCGTGAGGTGCGCATGGCCCTGCTGGAGGCAGATGTCCACGTCAGCGTGGCCCGCACCTTCCTGGCGCGCGTGAAGGAGAAGGCTCTGGGCCAGGAGGTCATGCAGGGCCTCAATCCCACCCAGGCCTTCATTGACATCGTCCACCAGGAACTGGTGGAGATCATGGGCGGCCAGGCCTCCGAGCACCCCATCACCTTCGGTTCCAAAACGCCCACCGTGGTGATGATGGTGGGCCTCCAGGGCGCCGGCAAGACCACCACCTGCGGCAAGCTGGCCGTCTTCCTGAGGAAGCTGGGCCGCTCCCCCCTGCTGGTGCCCGCGGACGTCCAGCGACCCGCCGCCATCGAGCAGCTGCACGTGGTGGCCCGCGACGCGGGCGTGCCCTCCTTCCGCACCGAAGAGAAGGATCCTGTGGCCATCTGCGCCGCCGCCGTGGCCGAGGCCCGGCTCAAGGGCTGGGACGTGGTGGTGCTGGATACTGCCGGCCGCCTGCACCTGGACGAAGGCCTCATGGAGGAACTGGTCCGCATCAAGGCGGCCACCAGTCCCGACGAGATCCTCTTCGTGGCGGACGCCATGACGGGCCAGGACGCGGTGCGCAGCGCCACGGCCTTTCACGAGAAATTGGGCATCACGGGCGTGGTGCTCACCAAGACCGATGGCGACACCCGGGGCGGCGCGGCGTTCAGCATCAAGCAGGCCACAGGCCAGCCCCTGAAGTTCGTGGGCGAAGGTGAGAAGCTGGAGGACTTCCAGCGCTTCCACCCGGACCGCATGGCTCAGCGCATCCTGGGCATGGGCGACGTGTTGAGCCTCATCGAGCACGCCAAGGACAAGATCGACGAGGCTGAAGTCGAGGGCATGGCCAAGCGCCTGGCCAAGAACCAGTTCACCCTGGAGGACATGCGCAAGCAGTTCCAGCAGGTGCAGAAGCTGGGCTCCATGAACAAGATCCTGGGCATGCTGCCGGGCATGGGCCAGATCAAGGACCAGCTCGCCAACGCGGCCACGGACAAGCGCATCAAGCACCTGGAAGCCATCATCAGCTCCATGACCCAGGCGGAACGGGCCAACCATAACCTGCTGGACGCCAAGCGCAAGCGCCGGGTCGCGGCGGGCTCCGGCCGCCCCGTCAGCGAGATCAACCAGCTGCTCAAGCAGTTCGTGGAAACCAAGAAGATGATGGGTCAGATGAACGACCCCAAGTTCATGGCCCGCATGCAGCGCATGTCCAAAATGGGCGGCGGCGGGATGCCCGGCCTGGGTGGCATGGGCAAGGGCCCCGGCTTCCCCTTCTAGTCCCCTTTCCAGCCCGACCCGAATTTGCCCTTGGGAAGTGGCGCCTTCCGCGCTACACTTCCCTGTTCAGGAGTGTCCATGCTGTCGATCCGTCTAGCTCGCAATGGTGCCAAGAAGCGCCCTTTCTATCACATCGTCGTGTCTGAGAACGACCGCATTCCCACGGGCCAGGCCATTGAAGTGCTGGGTTTCGTGAATCCCATCGCCGGCTCCGGCGAAGCGGTCCGCATTGATGTGGAGAAGGCCAAGGCCTGGATCCTGAAGGGCGCCCAGCCCTCCAAGACCGTGCTCGACCTGTTCAAGAAGAACCAGGTCCTTTAGCCCGTTTCCGATTCAAGAAAGCCGGGCTCAGGTCCGGCTTTCTTTGTTCTCTGCGGAGATGCCATGAACCTCGAAGCCTTCTTGCGCGATGTGCTGACCCCGCTCCTGGACCACCCGGAGGCTCTGCGGGTTGAAGAATCCGGCGAAGGTCGCCGACGCCAGGTGCTGATCTACGCAGATCCCCAGGATCGGGGCCGCATCATCGGCAAGCACGGGCGCATGATCTCGGCGCTGCGCACCCTCGTGAAGACCGCCGGCGAGAAGGCCGGCCTCTCTGTCGATCTGGAGCTCTTCGACGGCGACGAGGCCTAGTCCGGTGTTGTTGGCCGGCCACCTCGCGAAGATCCAGGGCCTCAAGGGCGAGTTCCTGTTCCACTCCGTCATGGATGAACCCGAGCGCCTTGAGGGCATGCAGGGCCTATTCCTGGCTCCGCCTCAGATGGACCTCGAGTTCGGCGCCCCTGCGCCCCCGGCCCGTCCCGTCAGCCTGCGGCTCTTCCGCTGGCACCAGGAGCGGCCCTGCCTGGCCTTCGCGGACGTGCCCGACCGCACAGCATCGGAGCCCCTCAAGGGGTGGGCGCTGTGGATGCCCGAGGCCGAGGCCACCCTCAGCGAAGGCGAGACGTTCCGCCACCAGTGGATCGGCTGCGACGTTTTCGTCGCGGACCACAAGGTGGGCGAGGTGCTGCGCCTGGATCCCGGCCCCGCGGGCTACGACATGGTGATCATGCGCGACCTGCGCCCCGGTCGCACCGGCCAGCGCGACATCCCCTACATCAAGGCCTGGTGGACCCTGGACCTGCCCAACCGCCGCCTGGACCTGGATCCTCCTGCGGGCCTGCTGGATGTGAACCAGGTCGGCGACTGAACCTCATGGGCAGCCGCTTTGAGCGCTTCAAACAGACCTTGGGCATGCGCCTCTTCGGCTGGCTGAAGATCCCCCTGCTGGCCTCGGTGCGACCCAGCGTGGTCGAACTCTCCGAGACTCGCTGTGTGGTCCGCATCCCGCTCCGGCGTTGGAGTAAAAACCACCTGGGCTCCATGTATTTCGGCGCCTTGGCCATCGGCGCCGACTGCGCCGGGGGGCTCCTGGCCATGGATCAGATCAAGCGCAGCGGCGGCGGCGTCTCGCTGGTGTTCAAGGCCTTCCAGGCCGCCTTCCTGAAGCGCCCGGAATCCGATGTCTATTTCATCTGCGAAGAGGGCACCGCCATTCGGCACCAGGTGGCCCGCAGCCTGGCTTCCGAGGAGCGCATCACCGAGCCCATGCACATCCAGGCCGCTGTGATGCTGGCCGATGGCAGCTTTGAGCCCGTAGCCGAGTTCACCCTGGAGCTGAGCCTCAAGCGGACGGGGAAATAGGTTCCTGCTTCGGGACCGGTTCTTACATGTTCTTGCATCTCGCGGCTTGTCCTCGCGGATCGGCCCAGGGCTTGGCATTCTGGACGGTGACTCACAGCCCCCGGGAGCCCCATGCGATTCGGACCCACGGCCCTGCCCCTCACCTTGATGGCCACAGCGGCCCTGGCGGGTCCGGCCATCCAGAGCCCCAGCGCCCCCTGGAAGACCTTCCACACCGCCCACTACCGAATCCACTTCCCCGCTACTGGGGATTTCGAGACCTTTGCCACCGAGGTGGCCCAGCGCATCGAAGGCATGCACAGCCTCATGGAACCGTGGGTGGGACACAGCCACAAGGGCCCCACAGACGTCCTAGTGCTGGACCCCGTGGCCCAGGCCAATGGCATCACCTTCCCCTACCTGGACCGGCCCCACCTCATCCTGTGGCGGACGCCGCCCGACAGCGACTGGGAGATCGCCCACGGCCGGGACTGGGTAGAGGAGCTGGTGCCCCACGAGCTCGTCCACCTGCACCACCTCACCTTGCCCGACCGCAAGCCGAGCTTCTTCCAGCGCCTTCACTTCGGCCTCCGGGAAAGCGCCGTGCTGAAGAAATCCCCGGGCTGGGTCATCGAGGGCTACGCCACCCTGCTGGAGGGGCGAATCACGGGCATGGGCCGCCCCCATAGCGCGTATCGCGCTCTGGTTCTGCGCTTGCGGGCCCGGGAAGGACGCCTGCCCACCTATAAGGAACTGGACAAGGATCAGGGGCGCTACCTGGTCAGCTCCGCCTTTCTTGGCTGGCTGGAGCAGCAGCACGCGGCCAAGGAGAAGGCCCTGCCTCTGCTCTGGCAGCGCCTCTCCAGCCCCCGGTACAAGACCTTCGCTGAAGGCTTCCGGGCCACCTTTGGCCAGGGGCCAGAGACGGGCTACGCCCGCTTTTGCGCCGAACTCGCTCACGATGCGTTGGAGGTGGAGCGCCGCGTCGCGCAGGTCGGCCTGCGCGAGGGCGAGCTGTGGGGCTTCGTGCCGAAGGGAATCCAGGATCTGAGCCTAAGCCCGGATGGTAAGCAGATCCTGGGGCGGGTGCTGGATGTCAAGACCGGCGGCCTCTGCCTCTGGGATCTCCAGGCTCCCCTCGCCGATGTGAAGGCCAAGGCCAAGCAGGCCAAGCGTGACCCGGAGTTGCCTGAGGAAAGTGCCAATCTGCTGCCGGAGCGTGAGGTCAAGCACCGGCTGGGCACCCTGCAGAACCAGCTACCTGAGCGGCCCCGCTGGTCCACTGAAGGTATCCGCTACTGGCTGCGAGAGTCTGACGCCGAGGGCGTGCTGCACCGGGTGGAACGCACCTGGACGCCCACCAAGGCCACGGGTGCACCCACCATCGAGCCCCTCGTGCCCCGATGGGAGGGCCGCCAATGGGTTGTGGAGATGGCCGGGAAGAAGCTGGCCCTGCCCTTCGAGCCCATGGGCCCCCTGGCCTGGGATGCGGCCCGGAAGCGCCTATTCGCCACACGAGACGTGCAGGGCGTGCCGAACCTAGTGCGCTGGAGCTTCGATCCTGCGGCGGCCGTCCCCTTCGGCGATGAGCAGGTCCTCACTCGCAGCGCCACCGGGGCCCTGTATCCAGCCCCCACACCGGACGGCAAGAGCCTCTACTTTATGGTGCCACGCCTCCAGGGTGCGGAGATCCGCCGCCTCGACCTGGGTACGGCAACTCCGCTCCTGGCCTGGACCGAGGATCCCAAGCCCTTCGCCCCGGGCACCGTGCGGCCCCCGGCAGATGAACCCGGCCTCCTGCCCGCGCCCGTGGAGGCATCCCCGGCCCAGCCCTACGCCATCTCGGACAGCCACCAGTGCTCACCCCGCGCAGGCTTCGTGACCAGCCCCTCCGGCACCGCCTATCAGGCGGGTGTTGGGGGCCGGGACATCCTGCCCCGCCTGGACTGGGCCCTCCTGGGCTCCTACGGCTACTTTGGGACGGAGGGCGAAGGCCCCCGCGGCTTCAGTGCCGGCCTGGCCTGGCGGGGCTGGGCCTGGACCACCCGCGCCCAGGTCTTTTCGGACTACATGCGGCCCTCGAGGCAGAGCTGGGAGCAGGTCCAGGGCTGGGACCAGGAGCGTCGTGGTTTCGACCTGGGCCTGGAGCGCCAGTGGTGGGATCTGGGTGACGGATTGAAGGTGCAGGGCGCCTTCGCCGGGGAGCGTATCGAGACTCTCGGTCGCTCCGACACAGCCACACGCAGCCTGCTGTGGGGAAAGGTCAATCAGTCGGCCCACCGGGAAAGCAACGGCTGGAGCCTGGGCGGGGGCTACGAAGCTCAAGCCGCTGCAGGCCGCACTGAAAGCCAGAGCTGGAATCTGGACCGCGCCAGCCTCTCCCTAGAGGGCGCCTATCGCTGGGCGGGCATGGGCCTCAGCGGCGAGCTGGGCCACTTGGGGGGCTCCCCCACCAGGCAAGACCGTTTTCAATTGGGTGGCCAGGACCAGGGCCTCGTACCCAGCTCCCTAAACGTCAATGCCGTCTTCCAGCCCGCCCTGCCCCTCCACCTGGCCACCGGCGACCACTTCGCCCGTTGGCGGGCGGAGAGCCTCGGCTTCTACGTGGAGGGCCTCTCGCTCTGGGACCAGGGCATGTCCCGCCCCGCCTTCCTGCGCGTGGCGGGCTGGGAGGCCAAGTTGGACAGTCGGGATGAGCGGCCCTGGCTGAGCGATATCGTGCGCCGCGTCCTCGGCGCAACAGAGATCCGGTTGGGTGTCCACAAGGCCCTGGACGGACCCGCGCGGAACAAGACCGTCTTCACCCTCGCCCTACTGGCACGGTACTGACCGCAAGAAGAACTGGAACCGCGAAGGGACACAAAAGTGGGCTGGGTTCTCCGCACTTTTCATCCAGTTCAGCGCGACATCCTGACCTCGCGTTTCGGAGGCAGCCCAGGAGTGCTGAGCTTCAGCCGCCTCGTGGTAGAACCTCACCCCATCCGCACCGTCTGCACGAATTTCTGGATGCCCGCGAGTAGCATCTCGATGGCCATGGCGGTGAGCACGAGACCCATGAGGCGCTCGAAGGCCATGGTCACCTGCTCGCCCAGGAAGTCCGCGATCTTCTCGGCAAAACTGAGCACCAGGGCCGAGATGGCCATGGCCACCGAAAGGGCGCCCAGCCACTCGCCCAGGCGGTGGGGCTCCCGGCTCACCAGGAGCAGCACCGTGGCGATGGCTGATGGACCCGCGATGAAGGGCACCGCCAGGGGCACCAGGAAGGGCTCGCCGTGAAGGCGGTGCTGGCTGGCGCCATCTGGATGGGGGAAGACCATCTTGAGCGCGATGAGGAAGAGGATCACGCCCCCGGCGATGCCCAGAGATGTGTCTGTCAGATGCATGAGGCGCAGGACCTTCTGGCCGAAGAGGGCGAAAAAGACCAGGATGCCGAAGGCGAAGAGCACTTCCCGAAAGATGATGCGCTGGCGCCGGGCCGGATCCACCTGCCGCAACAACCCCAGGAAGGCGGGGATGTTGCCCAGGGGATCCGTGACCAGCACCAGCAGGATGACCGCTGAAACGAAAGAAGAGGGATCCAAGCCGGGGCTACTTCAGCTCGAGGTCGAAGGGCAGGCGGGTGTAGATGCCCTTGGGATCATTGAGGGCCGAGAGCCGCTCCAATTGCAGGTGGAAGCTGTCCGAGAGGGCTTCCACCGGGCCGGCCTTGGTGAGGCGCCGGGACTTGTCCTTGCCCAGGCTCTTCAGCAGTTCCTTGAAGGCGTCAGGCTCCTTGTCGGGGCCGGCCACGTAGAAGTCGTTCTCCACCTTGGCCATCTTCGCGGCGTGCTTCAGGGCCGCTTCCAGGCCCCCCAGCTCATCCACCAGGCCCAGCTTCACGGCCTCCTGCCCGGACCAGACGCGGCCCTGGGCGATCTCGTGGACCGCGTCCTTTTTCAGCTTGCGGCTGTCCGCGACCTTGGTGAGGAACTGGTCGTAGATGTGGTCCACCTGGCCCTGAATGCGGGCCAGCTCCAGGTCCGTCTTGGGCCGGGTGAGGGTCATGGGGTTGGCTAGCTTGGCGGTCTGGATGCTGTCCCAGGTGATGCCGTGCTCGTTGGCCAGCTTCTTGACATTGGGCAGCAGGCCGAAGACGCCAATGGAGCCGGTGATGGTGGTGGGCTCAGCGAAGATGCGGTCGCCATAGGTGCTGATCCAGTAGCCGCCTGAGGCAGCCAGGTGGCCCATGGAGATCACCACTGGCTTCACCTTCTTGGTGAGGACGACTTCGCGCTGGATGAGCTCCGAGGCGGAGGCGCTGCCACCGGGGCTGTTCACGCGCAGCACCACGGCCTTGACCCGGTCGTCCAGGCGCAACTGGCGCAACTCACGGCTGAGCCGCTCGCCGCCCACCTGAGCGCCCTTGCCCTCGCCGTCCACGATCTCGCCTTCGGCCACCACCACGGCAATGCGGGCCTTGCCCGTCCTGCCACCGCCAGGGATGCCCGCATAGGTAGCCAGACTGATCTGGGGGAAATCCTTGTCCTTGGGCTGCTTGCCACCCAGTTTCTTGAGCTCGGTCAGCACTTCGTCATAGGGCGCCACCCGATCCACCAGGCCCAGGCTCTTGGCCTCGTCCGCATCCACGAGGCCCTTCTCGTCGGCGATGATCTGCAGGTCGGCCGGGGTCTTCTTGCGATCCTTGGCGACGGTGTCCTTCCATTCGCCCCAGATATCTTCCAGGAGCTTCTGGATCTGCTCCCGGTTGGCGTCACTCATGCGGTCAAGGATGAAGGGCTCCACGGCGCTCTTGTACTTGCCCACGCGGGTGACCTGCACCTCGATGCCGTACTTCTTGAAGGCTTCGCCGAAGAACATGGGCTCGCTGGCCAGACCGTTCACTTCCATGTTGCCGAAGGGGTTGATGAACAAGGTGCTGGTGCCTGCGGTCAGGTAGAGGTCCCGCTTGGTCCAGCCCATGTTGTAGGCCAGTACAGGCTTTTTGGCCTTGAAGCGCTGGATGGCTTCCCGCAGCTCCCGCAGCTGGGCCGGGCCCGCGCCCTGGAGGTTGCCCGTGAGATAGAGGCCCGTGATGTGGCTGTCCGAGGCGGCGCGGTCCAAGGTCTCGATGACCGTGGGCAGGCTTTGACTATGGCTGCCGCCCCCGCCCATCACCTCGCTGATGGCCTCGCTGGGCTCGGGGTCCCGCTCAGCATCCATCAGGTTGGTGCCGAGGTCGAAGACCAGCACAGCCTTGCTGGGCACCGTGGGCTTCCCCGAAGAACCAAGGGCGGCCACGAAGCCAATGAAAAGAACAAAGGCGAGACCACCGGCCACGAACAGGGCCAGCAGCGACGCGAAGAAACTCTTAAAGAAAGCCTTCATGGCAGCTCCAGAAACACGCCTTCAGGATCGCACAGTCCCAGCGCAGACGCTCAGCGCAGACGTGCCGCCAGAGCGAGGAAGGCATCAAGGTTGCGACCCAGGCTGGCAGCGGTACGGGCCTCGGTGGGAGCTCCCTTTTCATCCAGTTGCTGATCCGCGTGAGGAACTGTCAGCCCCTCCGGGGCCACGATGGCTCCCATGTTGGCCAGGGTGACCCGCCAGGCCCCGAGGCCACGGGCACCACCGAAGGCCCCAGGACTGGCGGCGCAGAGCAGGACCGGCAGCCCCGACCAGGGACTGGGTCTCATGGTGCTGAGCCAGTCCACCGCGTTCTTCAGGTGCCCGGGGATCCCCGCGTTGTATTCGGGCGACACGATCACCAACCCCTGGGCCGCGCCCAGAGCGGCATGCAGGGCCACCAGTTCGGCTGAAGGGGCCAGGCCCTCCTCGAAGAGGGGGAAGCGGAGCTGGGCTCCCGAATAACCAGTGGTCTCGTGACCCCGGAGGGCCAGCTCAGAAGCCAGGTGGCCCAGGAGCCGACCGTTGAAGGAACCTGCTCTCAGACTGCCGCCCATCAGCACCAACCGCATGGATTCTCCGAAGGCTGTCATCACCTGGATTAATCTTGACTTATTTGGTATGGTTTTACATCCCTGGAGGATGCCTTGTCGAATTATCCCGAAGAAATGGTCGCCCCCATGCGTGAAGAGCTTGTCCGGGTGGGCTTCGAGCAGCTGCTGAGCCCGGCCCAGGTGGACGCGGCACTCCAGCGTCCAGGCCGCACCCTGCTGCTGGTCAACAGTGTCTGCGGCTGCGCTGCCGCAGGGGCCCGGCCCGGCGTGAACCAGGCCCTGGGATCCCTGGGCCTGAAATTCGACCACCTGGTGACGGTCTTCGCCGGCATGGAGTCCGCCGCCACGGCCCAGGCCCGCGAGTACTTTGAGGGCGCCCAGCCCACCAGCCCCCAGGCCGCCCTTTTCAAGGACGGGCAGCTGGTCCACCTCATGCAGCGCCAGGATTTCCTGGGTCGCAGCCCCGAAGAGATCGCCGCCGCCCTGGCTCAGGGTTATCACAAGGCGCTGGCGGTCGGCTGAGTGAGAAGAGACTGATTCGCTGTCAGACCGGCGAAGCTGTTGGGTTTTGTAAGCCTCTCCTGGGGGGCGCCCTGCTAGGTTTGGGGATTCCCTTGGATCACCCATGCGCCAGCTTGCCTGCCTGCTTTCAGCCCTCACTTTGGTCGCCCAGGTGCCACCCTCCCCGGCGCCGACCTCGGCCTCGGCGTTTGGCGAGGAGCTGGAGCCTTCCACCCTGGCCCTGCCCATCCGCGTGAACCTGGACGCCCTGCTCAAGCAGGTGGAGGCCCAGGCGCCCCTGTCGCCCCCCAACGTGGAGACCTGGGCTGAGATCAAGGGCAAGCCCCGCACCTACTTCCGCTTCAACCTCATCCGCGAGCCCCTCTCCCTGCGGGTGAAGGACTCCCAGGTCTCCCTTAGGGTGGTCGCCAACTTCGGCATGGACGTGGGGCTGCGGACTCTCGGCAACCACTACACGGTCATGGGCTCGTGCGGTCGCAGCCCGGAGCCCCCTCGAAGGGTGCTGCTGGACTTCGGCACAGGCCTCAACATCCTGCCCAACTGGGGCGTGGAGTTGCAGAAGCCCACCTTCGAGGTGCTGCCGCTCAACACCTGCCAGGTGACCTTCCTGGGCTTCGACATCACGGATCAGGTCGTGGCGGGCATGAAGGACAACCTGGCCACGGCCGCCGATCAGCTCAGCCGCCTGGTGCGCGAAGGGGCCCTGGCCCGCCAGAAGGCCAAGGAGGCCTGGGATCTCTTCAGCCAGCCCATCGAGCTGCGGAAGGACCTCTACCTGGTCTTCCAGCCCCGCAAGGTGCGCATCGCCGCCCTGGTCACCCAGGGCCGCACCCTGCTCATCACCCCAGAGATTGAGGCCGAGCCCCGCCTGGTGCTGGGCGAAAAGCCCCAGGTGGCTGCCCGCCCCCTGCCGGACCTGGAGGTGAACGCCAGCCCCAAGCCCGGCTTCCGGCTCCGGGTGGAGGCGGATCTCTCCTATGTCCACGCCAGCCAGCAGCTCATGACGGAGGTGGTGGGGAAGGTCTTTGACACGGACAAGGGCAAGTTCGAGGTGACCTCGGCCCGGGTCTGGGGAGACCAGGACAAAGCCTTCCTGGAGATCGGCCTCAAGGGCCGGGTCACCGGCAAGGTCGTGCTGTCCGGCAGGCCCCTCTCGGACCCCGCCACCAACTCCCTGCGCCTGGCGGACCTGGACTTCGTCCTGGACAGCCAGGGCCTCCTCGCCCGCATGGGGGACTGGCTCTTCCACAACAGCCTCAAGAAGATGGTCACGGAAAAAGCCCACTTCCTCATGGACCAGCAGTTTCAGGGTCTGCGGGAAGCGGTGCAGGCGGGCCTCAACCGGGAGCTGGCCCCCAACCTCCGGCTCAGCGGCAGCCTCAAGACCTTCAAGGTGGCCACAGTGACCACAGGTGCCCAGGCTTTCCGGTCCCAGGCCTACCTGGAGGGCGAGCTTCAGGTGGACATGAAGTAGGCTGGAGGCGGAGACCCCCATGCCGAAACCCCTCTCCCACTTCAGGATCGTGGACCTTTCCTGCGTGCTCGCGGGCCCCTTCTCGACCCAGCTCCTGGCGGATTTCGGCGCCGAGGTGCAGAAGTTGGAGCCCCCCGGGGGCGACCCCACCCGGGGCTGGGGGCCCCCCTTCGAGGATCGCGAGGACGGCCAGAGTGCCTATTTCCGCTGCGCCAACCGGGGCAAGACCACGCAGCCCGTGGATCTGCACACCGAGGAAGGCCGGGCCCTGCTCTTCGACCTGCTCAAGGACGCGGACGTGCTGGTGGAGAACTTCCGCTCGGACTCCGCAGACCGCCTGGGCCTGGGCTGGAAGCGGCTTCACGCCAAGTTCCCCAAGCTGATCCTGGCTTCGATCCGTGGTTTCGCCTCGGACGTCAGTGCTTCCCGTCGGGCGGGCTACGACTTCATCATCCAGGCCGAGAGCGGCTGGATGGCCGTCACCGGTGAGCCCGAGGGGCACCCCATGAAGGTGGGCGTGGCCCTGGTGGACGTACTGGCGGGCCTCTACTGCGCCAACGGCATCCAGGCCGCCCTGCTGCACCGGGAGCGCACCGGCGAGGCCCTCCACATCGAAGTGCCGCTCATGGAGGCGGCCCTGGCAGGCCTGGTGAACGTCGCCGCAGGCGCCCTCATGACCGGCGAGGCCCCCCAGCGCTGGGGCAACGCCCATCCCCAGATCGTGCCCTACCAGTCCTTCCCCTGCACCGACGGGGACGTGGCCATCGGCGTGGGCAGTGACCGGCAGTTCGAGGTGCTGGCCATGTGGCTGGGCCTGGATCTGGACACCAAGCCCGAGTGGCGGAAGAACCGCGGCCGGGTGCAGGACCGGGACGCCGTTGTGGCCCTCATCGAGGCCCGCACCCGCACCCGCACCGTGGCCGAGGTGCTGAAGGTCTGCGAGGCCAACGCGATCCCCGCCAGCCCTGTGCGCAGCGTGGACGAAGTGCTCTTCCGCAAGAGCGGGGAACTCCACAACCTGCTCCAGCCCCTCTTCGACTCCGACACCAACACCATGGTGCCCACCCTGGCCACGCCCATCCTGCTCAACGGCGAGCGGGCCTGCGCCGCCCTGCCCCCGCCCCGCTGGAACCCGTGAGACGCGCGCCGCGCCTGGTGGCCCTGGGGGCCCGCCTGCCCAACCAGAAGGCCGAGGCCCGCCTGCGCCAGGCCTGGCACTTCGTGGTGGGCTCCGCCCTGGCGGATCGCACCCGGCTCCTGCGCGTGGAGCGGAACACCCTCGTCATGGGCTGCTGGGAGCTGTCCCAGATCGCCACCCTGCGAGAAGCCACCGCCGCCGTGTGGCCCCAGGTGCGGGACCGCATCCAGCGCGCCCTGGGCCTGAGTCTCATGGGCCTCCAGGTGGTGCCCTGCGATCCACCCCCAGCAGTCCCCGAGCCCACCCAGGATCCCGACCCCCTGCGCCGGGCCATGCGCCTTCTGGAAGCCCGCCACCGCGAGCGCGTCCGCCTCGGCCTCGAGCCCGAATAGCCTCACTGGACGACTGGCCTCCTTTGCAGTAGAGTCAAGGCTTCGTCGGGGCGTGGCTCAGCCTGGTAGAGCGCTCGGTTCGGGACCGAGAGGTCGGAGGTTCGAATCCTCTCGCCCCGACCAAAAAAAAGGGTGCCGTGGCACCCTTTTTTTCGGGGCGAGTGGATTCGAACCTCCGAGTGGGACCGCCCGAGGCGCGACTAGATGTCGCGCCGAAGCGGGACCGGCGATTGGCGCAGCCAAGCGCAGTTCGAATCCCGCCCAGTGGAGTCGGCGCCAAACTGAGCACAGCACACCGTGGTCAGACCACGAATCCGCTCCAACAATCTGGCGCCCCAGTGTTTCGTGATCCGTAACCTCCCCTCCATCAAGCTACAATGGCCAGTTCCGCCCGCCGGGCGGGGAGCCTTGCTGATGAGCGATGTCTGCACCGTCATGACCACCTGTGGCAGCGAGGAAACCGCGCTGACCATCGCGGCGGCCCTCGTGGATCAGGCCTATGCTGCCTGCGTGAACATCGTGCCCAGCATCAAAAGCTATTACTACTTCAAGGGCGAGACCCACCTCGACGAGGAGGTCATGCTGATCATCAAGACCACGCGGGAGATGTTCCCCCAGGTGGCCGAGGTCATCACGGACCTGCACACCTACGAGGTGCCCGAAATTCTCATGTTCCCAGTCGAATCCAGCTCTGAGCCCTTCCTTCAATGGATCCGCGAGAGCGTGAACCGGCTGGCCTGACTTCACCGCAAGCAACACCGGGAGCACTCCATGGAACAGACCCTGTCCCTCGAATTCCTTAGGGTGGTTGAGCAGGCGGCCATCGCCTGTTCCACGTCCATCGGCCACGGCCGCCGGAAGCACAGCGACAAGCTGGCTGTGGAAGCCATGCGCAAGGCCATGGAAACGGTCCGCATGGACGGCACCATCGTCATCGGCGAGGGGGAGCGGGACGAGGCCCCCATGCTCTACATCGGCGAGAAAGTGGGCATGGGTGTGGATCTGGATGGGGAGAACCCCACGGTCGAGATCGCGGTGGATCCGCTCGAAGGCACGAACCTCTGCGCCACGGGCGCGGCCAACGCCATCGCCGTCCTGGCGGCCACGGGCAAGGGCGGGCTGCTCCACGCCCCCGACCTCTACATGGAGAAGCTCGTGGTGGGCCCCTCTGCCAAGGGCAAGGTGAGTCTGGACGCCCCCGTCCACGAGACCCTTGAGATCATTGCCAAGTCCCTCAACCGTCTGGTCTCCGAGATCACCGTGAGCGTCCTGGACCGCGAGCGCCATGCGCAGCTCATCGCTGATATCCGCAAGGCCGGGGCCCGCATCCAGCTCATCGGTGACGGCGACCTCAGTGCCGCCATCAGCGCCGCTGTGAGCGGCACGGGCATCCACGCGGTCATGGGCACGGGCGGCGCTCCCGAGGGCGTCCTCTCCGCCGCTGCCCTGAAGTGCCTCAACGGCGAAATCCAGGGCCGCCTCAAGGTGGACACCAACACCGCTAGCCGCGAAAAGGCCGAGGCCATGGGCGTGGATTTCGGACGCATCTACTTCACGGACGACCTCTGCCCCGGCAATGAGATCGTCTTCGCCGCCTGCGGCGTCACCCCCGGCAACCTGCTGGGCGGCGTGCGTCACTTCGGCCACGGCGTGCGCACCTCCAGCCTGATCCTCACCTACCAGAGCCGTCAGGTCCGCTTCATCGACACCGTCCACATCAAGGACGGCGAGAGCGTCACCGTCCGCTTCTAGCCAGCCTGTGCCAGCCTCCTTCCAAGCCCGCGCCCTCCAGTGGGGGTTCAAGGTGTGCCCCCAGATCGGGACCGGACTGCGTGGACTGTGGAGCGGATTTTCCAGACCGCACGGAATCACAGCATCCTGATAGGCTTTATCCCTCAACTTACGAGGTTATCCATGGCATCCCCCCTTCGCGCCTCCCTCGGCCTCTGCCTGGGCCTCGCCGCCCTCAGCCTGGTGGCCCAGACCCAGCCGGGCTCCAAGCCCGGCATCGACCCTGCCAACATGGACCTTTCCGTAAAGCCCTGTGAGGACTTCTACGCCTATGCAAATGGCGGCTGGCTCAAGTCCCACGCCCTGCCCGCGGATAAGGCCATCTTCGGAGCCATGGACGAGCTGCGGGACCGGAACCGCGCGATCCTGGCGAAAATCTTGACTGAGACCAGCGCCAAGACCACCTGGGCCCAGGGCAGCATCCAGCAGAAGGTGGGCGACTTCTACGCCTCCGGCATGGACGAGGCCGCCATCGAGAAACGGGGCCTGGCGCCCCTGAAGCCCGTCCTGGCGACCATCGAGGGCCTGAAGGATGGGAAACAGCTTCCGGCCCTGCTGGCCAAGCTCCACAACCAGGGCGTGGGCGGCGGCTTCGGCTTTTCCGTGCAGCAGGACGCGAAGGCCTCCACCGAGTATCTGGGCTCCCTGCGCCAGGGCGGCACGGGCCTGCCGGACCGGGACTACTATCTGAAGGACGATGCCCGCAGCCAGAACATCCGCGCCAAGTACATGCTTCATGTGGCCAAGATGCTGGAACTGGCCGGGGACACCCCGGCCCTGGCCCTGGCCCGCGCCAGGGTGGTGCTGGACCTGGAGACCCGCCTGGCTCAGGCCCAGTGGGCCCGCGTGGAACTGCGCGATCCCCAGAAGACTTACAACAAGCGCAGTCTGACCCAGCTGGCCACTGAGGCCCCCGGCTTCGACTGGGCGGGCTACTTCAAGGCCCGGGGCGTGAACCTGAAGGACCTGAACGTGGGCCAGCCCTCCTTCGCCCAGGCCTTCGCCAAGCTGGCCTCGGACGTGCCCGCCCCCCAGTGGCGCACCTACCTGCGCTGGCACGCCCTCAGCGCCGCCGCCAACCAGCTGCCCAAGGCCTTCGGCGAGGAAGCCTTCGCCTTCCACGGCAAGGTGCTCAGCGGCACCCCCGAGCGGGAGCCCCGCGCCAAGCGCATCGAGGCAGCCACAGACCAGTCCCTGGGCGAAGCCCTGGGCCAGCTCTACGTGAAGGTCGCCTTCCCGCCCCAAGCCAAGGCCAAGGTGCTGGAGATGATCGAGAACCTCCGCGGCGCCCTGCGGGAGCGCATCACGGGCCTGGACTGGATGGGCGCCGAGACCAAGCAGCAGGCCCTCACCAAGCTGAACGCCTTTGGCGTGAAGATCGGCTACCCCGACAAGTGGAAGACCTACGGCTTCGACGTGAAGCGGGACGATTACTACGGCAACGTGCGTCGGGCCGCCACCTTCCGCATCCAGGAGAACCTGGCCAAGCTCGGCAAGCCCATCGATCGCACGGAGTGGGGCATGACCCCGCCCACCGTGAACGCCTACTACAGCCCCACCATGAACGAAATCGTCTTCCCGGCGGGCATCCTCCAGCCGCCCTTCTTCGATGCGAAGGCCGACGATGCTGTGAACTACGGTTCCCTGGGCTTCGTGATCGGCCATGAGATGACCCACGGCTTCGATGACAGCGGCAGCCAGTTCGACGCCCAGGGCAACCTCAAGAACTGGTGGACCGATGCGGACAAGCAGGCCTACAAGGCCCGCACGGATCTGGTGGTGAAGCAGTACGATGCCTACGAGCCCATCAAAGGCGAGCACGTGAATGGGAAGCTGACCCTGGGCGAGAACATCGCTGACATCGGCGGCCTCAAGATCGCCTTCACCGCCTACCAGAACAGCCTCAAAGGCAAGCCTGTCCCGGCGCCCATCGATGGGTTCACGGGGCCCCAGCGCTTCTTCCTGGGCACCGCCGCCGTGTGGCGCAACCACATCCGTGAGGCAGCGCTTTCGCTGCGCCTGAAGACCGATCCCCACAGCCCCGGCCGGGAGCGGGTCATCGGCCCCATCTCCAACCAGCCGGAGTTCTACGAGGCTTTCGGCTGCACAGATGGCCAGGCCATGAAGCGGGATGTGAAGGTGCGGCCAGCGATTTGGTAGTGGAATCTTCTCGGGGAGGCTGTGCCTCCCCGAGTTAAATAAAGGACTCTGGCATGAGAACTTGCACAACCTTGCTTGCGCTGACGCTCTTGGGAACCCTGGGGGCCGAAGAGCCGAAACCTCGGGCGATCCTGGGCGTGGACCCGGCCTACATCCAGACCAGCACCTCCCCCTGCCGGGACTTCTACGGCTATGCCAACGGCGCCTTCGACAAGGTGCCCATTCCTGGCGAGTACGCGGGTTATGGGGTGAACCAGGAAATCGATGAGCGCAACGAGGCGATCCTCAAGAGCATTCTTGAAGGCGCCATGCGCAGCGGCGGCCCCCGGGGCAGCCTCGCCCAGCGGGTGGGGGACTTCTATGCCTCCGGCATGGACGAGGCCCTCATCGAAAAGGAGGGACTGAAGCCCCTCGCCCCCCTGTTCGCGGCCATCCAGACCCTCCGCACTCCGCGGGAGCTCGTGACCGAACTGGGGCACCTGCAAGTCCTGGGGGTCCGGGCGGGCTTTCGCTTCTCCATCCAGGTGGATGACAAGGACAGCTCCGCCATGATCGCCAGCTTCGGCCAGGGTGGTCTCGGTCTCCCGGAGCGGGACTACTACTTCCGCCCGGGCCCCGAGGCCGAGGCCATCCGCCAGGCCTATCAGCAGCACCTGGAGCGCATGTTTGTCCTGGCGGGCGAAGAGGCCAAGGCCGCCAAGGCTGCCGCCACCGCAGTCCTGCGCCTGGAAACCAAGCTGGCCCAGGCCTCCAAGACCCTGGTGGACCTGCGGGACCCCCAGGCCAACTACCACAAGGTGAGCCGGAAAGAGCTGAGCGCCCTGGCCCCCGGCCTGGAGTGGGAGACCTTCTTTTCGGCGGTGGGCTTCCCCGCAACTGAGGCCCAGGTGCTGGTGGGTCAGCCTGAATTCTTCAAGGATCTGGCGGGTCTGCTGGTTTCGGAACCCATGGAGACTTGGCGCACCTACCTGCGCTGGCAGGTTCTGCGGAGTGCGGCTCCCTATCTGGGCTCGGCCTTCGTGAACGAGAATTTTGCCTTCTACGGCAAGACCCTTTCCGGGACCACCGAACTGCGGCCCCGCTGGAAGCGGGTGCTGCGCGCCGCGGACTTCAGCCTCGGCGAGGATCTGGGTCAGCTCTACGTCAAAACTGCCTTCAGCCCCGCCGCCAAGGCCCGGGCCCTGGAGATGGTGCGCTTCCACCTGGAGGCCATGCGGGCGCGCATCCTGGCCGCCGACTGGATGGTAGCCGCCACCAAGACCCAGGCCCTGAAGAAGCTGGACACCATGCATACCAAGGTGGGCTACCCGGACCACTGGCGGGACTACAGCGGCCTCGAGCTCTCCCGCCGAGCCTTTGTTTTGAACGTCCAGGCCGCCATGGCCTTCGACTTCCGCCGCGATCTGGCCAAGCTGGGCAAGCCCGTGGACCGCAACGAGTGGCAGATGACGCCCCAGACCAACAACGCCTACTACGAGCCCACCCTCAACGAGATGTGCTTTCCCGCCGGCATCCTGCAACCCCCCTTCTTCGACGAGAAGGCCGACGACGCCTCCATTTACGGCGCACTGGCCTCCACCATCGGCCACGAACTGACCCATGGCTTCGATGACCAGGGGCGCCAGTACGACTGGCAGGGCAACCTGAAAGATTGGTGGACCGCCAAGGACGCCAAGCGCTTCGAAGCCCGAGCCGACCACATCGTGAAGCAGTACGATGCCTTTGAGGTACTCCCCGGCCTCCACATCAACGGCAAGCAGACCTTGGGCGAGAACATCGCCGACATCGGTGGACTGCGGGTCTCCTACGAAGCCTTCAAGCTGGCCACCAAGGGTCAGGAGTCGAAGGCTGTGGATGGACGCAGCCCCGATCAGCGCTTCTTCATCGCCTTCGCCCAGGGCTGGCGCACCAACCAGCGCCCGGAAGCCATCCGGCTGGGCGTCACCACGGACGTCCACTCCCCCATCCGCTGGCGGGTATTAGGCCCGGTGGCGGACTTCCCCGAATTCCGCAAGGCCTTCGGGTGTGAGGCCACACCCACGACTCAGGCACCCACGGCCATCTGGTAATCGGCTCAGAAGGCTTCACCTTCCTGGGTCATTGAAAGGATTTGGAATGATGATTCGATCGACTTTGCGGGTTCTGATCGCGGGGCTCATGGCGGCAGGGAGTGGGCTCCAGGCCTGCACCAACTTGCTGATCACCAAGGGCGCGAGCAAGGACGGCTCCACGATGATCACCTATGCCGCGGACAGCCACACGCTGTACGGGGAGCTCTACTTCAAGCGCGGGGGACCGCACCTACCCGGGGAGCAGCGGGACATCCGCGAGTGGGATAGCGGGAACACTTTCGACACCGGGAAGTTCCTGGGCACCATCCCCGAGGCACCCACCACCTACACCCGCGTCGGCAACATGAACGAGCACCAGGTGGTCATCGCCGAGACCACCTTCGGCGGCCTCAAGGAACTGCAGGTCCCCAGCGGCCTCATCGACTATGGCAGCCTCATCTACATCGGCCTGGAGCGCGCCAAGACCGCCCGGGAAGCCATCGAGGTCATGACCAGCCTGGTGGAAGCCTACGGCTACGCCTCTGAGGGCGAGAGCTTCAGCATCGCGGATCCCAACGAAGTCTGGATCCTTGAGATGATCGGCAAGGGCAAGGGTCAGAATGGCGCCCTGTGGGTGGCCTACAAGCTGCCAGATGGCACCATCAGCGCCCATGCCAACCAGGCCCGCATCCGCCAGTTCCCACTGAACGATCCCAAGACCGCCCTCTACAGCAAGGACGTCATCAGTTTCGCCCGGCAGAAGGGCCTCTTCAAGGGCGAGGACAAGGACTTCAGCTTCGCCGACACCTACGCGCCCCTGACCTTCGGGTCGCTGCGCGGCTGCGAGGCTCGGGTCTGGAGCCTCTTCCACCGCGCCGCCCCCAGCCTGAACCTCTCCATGGACTACGTGAAGGCCGTGAAGGGCGCGAAGCCCATGCCCCTCTTCGTGAAGCCCGACCAGAAGCTGGGCGTGCGGGACGCCATGGAGCTCATGCGCGACCACTTCGAGGGTACCGACTTCGAGATGACCAAGGACGTCGGCGCAGGCCCCTATAAGCTGCCCTACCGCTGGCGCCCCATGGGCTTCAAGATCGACGGCCAGGACTACATCCATGAGCGGGCCATCAGCACCCAGCAGACGGGCTTCTCCTTCGTGAGCCAGAGCCGCGGCTGGATGCCCGACCCCGTGGGGGGCGTGCTCTGGTTCGGCGTGGATGATACATACACCACGGTCTACGTGCCCATCAGCTGTGGCGTCAAGGAGGCCCCCAAGGCCTTCGCCATTGGAACGGGCAACTTCGCCGAGTTCAACTGGGACAGCGCCTTCTGGACCTTCAACTTCGTGTCGAACTACACCTACACCCGCTGGAGCGACATGATCGTGGACGTGCAGAAGGTCCAGCGCGAATACGAAAGCCGCTACTTCGCGGACCAGGCCGACGTGGACCGCACCGCCCTGGACCTCTACAAGCAGAATCCCGCCCTGGCCCGGGAATACCTCACCCGCTACGCCGGCCAGGAAACCGAGAAGCTCATGAACCGTTGGAAGAAGCTGGGCGAGTTCCTCATCTGGAAGTACCTGGATGGCAACGTCCGCAACGAGAGGGGCGAGGTCACCCACCCCAAGGCCCCCGAGAACTGGCTCCGCTGCATCGTCAAGGACCACGGGGATGTGATCAAGGTGAAGAAGGTGGAGGGGTTGGCCCCCGACGAAGACTAGTCCCAGCTGGACAGCTGCGCTTCCCAGATAGAACGGCCCCGTACGCGGGGCCGTTCTTTATCACATTGTCAGTTTCTACCTCAGGCCATGCGCAGCGTGGCCTGAGCCTGTGGGATCATCATGGGTCCCCCGAGGTCCCCATGTACCGCCCCGATCCCCACTCCTACTACGATTCCAGCCAGGCCAAGGCCCGTCGTCTGCGGCTGAAGCTGGATGTGGACTTCGCCGCCAAGCGCATTGACGGCGAGGTGGTTCTGGAATTCGGCGGAGAACTGAAGGGCCCCCTGGACCTGGACACCAAGGGGCTGGAGATCATCTCTGTGCAGGTGCCCGGCCATGGCCCCATCGCCTGGGAGCTGGGCGAGCCGGACGCCATCCTTGGCCAGCGCCTGCGCCTGGACGCGCCCGCGGGGGCGGAGGAAGTGAGCATCCGGTACCGCACCTCCCCCGAGGCCATGGCGCTGCAGTGGCTGGAGCCGGAGCAGACCGAGGGCAAGGTGGCCCCCTACCTCTTCAGCCAGTGCCAGCAGATCCACGCTCGCACCATGGTGCCCTGCCAGGACACGCCCAATGTGCGCGTGGCCTACCAGGCCGAAGTCACCGTGCCCGAGGGCCTCACGGCCGTGATGTCCGCAGGTCCCAGCGGCGACGAGGCCAAGGGCGACGGCCGCCACACCTTCCGCTTCAGCATGCCCCAGCCCATCCCCTCGTATCTGCTGGCCCTGGCCGTGGGGCGCCTCGAATCCCGCGATCTCAGTCCCCGGGCCCGGGTCTGGGCGGAGCCCGAGACCGTGGCCGCCGCGGCCTGGGAGTTCGCGGGCGTGGAGGACATGATCGTCAAGGCCGAGTGGCTCTTCGGGCCCTACCCCTGGGAGCGCTACGACATGCTCGTGCTGCCCCCCTCCTTCCCCTATGGCGGCATGGAGAACCCGCGCATGACCTTCCTCACGCCAACCCTGGTGGCGGGGGACCGCAGCCTGGTCGACGTGGTGGCCCACGAGCTGGCCCACAGCTGGACCGGCAACCTGGTCACGAATGCCAGCATGGAGCACTTCTGGCTGAACGAGGGCTTCACGGTATGGGCCGAGCGCCGCATCCTGCGCATCCTGCACGGCGACGACGCCGCCGCCCTGGGCTGGGCCATGGGCCAGAAAGCCCTGGAGGACAGCCTCGCCCGCTTCAAGAACGAGCCCCACCTCACGGTGCTGCGCCTGCACCTGGAGGGCATCGATCCCGATGACGCCTTCTCCAGCATCCCCTACGAAAAGGGGGCGCGCCTGGTGGCGGCCCTGGAGCGCGAGGTCGGCGAGGACCGCTTCCTGCGCTTCATCCGCGAGTACATGGACGCCTTCCGCTTCACCTCCATCACCACCGAGCAGTGGTGCGCCTTCGTGGACGCGAAGCTGCCCGGTGCCCTTCAGGCCGTGAACGCCAAGGCCTACCTGGACATGCCAGGCCTGCCGGCGACCTCCCCGGAGTTCCGCAGCGTGCAGCTGGACACCCTCAGTGTCCTGGCTGAGAGCTGGGCGGAGGGCGGGCGCCCCAGCGCCTTCCAGATCAGCTCCTGGAAGGCCCCGGAGCTGCAGGTCTATCTCCAGAAACTGCCCCGCCAGTTGAGCCAGGCCGACTGCGCCTGGTTGGACGAGCACTTCCAGCTCATGGGCCGTGGTAATTACGAGATCCTGGTGGAGTGGCTGATCCTGGCCGCCGCCGCCGGCTACGAGCCTGCTTTCTCCCGCATCCGCGAAGTGTTGTTGCGGGTGGGCCGCATGAAGTACCTGCGCCCCCTCTATGGCGCCCTGAGCCAGTCACCGCGCACCCGCGCCCTGGCCCGGGAGATCTTCGCCGCCGCCAGCCCCGGCTACCACGGCTTGTCGCGGCGCGTCGTGGCCTCCGTGCTTGAGTCCTACCCAGCCTAAAACTCACCACCAAGACACCAAGGCACCAAGACCAACCCAACATCCTTCCCAGGCATTTCTTGGTGTCTTAGTGCCTTGGTGGTGATCTGTTGTCCTTAGCACCAGGAGTTGCCATGTCCCACGAGAGTGAAGCCCCGGAGATCAAGGGTCTGCCCTTGAATGCGCGCAGGCCCCTGGAGCCCGGTGAAAGCTACGTGCCCCTGGTGCCCCAGGACGGCATGCCGGAGACCACCACCCGGGCCATTATCATGGGCCTCATCTTCTGCGCCATCTTCAGCATGGCCGCGGCCTATCTGGCCCTGAAGCTAGGCCAGGGCATCGAGGCGGCCATCCCCATCGCCATCCTGGCCGTGGGCCTTTCGCGCTTCTTCCCCCGCAAGAACACCATTCTGGAAAACGTCATCATCCAGAGCATTGGCGCCAACAGCAGCCATGTGGTGAGCGGTGCGGCCTTCACCATCCCCGCCCTCTACGTCCTGGCCAATACCCCCGGCAGCGGTGTTCCCAACCCCACCCTCTGGCAGGTCTGCCTGGTGAGCTTCCTGGGCGGCTGCATCGGCATCCTGTTCCTCCTGCCCCTGCGCCACCACTTCATGGTGGAGAACCACGGCATCTTCCCCTGGCCCGAGGCCACGGCCACGGCCGAAATCCTCGTGACCGGCGAAAAGGCCGGCAACCAGGCCCGGGAGCTGGCCATTGCCGCGGGCATCGGCGCCCTCTACGACGCCCTCACCAGCGTCTTCCGCGTCATGGGCGAGAACCTCACGCTGAAGAGCATGTGGATCGGCACCGCCCTGCGCGAGCGCTTCTTCGCCTTCAACTTCCTGAACAACGCCGCCACCCTTGGCATCGGCTACATCATCGGCCTCAAATACTCCGCCGTCATGGCGGCGGGTTCCATCTTCAGCATGTTCGTGCTGGTGCCCCTCTTCCACGCCATCGGCCAGCACGTGCCCCTGATCATCGCGCCGGGCACCAAGCTCATCGCTGACATGAACCCCGAGCAGGTCTTCTTCTCCTACATCCGCATCATCGGCGTGGGCGCCATCGCGGGCGCGGGCGTCATGGGCGTCATGGCCTCCATGCCCAACATGATCCGGTCCATCATCAGCAACATGAAGGCCCTGCTGGCGGGTGAGAAGACCGACACGACGGCCCTCGTCCCACGCACCGAGCGCACCATCCCCGGCGGCATGATCGCCACGGGCCTCGTGGCCTGCGCCGTGGGCACCCTGGCCTTCCTGAGCTTTGGCGTGGGCATCCAGCACGCCTTCATTCCCGCCCTGGTGGCCACCCTCGTCATCATGGTCATCGCCTTCTTCTTCGCCCCCGTGGCGGCCCGCGCCATCGCCACCATCGGCACCAACCCCATCAGCGGCATGACCATGCTCACCCTGGTGATCACGGGTGGCCTCATGCTGAAGCTGCACTTCACGGGCGGCTACGGCATGTTCCTCACCATGATGGTGGGCGGCATTGTCTGCACGGCCCTGGCAGCTTCCGGCGCCTTCAGCACGGACCTCAAGATCGGCCACTGGATCGGCGCCACCCCCGCCCGCCAGATAGCGTGGAAGTTCGTGGGCACCTTCGTGGCCGCCCTCTTCACGGGCCTGGCCATGTGGCTGCTGGCCAACCAGAAGCTGCCGGACGGCGCTTACGCCATTGGCACCAACGCCCTGCCCGCGCCGCAGGCCAGCGCCATGAAGGCCATCCTCGAAGGCATCTTCGGGACCGTCTCCATGCCCCTGCGCTGGTACGCCTTCGGCCTGGGCGTCATGCTCTCTCTGGTGCTGCGCATGGTGGAACTGCCCGCCCTGGGCTTCGCCCTCGGCATGTACCTGCCCATCGAGCTGAACACGCCCCTCTTCCTGGGCGGCCTCATGGCCCACTGGGTGAACCGTCCCAAGGCAGGCACAAGCGAGGCAGACGCCAAGGCCCGCGAGAACCGCGGTGTCCTCATCGCCAGCGGCCTCATGGCCGGCGGCGCCATCATGGGCGTCATCGCCTCGGCCATCAAAGCCAAGGACGCCTGGCGCGACGGCTTCCCCGTCCTCAGCGAGGCCCAGGCCTCCGGCGCCCTGGGCGAGTGGATCGGCCTGATTGCCCTCGTGGCGCTCTGCATCTACGTCGTGGGTTACAGTCGGCAGGCGAAGGGCGAAGCCTAGCTACCCGAGCTAGCTCCAGCTCAGAATCGGCTTTGCCGATTCTGAGCTCAAAAAGCTGGTCACCGGATCAACGAATCCCCCACCTCATCGATATGCATTGGTGAGTGAGGAACGGTGAGATTAGGCCTTCAAGCAGGCAAGCAACTCAGGCTGAACGCCCCGAGTCCCGGTCACCAGGTTCCCGCTCTGGGACCAGTCCTGGCCGCCTTCCCAGTCGGTGAGGACGCCCCCGGCCTCGGTCACCAGGAGCGCCCCGGCAGCGAGGTCCCAGATTTTCAGACCCAGCTCGAAGTAGCCGTCATAGATGCCGCAGGCCACGTGCGAGAGGTCCAGGGCGGCGCTGCCGGCGCGGCGGATGCCCTTGGCCCTTGGGAAGACGCGGCCCAGGGCGGCGTTGAACATCGGCCAGCGGTCTTCCAGCTGGTAGGCGAAGCCTGTGGCTAGGAAGGCCCCGTCCAGGCCCGGCTGCTGGGAGACCCGCATGGGCTGGCCGTTCCAGGTGGCACCCTGGTCCCGAGCCGCCAGGAAGCAATCGCCGCGCAGGGGATCCAATACGCAGCCCACCAATGGCCCTGAGCCGTCCCAGAGGGCCACGCTCACACACCAATGGGGGAAGCCCTGGACGAAATTGAGCGTGCCATCCAGGGGATCCACGATCCAGCGGCACTCAACATTTCCAAACGCCCCACCTTCTTCGCCGAGGAACCCGTAGTCGGGAAAGCGACGCGCCAGTTCTGCACGGATGGCGGCTTCAGCGCTGCGATCCGCCACACTCACGAAATCATTTTTGGTCTTCTCGGTGATGAGCGCCGGATCCAGCTTGCGGAAGTAGGTGAGCAGCACCTCAGCCCCGGCCTGAGCACCGGCCACGGCGGCATCGCGTTGAGCATCGAACATGGGCACTACCCCCGTTCAATTGTCACATGCCCGCTTCCGCCCTTCGCTTGAGTGTCCGGATCATGCCGGGGAAGACGAACCAGTGGAAGGGCAGGACGGTGTACCAATAGATCAGTCCCAGCAGGCCGTGGGGCTCGAAGAAGGCGGTCTGCTCCAGACGGGAGCCCTCCCCCTCGGGCCGCACGGTGAACTGCAGCCAGGCGCGGCCATCCAGCTTCATCTCTGAGCGCAGGCGCAGGAGCCGGTCCTGCTCCAGGGCCTCCACCCGCCAGAAATCCACGGGATCGCCTACACGCAACTCCCGTGGGTGGCGTCGCCGCCGTCGCATGCCCATGCCGCCCAGGGCGCGGTCCATCCAGCCCCGCATCTGCCACAGGAAGTTGCCTGCGGGCCAGCCGTTCTCGCCGCCCAGGGCGCAGAAGGCCTGGAAGACAGCCTCAGGACGGGCCTTCACATGGCGGGAGTGGCGCTCCAGCAGCATGCCCTCATGGGAGCCCAGGGCCATGCCCTCAGGTTCCCCGGCCAGACTGGAGGCCCAGGTGGTTTCCACAGCGTCCTCGTCGAGGCGCTCCAGGGCCAGCTTCAGGGCCTCTCGATAAGGCATGGGCCGCACCCGGAAGGCTTCCAATGCCCGGAAATCCTGCACCACCACCTCGGTGCGCATGCCCTCCATGAGCGGCCCCGCCAGAGCGATGGGAATGGGCGTCAGCAGGTCCACCCAGAGCACAGACAAGATGGGCAGGGGCACGTTCATGGGAACAATCACGCGGCGCAGGCCCCGGGCTTCGGCGTAGCCCAGCATCATGCGGCGGTAGTCCAGCACATCGGCGCCACCGATCTCATAGATGCCCGAAACATCTGGATGCTCCTGGGCCTCTACCAGGTAGGCCAGCACATCCCGCACGCCGATGGGCTGGCAGCGGGTGTTCACCCAGCGGGGCGTGATCATGAAGGGCAGACGCTCGGTCAGGTGGCGGATCATCTCGAAGCTGGCACTGCCACTGCCCACGATGACGGCAGCCCGAAACTCCAACACCGGCACACCGGCGCTGCCCAGGGCCGTGCCCACCTCCTGGCGGCTGGCCAGGTGGTCGCTATGGAGCCTGTCGGCATCCCCCAGCCCACCCAGGTAGATGATGCGGCGCACCCCAGCTCGGGCGCAGGCCTCGGCGAAGGTGGTGGCCTGGCGCAGGTCCCGGCCCCGGAAGTCGGCCTGATCCTCCCCCATGGCGTGAACCAGGTAGTACGCCTGGGCCACGCCCTCCAGGGCCGCGGCCAGGCTGGCCTCGTCGGACACGTCGCCTTTCACCAGTTCCGCCCCAGGCCAGGGGCGACCCGCCAGGCGGTCGGGATTCCGGGACAGGCAGCGCACGCGATGTCCCGCCGCCAGCAGGCGTGGCACCAGCCTGCCGCCGATGTAGCCCGTGGCGCCGGTCACCAGGATGAGGGGCCTACCTGAATCCATGCGGGAAGCCCCTGAGTGGCTCGGGGCGCTCAAGCTGGCACCAGGTCTGCAAACACGAAGCCATCCCGCTCGACCACCTCACCCCGCTGGAAGGCGAGAGGTTGGCTGAACATGGGGCCAGCCCAGGCGAAGGTGTGGAACTCGCCCCGCTCCCCGCAGGGGTCCACGTCCGGCGCCAATTCCGCCAGCAACGCCGCATCGAAATCCCGTCCTGCGAAAGCCGCGGGCAGCACCTTGGGATCCACGCAGACCAGGGTGGCCCGCAGGCCCGCAGCCACCATGTCCCGGGCCAGGCCCGCGGTATCCGGGTTCCAGATGGGGAAGAGGGGGCGGAGCCCCGTTCCCGCGAGCTTCTGGATGCGATAGTCCCGCACGTCCTCCAGGAAGAGGTCCCCGAAGGCCACGGCCTCGATGCCCTGGGCCCTGGCCTCGATGCAGACGGCGGCCATGCGCCCCTCGTAAGCCTCGTTGGTGCAGGGCCAGGGCAGCGGCACCTTCCAGAGGGGGAGTCCCACAGCCTCGGCCTGGGCCTCCAGGAGGACCTCCCGAACCCCGTGCATGGCCACCCGATCGAAGGCCTTGTTGGTGGTGGTGAGCAGACCCACCACCTCCACATCCGGGCTCTGGCGAAGCACATGCAGCGCCCAGGCGGCGTCCTTGCCGCAGGACCAACTCAGCAGGGCCTTGATTCGGGTCATGGGGGCTCCATTCCCAAGTATGAACCTCGCAAATCTTGACGAATTTGGTAAACTTTACTTGGAGCCGTCCATGCCCAAGGTTATCAACATCGAACCCACCCCCAATCCCGATGCCCTCAAGTTCCTGGTGCATCCAGCCCTCCTCAAGGCCGGATCCAGGTCCTTCAAGGACTTCGGCGCCGCCGTGGGAGATCCTCTGGGTTCCTGCCTCTTCGGCCTGGGGCGCATCACGTCCGTGTTCTACATGGACCGCTTTGTGACCGTGAACAAGGACCCAGCGGCGGAGTGGAGCGACCTCATCGACCCCATCTGCGAGGCCATTGAGGACCTGCGCCTGCCGGAGAACGAGTCTGGTGACGAGGCCAAGGCCCTCAGTGGCGAGGCAGACGCCACCCTGGAGCAGATCAACCAGATCCTGGACTCCCGCATCCGACCCGGCCTGGCTGGGGATGGCGGCGGCCTGGAGGTCATCTCCTTCGATGGCCAGACCCTCCAGATCAGCTATCACGGCGCCTGCGGCTCCTGCCCCTCCTCCACCAGTGGCACCCTCAACTACATTGAGGGCCTTCTCCAGGCCGAAGTTAGCCCCAGCATCCGGGTCGTAAGCTGGTAGCGACGGAACCCACCCTTTGCAAGGCCAAGAATCCCAGCCAAGCTGTTACCCAGAGTCAAGGCAAGGAGAGCGGAGTGGTGAGGGGCAAGGCGGTTGAGCGGAGCGCCGGTGAATCCGTTCACCTGACCGCGCTTTCGGACCTACTCGAGGTAAGCCACGCGGATCCGGTGCGGCTTTTCGAGCACGGCTTGGCCCTGCTGGTGCAGGTGCTCGGCGTGGACCGGGCCCTCCTCACCCGTGTGACGGGGCTGGGTTTCGAGGTCTTCTGGTGGGCCATGGGCCCCGGGGCCAGCATGGAAGGGATCTTCGCCGCACCCGAGAAGGGCTTCTGCCCCTTTGTCATCGCCAACCCGGATCGCCCCCTCGTCATCGAGGACGCCGCTGCGGACCCCAACTGGCGGCAGAGCCCCGCCTACCTGGAGCTGGGCATCCGCGCCTATGCAGGCGTGGCGCTCAAAGCCGAGGACAAGGCCGTGGGCTCCCTCTGCGTCCAGCACCATGCCCCTCGCGCCTTCAGCCCAGCCGAGTTCGCATTCATCAGGACCATGGGCCACCTCATGGCCCGCACGATGGCAGCGGAACACCTCAAGGAGGAGCTCCGGGCCTCACTCGAGGCCCTGGAACTCAGCAGCACCGTCCTCGAAGACAGCGCCCTGCAGAGCGTCCGCACGGGCCTGCCCAACCGCCGCTTCCTGGACATCTGGCTGCGCTCGGCCCTGTTCACAGCCCGCCGCCGCAACGAGCCCATGGCCCTGGCTCTCTGGACCAAGCCCCTGGCTCCCGGCACCAAGGGCGGCCTGGACTTGATCAACTCCCGGCTGCGGGGGCAAGATTTGCTGGTGGAACTATCCAAGGACCAGTATCTCCTGCTCATGCCCAACACCACCGAGCCCGGCGCCATTCTGCTGCTGGAGAGGCTCAGGGATCAGCTGGGCCACCGCCCCATCGGCGCCACGGTGTGGCTGGCAGACGGAAAGGACATGACCATGAAGTCCGCTTTGCGGCGCGTCGGCAAAGCCTTTACCGAAGCCAATCGGGAAGGATCTGACCTCGTGTGGATCCACGTCTGATGCGGGTCCGCCGAGCCCTCCCCTGGTCCAGGCCGCGTGTCCATGGGATGATTCAGAACGATGGCAGCACCAGACTTGGAGCTGGTCTTGTGGAGGTGGATGTTGGACACTCCAACCCTGGTGAACGCAGCCCTGAGTGCCCTGGAAGGCAAACGTGGACCCAGCCGCGAGGAGCTTTGTCAGTGGTATGAGCTGATGCACCTGGGCCGCATCCTGGATGACAAGGCCCCCAACTACCTCAAGCAGGCCATTGGCTGGTCCTACCATGCGCCCTGTGCGGGCCATGATGGCATCCAGCTCGCCGCAGGCCTGGCCTTCCGGCCCGGCCGGGACTACCTCTTTCCCTATTACCGCGACCTGCTCACCTGCCTCGCGGCGGGCATCACCCCCGAGGAACTGCTGCTGAACGGCATTTCCAAGGCCACGGACGTGGCCGGGGCTGGCCGCCATATGAGCAACCACTTCGGAAAACCTTCCATCGGCATCCAGAACGTCTCCAGCCTCACGGGCAATCACACCCAGCATGCTGTGGGCCTAGCCCGGGCCGTGAAAACCTACCAGCGGGACCACATCGTGTTCTGCAGCCAGGGCGAGTCCTCCCTATCCGAGGGCTACTGCTTCGAGAGCATCAACGGCGCGGACCGCGAGAAACTGCCCGTGGTCTTCATCGTCCAGGACAACGGCTATGGCATTTCCGTGCCCAAGCGGGACCAGAGCGCCAACTCAGACATCTGCGACAACTTCAGTGGTTTTCCCAACCTCTGCATCATCAAGTGCGATGGCCTGGACCTGCTCGACTCCATGCGCGCCATGGAGGAGGCACTGGCCTACGTGCGGACCGGCCGGGGCCCCGCCATGGTCTACGCCCACTGCGTTCGCATCGGCAGCCACTCCAACTCCGACCGCCACGAGCTGTACCGGGACGATGCCGAGCGGGCCGCGGCCAAGGCTAAGGATCCCCTGCCCAAGTTCCGGGCCTACTGCCTGGAGAACGGCCTCAGCGCCGACGAGCTGGCGGCCATCGAGACTGACAACCAGGCCCGCTACCTGGCAGCACACGAAAAGGCCATGGCCGCACCGAATCCAGACCCCGCCAGCATCTACGATTTCATCATCCCCGAGGCCTGGGTCTCGGAGCAGTTCCCCAATGGCACCCACGAGGCCAGTGGCGAAACCAAGAGCGTCATCGCGGCCCTGAACCAGACCCTCAAGGAGGAGTTCCGGCTCAACCCTGACACCTACATCTGGGGCCAGGACATGGCCAACAAGGAGAAGGGCGGCATCTTCAATGTGTCCAAGGGACTCCAGCAGGAGTTCGGTGAAGCGCGGGTCTTCAACGCCCCCATTGCCGAGGACTTCATCGTGGGCACGGCCAATGGGTTCTCCCGGCTCAACGACAAGATCCGCGTGGTGGTGGAGGGCGCCGAGTTCGCCGACTACATCTGGCCCGCCGCCGAGCAGATCGTGGAGACCAGCCATGACTACTGGCGCAGCAACGGCCAGTTCTCGCCCAACATCACCATCCGCATCGCCTCGGGCGGCTACATCGGCGGCGGCCTCTACCATTCGCAAAACGTGGAGGGCTGGCTCACCACCCTGCCTGGCATCCGCGTGGTGGTGCCCGCCTTCGCGGATGATGCCGCCGGTCTGCTGCGCACGGCCATCCGCAGTCGGGGCACCACCCTCTACCTGGAGCCGAAGTTCCTCTACAACTCCAAGCTGGCCCACGCCGTGGTCCCACCGGATTTCGCCGTGCCCTTCGGCAAGGCCCGGGTCCGCCGCGCCGGCACGGACCTCACCATCCTCGCCTACGGCACGCCGGTCCACTTTGCCCTGGAAGCCGCGGCCAAGCTGGAGAAGGAAGGCCACTCCGTGGAGGTGGTGGACCTGCGCAGCCTCAGCCCCCTGGACACCGAGGCCATCGCCCGTTCCGTGAAAAAGACCCACCGACTGCTCATCGCCCACGAGGACAAGGTCTTCGGCGGCTTCGGTGGCGAACTGGCCGCCATCGCCGCCTCCGAGTGCTTCCCCTGGCTGGACGCCCCCGTGGAACGCGTGGGTTCCGAGTTCACCCCCGTGGGCTTCAACCGCATCCTTGAGCGCGCCACCCTGCCCAACACCGCCAAGGTCTACGAAGCAGCTCTCAAGGTGCTGTCGTTCTGAACCGCGGAAGAGCACCCGCGACATACGCGAAAGCCCTTCGGGCACGCTAAAGTAGCAAACCAATCACATTGCACCGCCTCCTTTTTCGCGCTCTTTTCGCGCCTTCAGCAGTTTCAGTGCGCCTTTCGCGGTTCCCCTTTTCGGAGTCCCCATGCAATTCGGTCCCTGGGATGTGCAGATCGTGAGCGGAGGCGGCTTCAGCCTGGACGGCGGGGCCATGTTCGGCACCGTGCCCAAGGTCGTCTGGAGCAAGATCTATCCCGCCGATGCAGAGAACCTCATCGCCATGACCACCAACTGCCTGCTGGTGCGCGGCGAAGTCGATGGCAAGCAGCATGTCATCCTCGTGGATAACGGCAATGGCGACAAGGAGAGCGATGACTTCATGGCCCGCTTCAAGTGCGAGGGCCGGGGTGTGCTGGACGCCAACCTGCTGAAGCACGGCGTTCGGCCCGAGGACATCACCCTCTGCATCCTCAGCCACCTCCACTTCGACCACGCGGGTGGTAGCACGCGCTTAGATGCCAGCGGCCAGCTGGTGCCCAGCTTCCCCAAGGCCCGCTATGTGGTGCAGGCCCGGGATCTCGAGGATGCCAAGGCGCCCCACCTCCGCGTGAAGGCCAGCTACCTGCCTCAGAACTGGGAACCCCTGGAAGCGGCTGGACTCCTCGACACCGTGGAGGGCGCTCTGGAGCTGCTGCCGGGAATCTCCGTACGCCTGGCCCCCGGCCACATCGAGGGCCTGCAGAACATCGTGATCGAGGGTGGCGGCCGAAAGCTGATCTACCTCGCGGACCTCATCCCCACGGCCCGCCACATCCAGCCCGCCTGGTGCATGGGCTACGACCTGGACGTGGTCAGCTGTGTCAACGAGCGCCAGAAGGTCTTGGGTGAGGTGGCGGGCACGGACACGGTCTGCGTTTTCGAGCACGACCCCCAGATTCCCGCAGGCACCGTGAGCCGGGATCCCAAGGGCCGCTACGTCGTGGCACCCGTTCAGTTCTAGGGTCTGGTTTCTAAACGGACCCTATGCTCCGCGCCCATCTGCCCCTTTGTTCGAAATTGCCGTAAATTTCCTAGCTTCGGCAAATTCCGCCCCTTGACGGGTCGACAGGGAGCCTTGAGATTCGGCTGGTTCATCATTCCTGCGCTGCGCAGGTATCCTTAGCGTGCAAGTCGAGTCTTGCAAGTTGAAGGCGCCAGTTCCAGACTCCATTCCGGGTCTGAAGCTGGCGCCTTTTCCCATTTTCTGCGCACGGCATCCCATCAAAGCACATGCCTTCCACCCACCGACCACACGTTCCTCCCTGCCCCTCCCGAAGCAGGGTCTGCCCCAAGGGGCTGGAGGCCGGCCTGCCTCGCTGGGGCCTACTCCTCAGACCTGGATTCCCAACCTGGAGCCTGGGCCTGCTCCTCGGCTGGCTGCCCATGATCTGCGCAACCCGCTCACCAGCATCCTCCTCTACTGCGAAATGATGTCCGAGGACCCGCCCACGCCGAAGGTCGGCAACCAGGTGGGGGCCATCAAGGCTCTGGGCTCCAACATGGCGGACCTGATCAAGCGCCTGCTGGATATCCACGCCATCGAAGCCGGTCTAGCATAAGCGCCCATGATCGCGTCCGTGAACCTCGCCTCCGCCGTAACCAAGGCCATTTCCCGAGCTGCGAACACCGCAGGCAGAAAGCACATCCAGCTGGACTTCAAAGAGTCCCCGCTCATGGAGGCGCAGGCGGATGCCTCGCACGTGGGACAGATTCTGGACAACTACCTGAGCAACGCCATCAAGTATTCACCTCCCGAGACCACAGTCACCGTGCTCCTGGTGGGCGAGGCAGACCAGGTCCGTGTACTCGTCAAAGACCAGGGGCCCGGCCTCACCGCCGAGGATCTCGATCGCGCCTTTGGTGACTATGCCCGTCTGAGCTCCCAGCCCACGGCTGGTGAACCCTCCATGGGCCTGGACCTTTCCCAGGTCAAGCGCCTGATCGAGGGCATGGGTGGCAACGTGGGTGTGGAAAGTGTCCCCGGCCATGGGGCCACGTTCTGGGTGGCCCTGCCGAGGAACTGAGCGCCTCAGGCCTCTTGCAGGTAGTCCCGGAACCGCTCCATGGCCTCCATCATGCGGGGAAAGCCCGCCGTGGGCGCGATGAGCAGGAGTGCGTGCTCAAGCTCATCCGGGGTGCAGCCCGCCTCCCGGGCCTTGATCATGTGAGTGAGTTGGGCCTTCGCGACGCCCACAGTAGCGGACACGGCCACCTTCACGAGCCAGCGGGTCTTCTCGTCCAGGGGCCCACCTTGGTCATGCACCGCCTTGCCAAAGCGGGCGTAGGCCTCGTAGATCTCCGGGTGTTTTTCGATCAGGGCATCAAGATTTTGCCTTGGCTTCATGGGAACCTCCTGAAACGCAAGAAACATAGTCCCCATCGGGGGGGAATGTGTAAGGTTAACTTTTCCGAAGGTAGTGAACCCAGTTGGTCCGCATATTCTAAATGCCCATTATGCGTTTGGAGAGGTACTTTCAGCGTTGGATAGAACCACATCGATTTGAACTAGCGCATTTTCTGGTAATGCGGACACGCCAACCGTTCTACGTGCGGGAATACCGCCTGGGAAGTAGGTTGTATAAACTTCGTCTACAGCATCGATATCTGAGATATTTTTAAGGAAAATATTTACTTTAACCACATCCGCCAGAACATGGTCGATGCTTTCCACAATTGCCTTGATATTTTTCAAGCACTGTCCCGTTTGCTCTTTTGCACCGCCGGTCACGATCACACCCGTCTTTGGGTCTACAGGTAGTTGGGCTGAAAGGTGATTGTAATGAGAAAAAGCCACAGTTTGTGTCGATAGATTATTTTTAGGTGCATTTTTTGTATTGTTTGGTTTCATTACGAGTTTATGCCGATCTTCAATAATCTGTGGGGGTGTACCATCTCCATGTGACACAACCGCTTCAATTTGCACCAAAGCATCCATAGGCAAAGCTGAAACCGGGACGATGGTCCGTGCAGGGACGTAGCCTGCGGCCCTGGCGATAGCAGAGTCAGGGAAAAAGGTTGCATAAACTTCATTTAAAAGTTCAATATCCGAAATATTTTTAATGAAAACATTAACTTTAACAATATCATCAATAGGTACGTCGATGCTTTCTAAAATTGCCTTGATATTTTTTAAGCACTGTCCAGCCTGCTCTTTTACACCACCAGTCACCAACCGACCAGATCGTGGGTCGATAGGTAATTGAGCGGAAATATTATTGTAATGCGAAAAAGCTACAGTTTGTGTAGATAGAGAACTTATTGGAGCATTTGCTGTGTTGTTTGTAAGTTTTACAAGGTCACCAGCCTGGGGTGCGTTTGGAATGGTACCTTCACCATGTGACACAAGTGCTTCAATTAGAACCAATGCATCCATGGGCAAGGCGGCGACGGCGACCGTCGTTCGCGTAGTTACATAAGTTGGAAAGAACGATTTATAAACTTCATCAACCGTGTCAACATCTTTTATATTCTTAACGAATACAGTTATTCGAATAATGTCACTCATAACATGGTCGATGCTATGTAAAATTGCTTTTATGTTATTAAAGCACTGTTCAGCCTGCTCTCTCACACCTCCGGCCACCACTTTGCCAGATTTCGGATCGATAGGTAATTGAGCTGAAAGGTTGTTATAGTGAGAAAAAGCTACTGTTTGTGAGTATGGACCGATGCCAATCGGAGCATTTTTTGTGTTTCTTGCCAATACTGCGTTATAGCCATTCATGACAACATTCCCCTTTTAATCAGAAATTAGTTAGGTAGGAACAATAAAGAACCAAAGCGCTGAACGGTAGGAGGGACAAAGTGAGTCGAATTGCCTCTGGTTGGCCGAATGTCGGGGCACCCCCTGAATAGTCATGGTTAACGAAATAAACAAAAAATTTTTGTCGCAGACAAAAATTTATCATACCCATTGTAATTAGCAAGTCCAACTTTGCATTCGGCGCGGGCCACAGCAACCCCGCTATCCCCTTGCGGTTAGACTAGAGCCCTCAGCCCAGGAGCCCCATGGCCTTCACTCCAGGATCTCGACGCGGCGCCATGGCGGACATCAACATGACCCCGCTCATCGACGTGATGCTGGTGCTGCTCATCATCTTCATGATCGCCGCCCCCATGATGACTACGGGGGTGGATGTGAAGCTGCCCGAGAGCCGCACGGGGCGGAATCTGGAGAGCGAAGCCATCACCGTTTCCGTGACCTTTGATGGGCGGCTCCAGCTGGACCAGGCCTACATGGCCCTGCCAGTCCTGGCCAACCAGCTCAAGGCCAAGGCCCAGACGGGTGGCAAGCGCCCGGTGCTGGTGCGGGCGGACCACAACGTGCCCTATGGCCGCGTCATCCAAGTGGTGGACGCCATCCGGGAGGCGGGCTTCACCCAAGTGGGCTTCGTCACTGCCGCCGCCCCGGCCGCCCCTCCCATTCCATCGACTGAGCAGCCATGAGCCAGGATCTCCAGGCCTACCTCCGCAGCCGCAGCCACCTGGGCGAGTTGAACTGGAGCCGGGGCCTGGCCCTGAGCCTGGGCCTGCACCTGGCCATCGGCGTGGCGTTCTTCTGGCCCCGGGGCGGGCCCGGGCAGACCCCCGAGGATGTGAAGGTCACCTGGGTGAACCTCCCTGCGGCCATGGCCGGTGCCTCCGGTGGCTCGGAGGCCATGGAAGTGGGCAAGACCGGCGAGCGTCTGCGGCGGGTGGAGGACGTGGCCCCGGTGCGGGAAACCGCGCCCTCGGCCACGGCCCCGGATCCCTTCGCGCTGAAGACCACCAAGGCCGCCGCCAAGGGGGACAACAAGGACGCCGCCAGTCAAGGCACAGGCACCACCTCGGCCAAGGGCAAGACCGCAGCCCCCAATCCCGTGGCGGGAGCCGTAGGCACCGGCAACGGCGCCGCCTTCGGTGCCGGCAGCGGCATCCCAGGCCTGAACCCCACCTCCGGCGTGCAGGGCGGCGTGGGCCTGGTGGGGGGCGTGGATGGCAACTTCCCCTTCGTGTGGTACCTGCAGCAGGTGCAGAGCCGCATCACCACCAACTGGAACCGGGTCTCAAGCACCCAGGGCCGGGTGCAGATCTACTTCCGCATCGCCCGGGACGGTAGCGTGGACCGGGTGCGGGTCGAGATCCCCAGCGGCAACGCCGCCATGGACGAAAGCGCCCGCATGGCCGTGCTGCGCTCGGCCCCGCTTCAGCACTTGCCCGAGGGCTATGAGGGACAATACCTGGGCGTGCGCTTCTGGTTCACCTACCTGGGCGGCTGAGCCGACCCGACCTCAACCGAGGTTGCCTGATCCTGGGTCTGGGTCGATGACCATGGACTTCAGGGTGGAGAGGCCGCCACTCGAGGGCGCCGGGTCGAAGGTGAGAACGATGGGGCCGCCAGTGCCTGAGATCAGAGGCATGCCGGGTGCCTGCATGGTCCAGGGCCCGTCCGCTTCGAGGGTGATCTTGTTGCGGGTGGATCGGTCGATCTTGTGGAAATAACGAGGGCTCATCGTTGGACCTCCAGGGAGGAAGAAGTGATGGAAGAAGGGCCAAATGGGCCGGCCCGGGAAGGAACTCAGGGCTGGTTCACCCAGGCTGACGCCAGGGTTCGGAGCTCATCCCGGTGTTCTGGGTCTTCGTTCTGGGGAAAGGCGAGGGCGAGCACGAGTGCATCCATGGCGGCCCTGGGATGGCCGCGCTGGTGTTCCACCCAGGCCTGGGCCCGCCAGATCTGGGGGCGATCCCCAGCCAAGCCCCGCGCTGCCACTAGCAGGCGTTCGGCCTCGGCCATATCAGCTTGTCGGGCCCGACACTCAGCAAGGGCCGACAGGGCTTCCGCCTGATTCTGCTTAGTACCTTTGCTGCGGAGCAGGACCACGGCCTCACGGAGCCGGGGCGTCGCTGCGCCGATCCGGCCCTGGGCCCGGAGGGTGTCTCCCCACCGGTAGAGAGCGCGCCCCTGGATCAGGGTCAGCTCATGCTGCTGCGCCAGGGCCAGGGCCGCCTCAAAGCGGGAGACAGCCCCCGGGAAAGCCCCCTGCATGTGGGCGGCGATGCCCAGGAGCAGGAGCACCCGGCCCTCACCCTCAACATCGCCCAGTTGCTGGCGGAGCCGCAACACCTCCAGGAAGGTTCTTTCCGCAACGGCGGCCCGCCCCTCCTCGAGGTCCAGAATGGCGAGGTTGTTCTGAGCGAGCGCCAGGTGGAGGGGATTCCCGGTGATCCCCGCATCGGTGGCAGCCTGGTGGTAGAGATCCTGGGCCTCGGCGCTGTGGCCCAGGTATTTAGCCCGGTTGGCCAGGTTCACCAGGATGTGGGTTCTCAGGCGGTGATTACCCTTGGCCGTGGCCAGTGCCAAAGCGGGCTGCAGCGCTCCTTCGGCCGCCTGCCACTCCTCCCTGCCGATCCAGTGCACTCCGAGTTCGTTCAACACCTGAGCCTGGAGGTCCTCATCCGCAGACACTCTGCCCAGTTCGAGAGCCTCCCGGAGCAGGGGCACTTCCTCCTCAGAGTTGCTGTGTCCCCTCCGGGCGTGCAGGGCCAGCCCGATTAGGGCCTCAGCCTCCGAATACCGGTCCCTGGACTCGCGGGCGGTGGTCCGGGCCCACATCAGGGTCGGCAGGGCCTTGGGGTCTCCACAGCTGAACAGGGCAAACCCATAGCTCATGACTCCTGGCGCAAAACGCGGTGCCAGCATGGCCGCGCGCTCCAGGTAGGGGAGGGCCCGGCCATGATCCCCCCGAAGGCTGAGTTCCAGACCCAACCCGTAGGCCTCCAGGGCCTCTCGGGAGGGGACTGGGGGGAGCGCCAGGGAGCGCTCCAGGGGGGCCAGCTTGTGGCCGAGTTCCTGAAGCAGCGCTGGCACCAGCACCTGGGGTTCGAAGTCCGCTGTGCGGGCCTGGACCTCCCGGCTCGCCCGCTCCTCGCCCTTGCGATCCAGCAGCCGTGCACGCAGCCTGGGTCGCTCCCCTTCAGAGGGCTGGAGGAGTTCTGCCAGCAGCACCAGGTCGGCACCTGTGCGCGCCACCAACTGTCGCACAAAATCCCGCTCGACCAGGCCAGTGGCCGGGTCCAGCCGGGGACGGGGCTCTCCTGGATCCCGGTCCTGCACCACCCTCACCTGCGGGAAGGTCCGCAGCATGTGCTCAAGCAGGTCCGTGGTGGCGATGGCGGTCTCAGGCTCCCGTTCGCCCCTGTGCGTGAGGTTGCGCACGGGTACCACCACCACCCGGGCGGTGCGGCTGGCAGAGTATTCCGGGATCACGCCACGGCCATAGGCCCAGACCCCGGTGCCGGTCAGCACCAAGGTCAGGATCGCCGTGAGGCTGGCCCACCAGACCGGGGAGGTGGGCGCCTCCAGATGCTCCATGGTGGCCACCACCTCTTGGGCTCCTGGACGGGCGCTGGGGTCTGGTGAAAGCAGGCGATCCACCAGATGCCAGAGAGCGTGGGGCCCAGCGGGATGGCTCCCGGACCCGGAGCGCCACTTCAGCACCCGCCGGGTCCAGGGCAGCTTACTTCCGGCCAGACCCGGCGGATCACCAGTGAGCACCAGGAAGCCGATCAACCCGAGGGCATAGAGATCCGTGGCGGCGCTGGCCAGCTCTCCCATCAGCAGCTCTGGGGCGATAAAGCCCCGGGTGCCCATGACCGTGCCGGGTTCGGTGAGGGAGCCATCCTGGCTGGAGAGGGTGCGGGTGGAATCCTCGGTCCCGGTGGGTTCGATCCAGATCTGGTCCGTGTCCGTCGAGCCCGAGGCATAGGTCTTGGCCAGGCCGAAATCCAGAATCTTCGCAGTGTCCTGCGGTGTGATCAGGATGTTCGACGGTTTCAGATCCCGATGGATGATGCCCTTGGCATGGGCGGCGGCCAGCGCGATGGCCACCTCCTTGATGAGCCGGATGGCCTTGGGGAGTGGCAGGGGCCCCTGCTCCAGAAGGGTCGACAAGGGCGTACCCTCCACCCACTCCATGGCCATGACCAGGGTTCCACCATGATCCAGCCAGTCGTAGACATGGCAGATGCCCGGATGGTCCAACCGGGCCAGGATCTGGGCCTCCCGCTGGAAGCGGCCCAGGGCCACCCCATCAGAGGCCCGCTCGGTCTTGACCGTCTTGAGGGCCACCGGGCGTTCCAGCCTGGTGTCCCAGGCCCGGAACACCTGCCCCATGCCGCCGGCAGCCACGAAGGCCTCCACCCGGTAACGGCCAACCACGTCACCCGGTCGGATCGCAGTGTCTGTCTGGGTAGCCATGGAGTCGGGGTGGGACACCCGCACTGGGAGCCAGATCACCTTGGCGAGATGCCCTTCCTTTCTGAAATTTACGGCAAGTAAAATAAAGATATGCATTTTCTTCTAGCTGTCCATGCCCTCCCAATGGACGCCTCTACCAACCGCTCACCTTCCCGGGGCCGGAAAGCCCGCTCGGCCGATTACACTCACTCCATGCTTCGTTCGATCGCTCTGGCTGCAACCGCCTGCCTGCTCCAGGCTCAGAGCCCCTGTGCCCTGACGCTTGAGCCCAAGGAAATCCGCCCCGGAGACTCGGTGCTGCTCACCTGGAGCTGCCCTGCCACTCCCCGCGTCCGGCTGGAGCCCGGTGGCATGATCCTCTCGGGCAAGTATCAAGTGACCCTGCGCCCAGGCTACACGACCACATACCGGGTCTTCGACGCAGCCCCCAATGGCCCGCAGCTGGGCTTGGCGGAAGTCCGCGTGACCCCGGGCCTGCCCCTGGGCGAGCCCGCTCGCATCTGCGCCTTCGACGCCAGCGCCCGGGCCATCCTGCCTGGTGAGCCCGTGGTACTGCGCTGGGAGTGCGCCGGCAGCGCCAAGGTGCGCCTGGAGCCCGGTGGCCTGGAACTGGACGGCAAGAGCGAGGTGACGGTCACCCCCCTCGAGAACACCCGCTACACCATCACCGCCAACAATGCCGCCGGAGGCCAGAGCCGCACGCTGGAGGTCTCCGTGCTGGGGCACCTCAGTCCTGCCGCGGCCACACCCGCCGCCGTGTGCACCTTCGAGGCCAACAAGACCGTGGTCAGGCGCGGCGAGCAGGTGGATCTGCGGTGGTTCTGCCAGGGGGACGCCAAGGTGCGCATGGAGCCCGGCGGCCTGGAGCTGGACGGAAAATCGAGCATCGCCGTGGTACCCGACAAGACCACGGTCTACACCCTAAGCGTGAGCAACCTGCTGGGTGGCTCCTCCCGCAGCCTGGAAGTGCGTGTGGAGGAGCCCCGCATCGTGCTGTCGGAAAAGGATCTGGAGGCACACCCCGAGGAGGTGACCCGCCCGCTCGAGCGCCAGGACCTGGCTGAGGCCCTGGCCCGCGGCGAGACGCTCCGGGCCGCGGCACCCGCGGGCTCCTGGACCCTGCGCCTGGTGGTCTCCGGGAGGGCTGACGGCCTCCGCCAGGTGGCCCGGGCCGCCGGGCCCAAGGCCCAGGAGATCCTCATCCTCCCCTTCGTCCGGCGGGACGGCCTCCGCTTCTGGCAGGGTTGCTTCGGCACCTACCCCAGCTGGGCCGCTGCAGCCAAAGCCTGGCGCAGCGCCCCTGAGGCTCTGCGAAAGACCTACAAGGATGCCCTGCCCCAGCGCATGCCCGCCGGCCCCGAAAAGGCAGCTATCCGCGAATGACGTCGAAGCCGTAAGGCTCGCCCACCATGTCCACGTCCAGGGTGTCCACAATGAAGTAGACGGTGCGGACCTCCTTGGTGGGGTTGAAGTAGGTGGCCTGGGGCTCACCGACGGGGATGCGGTTCTGCAGCAATCCGGGCTCCTGCCTTCCCCAGGCGTTGACGCCCAGGACGCGGAACCAGGCCTTGCGGCCCTCCACCAGGTGCACCTTCACGGACCCGCCGCCGGGCACCTCGATGGCATAGGCCTTCCAGCCGCTGATGTCGGGGACCTTGTCTGTCACATGGACATTGCCCGCAGGCAACTGGAGCGCGGTGAGTCCGGGGCCCTTGCGGGCCTGGTGGCGCATCCGCCCCATCATGCTGCGATCGGCGCCCAGATCGGGAAGGCTGGGAGGCAGGGGGCCCCGGACCGCCGTTGGCAGATCTTTAGCCTCCAGCACGGGGAGTGGGGCCGGGGGCGCTTGCAGGATCATGGGCAGGAGCAGGAAGGTCGGGTTCATGGGCACCTCCACCCATCAGATGCCACGAAGGGACCTGGGGTTGAGCGACTATCGCATCGATTCAGCGCGGTTATCCGCCCTGTTCTCAGCCAGGACAACCTTCAGGCCGATAGGTCGGCCATGGGAAAGGAAGGAAACCGGGGAATGCCCACAGCAGGAGACGCAGAGACCGGACACCGGAGGGGTGTCGCTGGAGCCTTCCTGGGCTTAATCCTGGGCCTCCTGGTGGTCCTGGGCGCAGCCCCAGCCCGGGCCCAGGCCCCTGGTACGTATCCCACCCAGGTCTTCGGCTTCCAGCAGGGGCTCACGAACCTCTCCGTGAACGTGCTCGCCGAAGATTCAGAGGGCTTTCTGTGGGCCGGTACGGAGTCGGGCCTCTTCCGCTATGGCGGTCACCGCTTCGAGGAAGTCCAACTGCCCCGCGCCTTCCGTTATGTCACCCACCTGATTCCCGAGGCCCACGGCATCTGGGTGGGCACCCACAACGGCCTGGGCTTCCTGGAATTCCCCTCCCTGACCTTCAGAACGGCCGCAGGCCTGCCAGAGGTACGGATCAACGATCTGGGACGGGATGCCCGTGGCCAGATCTGGGTTCTGCCCTCAGGCCTCAAGCCCCACCTGTCCGACGGAAGGGGCGCCTTCCACCCGGTCGAGGGCTGGCCCGAGGCCACCCCGGCCGATGCCCTCTTTGCGCACCCGGACAGTCGCGAGGTGCAGATCGCCAGCGGCGGCATGCTCTGGCACCGCCCCCTGGAGGGCTTCCAGTGGTTCCGGGAAGCCCTGCCCTTCCGTCAGCGGGGCGAGTCCACCCTGGCCATGGCTGAGGACGGCGATGGGGAGCTCTGGCTGCGCAGCGACCTCGCGCTCTATCGCCGCTCCCCGGGTCGGGGCCAGTGGACCCGCCTCCCAGAGCACCTGGGCGGCAGCCCCCCGGACAACCTACAGATGCGGCGGGATCAAGCTGGCTGGGTCTGGATGAACACCCGGGAAGGCATGTTCCGGGCCCGGGGCGAGCAGATCTTCCCCATCCGGGGCGGCCCCAAGGGCTTCATTCCGGTCGCGGGTGTGGTGGACCGCGAAGGCTCCCTCTGGCTGGGTTCCATCGGGGTCGTGCACATCCTTGGCAAGGGGCTGTGGCAGATCTACACCCAGGAGAACGGCCTGCCCAGCAGTGTCGTCTGGCACGTGATCCGGGACCGGCAGGGTCGCCCCTGGCTGGCCACGGACGCGGGGCTCGTCATGGGTGTGCCGGGCGGCTGGAAGCTCATCCGAAAAGGACAGTTCTCGCGTCTGCGCCTGTTGCCTGATGGGAACCTGCTGGCCGTGGGGAGCCCCGGTGGCGTGCTCTATCGCATCGACACGCGGAGCCTCTCGGTGGAAGTCATCCGGGTGCCCCTGCTCACGCTCTCCGCCGTCGCCCGCGGGCTGGCCCTGGAGGCGGACGGCACGGTGTGGATCTCGGATTTCCAGGACGGCTTCGTGCGGGGCGTGCCCAAGGGACGCACCTGGGATTGGAGCCGGGCCCAGCTGGACGGAAAGCCCTTTTCGCGGGTCTGGCAGGTGACCCAGGATCAGGGTGGCGCCATCTTCGTGTCCACCCGCACTGCGATCTATGTGCTGGAGCATGGCACCTGGGTTCTGGTGGGCGGCACCCTGCCCGAAAATCCCTTCTCGGCCCTCCAGGCTCCGGACGGCAGCATCTGGGTGTACTACTACGACCGCCCCATGCTCACCCGCCATCAGCGGAGCGCCACGGGCTGGGAACGCTCCGAGCTGTGGGAGCCATTCCCGGGTGTGGAGGGCCGGGTCATCTTCTCCCATGCCCTGGATGCCAAGGGACGGCTCTGGGTCGGCACCAGCCAGGGTCTGGGTCGCCTGAACCTGGCGGCCCACCAGGTGGAAGTGTGGCTGGCCCCCGGTGAAGGGATTCCCGGCGCCGACGCCAACAACCAGGGCTTGACCCTGGAGCAGGACGGCACTCTCTGGTACGGCACAACGGAGGGCATCGGCACCTACCGCACCCAGGACGAACAACCGGCCCCGCCCATCCCCGCCCCCCTGCTCACGGGCTGGTCCAGCGGTGACACCGCCCTGCCTTTCTCCCCGGATCCGCCAGTCCTGGCGCCTGGTCGATCTCTGGAAGCCCGCTTCGCCCTCAACGCCTTCAGCCTGCCCGGGGGGCTGGGTCTGGAGTTCCGGCTTTCGGGGACCAGGGGCTGGGAACCCATGGATGAATTCCGCACCCGCTTCCCCAACCTCCCCTGGGGCAACTACAAGCTGGAGGTTCGTGGCCATCGCCACCAGACCCAGTTCGGCCCACCCCTGCTGCTCACCTTCAAGGTCCGGCCTCCCTGGTGGTTCTCCTGGTGGGCCCTGGTGCTCTGGGTGCTGCTCCTGGGCACGGGCCTCTGGGTGCTCCTGCGGGTCCGCAGCCGCGTGCTGGAAGCCCGGAACGAGGTTCTGCAGCAGGAAGTGACCGCCCGGACCCGGGAGCTGGAGGAGGCCAATCAGCTGCTGAACCAGGGTTCCAAGGCCAAGAGCCTCTTCCTGGCCAGCATGAGCCACGAGCTGCGCACACCCCTCAACGCCATCCTGCTCTACAGCGAACTCATGGAGGAGGATGCCCGGGAGCGGGGCGACATGACCTCGCGGGAGGATCTCACCAAGATCCGCTCTGCGGGCCAGCACCTCTTCGCCATGATCAACGGGATCCTCGACCTCTCCAAGATCGAAGCGGGCATGATGAGCCTCGACCTGGGCGACCAGGATATCCACCGCCTGCTCTGGGAAGTCTCCCAGACCCTGCGCCCCATCGCCGACCAGAACGGCAACACCATCTTGGTGGAAGTCCTCAAGACGATGCCCCCCCAGCAGGTGGACCACACCAAGCTGATGCAGGTGCTCCTGAACCTGGGCGGCAATGCCTGCAAGTTCACCAGCCAGGGCACCGTGACCCTGGCCGCCCACCTGGAGGCGCAGGACCTAGTGCTGGAGGTGCGGGACACCGGCCAGGGCATGAGCCCCGCGGAGCAGGAACGGGTCTTCCAGGCCTTCGAGCAGGCCAACGACCAGATCCACCGCAAGTTCGGCGGCACGGGCCTGGGTCTCACCATCACGCAGCGTCTGGTGGCCCTCATGGGCGGCAGCATCACGCTCCGTTCCAGCGTGGGGTTGGGCTCGACGTTTGTCGTGCGGCTGCCGATGGACGGCAGCAGGGCCTAGGCTGGACGCTCCAGCTTCGCAAGCAGGTCCTCAGCCACACGTCCGGCGGCTCCGGATTCGCCCAGGTGGCCGCGCACCTCGGCCAGCCCAGCCCGCAGGCCCGGTGCTACGGTGGGATCCAGCAGGCGGCTGAGTTCCACGCCCAGGCGCTCGGGGTTCACCTCGTGCTGCAGCAGCTCGGTGGCCACTTCACGGCGGGCCACGACGTTGGCGAGGCCGAAGTGGGGCACCTTCACGATGCGTCTGGCCACCTGGTAGGTGAGCGCGTTCAGTTTGTAGACGATGGCGAAGGGCGTACCCAGGAGGGCCGTCTCCAGGGTGGCCGTACCCGAAGCCACCAGGGCCGCGTCCGCGTAGGCGCGGGCCGCGTAGGTGCGGTCCTCCACGAGGCACACCGGCGCCCCGCCCAGGTGGGCCCGCACGAAGGCCGGGTCCAGCGTGGGCGCCACAGGCAGGACCCACTGCACATCAGCGTGGGTGCTCTGCCAGGCCCACGCCAGCTCCGCCAGGGGCGACAGGAGGCGCTCGATCTCGCCCTTGCGGCTGCCGGGCAGCAAGGCCACCAGCGGGCGCGTGGGAGCCAGGCCCGTCTCCGCGAAGAAGGCCTCACGGCTGCACTCAGCCTTCACCACTTCGACCAGGGGATGGCCCACGAACATCGCATCCACGGGATAGGCCCGGAACAGCTCCGGCTCGAAGTCGAAGAGGCAGTAGAGCGTGTCCAGCACCGTACCCAGTTCGGGGATGCGCCCCTGCTTCCAGGCCCAGACCTGGGGACACACGTACTGGTGCAGGCCCACGTCCGGCATCTGCTTGCGCAGAGCCTTGGCCAGGCGCAGGTTGAAGCCCGGGTAGTCGATGAGGAGGGCCCCGGCGATGTGTTCCTCCCGCGCCGCAGCGAGGATCTGTTTGAAGAGGCGGTTCAGGCTGGGCAAGTGCTTGAGCACTTCCACGAAGCCCACCACGGCAAGGTCCTTCACATCCGCCAGCTTGCGATCCAGCAGGGGGCTCATGCGCGGCCCGCCCACGCCGATGATGCGCAGCTCGGGACGGCGGGCCTTCAGCTCCCGCAGCAACTCCGCACCATGGAGGTCGCCGGAGTCCTCTCCAGCCACCACGAGCAGGGTCTGGGTCATGAACGCTCCCAGTGTTTGCCGAAGACCAGGCTGTCATCGGGCACCACGGGACGACCCAGGGCCGTGGTGGGCATTTCTGCGGGGAAGAGCACGCCTGGATAGATGGCTTCCAGAGCGTTGGCCTGCTGACGGAACTGGTCCGGATCCGTGGCCGGCAGGGCCAGGTCCCAGCGGTAGCCCAGAGCCTGCAGGGCCCGCAGATCCGAGCCCGGCTCGCCCACGGCACACCAGAGCCGGTCTGCCAGGGGCTCGGGATCCACGATGCCTGGATGCCAGCAGAAGCCCACCGCCTCGCCATGGGCCTGCTTGAGCAGCTCGAGGACGGGAGCCTCGGCGCCCGGCTCCAAGCGCAGGGCCAGCTTCACACCCCGGCCATGTGTGGCCTCCAGGAGGGTGGCCAGGCTGCCCAGGAGCCGGAAGCCCGCCTCCCGGTTCTCGGGACGCTCCGCGGGCAGCACCAGGAAATCCGCGCCCAAACCTTGGCGAAGCACGTCCAGGGCTGCTTCTGTGGGATTTTCCCCAGCGAGGTGCACAGCGTGGATCGCCGTTCCCCGAGCCACCAGCCGGGACCATCCAGGGTGCAGCCCCCCCTCCCACTGCAGCGCGAGGGGGCCCAGGAATTGCCAAGGGGCGGGGTCAGAACTGGACAGAAGCAGGGGAACGAACCGCATGGGTTTATCATGGAGCATTGGAGGAGCCATGGGCCGCATTTTCACCCTCGCTGAAGCCCAGGCCCTGATGCCGCAGGTGAAGGGTGCCACCCTGCCTGTCTACACACTGGCCGCGAGCCTGGCCGAAGAACTGAGTCAGGCCGAAGAGGCCAACGACGAGACCCGGGCCGAGGACCTGCGGGAGCGCCTGCAGACCCTGGTGCAGAGCTGGCAGCAGAGCATGCAGGACTTGGAGGCCGATGTGAAGGGCCTCTGGCTCGTGGATTTCGACTCCGGCGA